>ERZ1034992.41-NODE-41-length-90981-cov-45.508215_pt1 | contig 90981 bp, 87 predicted proteins | sample MGYA00520695_ERZ1034992 | MGnify/ENA primary metagenome ERZ1034992 (study PRJEB33766, sample SAMN09781778) | gut metagenome | biome: gut microbiome | host: Homo sapiens | place: Madagascar | study: EMG produced TPA metagenomics assembly of the PRJNA485056 data set...
AAAACAATGAAAAAGTATTTTTTAAAAAACTCTAACGAGGAACTTCAGTTTGGCGACATTATTGAAATGGATTTCACAAAAGACACAGAAGATGGTCATACTCGCCATCATCATCTTGAGTGTAAGTTTATCCCAGACCTCATTCCTTTGCTTCTTAAGCAGGAAATCATCATAGAAAAGGAGGTTGAGAGTAAGGACACCGAAACTTCAGATGCTGAGTGTTGTGAAGCAGCACAGATCATTCTCTCTACTCTTGAGACTTTTGCTCTTAAATTTAAGCAGATGGATGCCAAGATAGCTGCTCTTAACAAGACTATCAAGAAGCTTCAGCACAACCACAATGCCAGCAAGTCTCCACGAAAATAAGAAGATTAAGAATGCCTCTCCCTTGGAGTATGATGACATCTACTTTAAGTCTCAACTTGAGAAGATGATTTATCAGACTCTTAGGGAGCAAGGCTTTCCTGTTAAGTATGAGCCTCATAAGTTTGTTCTATGGCAGGGCTTCCGTCCTACTGTCCCTTTCTATGATAAGGATAAGTATACAAGAATGCTTAAGCTTGAGAGTAAGAAGATTATAGACATCACTTACACCCCCGACTTTGTATTTACATATAATGGTTTTCTTGTTATCATTGAAGCTAAAGGCATGGAGAATGATTGCTTCTATCTCAAAAAGAAGATGTTCCGCAAGTGGTTGGAAGATAATCATCCAAAGAGTATTTACTTCGAGATTTACACTAAGAAGCAGCTTCTTCAAGCCATCAGCATTATTCAAAATTTGTCTCAAAAATCTCAAAAAGCTTAATAAAAATCTGTGACCAATAACTTAAAAAGGCTTAGAAATGCCCAGTAAGGCTTAATAATTTCCCCAAGGCTCAGAAAGGCTTAAAAGAAAGGCATAAAAAGGCTTAGTTAGGCTCAGTAAGCCTCAGTTATTAAAAAAAAATTCAATCCCAATGAACATTCCCAAAGAATTAAAAGATATTTCCTGGCAAGTTTCAGAGTCTACCTACAGAGCTGACCCAGCTCTCAGTCAATCCATTCTTTCCAAATTTGAGCGTGAAGGCTTTAACAAGCTTGACCATCTCTTTGACCATATCTCTACTCAGTCATTGTTAGAGGGTTCTATGGTTGACTGTCTTATCACTGGCTCACAAGAAGAGTTTGATAACTTGTATTATGTTGCTGACTATCCTTCTATCGGTGATAAAGAGCAGCTGGTAGCTAAAATGTTATATGAGAAGTATCATGATTCTTATGAACTATTTTCATATATCCCAAATGATGCCATTCTCTCTGTGATTAATGAGGTAGGATGGCAAAAGAATTGGAGAGATGAAACAAGAGTGAGAGTTCTATCTGAAAGAATTGCAATGTATTATAATCTTATAATACAAGCTGGCAATAAGACTGTTGTAGATAGTAACACTTATGACCATATCTTGAAGATGGTTCAAGCTCTTAAGACCTCTCCTGCCACTCAAGGTTACTTTGCTGACAATGACTCTATGTCTCCTATCAGAAGATATTATCAGCTTAAGTTCCGTGCTAAGTTTGAAGGTGTATGCTACAGATGTATGATGGACTTGGCTGTTGTTGATTATGAGGAAAAGAAGATATACCCCATTGACCTCAAGACCAGTGGCCACAAAGAGTGGGATTTTCAAGACAGCTTTGAGCAATGGTCTTACATGATACAGGCAAGGTTATATTGGCGCATTCTCAAAGCCAACATGTCTAACGACCCTTACTTCAAAGACTTCACTCTTGAAGACTTTCGCTTTATTGTTGTCAATAAAGAGTCTCTTACTCCTCTTGTATGGGAGTTCCCTCTCACAAGAGCCAAAGGCACTCTTGTCAATAATGAAGGCAAGGAGTTCAGAGACCCTTTTGAAATAGGCAAGGAACTGCAAGGCTATCTTAATCTTCGTCCCACTGTCCCAGTAGGCATTGATAAGGATGGCATCAACACCATCACTTGCCTAAAGCAGAAATATCCCCCCATTTCTCTCCTCCCAGTTAAGGTCTAAGTAGTCACAACCCCAATCAATGGCTTGAGAATGCTTAAAGATGCTTAAGAAGGCTCAGAAAGGCATAGTTCTAAATAGCCCTTACTTCCAATCATCAAAGGCTTAGAGAGACATAGAAAAGCTTAGTAAGGCTCAGTCCTTCCATGCCTCCAAAAGCTTCTCACCCCACCCAATTATTAATTTTTTAACTGCATAATACAATATGAAATGTTTGTAATTAAACGCAATGGCTCCAAAGAAGAGTTTTCAACAGAAAAGATTAAGTCTGCTATGCTCAAGGCATTCCAGGCTTGCCACTTCCCACTTTCTGAAAAGGATAAAAAGGATGTCTCAGTATTTCTTGATAACATTGAGAAGGAAGCACATGAGGACATATCTGTAGAAGACATTCAGAATAAGGTAGAGAAGTATCTTTGTAAGCGTTGGTTCCCTGTAGGCAAGGCTTACATGCTATATAGAAAGAAACATACTGAAGCTCGTATTATTAAGGATAAGGTACAGTATATTCACAAGTATAATGCTTCTGAATCCTCTGCTACTAATCTTTCTAATACTGACGACAATGCTAATACTATTAATAAGAATGCTGCCACTCTTGAAGGTGAACTTTATAAAGATACCTCTCGCTTAGTACAGCGTTCTCAAATGAAGGAACTTCTTGCTGAGATTAATTCTCCATATAGAGACCAGTATACTAAGGACCTTGAGCATCACATTTTCTATCAGCATGATGAGAGTTGTCCTATATTGAAGCCTTATTGTAGCGCCTATACTCTCTATCCTCTTCTTGTTGATGGTACTGACAATATTGATGGTACAAAGAATCATGCTCCTCATCATCTTAGCTCTTTCTGTGGACAGTTTCAGAATCTCGTATTCCTATTGTCTGCACAAAAGAAGGGTGCTGGAGCTTATGGTGAGTTCTTCAATTTCTTTTCCTATTTCTGTGAGAAAGAATGGGGTAAGGAATATTATAAGAAGGAAGATGTCATTATTACCAATGAACATTGTCTTGAGCAGAAAACTATTGGTCAGACCATTGATCAATTCTTTCAGTCTATCACTCATTATATCAATCAACCTGCTGGCAATCGTGGCTATCAATCACCATTCACTAACTTTAATGTCTTTGACAGCTACTATTGGCATGCTATGTTTGATGATTTCTATTTCCCCGATGGTTCTAAGCCTAATTGGGATGCTGTCAATTGGTTGCAGAAGCGTTATATGAAGTGGCTTAACAAGGAGCGCACTGAAACCTTACTTACTTTCCCTGTCATTACAGTATGTTGTCTTACTAATGACAATGATGTTCTTGACAAGGAGTATAAAGATTTCATTACTACTCAGTGGGCTGAGGGTGATTCTTTCTTTGTCTATCTCTCCAAGAATGCTGACAGCATCTCTTCTTGTTGTAGACTTCGCAATGAAGTCACTGACAATACATTCTCTTCTACCACTGGTCTTACTGGTGTTCAGACAGGCTCTTGCAATGTCATGACTCTTAATCTCAATAGGATTATTCAAGATTGTAATAGAAGCTATGGTATAAAACAACATGGTGGATGGCGAGAAAATACCTCTTTCATAAAGGAATATCTTGAAGACATCCTTCTCAGAGTCTATGACTATCAACGTGCTTATAAGACTGGTCTTTACAAGATGGATGCTCATGGTATGTTCCCTCAGACCAAAGCTGGCTACATCAACTTTGATAGGCTCTATTGCACTATTGGTGTCAATGGTCTTAATGAAGCTGCAAGGTTCCTCGGACTTACTGTCAGCAACAACAAGGAGTATCTTGACTTTGCATCATGGATTCTTAATGTCATCAAGCAGTACAACAAGCAGCACTCTTCTAAGAAATTCATGTTCAATTTGGAGTTAGTTCCTGCTGAGAGTCTTGGTGTGAAAAACTATAATTGGGATAAAGAAGATGGATATTGGGTTCCTTCTGATGAGAATCTATATAACTCATACATCTATGATGCTCATGATGATACTTCTATCCTTGACAAAATTGCAATGCAGGGTGGTCAGATTGCCAAGTCTATTGATGGTGGACAGGCTTCTCATCTTAATCTTGAAGACAATCTTTCCAAGGAACAATACACCAAGCTTCTTGAATATTCTATCAAAGTAAGCAATAATTACATCACTTTCAATGTTCCTCAGACTCGATGTGATGATTGTGGTTTCATTGCTAAGCATCCATTCCATGTTTGTCCTAAGTGTGGTAGTCATAATACTACTCTGTGGACTCGTATTATAGGCTATCTAAAACCTCTTAAGTCATGGTCTGAAAGCCGTCAGCAGGAAGGTAGTCTTCGCATGTTTGCTAAAAAGAATGAAGTATGCTAAAGTACATTTATTGTAAAGAAGTATTCAGTGAGGTGCCGGGGGAAATATCCCTTGGCATCTCCATCTCTGGTTGTCAAATCCATTGTCAAGGATGTCATTCCAGAGAGTTATGGGAGGACAAAGGCACTCCTCTTACTATTGAGGAACTTCAGTCTCTCCTTGACAAGCACCAAGGCATCACATGTCTTTGTCTTCTTGGTGGTGAGCATGACATTGATTCTCTTACAGAGTTGTTCATGTATGCTCATAAAAGGCTAAAGACTGCATGGTATTGTGGTCTTGACATGATTCCTAAAGACAAGATTGGCATTCTTAAGTATCTTGATTTTGTCAAAATTGGTCACTATGATCAGGAACTTGGAGGTCTTGGTAGTCCCCTCACCAATCAACAGTTTTATAAAGTAGAATCCATCTCAGACAATAACTTCTCTAAATTAATAAATATCACAAGCCTATTCTTACAGAATTAATCAGTCTTTTCTATTCAATGGCTTAGAAAGGCTTAAAGAGGCTCAGTTAGGCTTAGTTAAAATAGTTAATTATCATAATAAACTTTTCATCAAATGCTTAAAAAGGCTCAAGAAGGCTTAGTTAAGCTTAGTTAACAATCAAAAAACAAACAAATATGAAAATCAAAATAAAAGAAATTACCCCAGGCTGTATGCCTGAAATCCTCAAGGTTGGTGATTGCATTGACCTCATGACTTCTGAGGAATATATTCTCAAGTGTCCCAGTATCAAGAAGTATAGCAAGTACAAAGGTAGCAACAAAGTTATAGAAAGAGTAGGCGAAGTATCATTTCAGTATGCTCTTCTCGATCTTGGTGTTGTCATTGAACTTCCTAAAGGCTTTGAAGCTATTCTCTTGCCTCGCAGTTCTACATTCAAGAAGTGGGGCATTATACAGACCAATTCCATTGGAGAGATTGACCAGACTTTCTGTGGTCCTAATGACATTTGGAAAATGCCAGTTCTTGCTACTCGCAGTATTACCATTCCTAAAGGCACTCCCATTGCTCAGTTCAAGATTCAGCTTTCACAGAAAGCCACTATTTGGCAGAAACTTCGTTGGCTATTCTCTCCAAAGATTGAACTTGTCAAGGTAGATGAACTTCATAATGAAGACAGAGGTGGCTTAGGCACTGGCTCTGACAAATACCGAACAAAGTAAAACTAAAAAGTAGAAAAAATATAATAGTAAATAATCACAGCCTCTCCTTTCCCAAAGGCTTAGTAAGGCTTAGATAGGCTTAGTAAGCTAAGGCTTAAGGATGCCTAGAAAGGCTCAGTAAGGCTTATACTCAATCTAATAGCCAACTAATAGTCAAAGACTTAGTCAACCTAGAAAGGCTTAGAGAGGCTCATCACTCAATCAATCAAAAAATCATCACTATGCTCAAAAAAATAATCAACAAATTCCTTGATATTCATCCTAATGCCATGTCTTTCAAGAACAGTATTGACTTGGCTGAACTTCCTGTAGTCACATTCTACCAAGGCAGCAAGAAAATCAATTTCCTTCTTGATACTGGCTCTAATAATTGTATCATTGACAGCTCTTATCTTAAGAACCTTAATCATAGAATAGTATGCAATGTTGAGAATACTGTTACTGGCATTGAAGGCAATGGTCAGAAGGCTGAAGGTGTATGCACCTTTGCCATGTCTTACAAAGACAAGATTTATGAGTATGCCTTTGTCATTCAGGATATGTCTGGAGTATTCAATTCTATCAAAAAGGAGACTGGTGTCACCATTCATGGCATACTTGGCTCTAAGTTCTTTAATGACTACAAGTATGTCCTTGATTTCAAGGAACTGATAGCTTATAGTAAAGAATGATTTATTTTGTATCTAATCAAAAAACTCTATTTGAAAGCAATAGCTTTCAACCTATGTCTGTAGAAGAGTCTGTAGCTCTTATCAAGTCCTGGAAAATCTTTCAGTTTGATACTGAGGGTACAGGACTTGATTGTCATATTGCAAAAGTTCTTCTTATGCAGTTTGGTAGTATGGACAAAACTACACAAGTTGTAGTTGACTGTACTACAATAGATCCTCTTCTTTATAAAGATGTCATTGAACAGGGCTTTCTTGTTGGACAAAATCTTAAGTATGATGCCAAGATGCTTATGGCTTTAGGCATCTTTATTCGTAGATGTTATGACACTATGATTGCTGAAATGCTTAGATACTTTGGCTTCCCAAGAATCCCTGTTTCTCCTGAGGAATATGAAGAGCAGAAATATGACTTTCCTTATCATATCAAGACTTCTAAAGCCAAAAAGAATTGTCCAAGCCGAACTTATTATGAACTTAGTTTTGCTCTTGATGCCATTGGCTATAAGTATCTTGGTGTTAATATTGACAAGTCTGTCCGTGGTAAGATTAAGTATGTAGGCATTACTGAAGAAGTCATTGTCTATGGTGCTAATGATGTTGTTCATCTTGCAGACATCATGAATGCACAGGTGGCTTACTTCAAGTCTATAAATGCCATGCCTGCCTTAAAGATTGAGTGCAGTGCTGTTCTTCCTATTGCTTATTTTGAGTATTGTGGTGTGATGATTAATGAAGATAAGTGGCTCAGTATTTACAAACGTAATTGCAGTGATTTGCAAAAAGTCAAGGATAGTCTTAATGCTTTTGTTGTTAATCTTGGCAATAAGGATTTCATCAGAAACACTATTCAACTTGACCTCTTTGAGGATGTTGATACCTCTGATAAGTCTAAGTGCAATATCAATTGGAACAGTACTGACGATGTTGTTCCTCTTTTAAAGTTCCTTGGTTATAACACTAAGGGTTGGAATAAAGAGAAGAAGGAGGAGACTGAAAGCAAAGGTGCTGATCTGGTTAAGAAGCAAAAGCATGTCAATCCTGAGTTCTCTGCTTTATATCTTGAACTTTCACGTCTTGAGAAGCTTTGTTCTACCTATGGTCCACAATACATCAATGCCATCAACCCTAAGACTAATAGAATTCATACTGAATTTCGTCAACTTGATACTGTCACTGGCAGACTTTCTTGTGGTTCACAAAAGCAGAATGAGGATTTAGCTACTCTTAAAGGATTTCCTTTACAGCCAAGAAAAAGCCATCCTGAAGAAGTTTGTGCTTATCCTCAAATTCAGAATCTCCCTAACACTGATGAAGTCCGTTCTTGCTTTATAGCAGAAGAAGGCAATGACTTTATCTCTATAGACTATAACAGTGAGGAGTCAAGACTTCTTGCAAGTCTGTCTGGAGACAAAGGTATGCTTGAGGTTTTTGAGAAGGGTTATGACATGCACAGCTATGTAGCATGGCTTATCTATCCTGACAAGATTCCTCGTGATGTTGATATCAGAAGCATTAAGGAGAAGTATCATTCTCTTAGACAATCTGCTAAAGGTCCTGAGTTCACTTTTGCTTTCCTTGGTAACTGGGCTACTCTTGTAGGCAACTATGGAATGCCTAAAGAAGAAGCTATGCAGATTGAGGAAAACTACAAGAAGGGTTTTGCTGGTGCCACAAAATATCAAGAACAATGTAAGAAGTATACTGAGTCCACTGGCATAATCAGAGTATGTCGTGAAACTGGGCATATTTCTCGTTGGTGGGATTGGCAGAAGTGGATTAAAAGACAACGCTCTACTGAATTTTGGGATGAATACAAAGAAAGAAAAGCTGCTGGATTGCCAAGAACTGAAGAAGCCAATGAGCACTTTGCTGCAAGAAACAAGTATGACAAGAACAGTGTCAATAGTACTACTCAAGGTCTTGGTGCTGTTATCTTTAAGGAGTTTACTTATGCTCTTTACATTTGGATTCTTGACAAGGGTTATCAGAATAAGGTTAAGTTCTGTGTTCCTGTGCATGATGAAATTTGTGAAGAATGTCCCAAGGAACTTACTTCTGAGGTTGTTGCTGCTACTAAACATTTCATGGAAACTGTTGGAGCAAAGTATTGTCACAGACTTCCTCTTCCTGCTGAAGAAGAGGTTGGTCCATTTTGGAAACATTAATTTATTATGGTTATAACAGACGACGATTTAATCACTATTTGGAGATACTTCCAGTATTGTTGCCTGCCTTCCATCACTATGGCAAGGTATGCTTATTTAGATTATATTGATGACATAAAGGCTGAAAAGTCTTTCTATCGTCATCTTAACAAGCAGTCCATTAATAGGATTGGTAAACAGCTGGAAGCTCTTCCAGATAGTCTTATGGCTGTCAGCAGTCAGAACATTAGGTATATGAATATTCTCTCTGACAACATTGAAGAACAGTTTGAAAAAGAAGAGGAAGAACTTCATCGCGCTCTCTATATCTCTTTTAGGAATGCCAAGATGCAGCATCTTGATTGTCTTGCTGCTCTTCATTATATATCTGCAATGCTTCAGATTGCTTCTGTCACATTCTCTCAATGTTGTCATGACATGAAACAGACTCTTCATAAAGACCCTACTGTTCTTTTCTCTACTTATGACCTTCATTCTCTCTCTGAGAAGTGGTCTGAGGTTGTTGATAAGGCTACTGAATGTTTTGGTTATAACAAGAATGATAAGAAGACTCCTTCTGTTGATCTTAACAACTTAAGATGTATAAAGGCTGTAGATGCTATCAGAGCAAAACTTGCTGACATTGAAACCTTACGTACTGCTATGCGTAAGTCCTATCCTTGGAGCATCAACTACAAAGAAGGGGTTCCTTATGAGCATTCTGCTGACTGGCTAATAGTCAACACCAACTAAGACTCTAAATAATAATCTCTTCCAATCAAAGGCTCAGAAAGACTCATTAAAGCTTAGTTAGGCTATCTCCAATCTCCTTTTCTTCAAGGGCTTAGTAGGGCTTAGAAAGGCACAGTTAAGCTCATTTCACAGTCTTTCTCCTTTTCTTCAAAGGCTTAGTTAGGCTCATAGAGGCCCAGCAAGGCTCATTATCATTATCATTTCTCTCACAAAAAAATTACAAAACAATGAAACAAGAAATACAGAAAATAAAGGATTTAGTTAACAAAATCTCTGCTGTTGTCATAAAACCCAATAGAGACACCTTTGCCATTAATACTTATATATGTATAAAGTCTATTTCACCAGAAGTAAAGCAGTTACAGGATGAAGTCTCTAATCTTGAGAAACTTTACAATAGCACTCATCCTCAAGAATCTACCTCTAAACAAAAAGACTCCCCTTCAAAAGATAAAGTCAATCATCCTTCCCATTACTCTTATTTAAAAGAGCTTTGTGGTGTAGAAGTGATAGATATTACACGTCACATGGACTTTGATACAGGCAATGCTTTAAAGTATCTTCTTAGGGCTGGACATAAGTCTGAGCAAGGCTATGATGATACAACTAAAGCTATAGAAGATTTGCAAAAAGCAATTTTCTATATTAAGGATAAGATTAATATGTTATTAATAAAACAGAAACAATGAGTTTAGATTTATATATAAAAAGTAATACTCCTGTACTTCATAGAGGTACAGGAGTCTATATTAGAGACAATGGTGAGACTAAAGAACTTACTACCAAGCAGGAAGTATTAACTCATTTTCCTGATATTAATCCTGATGATATTAAGGAGAGTACTTATGAAAGTGACACTTATTTTCACTTAAATCTTACTCATAATCTTACAGAAATGGCTATTAAATGTAAGATTATAAGTATATGTACTCCTAAAACACAAGATATATTTGCGACTCTATATGATTTTCTATGGCATCCAAAAGATAATCTTGGAATATCCATACCTAATATGGATTACTTAGAAGATGTTATGGAGTGTTACAGAAATTTGTTAGAAAAAAAGGATTTCTTCAAGCAATTCAATCCTTCTAATGGTTGGGGTACCTATGAGCAATTACTTAGAAGAACTAAGGAATATATAAATGCTCTTATATCTATCTCCGACAATTTTGATAACTACACTATTTATGCTGATGTTTAATACTTATTATTATGAAAGATAACTATCCCCTTCTTTCTCAGTCTGAGGAACGTATGGCTCCTTGGAATCAGAAAGATCCTGAACCTACTCAAGTAGACTGTTGTGTCTCTTATTGTCTCAGCAAGTCTATACCTGTCACAATAAGGAATTATGAAATCATTGACGATGAGCCAAACTTCGATAATACCAATTTTATTGAAGAATTTGAAAATGATAACAATACCTTTGGCATTCTCTCTCTACTTACTGAATTACAACACCTCTCACAAGAAAAAATCAATCACTTGGAAGATGAGCTTTCCATAACCCCCACTCCTACAGCCAAAGCTATAGTCCAAAAAGAATTGACTCACTACAAAAACATTTCCAAAGCCACTAAAGATTGGATCATCGATGACTTAGATGTCATCAAAGAAATCTAAAAGCCTCACTAAAAGCTCAAAAAGGCTTATTTAGGCTCAGTTAGGCTTAGTCAAATAACCACTTTTAAAATCCACAACTATGACATTCATAATACATTTCAAAGACAAGCCCAGAAAAACTTACAGCAATCATTATGATGAAAATTATGAACATGAAAGAGATGCTGCATGGGATGATGTTTATGCAACATTCCCTGATGCTGATTATATAGAAGCTTTTTAGTATGATACAAACAATTATAGTAGCTATAGTATATATTATATTATTTGCTTTAGAAATATTAGCATACTATATTTCTAAAAAAGATGTTGTTTTCCTATATGGTCTCATAACATTGATTGCATTTATAATCACTTTTGGTGCTACTTTAACTGATTGGTAATAAAAAATACAAATTAATATGGAACAACTGGTAGTAATTGACAATAATAAAATCTACATTTACAGGGCAGATAAACATCCTATATTTGATGATGATAATGCTACTACAATAGATATTGTTGAATCTTTAGGTCATAATTATAACGATGTAGTTATAGTATGGGGTGAAGATTTTACTATAAAAGAAGAGTAAATATGAACAAAGAAAAATACAACATTATATACAAACATTTTGCTAAACCTATCTATAATATGGCAATGACTTATGAAAACAGTTGCCTTACTGTAGATGCAAAGGTTGTTAATCCTAAGGTAGTAAAATGTTTTAACGAGTTAAAGAAAGCATTAGCAGAACAATTAAAAAATTATAAGTAATGAAACTAATCCAACAAAGTTTTGAAATCCTTGAGCAGACAGACTATTCTCTCAAAGGTATTAAACAGTTCATTGAAAGATGTGGACGTGTGTGTTATAAATCTGAAGATAAAATCACAGATGATTCTTATGAGAAATTTGTTAATATGCTCATCAATAAAGACCATGCTCGTCCTCTTGAGTTTGGCACAGTACATCTCCTGATTCCAAATTCTGATTTTAAAGAAGCCTATACTTCATTAGCAGAAATAGGACTGGATAATTGTGACTGGTTGCAGTATTGTTATTACCAAGGAGCTTATTATGTCACAACTAATTATCGGTATTATTTGGACATCATTAAGAGTGCTCCTGCTATACAGAAGTATTTCTCAGAAACTTATAGTAAGTACTATCCTAAGAGATATACTGTTCATTTCATTATCAGTAGAGCTATTATGGATGAGTTCAGAACTCATGTCACTCTTAGTCACTTGGCTGAGAGTACAAGGTATTGTAATTACTCTAAAGGTAAGTTTAATAATGAACTTACTTTTATTATTCCTAACTGGGTTAACACTCATTGTCCTAATAAAGAACAAGAAGGTCCTTCAGAACCTGATATGGAATGGAGTTCTGCAATGTTAAATGCAGAAACAAGTTATATGAATCTTCTTAAAATGGGTTGGACTCCTCAACAAGCCAGAGATGTTCTCCCTCTATCAGTTAAGTCAGAACTTATATCCTGTGGCTTTGGAAGTGCTTGGTATAACTTCTTCTACAGAAGATGTGCTAAGGATGCCCATCCTATGGCAAGAGAAATTGCTATTCCATTACAAAAGAAATTCAAAGAGTTAGGTTATATTGCTTAAATTGAATAAAATCATTAATATCTTCTAATCCTATCACTTAACTTCCTCAACCTCCTAATTAATTTCTTTATCTTTGCCCTATAATTTTAAATAGTAAAACATAACATTTATGGGATGTGTAAATAAAAGTAGTAAAGAGTTCAAGGATATTGCAGCACGTCATAATCTTGCTGACAATACCCTTGAGCTTATCACTCACAAGTATTGGTTAGAGACTGGTAATGAAACTCTCTTTCCTACAGATGTTTATATCCAAGCTCAACTTGGTAATTCTCATTATCAAGAATCTGGTAAGTCTGTAAGAGAACTATGGGGAAAAATGTACAACACTCCACAAGAGTTCAAGTCTCTTAGTCAACTTCAAGCTGCAAGGAAGGAAGCCTCAAGATTCTTCCCTCAGTCAGCTATTGTTCATTACAGAAATGCCAAGGGTAATTATGTGCTTTCTGTCAAAAGACCTGTAGAGCAAGCTAACTATGATAAAGATGATTTCTTTGATGAGTTTGACAACATTGGTTCTATGAGAGATGTCAAGAAGCTTAATCTTGGTATTCGGGAGAATCAAACCTATACCATTTCTAAGGTTCAGGAGCTGTACAACAGGTTCAATGACGACAGAACTTCTAAGGCATTAGCTGATAAAGTTTTTAGTATTGCTAAAGACTTAGGTATTGAAGTTTCATTTAATGAGACTCTTCCTTTTGGAACTATTGGTAGATACACCAATAGCAATACTATTACCTATAAGAAGTCTTTTCTTGAAAGAGATATAATGACAAACAAAAAAGCTTCTATCATTCTTCATGAAGTACTTCATTCTATCTCTATGTATGCTCTTTCCAATCAAACTAAGAATTGGAAGAGGCCTGAAGCTTTGCAGAAGTTCCGTACAGAGATTAACTCTCTTTATCAAGACCTCAAGAACAATCCTCTCCTTAAAGGTGAAAGAGGCGTTGTTGATGTCTTTGAGTTTGTTGCAGAACTTGCTAACCCTGTCTTCAGAGGTAAAATTCAAGAAATTGATAAACAAAGTAAAGCTAACAAATCTTTCTGGTCAAGGATTCTTGATGCCTTTAAGTCTCTCTTAGGTATCCATACCTCCGATACTTACTATCAGCGTTCAATAAATGCTCTTGACAAGGCTCTTAATGCCTTTGACATTGATACCTACATGCGTTATAATGGTATCAAGAGTTCTCTCAGACAAGGTTATAATGCTAAAGAATGGGAGTTCAATTCTATGTCTGATAAGGAGCTGAAGTCTAAGGTCAATGACTATTTTGATAGTAAGATTTACAATGAGGAACTTCTTTCTCTAAAGAAGAAAGCCATTGCTGATGGCACTTTCATGAAAGCTCCTAATGGCAGACCTACAAATCTTACTGAAAGACAATGGCTTCAAGTTAGAACTAAAGCCTTTAAAGATTGGTTTGGTAATTGGGAAACTAATCCTTCAGAAGCTAGTAAGATAGTTGATGAAAACGGTGAACCTTTAGTTGTTTATCATGGTACTAATGCTGATAATATTACAGCATTTTCATTAGAAAAAGCTAAACATAATACAGGTATATTTTTATCTAAATCAAAAAATGTAGCTAGAAGTTATGTTGATTGGCTAAATATTGATTATTATGGAAAAATAAATAACTATGAATTAGATAATTTTGATATTTATGAGTCTTATGATGAATATAAAAGTAGAATATTAGAATCTGAAAAAGATGCAGATTTACCATTTTCTAGTTTGATTTCTGAAGAAGCATTTAATGCAAAAAAAGCAGCAATTATCAATTTCAATGAACATGTATATAATACATTTGTTAATTTAAGAAATCCTTTAATTGTAGATGCTAAAAAAAGAAAATGGGACTCTATACTCTTTAAAGGTATAAGGAATACTACTGAAAGTTTAGCTGTATATGCAAAAAAATATGGATATGATGGAGTGGTTGTTACTGACGTAGAAGATAATGGTTTAAAGAATCAAAATGATATAATATCTGGATCTGAAATATCTGATGAGTATATAGCATTTAATCCTAACCAAATTAAATCAGCTACAGACAATGTAGGTTCTTTCTATACTGATAACGATGAAATCTACAACTATGAGATTGACAACTCTAATATCAATGACCAACTCTCTGATAATGAGAAGAAAGACATTTTAAGAGAGATAAAGGCAATAAATGAAGCTAAAAGGTCGTTAATAGATGTAGGAGGTGATTCTCTTTATATCGTAGACCATACAGACAAGGATGGTTTAAATCATTTGAAGAATGATCAGGAAGGTTTTCTTGTCAAGGAAATCATTAATATAAAGGGACTAAGTAAAAAAGAAATTAATAATATAAAAGAATGGTATGCTAAAGAAGGAATTAGAGGAACCATACAAGCTACTGATAGGTGGCTTGAAAGAAATGGGTATAGAGGAAGCTACTACAGTAGCGACAGCTTTGATGCTAAGGACAGAAAGGCAAATAATAATAATGCTGGATTGGATAACCAAGCATCACAAGGAAAAGCCAGACGAGGACAGAGTTCTCAGAATAGCCAAGCTGATTTCTCAGGAAGTCAAATAAAGACTGGTTATGATGGCACTAATCATCCAAGATATATGGATGCAGAAGCTGCTAAAGAATTTATTAATAATATGTCAGATAATGAACTAAAGGATGAGCTATCTCTTATAGAGCAGGAAAGTGCTGATTATAATTTGGTAAACAATATACCAGAGAATAATAAGCATAGTGGTAAGCCTATACCTCAAGACTTCACATTTGCTGATGGCACTAAGATCAAGGCTCCTTTCAAGCCTAATGCTCAGCAGATAGATGCTCTCAATGAAATGGATAGATTTATGAAGTCTAATGAAACTTCTATGACTCTCTCTGGCTATGCTGGCACTGGTAAGACTTCTCTTATGGAGATGATTGCTCAGAAAGGTAGAAAACAGCATCGTCCTGTAGTCTTCTGTGCTTCTACCAACAAGGCTGCTGCTGTTCTTAATGAACGTGTTTCTAAGGCTGGTTTCAAGGCTGCTACTCTTAACAAAGTATTTGGCATTAGTGTTGAGGTTGATTCTAACAGCAATACCTACAATGCACGCAATTTGGTGAATGTCTTGAAGGATGCTGATATTACTCCAGGTACTACTGTTATTATTGATGAGGCATCAATGATTAATGAAGAGAATTATGATATTCTCAATAACATTGCCAAACAGAATAGTCTTAAGATTATTTATGTTGGAGACTCTGCACAGCTTGCTCCTGTTAATGAGAATAAAATATCTAAGGTCTTCCGTAATGGTGAGGGTAAGGTCATTACTCTTACTCAAGTAGAACGTACTGATGATAATGCTATTCTCAAGGAAGCTACTGAACTTCGTAATGGTAATCATCTCTCTGGTATTTCATCTTTCAATAACAAGGGTGAAGGTGTTGCATATATCTCCCCTAACCATCAAGATGAAATCAACAATGTTGTTGCTCATTATGTCAAAGGTCTAAAGCATAATCCTAACTACTTTAGGATTCTTGCCTATACCAATAAGGCTGTATCTGCTTATAACAATCAAGTCAGAGAACTTCTTGGTTACATCTCCCCTACTCCTAATATAGGTGAACCTATGACTGGTTATACCAACTGGGGTTATAATTGGAAAACAAAGTCTTATCGTTTCATCAATTCTGAGTCTTACAAGGTATCTAAGATAGACAAGCCTCATAAAATAACAACAAGCCTCAATGATGGTACAGCTGTTACTATGGAAGCTATTCCTCTCACTCTTGAAGACCCTGTTGGTAATGTAGATACCTTTGACTTTATTGACATAAAGAGCAATCCTTCTAATCTTCAGGCTGCTATACAGCTTGCTAATGAGAAGAAGATGCTTTGGGCTAAAGCCAAACATGCTGTTGGTAGAGATGCTAAGGCTAAAATCTATCAAAGAATCAATTTCATTGATAATTTTCTTTTTGTCAATGACAATATTGAGGATAGCAATCATAATCTTCTTCAAGCTAAGACCATTGACTTTGGTTATGCCATGACTGTTCATAAGTCTCAAGGCTCTACCTTTACCAATGTTCTTATGGATGATGTTGATATATCAAGAGCTGGTCTTAATAGTAACAATGCTATGGAGGTTGTTGACCTTGGTGAAGTAGATAATAATGTAGCTTCAAGTGCTAATTTCACAGGAGATGCAGAAGATGTTGATTTGGGATTTTCAAATGATTTCTCTACAACACCTACTGAACCTACTGAGCATACAGCACCTACCCAAACTATCAATCTCAAGCAGCAGCTTGAATATGTAGGTGTATCAAGGGCTACTGACACAGTAACCATTGTGTCTAACAATGTCAAGAAGGAAGGTTCTCCCCTCACCCCTACAGAACCTACTTCATCTACTACCTCTACAACACCTACTGCACCTACAGAAGGAGTCTCTTCATCTATTATATCTCAGCTTATCTCTCATCTCAAATCTCAAGGCATTAATGTTCTTGATAGAGCTGCTATGAAGGAGTTCTTAAAGACTCATGACTTGCAGTATCTACAACAAGCTGTTACTTATGGTGAGGAAATTCCTTATGAGAACTCTAAGTACAAAGCCGAGATTCCTGAAATTTTAGCTATTATTAAAGCTAATAAATACAATAATCCTGGCACTGATGTCGTTACTTTAGATAGTGAAAACAATAAAGTTCTGTACCTTATTGACCATTCATCTGACAAAGAACTTGCTGACAATCTTAAAGATGGTGATGGCTTTGGTATAAGAAAGGTGTATAACGTTGATACTATTACTAAAGATGACATTAGAACAATTGTTAGAAACATCGCAAGCTCCCATAACTTCTCTGAGAGAAGCATTTATCATGTATTGTCTCAAGTTGGAATTACGGCAGAGCACTTGCGAGGGATTGACATTACTGCTGAACTCAAGATGGTCTCTTCTTCTGATGCTGGCATGGTTTCAACAGTCAGAGGAAAGGGGAGAACACCTTTCAACAACAGACGTAGTGTTAATGGCAGAAAAGGTCAGAAAGACACAGGACTGGAGAGAAGAGCGTGGAATGATGGTGTAGAACTCTATACTACTCCTCAAGGAGAAGTCTATGGTTTTGTAGATAAGGAAGGTAACATCTATCTTGATGAAACTAAGATTTCTCCTGAACATCCTATCCATGAATATACTCATTTATGGGATAGAACTGTTCAGAAGCATAATCCTAAGCTTTGGCAGCGTGGTGTTGAACTTATGAAGCAAACTTCACTTTGGAACGAGATTCTTAATGCTGACAACTATGGTAAGTTGTGGCAGTCTATGAATCTTTCTAAGGAGAAGTTAGAAGGTCTTATTGCTTCTGAGGTTCATGCAAGACTTGTAGGTGAGAATGGTGAGAAGCTTCTTACTAATATTGCTAAGAATAAGGGTAGTGAAAACATTATCTCAAAACTTAAGCAATGGATTCTTGATATGTGGAAAGAAGTCAAGGCTACCTTTGGCTCTTGGTCTAAGGAAGACCTTGATAATCTCACTCTCAAGGATTTCAATCATATGACTGTCAGAGACCTTGTTGAGTCAAAATCTCTTGACCAATTAAGAACTTCTCTCACCACTCCTACAGTACTTACTGAACCTACTACCCCTACTAAGGAAGAGCCTTCAACGGTTTCTCTTCCAAGTTATGAATACTTTAATGACCTCTATGAGGACACACCAGTAGATGCAGCTTGGAAGATTCCATATCTCAAGGAACTTGATGCTCAAATCTCTGGTGAAAAATCCATAGAGGATAATAAAAACATTATCAATCGCATGGACAACATTTTACAGGCAACAAGTGAGAAAGAGTATCTTCAAGAGTTAAAGAACTCTGAAAAGAAACAAGTTGATAAGACTCTTGATGAATATGACAAACTCAATCGTCAGATTGACAATCTTCTTGGCAATCAAGACTTGGAGTCTGATGGTGAGATTTATCATCTTGATGAACTTGGTGTAGCTCATCTTTCTGCATCTGAGATTCGTCATACTGCTGAACTTGTAGCAAATGAAATCTCTGACTCTATCTCTCAGCTTCAAAAGGAAGAGGGTCTTGCTGAAAAGCAGTTCCCTACTCTCAAGACTAAACTTGACTTTAAATCTGCATCAAGAAAACAGATTGTTGAGACTGTTGGCATCAATCGTCTTATTGATAAAGTTAAGTCTATATTTGATACTGAGGCTAACTGGGATTCATATCAGAATGCTGAGGATGGTGGTCTTCAAGCTGACCTCATCTTTGCTAACTGGGATGCTATCATGTATCTTGCTGCTGATGTCTTTGCCATGAATGAGGGCTTTGGTATCATCAAGGACTTCTCTAATGGCAACTTCACTACTACTAAGAATTCCAATATTGACTATGACAACTTCAATGATTACTCTAATGATCAGGATGTTGTTGCTGAAGAAGGTGGTAAGGATGAGCAGGAGCATTGGCAAATAGAAAATCGCACTATTGATGTCCTTAACTCTATGTCTGCTCTTGTCAGACAAGGTATTCATGAGTGTTATCGTCTTAATGCAGATAGTAGCAAGGTCATGAGTAAGTGGGGTATTGCAGAGCGTGTTAATCCTCGTGAAGCTGTTAATAGTATTCTTCGTTGGACTCAAGGCTCTCTGTCTCTTAATGATATGATTAAGAAGCTCTCTAATAAGCAACCTCAGAACCCTTGGCTCTCTCAGCTTATTCAGAGATTGTCTGACCAGAGTGGTAGTGAGACTGATTTCCAAAGCCAGTTCTATGGAGTATTCTCTAAGCATTTTCAGCTTTACTCTGTTGTTCTTCTTGAAGATGGTAAGTATCATTGCATAACTGTCAACAGTCATCCTGCCCTTACTGATGTGATGAACACTATCACTTCTCAGTTCAAGATTGGAGAGCATCCTCTTTTTGGCACTAATGGTAAGGTTAACACTAAGTTGCTTGGCTCTGCTGATTCTATTAGCAATGACTTCACTCTTCATAAGGCATTGTCTGAACTTCAGGATATAGACAAATCTCTCAAATATGGTAAGACTCTTGATGATGAAATGTCTAAGGTTGCATCTGATAATATCATGGCTGTTTGTAGAGCCTTTGGTTATAATATCACTGAAGACATGCTTTCTGGTGTTATCAATGCTGAGAGCATTAATAAGGTAACTTCTGCTCTCAACTTCATTGTCAAAGACCTTGATAGTGTTGTCTCTGCTCAGCATAAGGGTGAAATGAAGGATTATAATCCTTTTGCTTTTGGCACTAAATTTGGTATTAATGGTAGTCTCCGCAACTTCCTCTCTCCTATCACTGATAAGCTTGAGGATACTGCTGTCAATGCTTTCTATGATAGTGGCAAGATGTATCAGTCTTATGTAACTCCTTCATTCATGACTAAGCTCTTTAACAAGTTCCGTCAGGAAGGTCAGGCTTTTGAGGATTTCATTCTTAATGAGTATGGCTCTTCTGAATGGTTTAAGTTTGGTGCTGGTGATGATGATATTACCAAGGGTTGGCGTAATGAGTGGCTTAGACTTCTTGCAAGAGATGAGAATGCTCGTAAGGTGTTTGACCATAAGGTTGAGCTTAATTTCAATAAGCATAACTATATGCGCAACATGAGTGATGCTGAGTATACTCTTTCTCTCATTACTGAGTACTTCTCTGAGAGTGCAAAGGTTGAAGACCAAGTTCCTGCTTGGTTCAGAGTGCCTATGCAGTCTAACAAGCCTTCTTCTGAGTTCATCAAGTTCTACTCTTATAGAGGTGATGGTTATAAGAATACTATTGTTAATGGTCTTCATAACATATTCCTACAAGAGATTAGTAGAATACAGACTGTTCTTAGAAGAAACATGTCTAAGAATGACTCTGGATTTATCAAGAACTTTGATACTAATGGTCGCAAGTTCTGTTTCCTTCCTGTATTCAATAGCTATCTTGAAGAGGGTGATGTGTCTAAGAGAGATGTTCTCCGTAATGAAGATGGCTCTGTATCTTCTGACAATAATAGATTTACTTCTCTTCTTCAGAAAAAGGTCAATGGTGAGACTAATCTTACTCCTGATGAAGAGGTTGAACTTGGTAAGCTTGCTGAAAGGATTATCCGTCAGTTTATGGAGAACAGAGTACAGTCTATCCTTGACACATGGGAAAGCAATGGTATTCTTGAGGCTGCAAAGAACATCAAGGACATATATCCTTCTGAATTTGATAACTCTTCAAACATAAAGAATGAGGAGAGAGAAGATGTTATCAATGATTGGGTTAGAAAGCAAGTGGAGAACTATCTTTGGAATGATACTTTTGCATCTAAGAACATTCTTCAGTTAACTCTCTCTGACATTGCTTTCTATAAGGATACTGAGGATTTGCAGAAACGTCTTGCTCAGCTTCATGCTCCTGGTGTCAGAGGTAATATTAACGCTATTGATTATAATGGTAATAGAGTGTCTGATGGTAAGTACAGAACTTTCATCTTGAAGGACTTTGATTCTTTCAAGTCTAATATCATAGCTAACATTGCTGAGGTATTTGATAGAAAAATTGCTGCTGCCCCTGACAATCAGAAGGCTGTAATGATTGCTCTCAAGGAATCTCTTGTTGGCAAAGATGGTAAGTACACTAAGATTAATGTCACTGATGCTCAAGGTTATTCTTCCCCCTCTTCTTACAGAAAGAAGGCTTACATCTTTGGTAAGTGGTCTCGTCATGCTGAGGATATTTATCAGAAGATGCTTAAAGGTGAATACACATATACTGACCTTGAAACTGCTTTCCAGCCTCTTAAGCCTTTTGTGTATTCTAAGCTTACTAAGGATATGGGTGTAGATAATGCTCCTATTCACAGTATGCAGGTACCTTTTCAGGCTAAGAATGCTGAGTATCTTCTTATCATGGCTGATGCTATTCTTAAAGGTGAAAAGCTTTCTCGTCCTAATCTTCTTAGAGCTGTCTATAGAGTAATGGAGGATTCTGAACGTCTTATGCCTACTAAAGGCATTGATACTGTTCAGTTTGAATCTTCCATCAAGTCTGGTCTTCAAGGCAAGATAAATATCTATCAGTTCATGAATATGGAAGGTGGTGAGGATGCTGCCTATATCTTTATGATGAATCAAATCTTCAAGGAGGAGACTGATGCTACTGGTGAAAGAGTTTATAAGAACTATAACACTGATACCTTTGTACATGAAACTTCTTATGAGGATTATTGCTTGCAGCAGGAAGTTCCTGAGCATTTCAAGGAGCATTTTCAGGCTCATGGTTCTCAGATTAGAATGATTACTCCCTCTGACCTTGACCTCTTCACTATTGATGAGAATGGTCAGCAAGTGGATAACTTCTATGAGTGGACTGAACCTGATGGTACTGTCAAGAGAATGAAGGCTGATGAGTTCCGTAAGGAATATGAGCAGACTATTGCTGATAATATTAAAGAGAGTATTGATAATCTTTCTGCTGAACTTCACCTGAATAGTGAGGATAAGCGTGAAAGAAATATTGCTCTTTCCAAGATTCTTCAAAGAGAAGTTTTATCTTCTCCTCGCTATGGAATTGACCTTGTGCAGGCTTGTTCTATTGATAAGGAGACTGGTGAATTTAGAATTCCAAAAGGTGACCCTATACAGGCTAAACGCATTGAACAGCTTATAAATTCTGTTATTAAGAACAGAGTTAACAAGCAGAAGATTGCTGGTGGTCCTATTGTGCAGGTGTCTAATTTTGGTACTTCTAAACAGCTTCACATTAGATTCAATGATAAACAGGGTAATCTCATTCCTCTTGAGGATGAGTATGTTCCCTCTGAACATGATGGTCTTTCTTATAAGGATTATCTCAAGAAGAACCAAGGCGGTATTGCTTACTTTGAAGTATTCTGTCCTATATGGTCTAATGAATTCTTTGATAAGTTCTCTAATGCTGATGGTACTATTAATGTTGATGCTATCAATGTTGTTGACCCAGAGCTTCTAAAAATGGTTAGCTACCGTATTCCTACTGAGGATAAGTACTCTTGTGCTCCTATGAAGGTTGTTGGTTTCATGCCTCGTGAAGCTGGTGATGCTATCATGCTTCCTTATGAGCTTACTGAGATTGATGATTCTGACTTTGATGTTGATAAGCGTTATGTCATGCGTAAGGACATACCTATTAAGATTAAGAGAAGAAAGGATATTGAAAGTGAACTTTTTAAGAAAGCTTCTGAAAGTTATGCTAAGGCTCACAATGGTAAAACTAACAATCAATGGATTGGTGAGCAGATAAGAATGTTCCTTGACAATCCTCAAAAGATGAAGTCTGCTGATAAGTTTATGCAATGGCTTTATGATCAATATCAACAGGTTGCCTACTATACTGATGCTCCTACAAGTGGAAGAATGTATCGTGACAATAAGATTATTGATATGACTTATGCTGTTCTTACTAATCAGATGACTGCTGACAAGATTCTTAATCCTGGTGGCTTTGATGCTCTTAAGAAGATGGGATACATGGTTGCTGCCTATAAGAATCCTGCTAATAAGGGTATCTCTTGGAATGCTCTTCAAGGTATGTCTATTGATGAACTCAAGAAGTTGTCTTATACTGACAAGGACCTCACCTTTGCTGATACTCAGATTCAGTTCTATAAGCAGAACTCTGCTGCTGCATTATTGATTGGTGTGTTTGCTGTCAACAAAGTAGCTCATGCTATTCTTGAAAGTAATGACATCTTCCTTGATGTGTCTGAGATTTGTGGTAATGATGATTTCACTATTGCTGGTACTACCTTTGGTGGTAGAATGCAGATTGATCAGAAGTATGACCGTGAGGGCACTCTCATTGGTAAGACTCTTGGCTCTCTTGTATCTGCTTCTGCTGATGCTGTGAAAGACCCTATTCTCAATCTTATGAATATTAATATGACTACTGCTGGTATGCTTAACACTATGTTGAGATTGGGTATGACTTTCAATGATGCTGCCCTCTTCCTTTCTCAAGATGTTATAGAGCGTCTGCTTAATCAGTTCAATAGAGAGAATCTTTCTAACTATGTATCTCTTGATAGCCTCATCAATAAGTGGCTTGATGAATACCGTAGAAAATATAACATTGATGATTCTTCTAACATCAATACTGAACCTCTTTCTACTGAGGAACTTGTTAATGGTCTTACTTCTGAGGAGCATGATGCTACTGATTATAAGGTACTGCTTGCTTTCCAAAAGATGAGAAGTCTTACTGATGCTATGCGTAAGCCTACTTATGCCACAAGATTTAATTCTATCTCCAGTGCTGTTGGCCCACTCATTGTTGACAATCTTATAATTGAGCACAAAATGTCTCAGTTTATTGATGCCAATACTGACAATGGTACTCACTTCTACACTGCTGATGATGTTCCTGTGGATATTGATGACATTTTCTTTGATCATCCTGTCTTGAAGCAGTTTGCAAGAACTGTTGACATAGCTAAGTCTCTGTTCTCTGATATGCCTGCTGGCAGTACTGGTTTTAGAAACTTGCTTGCTCAGTTGCCAAAGGATATTGCTGACAAGATGTATGGTGATAAGAAGTTACTTGATCAGTTCTCCAACTTCTATCAGTCTTATCTTCTTGTGCAGTCTGGGGTTATCAATCCTAAGAACCTTAAGGATTATGCTACTGCATTCCCCAAGTGGTTTATAGAACAGAACTTTAAGGCTAAGTATCCTGATAATGAGTTTATTCAAGCCATTAGAATGAATGTTGCCAAGAGCACTGGACATCCTTATCTTTCAATCAATATCACTGGTATGGATGAACAGCGTAAGGAAGAACTTCGTAGTGCTTGGATTGACCTCCATAAGGTTGACCCTAAGCTCTCTAAGATGCTGTTTGACTACAGTTTCTTCCGTGCTGGCATTGGTTTCTCTCCTAAGACTTTCATGGCATTAGTTCCTACTTATGTCAAGGAAAAATTAAAGAATGAGAACACTGGTGCATCTTATGTTGACACTTATAGACGTTTCCCTACTGTTGTGCCTAAGTTGGTTATCAACCAGTTCATCCGTAATAATATGGATAACAATAAGCTTGTTCCTTGGAAAGGTGGTAAGGATACTCATTATAATGTCAATCTTAAGATGGGTGAACTCAAGGTTTATAGACCAGAGGAGATAGCTGACCTTACTGATGTCTCTTACATGAAGACAAAGATTGGTAAGGAAACCTATTACTGGCACCTTGATTCTTCAACCTCTGAAGAGCTTACCTTCAAAAGAGTAAAACCTCTCGGCAATAATGGTGAGTACCTTGAGATTAGCACCTCAGACATTACAAATCCTCTAAGTGAAGTCTCAAATGTTTCTGAGGAAAAACCAGCATCTACAGTACAGGAGTCTGCTTCTGATTTGAAGACTGAAAGTCCACAGGAATCTACTGCTGAGGAATCAGTAAAGACATCTATCATCACCAAGACTGAGGAGGTCAAAAACCTCTCTTCTCTTGCTGACTTGATTATGCTTCAGAATCCTAAGCTTGACCATTCTGGTGCTGAAAAACTTGCTCTTACTATCAAGGAAAAAGAAAAAATGTTCACCAAGTTTCTTCAAAAGGTCTTCAAGCAAAAAGGTCTTGATCTTAATGAAAATGAAGCCTTAGATGAGTTCCATAAGTATTGCTAATAAAAGTAAAAACAAAAAGGGAGGTGTCACTACCTCCCTTTCTTTTTTCCAAACATTTACCTCTCACCTATCACACATATAATACCTACTACACCTACATTACCTACAACACCTACAGCACCTACAATACCTACCCTTCCTACCCCAGGCTCAAGAATGCCCAGTCAGGCTTAGTAAGGCCCAAGCTATCTTCTCCTCTCATCATCCTCATCACTGCTCCAAGCCTTCTTATCCCTTCCATCTTATCCTCTTGAGGATCATAGACAGTCTCTTCCACTGTCTCAACAGGTTTTTCAAACATTGTTTCATCTATAACAGGAGCTTTATAAAGTGTCTCTGGGTCTACATCCATACCATTAGGCATTTGCATCTGAGGTAATGTTATCTCTGCATTGAAGTTATTGAAATAATTAGATGGTATAGTATATTCTGAGGGGTCTATATGTATTCCAAGTTTTCCTGTACCAGTAAACTTGGTTCTATAGTTTCCTCCGAACATCTCTCTTTCAGCATTTCTTCTTGTGGTAAGACCTCTTAGTTCATTATCCCTTGAAGCCCACATAGCTCTTTGCACATCTTCTTTTGAAGCCTTTCCTTCAGCATAAGCTGTCAACACTGGCATTACTCTCTGCTTCAGTCTTCCCATTCCTACATTATATCCATAAGAATACAAAGCATCTTTTTGTCGCTGTGTCAGTCTATTTCTCACTTCAGCAGGCACTACTCTATTAAAGTCCCTTGCCTCATCCTCAAAGCTTCTATTAGTCTTCATAGAGCTTCCCTCCCAATTAGCTATCCTCTTTTTTATACTGTCTGAGGGAGTATATCCTTGTGAGGCATTCATCCTTCCTCCCTTAGCAAACTCATTATAAACCTTTTTTATCTCTGGCAACGTAGTAATCCCATTAGCAATAGCAACCTTCATCATTTCAGCTTTATCTGAAATAGACAAATCATCCCAATCTAAAACATCAAGACTTTCTTCATTATCATATTGTAATCCACTTGCTTTCATAATCTATATTGTTTAATCTACATCATCAAATATTGTCAACTCCTGACTTCCTCTTGCTTTACTCTGCTCACTAAGCTCACTCTCCACTTTCTTCTGAAGATTCTGCAATGATGATACTATTCCCTCAACATTCTTCAGCGCTGTAGTTATTGCAGATATTTGATACTTGGGTCTTCCTTTATCATCCTCTTCATTCAAGATATTGGGATTTTTTAGGAAAGTGCTTACAGTTCTTGCTGCTACAAGGGCTGCATTAAGCAACTCCTGTGATGGTGTCACTGTATGCTTCTTATATACTTCCATTGCTTCCTGCAACAAGGGTGATGGCTTAAAGTCACTCTCCAATCCTTCTTGTTCTATAATAGCCTTAGCTCTCTCTTCCTCATTTAGTATATATGAATAAGTACTTCTTGGGTCTACCATAAAATAAAGGTATGACATCTGCTTATAGAACTGCTCCTTTGAGGCACTTCTGTCTTGATTATATAGTTTCCTTATAGGTTTTATCAACAATGCCTCATCTGCTATCTGCAATGAGTAATTCTCTATCTTTATTAACTTCATCTCTTCCCTTTATTTAATTGTTATTTAAATTAAAGTAGTCAAGTAGTTAAGAATTACTTAACTACTCAACTTTTTTTACTTCTTTACTTCTTCAACGCTGCATTCACCTTTTTCTCTTGAATCCTTGCATCATCTGCCTGTTTTTTCTTTTGCAATGCAAGGTTTTCATTGAATTGTCTTGCATTCTCTGATAGTTTCTCTCTTTCAAGAGCAGTAGTGTCTAAGGCATCATTATTCATAATAGCCATTCTGTCAGCCTCAGCCTTTGAGTTTATCTGAGCAACCAATAGCTTCACCTCATTATCTTCTTGGTGCATCTTATACTCCTGCTCTGCCTGCATCTGTGCAATCTGCTGCTGTTGCTGTAGCTGTGCTTGCTGCATCTGCTGTGCTTGTTGCTGCTGTTGCAGTGCTTCTTCTCTCTTCCTTCTCTCATTAGCCTCAACCATTCTCTGCTTCTCTGCAACACTTGTTGTTGTGTAGAGCTTCATTATTGAAGAGAAATCAAGCAACGAATTCTGAAGTGCTGCTTGTGCAAGTGTATCAAGCTTCTGGTTAAGTTCCATAGTACCATTGCTGTTATCCACTACTATTCCATAGTCACATTCTGCAAACTCATCACCATCTATCTCAACAAGCTTCTTACTACCATCATTCAGTATATAGTCAAACTTCTTCTTCCTGCCTCTCATTGCTATCTTTGCAGTCTCCAAGAAACACTCTAATACTCTCTTCTTCACACTGTCATGAGTAAAGAATAGTCTTTCTGTAATGAGTGAAGATTGCAGTGTTGCTCTTTCTACACCTCCTACAGTCTCTCTGTTACTGATCTGTCCTTCCCTCTGCTTTGATATACCGGCAAGCTCTCCTATTTTTGTTGAAATCCATTCAAGCACATTTATATATTGTTGTATCTCATTACCTAATGAGGCATCTACCACTCCTGATGAGGCATTGTTCATAGCTCCTGCAAGCTTACCAGTTGCCATACCTACACTACCTTCCTTAAAGCTGTCTTCTACTGATACACCATTTACATTGATATAGTACAACCACTTGTCAGCACTCCATCCCTTTGGTGTTTTTGCAAGGTCCATCTTTATCACCTTACCTACATTCTTTGCAAGTATTTTGTTCAGTCTGTCATGAAATATATCATACAGATAAGAGTATGGTTTCATTATATCTACCAAAGAATATGGCTCATCACCATTAAGGTTATATATACTTCCTACAATACCAAAATGACATCTTGATGGATTACTTAATCTGTTATACTGCACTGGTCTTGGTCTCATATTCACATATATGTCTGTACCAATCTTTGTACCTTCCCATGCCTCATTTATCCAGAATGTCTGTTCTTCTTCTCCATTGTCAGGATTACAGTGATAAGTCTCAGGATAAAAGTTAAATTCTTCCTCACCTGTCTCAGGGTCATAACTCTTCACCTTCTTTATCTGTCTCCTTGATTTCCAATATACTCTCAACACTCTTACATTACCATTCATGTCATAAGGCAAAGATGCTGTATCTTCTGTATTGTCAAACAGACTGTATGGGTCTATAGCTCCATCTCCAGCAGTTGACAGATTTACATTAGGTATAAAACCATACCTACTGTCTATATTGTCCATACTGTCTGCATAAGGACTACTTCCTGTACTACTTGTTGTGTTTTCCAATGCCTCAATATCTTTCTTTGACAGTTGGTCCCAATAGGTATCTATTATTCTTCCTGGATTCCAGTAGTCTTCTATCACTATCATGTCAGCATCTTCTATATAAGATGATACTCCTGACTTTATTACCCTCATCTTCCGAGGGTCTATCTTCTCCAAATTAGGCTCACCTCCTACTATATCACATATATATGCCTCTTCTCCTACAGTATAGGCATCTACAAATCCCTTGTTAAAGAGTTGTGACATCTCAAGTTCTTTCATGTAATGATTGAGCAACCAGTTTCCTCTTACTTCCCTCTTGTCTTGGTATTCATAAGTGAAATAGTCTGCCTGTTTCTCCATTTCTCTGTTAAAGCCTTCCTCATCCATTGAACCATTCATCACAAGTTGTTGAAGCATTGCATTCACCTGTAGATTTTTCTCTTCCTCTATCTCTGACACAGCATTTGGATTAGTCACAATCACTCTGAAGTCAAAAGTTCTCTTTGACTCTTCTCCCCTCAGCACCTCAAGCTTTGAGTTTATCACTGGATAGTGTTGTATGTTCTCAGGTATAAATGATGCCTTAATGTTATAAGGGTTCATTATAACCTTTAAGTCATCCATATGTATCTTACCATTCAGCAAATCATAGTTTATCTTCATTGCTCTCACTGACTTCCTTGTCAGATGGCAGTGCATTAGACTATGGTTATCACCAAAGTCCACACACTTAGCCCTCCATTTCTTTCCTTTCTTATTAAAAGAAAGCTGTTGTGGTGGAAAACCACCTATTGCATTATAAGCCATATATTATCTTCTTTATTTTTCTTATTATTATTCTAAGACAAAGATAATAAGACCTATTAACTAAATACCTCACCTAAGAATTTCCCTAACTCTATCTAACTTCCTAACATAAAAATAGCCTTCCCATACCCAACGGCATAGAAAGGCTTACTCAGGCCCAGTAAGGCTTAGTACTTAAAGAGGCTCAGTTAGGCTTAATAAGGCTCATTAAACTTACACTCCAAAATACTTCCTCACATTAAACACCCCATCCTTATCTTTCAACTTATCCAATGCTAATAAATGTATTGCATTAAATATTTCCTCTTGCGACATCTCTGTCAAAGATTTCCCTGCTATTTTTGCTATTGTCTTTATACTGTCTGAATATATCATGTTCATTGCTGTATACAAAGCCCACTTATTATAATAAGGCTCTTCCTCCAAACAAATTCCCTGTGACTTCATACAACTCTCCCATTCTGAAGTACTCCATCCACCATTAGGTTCCATACTACCTACTATTTGTGCAGCTTCTTTCTTCGACAGATAATTATACCAGTTTATTGCTTCCAATCTGTTTATATATTCCTGTGCTGCATCTGGTCTCCAATCTGCAATGTCTTTCATCATACATTCCATGACACCACCAAATATATTCATATACTTTGGTTCCTTTGACATTGCCATTTTATTATATAGCCTTTCAAAGGCTTTCATTATCTCATTCTTTTCCATATCTCAAGTTTTGTTTATTATGTAGTAAGCAATGACTTTAGTTCCATAAAATCCTCACTACTGAATGTTATTGTTTTCTTACTTCCAAATATCAGGTTCATTAGTATATTGTCTGGTAATGTTATGGCTACCTTTCCTTTACCCATTACTCCTTTTACAAACCCCATATCAAAGGTTGTCTCTTCTATACTATTGAACATCTCCATAGCATCTGTAAACAATGTGTTTGGATTTATGTCTCCATTCTCATCTGCAAGAAACAGTGCTGCATTGTCCACACCTTCACTTATCTTTCCTTCATACTTGTTTATTATATTATGACATCCTCTTTTGATATATACAGCTGGTACTGTAAGTGTAGGATTGTCTTTCACCATTTCATTCACTCTGTTATTAAACCATGAATCCAAGCTACTTAGAAACTTCTCCTTTAATGTTGGTATGTTCATTTGTTTCCTCCTTTCTTTGCTTTCATCATTATCATGAAGTCTTTAAAGGTCATGTCACTATAATTTGTCATATACTCATTCCATAATGCAGCTTTTTCTTCTTCTGCCTGCATTGCATTTTTTCTTAGTTTCCTTATAAGGGAAAGATGTTTCTCTAAAGCTTCCTTTCCATCCTTAGTTTGCTCTACTAAAGGTCTGATTATTCTTAGTTCTTCTCTTTGCAGTATGTCTGCTACATTCTTATAGCTTTCTACAAACTCTTCATTATTGTTCAGATAATTCTTCTGTGAGTCTGTCAACCCATCCATTATCTTGTCTATCTCATCCCAAGTAGGAGTCTTTGTCTGCTGTGGCTGCATGTTAAATACACCTTTCTGCTTTTGCAATTCAGCAAGTTTCTGTGCCCATTCTTGGTTCAACTGTTCCAAGGCTTGATTCTGTTGTCCACCTAATACTGGATCTGATCCAAAATTCATCATATCAATCTCCTTCACATAATTATAGTTTTAAATAAACAATCCAATCCTATATCCTCAGGCTTAATAAGGCCTATATAGGCTTAGTAAAGCTCAATCTTCAAGCATTTATCTCTAAGGCTTAACTAGGCTTAGTCAGGCTTAGAGAGGCTTAGAGAATCTTATTAAGTTCTTCAAAAGAGCCAGCACCAATTATGCTGGCTCTTTTTTTATCTATCTCTTCTTACGAGTTTTAACCTTCTTAGGCTCCTGCTGGTGTTCCACTACTGACACAGTTGCAGCCCTGATAACTGCCATAACCTGTAACTGTAGGAGTACTTGGCAATACAAGCTGACCATATATACACTTGCAAGTCTTCTTGTCAGTATAATCCATCAACAGCTTGTCCTGATATGGACGTATAGCTTCCATTACAGCTACCTTCTTGTCAAGTTCATTGAACTTTGCAGCATATTTCTCATTGAGTGCATCAAATCCATCCCTCTGACTCTTGTAGAGTCCAAAGCCTTGCTGCATCATTGCATCTTTCAGCTTATCATTACCGTCTCTCTGACTCTTATAAAGACCAAATTCTGCCTCCATAGCTCTCCTATTCTCAGCATTCTGTGCCTCTACAAAACCTTTCCACAAGCTAAACTTCTCTGCCACATCTGTCTCCCTCATTGCATAGAATTTATTTGCAGTGTCAAGCTTCAGTCCAAACATGTCTGTAAGCAACTTCACTTCATCTGCACATTCCTTCTCCATTACCTCAAGAGCTGTTGGAGCTGCATTGTTAGCAGACATACCTCCATAAGTATTGATGTTTACATTGTCTGGCATACCATTTCCAAGTGAGCCAAAAATACTCCTACCACCATTACCTGTAAGCCAAGGCAATACTCCCAATGCAGTACCTGCTATACCTAAACCAAGAGCTGTTCCTGCTACACCCTTACTTGCATAATCATGCTTTCTGTTGTCATCTTCATAAACCTTTTTCTCGATGACTTTCTCATTTGTCATATCCATGATACAATCTTTATTAAGCAATTAACTATCAAAATTTTATAAAACACTTTGTAATCGATTACATTGCAAATATACAATAAAAAAGGTTGGGCAATATAACATTGCTCAACCTATAGTCTAAGTCATTGTATATCAAGTCTTTCCTTTGAGTAATAGTCTTTCTTTATATTGCTCAACTATTTCTCTTTTCCACACCAAATTCTTTTGATGCACTATCTTTCTTCCTTTTGGAAACTCTTTTCTCAGTATCATTCTGTCTAAGGTTGAAGTACTCACTCCAAGCATCTTACTTGTTTCTATCTTAGTCAGCCATTCCTTTTCATCTATACTGACTTCTCTTCTTCCAAATTCATACTTCAACAAGTTACTGAAATAGGTAATATCTACTTTTGAACAAAGTCCTTTCATCACTATTTCCTTAAATCTGTCAAGTGCTCTGCACAACCATTGCTCTCCAGGTGTTGTCATGACTTTCTCCTTTCTATTTCCATTATTACATCATTATATAACTCATTAGTTTTCTCATTTCCTTCAAATGGTTTTCTGAGTATCTTCAATAAATATACAAACATACATTTTAGAATTCTCTCTACACTCTTCCTATGCTTTACACATATTTCCATTGTATCCATCACATACATGCAGAGTATACAATATATAAGGATATAGTGTGTGTCTACCATTTCATTTGTGCAGAACCATGAACCATAATACCATCTCTCTACATTAATGAATATGAAGTAAACAAATGGTATTCTGAGGAAGTTACACCATCCATAAAGAAAACTTGCTGGCAAAGTCATCAATGGTAGTACCAAGAAAAGAAATACATATATCCATACTATACATATCTCATTTTGTTCTGAATATTTCATCAGTTCTTGAGTGTTCTGACTGAATACATAGAATATACACCAATGTGACAGCATTAATAATATTGGGAATATCACTGCCGCATATTGATAGAATCTCCAAATACTGTTCTCTCTTACTACAGTGTCCCCACTGTCTTTTGTTTCATTCTTCTTTTGTCTTGTTTTCATAATACTAAGCTTTTAATGTCATGTACTAATTTCACATTGACAAATTTATCCCAACATTACAAACATAACAAACTAATGTAAACTGAAATATACTGAAAGTTACTGATTTTTTATTGATGAAAAACTGATTTATACTTATTCTTTCAGTTTTAACATTATTCATTTTCTTATTTCATTTATTACTCCTAACTTTGCTTTTATTATAAAACCATTACTATTTCTAACAAATTCACAGTTATGACAACATTATTCTTTAATTTTATAAGCAAACTTGAACATATCAAATATCCTTATTACTGTGGTCTTCAGGAACGCAGACAATTTGTATGTTTTCTTTTCACTACTTTTGTAGAACTTTTCTATATTCCTGCCAACATTCTTGGTCTCAATGATTACCATCATTCTATCATTTTTGATACCTATAATTGGCTTCACCTTATCTTTGTAATTATTCTACAGATTCTTTTCTGGACTGACACTCTTTCTACCAAAGCATCTGTCTATATATTCTTTATAGCTGTTACTGTCAAGTTGTCAGCAGAATCTCTTTATGAGTTATTTACAACTGATACTTATGGCATCCATATCCTTGGTAACTTAAGCATCATCCTCATCCTTGCTTCAGTAGCTATAGCTATACGTTTAAGTAAGTTAGCTGTTACTATAACAACAATCCTAACTCTTAGTCTTATCATCTTTTGCATTACTTCTCCAATTCATCATATTGTTAGAGTTATGAGAGTTTTCTTTGTTGGTTATATGTTTATTCTCTATATCATAACCTTTGACTCCAAGAATGCAACCAAAGGTCTTCGTCTGCCTGGCAATATTACTAAAGAGGAACAAGTTGCCATTGATATGCTCATCAATCTTAACAAGTCAGATAAAGAGAAAGTTTACTCTCTCTTATCAAGATTGTCTTCTACTCACCAAGAAGAACTGCTTAATAATATTAAGGATTATTACCATCAGCAGTACATAGAAACTCTTAATCTACTTTCTACCTGTCCCTCCCTTACACCCTCAGAAATAGAAATCTGTAAACTTATCCTTATGGATAAATCTCTAAAAGAAATATGTTCTACTCTCCATAAAACACCTTCCAATATCACCAGTCAACGCACTCATATCAGAAAGAAACTCAATCTTACAAAACAAGATGACCTCAGAACTTCTCTTATGATATTAATAAACAAAACTAAAGGAACAACAGAAAGGACTTAAAAAGATACAAAAAAAATTCAGTAAGACTCAATAACAGTCTTCTTTCTATTACCCAAAGCTCAAAGATGTCTAAGAAGATTCATTAACAATTTTCTTTCTACTATCCAAGGCTCAGTAAGGCCCAAATAGGCCTAAAAAGGCTCATTAACTCCCTTCCTACAATAAAAAATGGCAGAAGGACCATCCCTCTGCCATTCTATTCTATTTAATTCATTTCTTAAAACATTGCATCAATCTCCTCATTAGTGATTGCCACAAGGTCTGTCTTGTCTAATTTTTTATCTAGTTCAGTTATAAGATCTCTTCTTATGCCATCTACAAAAATAGATACAGCTGTACTACTTACTGGGTTATCTGATTGTGGAGTTACTTGATTATCCACCACATAAGCCGACTTATCCAGCTTCTTATCAATAGCACTATCCTGTGCAGTATTCTTACTCTGCAAAGCACTAATAGAACTATCCAATGCTGACATCTTGGTGTTATAAGTAGAAGTGGCAACCTTACTATTCACTGAACTTGTCAAAGAGTCCACAGCACTCTTCACAGCTTTATTCTGCACAGGATGAGTAGAAGTAGCACTCAGTTCTGCATCTACTACATAATCAGTCTTATTCAGCTTTCCTGCAACAGTAGTATTCAGCGCATCTACAGCACTCTTTACGGCCTTATTCTGAATAGGATTTGTAGATGTGGCACTTAGCTCTGCATCTACCACAATGTTTGTCTGAGCCTCACCAAGCTTCTCCCACTTTGTAGCATCATAAGCACTTGCAGGGTTACCAGTGTACACATACTCAGCCTTGATGTTCTTGTCCCCAGTAGTCTTAGCAGGAACAATATAAATTTTTGTAGCGTCAATACCAGTAGTAGGTAGAGTGTCTACCACCTTATACAGTGACAAGTCAATACTGATGTTACCAGAGCCTACTACACTCACACCATTCACAGTCTTCATTGCAGGCAGCTGTGCAGCAGTCAGCTTACCATCAGTACCAAGTGTAGCCACACCACTGGCAGCACCCCTCTGACTCAACGGTATCTGTGCCACATTGGTCACATTACCAAGTCCTACCTGATCCTTTGTTACACCATGTGGATTCTTCTTATTACCAATGTGTGAAGTCAAATCTGTGTTTACACCACCTGATTTACTGTCTACGTATGCTTTTACTTTCTCTGTATAATGCTGTAGACCTGTTTTATCCAAAAAATTACTCATATTATTTACTTCCTTGTTTTACTTGTATTATCTATTTTGTTTTATTTATTCATTCTGTTTTGTTTCTTCTTCAGTATTCTTTTTTACATAGCCATCTGTGCTTCCAACTTAGCATCCTGCTCCTGCTGCCACTTATAGTATTCTTCCATAGTAGCCTCACGCCAGTTGTCAGCACTGTCATTATCTGCCAGGAACAATGAAACTGCAAACACTCTTGCACCTTCATTCTCAATCTCCTTCTGTGTCAGATACATTCCTTCACTTGCTTTAATTTTTTCCATTGTCTTCTTTTTATTTATTTTGTTTATATTTATGCTATAGTATACCCATTATCCGTAAGCTCCCTTATTCCATCGTTGCCTAAAGCACTCTTAGTAGCTACCGACAACTTAAGTGTTATCACACCCATTCCATTTACCTTACGGTCATACAATTTCGTTAATGATTCTACATCATATTTCCAGTTTGACATCATAGAAAAGTCTACGGTACCTACAGAATCCTGCATTCTACCAAAACCTTCTCCTAATAGTAAAGAACTCATATTTTTACAATTTTTAAACATCCCTTCCATAGTATTAACAGACCGAGTATCCCATCCTTCCAGGTTAAGATTAGTAAGCTTTGTACAATTTGCAAACATTAAAGCCATATTAATAACCTTCTGTGTACTCCAATACCTTAGATCCACTGATGTCAATAAGATACATCCAGTAAACATACCTTCAAAAGATAATACTTTTCTTGTGTCCCAATATTTTATATCACGAAGCAGTGGTAAAACCATACCCAAACTACTAAGGGTACTACATCTTGAAAAATATGCACTCATATCTGTTACATTACTTGTGTTTAAGTCAAACACATCTATTGTTTTAAGATTTTCCATGTAATTAAAAGAAAGTCCTTCATCTGGTGCATATCCTTTATAAACAAGAGAAGTAACATTATCCTGTCCACTAACCACTGGGCAAATTTCATCAATACGAGTACTTGTTCCTGGTTCTACTGTCACATTACCATTTGATGTTTTTACTTCTACAGGTCCGTATTCAGCATATATTATGGTATAAGAATTATCTTTAGCTACATTCTGGGCAAATCTTCCTAAATTAGCTCCTGATACGTAATACTTACTATCACTAATAGTACTTGTATCACCAGCAAGCAATTTATCTACCTGCTCATCACTCAACTCCTTAACGACAGTTTCTGAGTTGTTAGCTATAAGACCAGCATCTGAATCCTCAGATAATTCAAACTTCTTTGTTTTACATTCTTCTATATTCAAAAAAGCCCTTTTATCATTAATTCGGAGGTATAAACCACCAACATCAAGTTGACTTGCTCCCAGCTGCATAACTCCATAAGTATCATGGTTTCCTCTACAAGTCATAACTAGTCCTATTGGTTTGAGAATTGACTCTTCCAAAGATTTAGAACTGGCACTTATATAATCTAACTGTTCACCATTTAAAGTAGCCTTATCAGTATACACTATACTTCCAGTCATAGTACCACCACTCAACGGCAGATACCCACTAAGCAGACCCTTTATCTTCTCTACAAAATGTTGCAATCCTACTTTATCTAAAAAATTACTCATTTCCTTCCCCTTTATTTATTAAACATTTCATCTATATCACCTTCACTAATTGCGGTTGCTATACTACCATCATTAGCAAGAAGTCCTTGTATATTCTGAGATATGGTTTTAAAACCGTTAGCTTGTACCCCATCTTTATCTATTTGAAACTTAAGATTAGATTTATCCCAACCTGATGTAGCAGTCTCTGATTGAAGACCTATAATACTTTTCTCAGAAATAGAAACAGTATCTTCTATATTAAGCATAGATGTTCCAGGTGGATAGGTTGTTCCAAGATTAGGCTTCCGAAGATATGACTTCTTAACCACAATACTTCCTCCTTTCAGTATTGTCTGAGGTTGAGGACCTATTGTTACAATTGTTTTTCCTGTAGTTTCATCTTTTCCTTCTATAATTCCACCAGTCAATGGTAGAAACTTCTTCTTCATCTTCTCATAGGTACTTTCTACAACTTCATTCTTCATATCTGACATAATATTGTCAGACAGTTTTTCATAAGTTACAGCACCATTTTTTATTTTATCTGTAGTTACAGCATTATTAGCTATTTTCTTCTCTGTCACAGAACCATCCCTAATCTCAAGCTTCAGCTTCTTCTTAGGAATATCCTTCATAGCAGCTTCACTAAAGTAATTTCCTTTATTCATACTTAATGATTTTATTTTATGCAAATGTAAAAACTCTTTTCCTGTATTTTAAGCAATTAACAAAACCATTCATATAATGTAAATAAAGTTCTAATAACAAATAAAAAGGTATATCAAGGCTAATAAATCTTTCACCTCAATATACCTTCTTATATCAATCTATCTTATCTACAATCTTCTATTGTCTTCATCCAAGCATCTATATCATCCTTTGATGTTCCAATACTGTCTACCTCCACATCTTTATCTCTTAAGAACTTCTCAAGCTGTGCAGGAACAGATGGTGCTTCTTTCCATTTACCTTTAATTAACTTCAATATACTCATCCTATAAACCTTCTTTCCATAAAGCTCTGCAAAGGTCTGTGTTGATGAAGTATCCTTAGTAATAGGAATCCTTTTACCTTCTTTCTTTTCCTCTGACTCTTTCTTTACTTCTTCTGTCTTTTCCTCTGTTTTCTTCTCTTCCTTAGTAGTAGAAGTCTCATCAACAGTATTAACAGCGACCATTTCTCCAGTTTCAGGATCTATCATAAACTCTGTTGTTTCAGAATTTCCTGTAAGGTCCATCTCTACATCATGAAGACTTAAGGTTTTCAATTGCTTCTGTGCTTCAGTTTCCCTTTGCTTCTTAGCTGTCTCTTCCTCTATTTTCTGTATTATCTCCTTAATAGTATCTTCACTTACTTCCTTTACTACCTTGGTATTTCTATTCACCTTTATAGCCTCTGGATGTTCTCCTTCTTTCAAGATAAAGTATTCCCATACTCCTTCACTCTTGATAGGACTAAGCTGATTGTCTATAATCATCTTGTTATAATCCAACTGTTTTACCATCCTTTCATCAGTGACAGGTTCTCCATTAAGATAGTACATTCCATCATCCTCTCTACGAGTGTAATATTGATGCTTGTATATCACCTGACTCTTATTCTCATTCTTAAAGTCACTATTCTTGACAGCCTTAGGAGTTTCATTCACTATCTGTTTTGGCTTTAACATATTACCTTCACCATCCAGTCCATAGATACTATATGAACTTCCTGCTGTACCAAACATTGCTATATCTGTCATCAGTGCTCCTGCCTCATCATATTCTTTCAGCAACTTCTGACTTTGTAGCACTCTTGCAGTAATGTTAACTCTTGGATTTATGTCTTCTATAGCCTTCATAAACTCCATTCTGTCAAAGTTACTGTCAAGGGTAAATGTCTTTTGTACCTTTCCATCATGTACCAATGATACTTCTGCCTTGGTTTTCTTAAGCAATATGTTATCTCCATCCTTGTCAAAGTAGAAGATATTGCACAAGTCCATTACTGCTTGATACCTTTTTACATAGTCTGGAGCTACAACATCTTGCAACAATCTCTCTACCTTATCCTTCAGTACTCCATCTTTCATTTCATTATACTTTAGTACTTTCAAGTATGAAGGTATCAGCTTTCCATTACCTGCTGGTATAAACACAAAAGCACTTCCTGCATTCCTTATAGTATTCCTTGGAACCATCACATTGTCCACAGAAGTTCCTACAGTCAAGAACTTTGTCAACTCTTGTATTCCCCATGCTACACTCTGCATATCATATCCCATAGGATTTCTCTCCTTGTCAGCAAGTAATTCTCTCACACTTCTGAACTCTGTATTACTGTCATTCAATCCTTGCTTTACAATATATCCTGGTATCAATGTATATGGCACTATCTCAGTATTGAGACTTTCATTCACATAGAATCTTTCATTAGGATGTGTCTCAAAGAACTCCTTTTTAGGTTTTACCAACAATCCTAAAGGTTCTCCAGTACTGTTCTTATAATTAGGAGCTATAGGATTTGTAAGCACATCATACAATGACTTTTGTGCAAAGTTCTTTTTTGCAAATCCAGCTACACCTATCACAAGATACTTCTTACCATTGCTCTCTATCACACCACCATTCTTGTCATTATGTATTGCAGTGATTCCCTTATTGATACTGTTATCATAATCCAATACAAGCATATAGTGTTTCTGCATAGCACTATCATTGGTTGCATTACTCTCAGGTCTTACTAACATAAACTTCACCTTAGCATTAGGATTTCTCCTAAGTATTCTTCCAAGTTCTTGGTCTATGATATTCTGCAATTTTATTCCAGCAGCATCCATCCAAGCATAATATTCATCCATCTGTTTTCTATCATCCTTACCTTTTTTATTAACAAGTTTACCATCCTTCGCTAATGGATCAGGTTCATATCTACTCATTGCATTACCACTAAGAGTCGTTACATTTGCTTCTGTGTTATGTTCTCCTGTACCATTCAAATCATCAGCATCTACATTTGTCTCTGACATATGCACTTCCTTACCATTAGGATCAGTGTTATTGATTTGTGCATCAATACTTGCTGACACTCCTTGAACACTGTCACCATTGTCAATAATGTTCACATTACCAACATCTGTTCCCTTAGCTGCAAGTTCAGTTTCTCTGGCTTTCTGCTGTCTTTCTATAGCTTTTTCTATGTCAAAAGATTTCTTTGCTTTCACTTCTGTTGTTTTATTGGTTCCTACAAAGTTACCTACAAAATACCAATCATCACCCTTTTTCTTCATAGAACTTGCTTCAAACACAGCATTTTCCTCATGCTCACTTGTCTCAGGAGTCACCTCATACTCATCTGATGCAATACTCAGTACATCATGCTTATCATTTGTGTCAAAGGATATTTCACCTTCCATCTTTGTCATAGTGAATTTACCTTTCTTAGCATTGTCTCCAGTACCATTCCATATCTCTCCTGCTGTAACACTCATATCCCCAGACCCATCACTTAAGATAGTCTTCACATTCTGAGTCATAGGTGTTGTAGCATCTTGCATTGCAGCATTCTGCACTGTAGCACTCTTCTCATTATCTATCTTGTCTTTTTGAGGTTCTTCAGAAGGTTCTTCACCTATAAATAGGTCCACATCTTCTGTACTATTTAAAGTATCATTTTTACCAGGAATCTTATCAATATCCTCTTGCTTCTCTTTCTCCTCAGCAACCTTCTTCTCAGCAGCATTCTTTGCAGCTTCATCTACTTTCTTCTTTTCCTCTTCCTTCTTCTTTGCTTCCTCTGCTTCACGCTCTTTCCTTTGCTTTCTATTCTCAATAATAGTAGCATCTCTCAAGTAACCTAACTTCCTCATACCATCAAGGATATATTCAAAGTCTTTTGATGATTCTGAACCTTCTGTATCATCTATGACTTTCTCAAGAGCTGACATAATTTCTTCCTTATTGTTAGCACTTTCTACTATTGTGTCTATATTCTTTAGTATATTATTTTGCCAATCTTCTCCCTTGTCTGACTGACTGATTACAGAAGCAACATCCTCAACAACTTTACCCCATTCCTTTGCATCAACTACTTGCTGTTGATATTTGGGAAGCATAGAGTTTTCATCTATAATATCAAGCAGTCCTGTATTGAGTTTTCTTAATGTTCTGAATACATAGTTCTTCTTACTATCTTCAGATATATCAGAATGGTTCTTTAGTCCTTCATCAAATTTATTGATAAAGTCTGCAACAGTCTCTGCATTCCTCTGACCTATCAGCTTATATGCAGCTTCAGCTGACTGTAATCTTTGAGCCTCCAAGGAAACAGCTGCTGCTTCTGGATTTTGTGCCATTCTACTATAAGCATCCTTATTAGAATCTATTCTTTGTGTCAACAGTGCTATGTCTTGTATTTTCTGAAGAGCATCAGCATCTCTCATAATAAGCCTCTGCTCAAGTTTCTCTATTTCTCTTTGCTGTTTTTTACTATACAGTTCTCTATTATCTTTATTCATCATTTTTGCCCTTGTCACTGGGTCAAGTGCAAATATTTCATCAGCAGTTAGTATCTTTGCACTAACATCTGTAAAGTTCTCTTCCAAAGATTTCTTCTTGTCTTCAGTCATTGAAACAAGTCTTTCAAGATAACTCTCTTGCTCCTTTGATGAATCAAGCCTTGCTTTAATCTCTCTTTGCTTCTTTTCTGCTTTAAGCACTGCATCACTATCCTCATTACTTCTTGCAGTGTTCAATTCTTCTGTTGCTTTTCTATATTCTTCATCAAAAGTCTTTGTTTTCTTCTGTTGTTCTGTAAGTTCTTTTTCTATCTCTGTTTTCTGCTTATCATAGACTTTAACAAGTGCCTTGGCATTGTCTATACCTCCAACACTTGCTATAATTGTATTTGCATCATGTGTTTGTTCATTTACTGAAGCATCATCTATCTCAGACTGCATCTTCTGCTTTCTTTCTTCCCAGTGTCCATTGAGTGCCTGTTGAATTTTCATCTTGGTTCTCACCTCTGGATCTATAGCTTCACCTCTATTTCTCTCTATCTTTTGAATCTCATTCTCTGCCTTGTCAAAGGCTTCCGATGCTTCTTGCAGCTTCTGTGCATTCTGTGCAATGGTGTATAATGCTTTCTGTGAATTATACTCACTTTGGTCTAAGTCTGGGTTTGCAGCATAGTATTGTGAAAGAAGATTATTTATCTCTTTTTCATTAAATGGACTTTTTCCATTCTCACTATTAAGCTGTGAAGCCTTAGCAATAAAGTTCTTTGCATTCTGTACTACCGATGATAATGTAGTTGGGTCATTAGAGTTCTCTCCTAACCTATTCAAAGCATTAATGGAATGAAGTGCTTTTATAAACTGCAATGTCTTTACATCTCCTTGACTTTCTAAGTTTTCTGAAGCCACATTTGATGCTACAAGTCCCTCTATATCCTTAAAGTCATTATAACTATCCAATAAATCATTAACATAATCTGCATGACTCTGTAAGTCTCTTTCACTCTGTTTTTTTCCATAATAGGTATTTAGCACACCATTCTGAATGAAGTAGTTTGCTCTTTCTCTCCAGTTATCTTTTCTTTTAAGATCTTCATATTTAATAGAACCATCTTCATTCTTCACTGGTATTCCATTCTCATCTCTAACAATTCTTTTTGTAAAGTTATTATTGTAAGCATCCCTACCTTCCTTTGTAGCAAGTCTTGCTATATTTGCAAAGTTAGGAGTAAAATTCACTACACTTCCCAGACCTCCAACCAATGCTGCATTCAATGTGGTTTCTTGACCCATTGAGTTACTTAGTCCCTTTATGTATGAATACAGTCCATCTGCAAAACCATAAGTATTTGCTATGGCTTCTCCATTCTGATAGGCATCAAGGTATCTCTTAAAACTATCTTCATTGATTCTTTCTGCTGCATCTACTTGCATGTCATCAGTGCCATTAGTCCATGCTCCTCCCCATGCCTGTGACCCTAATGTCTTACTAAACTCCTTCAGCTTCTGACCTCTTGTAAGGAACTTACTTGCTCCAGTTGTCAATCTCTGTCTGCCTTCTTTTGTTGTAATTTCTCCCAATCCTTTAAATGTAGAAGATACTTTCTTTGACAATCCAGCAGGATTAGTGTATAAGTATTTCCTATATCCAAAGTTATTTACAAATCCATACTTTATTCCTTCTGTCAAAAATGAGTTGAAAGCTGCATCTCCTGCACTATCAATGGCTTTCTGCTGTAAATTTGCATATTCCTTTGATGCCATTCTTTCTTTAACTCTATTCTGTACAAGTTCTCCAAGTACAGCTTCCTGTGCCCTTGCATGAATCATCTTATTAAGAGTATTCTCATCTGTCACTCTCATGTTACTATCTCTCTGCATTTTAGCCAAATAGTCAGCCTTCAGACTTGCAGCTCTTGCATTGATAAGTTTATTTACACCTGACTTATAGCCCTTATCACTATTATATTGGTTATAGATGTCATTTCTACTTGCTGTTTGTACTGCTTCCTCTGCATTTGCAAGATTCTGTTGCAGTGTCTCTTGAAATGCTCCTCTACCATAAGCATAGGCAATACCAAGAGCACCTGCTGTACCTTGTGCTACTTGTCCTACTTTGGTTTCTGCTGTAAGCATTTTTCCTGTAGTATCAAGCACCTTACCAAAACCTCTTGCAACCTTACCTACTTTATTTGCTGTACTTAATGACTTTCCTAACATTCCTACACCATAAGGTATAAGTTGTGATGCTGCATCTGCAATACCAAAACTCATCATCTTGAATGCCTCATACATTATATCACTATCTTCATTAGGATTATATACTACCTTATAAGGACTGCTTCCTAACTTCTCATATTGCTTTTGCTCATTCTCATCAAGGGTTCCATATTGCTCTGCCCTTGTCCAATATTGCGGATTCAGTGTCATCCAATCTACACCAAAAGCTCCTTCTATATCACTACCATCAGGATTCTTTCCCATATTATGTAATGTGGTATAGTCTACTTGCTCTTGATGTATTGAATGCAGCTGTCCATCTTTGTCTTGATAATGCAATCTTCCCTGCTTGTCACTTACAACTCTTATCTTCTTAGGGTCAAGAACATTTCCCCTATCATCTACCATCACAATAGGTTTCTCTGCCCAAGCATCTTGTCCTGCTCTATAAAGTTCTGCTATACCATTCAGTTTATCTGCTGTATAACTCATTGAAGAGATACCTACATCTTTCAGAAATAATCCAAATCTCTTCATACTTCCTTGATGGTCTTTGATATATCTTTTTGCATCATTATTCAATGCTGTCATTGCCATATCTGGTGACATATAGGCATCATAGACTCTTTTCTTTGCAAGTACCTGTCTCATGTCATCAATACTAAAATCTTGCATCTCCGATGTTATTTGACTTTCAGTACCATTTCCATAATGTGATGCTAACTCAGGAATACCTAAATCTCCCTTCCTTGGATTACCATTGATAGCTTGTACAAAAGCTTCTTTCACCTGACTGTCACTCATCGCTGCTATATCTGAACTATAATAAGCATCAGCTACCTGTGATGCAAATCTACTTGCAGCATTATCTACATCATCATTATATATTCTTTGTAGTATTTTATCATTATACTCTTTCCTTTTCTGCTTTAATGCTTCATTATCTAATATATTATTGGATTTATCTATATTCTGAAGCATACCTCCAGTGGGATTTGACATTCCTGCCAAATCTCTCATAAATCTAGTAAATCCTCCAATATTATTTCTTTTTTTATTTGTTTGTGCAAAGGCATTGACATCTTTCTTCCACTGAGTCTCAAACTCAGAAGGAGTCAAATAATCACTCTCCATTAGTTTTAACTTGGCATCTGTTGAGAGTTGATTATATTTCTCAAAATCTGCCCCAAGTCCTCTATTATTGTTTCTTACACCATCTACATCAAATGGACTATATAGTTTATTAAACTCTGTATTTACTACATCATCCTTATACATTTCATTACGCATATCTATATTAGGTATAGTCTTGAATTTCTCAATACCATACCTATCAATAAACTGCTTATTTGAATAAAGATTATTAATATATGTAGGATCATATCCATGCTGTGAAATTAAGTCTCTATTCTTTTCTATAAAACTATCATATTGTGCTTTTGAAAGACCTTTTAATCCTTGTAAACCCTTCAATCCTTGTAATTTATTTTCTGGCATAATCTCTTTATTTAAGTTCTATCTGCAAATTTAATAAACTGCTTAGATGTCCCAACCTTATTTAGCACTTCTATTATCCTAGCTTATTGACTTACTAAGTCCTTCATAAATAAGAAGATAAAAAATTTTGCAAAACTTACCTCACCTACATCACCTACTTTACATACTAAATCTACCTAAAAGCACAAAAAGGCATAATGAGGCTTAATAAGGCTCACATATTAATCTTTTTCCCTTTAATCCCTTGTTTATCCTCACAAATCTTTATACCTTTCCTCTATAAAACAAAAATAAATATCTCCGCAAAATGCAACTAAAAATCGGTATAATTAAAATGAGGCGCACAAATTCCTTGACTCAAGTGCAAACAAGGAATTTCGCAAGAGAGTTTGGTAAAATGCAAGTAGGAGAGTTTGTTAATTCTAAAACCCAGGAACACTTTAAATCCTGTATCTTTACTAAAGATAGTACTCATACTTTTGTTGCATTCAGTTCTAAATTAGGAGTATTAACTCCTAAAGAAATTGCAGAAAGAAAATACTCTTTAATAGTAGTACAGCTTGACTCTGGAATATACTCATTATGTGAAGACTTTATAAATAACTAAAAAAAGTTGATTTAAGTATTATATAAGAATATTATAATAAGGTTTAGAAGGATTATATATCCACATCCTTCCAAGCCTTTCTTCTTCCTTTTATAAGACTGTAATGCCCTGCCTTTGATTTGATAACAGCTAAGTCCTCTTTCATATCTGCTATCTCTCTTTCAGTAAGCACACCTAATTTAGATGAAAATGCTACGAAGGTCTTTGTCCCATCTTCTTGTGTGAATACACAACTCTTAAATATTTCACCAGTCTCATGATTAGTAAATTCTCCCACTTGCATCCTTGGACCATACTCTTTTATAAAAGCTATCAAGCTCCATGTGTTTGAAGAATGCCTGTTATTTTTCTTGGAGTCTGAGGCAACATTGAAATCTCTATAAGAAGAGACAGATTTAAACTCTTCTTCTGTCATTTCCTTATAGACATTATATTTCTTGAATACCTTTATAACTTCTGACTTCAATTCTTCTTGAGTGAGAAGATTCAGTTTTGAGTTAACTTCTATATCCCATCTTAATGCTGCACATATTGAAGCCAATATCTGTGTGTCATTTGACCTAAACATAAATCTCCACATACTGCATATAACAGAAAGAAAATCTATATAGTTAGGAACTATGTTCTTGGTTATGGATGTTTTAAGAAGTTTCTCTATTTTTGAAGAAGACACAACAATCCCCATTACATCTCTTGCTTTATTTCTACTATGGTCTTGATAATAGAATTTATCAAGAAAATGCTTCCTTATATCATAGAGATCTAATGAACAGTTCTTGTATAAGTCATATAATGAATATTGCATGCTACTGAGTTTTATTAGTATAACGTAAGATTATTCAATTTGTTGCATAGTATCTACTAAAAAACATATACTTTTTAAGTGTTTTACTTAAGCTGTTCTTACACTAATCCTTAATGTCTACCTTTGTACATATAGAAAATTGATTAATAGATAATATAATGTTAGACAAAATTTCCACACTCATACAGTCCTTTGCTAATTTCTTAGGAGGATTCAGCAATTTGAATGATGTCAATGACCATTCTGTGACTGTGTTTTTTAAAATCATTCTCTGTGCCCTTGGTGCTCTTTTCTTTGGTAAGCTGTTCTTACGTGATGACCTTTATGACTGGGTTGTTGCTATAGCCATGAAACCTAATCCCATCTCTATTGCTGTAGTTGTAGGACTTGCTATGATTGTGTATTCCATATATGCACAAAGAAGGATTATGGCAGCAGTGTCAATCGCTATACAGCAACAGAAAAAACAAGACAAGCTTAAAAATAAAGAGTGCTATGCACAGACATCAAGAATTGAGGAAGAAGCCAATGCTCTTACTGACCACCTAAGAAAGTCACTCAACTGTGATGTAGTGACTATTGAGCTTATGCACAATACAGAGAAATATATTGGAGGTTATCATAAGAGATTCTATGATGAAAGTTTCCCTTCTATTAACACTGCTGAGGGAATTACTTTTAACTACAAGGACTTTCAATGTATTCCTACTAATATATTCCCAATCATAGGACACATACTGAAGACTAAGTTCAAATGGTTCACATCTATGGATGAAGTGGCAGAGATTGATTCTGGCTATGCACACATCCTTAAGGAAACTAATTGTACTGCCCTTGGTATGAGAGCTATGAAGACTTCAAAGAACGAAGACCTGGGAATATTGACAGTGACATGGAGAAAAGGACATGAAGATAGAATTCCTGATTTGGACATTATACAGGATATGATGACAGAGGTAGCTTCTAAGCTTGAAGTTCTGTTGGATATGTCAGCTTACGAATAATTTTTAACAAAATATTTATCATATAAACTGTTTACATTATGAGTAATAATAGTTCATGTATTTTATATCCTGATGCTCCTAATGGAGAAGAATCAAGATTGTATAAGAAGTTATTGAAGAAACTTCCAGATCGTCCTCTTGCCAATTGGTTTTATGCTTATTATAATATGCCTAATTCTAATATTGCTAGTAGAATGGACCAAGCAGGTTATCAGAGAAACAGTCAAGGACAGCATAATGCAGAGGATTTACTGAAGTTCCTTGACTATGGAGCTATAGAAGCAGAGGTAGCAAATCTATCTTCTGCTGAGATACAAATTGGAGCTGTAGATACAAATGGTAAAAGAATAGATTTTACTAATGCAGAAGACGCTTTAAGAAAAGCAGATGATTTTAATAATAATCACAAAGGACTTGTTGCTACTGTTGTTCAGCATGGTGACATCTATAATATTATTGTTGCAGAAAAGAACTCCAGAACTCATACCTATACTGATACAGTTAAGGATAGTCTTAAAGCATGGGACATTTATAAACAGGTGTTCAATGCTATAGGTGTAGACATTACTTCTGTATCTAAGGAACTGCAAAGTGTGCTTAATCCTCTTAATACAGATTTAGTTAAGTATTTAAAAAATGTAAGTAAACTAAATATTAGTAACATTTATAAAAAAGATGCTTTGCTTCTTTTTTCATTAAATTCAAATTCCCGTCATATACAAAATCTAATCAATGCTTTTGGCACAATTGAAGATGCTGCACAGGCTCTTAGTGACATAAATCATGGTTCCGTTAATTTATCTAATTCACAGAAAACATTGCTAATAAGGGCAGTAAATGATGCTCAAAAATTTCAAGGAATAGATCTTGATGCACTTGTTACTCAGATTAAGGGAATATGGGTTAACACTGCTGCATATAGTATAGAACAAGATATTAAACAGGAAATTCATAGTCTTAACAAAAAGTATAATATAGAGGTTAATGAAATTCATCGAGCTACTAAAAAAATCAAAACTCTCTCTGATGCTGCTGCCGATGCTGTTGTAACTCTTCAAAGACAGATTAGACAATTAGAGAAAGAAAAGGGTAATAATATTGAAGGTAGAAGGCTTGAAATTATACTTAACAGATTGATGAAAGAACTTGCTTGTAAGAAATATTATTCAGGAGTACTTAACTTTCTTGGAGAAGCTTCTGTACAAATCTCAAGCATTGACAATATGCTTCAAAACCTTCCTCAAACTGGAACTGAACTTGAAAAGGCTTTTGGTACAGCCAAGATTTTACAAGACATTAAATCTCTTAAAGACCAATACTATACTTTGGTTTCTGCTCTTTCAGACGAAAACCTGATTATTGATGAATCTATTAGTCAAAATGATATTGATAATATCAGAAAGTCTGCTAAGGATTTGAAAGAATTTTTTGATAAAAAAGATAAGGCAATAGATGACCTTACTGAAGGTACTATGACCAATATTATGTTACAGATTGTAGGTAATACAGCCCCAGACGGCCAATCTATTATTAATGCTGTAAGAATGGCTGCTGCTGACTCTTCTTATATGAATTATTTGTATAGTATGGGTAGGGCTTCAAATCCTGTAATTGCAGCTACTGGTTCTATTATTCATAATGCTCAAGATTCTCGTGATAAGCAAATTAATGAAATCTCACTTAGAATACGTAGAGCTACAGACAAACTTTATAAGGCTGGATTCAACTCTGAGTTCATGTATGAGGATGAAGGACATATTGTCAGTGATATTGATTGGGGACTCTACAAAACTACAAGACAAGCTAAAATAAAATCTCTTTATGTGCAGAAACTTCGTGGCTTTGATTTAAAACAAGCTATTGAAGATTGGGAAGATCAAAATACTGAAGAACGTGTTGTGGATAAAACTAATGGTAGAACAGAAAGAGTCCCTAATAGCAACTATCGTAAACAACATGATTTTCAAAAAGACTGGTCTCCAAAGCAAATAGAGTATTATAATACCATGATGCAGCTTAAAGGAGAAATAGGTTCTCTTCTTCCTACATATGCGCAGCACCAATATCTTCCTCCTCAGGTTAGACGAAACTTTCTTGATGCTTTACATGATGCAAAAGACATTAAGGATGTAGGTAAGGCAATTAGAAATAAAGCACAAAATCTTTATAAGGTAAGAGAGGATGATGAAAATTATAATACAAATGGTATCATTGATGGTGATGATTATCGTATCACACAAGGAGCTTTTGATGATACACCTCTTCGACAAATACCTATATTCTACATTAACAAGGTAGAACAAGGAGAGCTTTTGAAAAACTTTTCCTCTGGAATACAAGCTCTTGCTGGTACAGCAGTCAATTATGATGCTATGAGTCAGGTAGTAGATGTAGTGGAGTTTATTGGTAATTTTGTAAAAACACAAGCAGGCAAAGATGTTAAATCTCAAGCTGATGTTGTACAAAATGGTGAAATACGAGTATTCAAAGACCTTTGGAAAAGAGCTGTAAATACTAATACTCAATCTATTATTGAGGGCTTTATTTCTCAGCATATCTATGGACAATCAAGAAATCCTAATGAGAATAAAACATGGTCAAAGATTTTTGGTAATATTATTGCCTATTCTTCATTCAAGGGGCTTGCAACAAATGTCAAAGGTGCTGTTGCCAACTATCTTATGGGTGAGTTTCAGATGCTTGTTGAAGCTGGTGCTGGTGAGTTCTATGGATTTAAAGATTATGCTTGGGCACATTTTAAATTATTTGGAAGTGCAGGTGTTGGGGGAGAATTAGCAGAACTCCTTACTAATAATGTCAATCATAAAGGTGTTCTTATGAGAGAACTGTTTGATCCTATGCAGGAGAATTTCTCTCAGAAGAGTCATACTAAATACTATTCAAGTATGTTCAGGCAACTTGTTTCTCATGACTGTTCATTCATAGGCTATTCTTCTGGTGAATATCTTATCCATTATGTCAATATGTATTCTCTCCTGCATAAGCAGAAGGTATTGCTTGATGGAAAAAAAATAAGTTTATATGATGCTTTTGAAGTTACTGATAAGCAGGACGGTAATTCTGAATTACATTTAAAAGCAGGAGTAACAGATTTGGATGGTAATGTTATTACTAATGATTTTATTGATAAGATAAGAAAAAAGCTTCGTTATGTTAATCAATCTACTCATGGCGCAATGAATGATGAAGACAAAGGTATCATTCATCAAAAATGGTGGGGACGAGGTATAATGAACTTCCGTCAATGGATGGTAGAACATTATTCACGAAGATTCAGAGCACGTCATTTTGATGCTTCTCTTGGTATGGATAAAGAAGGTTATTGGGTTAGTCTTTGGAAAGGACTTGCTAATGATGATACTAAGGATACTTGGAATAGAAAACAACATGCAAAAGCTATAGGTATGTTCATGAAAGATTTCTATACCTTCATGCTTAGGTCAGAAGCACAGTGGCATAATCTCGATGAAATGCAAAAATACAATGTCAAGAGAGTTAGGTCAGAAATGTTAATGTTTGCTTGTCTACTGGGACTTAGCTTCAGTCTTGGAGCACCAGAAGACCATAAAAAAGAAGCTTGGCGTAGGTTTTGGATTTATCAAACTAAGAGAGCATTACTTGACACAGAAGCATCAATGCCAGTTCCTCAAGCTGCTTCAAGTATTCTTACTACAATTAATTCTCCAATGGCATCTTTAAATACTATTAATGGTTTTTTATATGCTTTCTATGGTCTTACTAACGGAGATGTATTTACTGAAATCAAGTCTGGAGACTATAAAGGTGAGAATAAATATAAAAGAAACATGTTTAAATATGTATTCCCTTTCTTTAAAGACTGGGAGCAAATGCAAAAGATGAGTGAAGATGATGCCATTTTCAAAGTATTTGAAAATTCTCCAAGCAATCATTAATACATTAAGGAGTAGTATTCTTAGAATACTGCTCTTTTTTTGTTTAAATTTATTTGTAGCTATTAAAGAAAATTGTTATTTTTGCATTATAAACATTTCAATCACAACTAAAATTAATTCACAATGAGAAAATATTTACCTTACATTATCGGATATACAATCTATGCAAGTATTATATTAATGGTTATAGTTGGTGAAAGAGGACATCATTTTTGGGAACCATTTATTGGATGGTTAGTAACAATCCCGTTAATATTAGGATGTGTAGTTTACCTTATTTGGAAATACTATTATACTAGTACTGATGGTAATGATGTGGGAACAACTGAACAACCTTCTTTGTTTATTCAGTCATGGTCACTTCTTGATTTTGCAAGAGAATATGGTCCAAAAATGCAAGTAAGAGGTTACACTAATAATTCAACTGGAGAGCCTTTTAAACTATGTGTATTCATAGATAATTCTGGTAAAGAAACTTCTGTAAGGTTTCTGTCTCAACTTGGAGAACTTACTTCTTCTGAAATATCAGCAAGAAAGAATAATTTAAAAATAGGTAAGATGTCTAATAATAAACTTTATCTCTATGATAAAGACATTAATGAATGGGAAACTATTGATTTAGGTCTTTAATCTCTATGAAAAGGGGCAGAAAATAATCTGCCCCTTAATATATTAAGATGGTATGTCATTATCTCCTCCATTAGAACTTCCAGTACTACTAGAACCACTACCATCTGTTGCAGCTCTCTTAGAATCTCGTGGTATTGCTATATACACATCTTCTTCTGTTGTTTCATTTGGTCTCCACCAATGTGTCTTTGCATCTGTTCCAGCAGGAATTACATATATCTCATAGTCAGAAAGGTCCCCATTACCTATTGCATTTCTAAGATATGGATTTCTAATATTACCATTAGCATCTACAAGAGTATTAAACTCCTGCTCAGACAAAGCTCTTGCTGTACTCAAATCTTCAATAGGAGTACCTACGCTGTTTTCATCATTGCTGTCTTTATACTTTGTTCCTGTCTTTGCTCCTATCATTGTTACTTGCTTATTTCTTGTATTATAAGCTGATGTTCTGCTACTTCCACCATTTTTATTAGAAGCTGCTGCTTTTATATTTGCCACTGCAATAGCTTTCTTCAATGACGGATCTACATCAGGATTATATTGCCATTTACCATTTACTCTTTCAAAACCATTTGAAGCTGCTGAGAGTTCCATCTGTTCTCTCTGTCTTGCATCTGCTGTTCTTTCAGCTTGCGTCAGCACTCCCAAATCCCTCTGAGGACTATGATTCTCCTGATATACTGCACCGTCTATCATACCATTAATGACTGATTGTCTTGCTCTCCTAAGATTATACCCACTGAGGTTTTGATTTACTCCTCTCTCCTCAAGTATAGCATCAGCAGCCATTTGTAACTCTGGTATTGTAGACATATCATTATAGAACTTTCTTATGGTCTCAGGACTATATCCAAGTTTCTGTACATAGTCTCTATAATAACCATTCAGTGTACTTCCAGCATCTCCTGCTGAGAATATCCTCGATGATGCTGCCTTACCAGCAGCTGCTCCTCTTGTATATAGTTCATTTCCACTAATTCTATATAGATTAGGAGTACTTCCATCAAGAAAGTCATCTATGTTTAGATTGTCATTAGCATAAAGCAATGAAGTGTCTTGTGCCCCAAGACTCTGCCTTAGCTTCTTTTCTTCTCTCATAGCTTCATCTGCTTGAAGTATTCTACCCATTTCTCCCTGGTATCTTCTCTTCAAGGATGTCAAAGCTCTCCTATTGCCCATAGTAAGACCATTATGTGCAAGGTCTTCTGCTTGTGCTCTAAGGTCATTGGCATAGCCTTCATATATCTGCCTTGCCTTACTTCCCTCTGGCAATGTCTCACTGAGATATTTAAATTTATCTGCACCTTGTGATAAGGTGTCATACTGTTCTTCACTCTTCTCAAAAGCATCCTTGTATGCAGAAAATGGTACAAGCATTTCCTGCATACTGAATGGATTGAATGAAGGTGAAACTACAAATGAATAGTCTGGCATATCTTCTACTCTTTAAAATGTTAAACCTTTCTTTTTCCTACTTATCTTACCTCCACATGCTGCCTTTTTCTTTCTTATATAGCTTTTACCTATATTCTGCTTGTCACTCATTGTTCCAAACAGTCCATCAGCAGCCATATCTGCAATCATATTATGTTGTGCATTCTCCTTACCCCAGGCTCCCAAACCTGCAAACAAGCCATTCACATTACCATATATACCTTGATTCCAAGCAGCATCAGCAGCCATTCTCTGTCTTGTAGCATCCATCTTCATCTGTGCTCTAAGCTGTCTGTTATTGTTTGCTATCTGAGCATTGGTAGCTGATACTTGATTTGCAGCATTAGCATTGTACATATCTGTACCTCTGTTAAACTCTGCTACTCTCTGCCTCTGTGCATCATTATACTCCAAGGCTTTTCTATAAAGCTCACCATCTGCTATCTGACTGTTATAGCCATTTGCCAACAATCCTGCCATCTTTGTTCCCATTGGAGAAGCATTGTTAAGAATAGCTCTGTCTGTAGCCCTACTATTGGCATCCATCCTATTCTGCTCATACCATATATCCATTGGTCTATACTTAAGACGATTACCAATAAACTGGGCATGTGCCAATGCTGGACTTCCATTTGTTATCTCTAATGCAGCATCCATTCCTGAATAGTCTGGTTTTCCTATACCTAAGGCTTGCATCCCAAGACCTACTGCTGGTCCTAATAATCCTGCTGTTCTTCCCCATGTTGGTTTATGTACTGGCTCATACTCTTCATCATCTGTTTTTTGTCCATTGTTAGGAGTAACTACATTTTCTACAGGTCTTTTATAATAGTTATACTCATAATCACTATTAGCATCTTTCCAATTATAACTACCTGCACCATTCCATTCTTTTGGTATATCTCCTACAATCTCATCTACTGTCCCATCATCATTTACTACAAAGTTCCCTATTACTTTGTTTCTCAACATCTCATTAGGTGTCTTCCAATATGTTCCAGGATGAGTGTTTCTAACACCAGTTCCATTAGGGTCTTCAAAGATAGTTTGATAATCCCTCTTCGCATCTTTCAGCCAACCATTGTTATCTACATATCTTGCTGCATATTGTTTTGCTGCTTCTGGTGCATCCTTACTGTTAAGTATCTGCTGCAAGTAGAACAGTCTGTTTTCCTCCTTTTCTTTTAACCAGTCAGAACCTCTCTTATAAGCATCTGTCTGTGCTAAGGCTTTGCCTATTTCCTCTGACTTCATGCCTTTCTTCACAAGTCCTTTCTTTACAGCTTCTTTCCAAGCTGCATCTGTACTGCCATTCCAAGCATCATAGTCTTCCTTTCCCCAACCACCATGTGTAAAGTCAAAAGTCAACTTTCCATTCTTTGTTGGAATATAAGCACCAAAGTCATATCCTCTTGAAAGAGCATCTCCCAACATTGGATTATCTTTTCCTAAAGCATCTATAAATGACTTATTCTTTAGTATATTTTTCCAATCATCTATCTTTCCTATATTATGCTTTTCTGCCCATTTGTTAAACTCTCTATCTGTAGGTGTTTTCAAGAGGTTATATATCTTCCTCTTCATATCTCCTCCATTATCAAATCTGTTCATCTTTCCTCCACAAGCATTTATCTGTTCTGTATTTCCTTCTTCCATATTAGGCTCTTCTTCCATCTGCTCACCATTATCCTGCTGTCCTTGAAGCTGCTCTTCCTGCTGTGCATTCTGAAGCTGCTCTTCATTCTGCATTTGCTGTGCTTCCTGAGTTTGCTGTTCCTGCATAGCTACTTGCTGTATTATTGCCTGCTGCTGCTCTGGTGGCAACTGCTCAAAGACTTCTTGAATATCATCTGCCTTCTGCCTCTCCTGCTCATCTGCAAGGTCATGAAGTTGTTTCTTCAGTCCATTCTGTGATATTGGGTCATTTGGTCTCTCAAGACTTTCTTTTTCAAGTCTCTTTGACAGATCTGCATAGCTTATTTCTGTCTTCTTTCCTATATGGAATTTCTTTTTTGTCTTTGCATCTGCCTTTATCCTCTGACTAAATACATAATCATCAAATATGGTCTCTCCCTCTTCTACCAAGTTTGGCTGACCATTCTCTCTGCTTACACCTACTTGCACACCATCATAAGGATTCTCCTCATGTGAACCTCCTGCACCAATAATAGTAAGACCATCTGTAAAGTCTGCTCCATTTGTCTGCATATCTCCACCTAAAGCAAACTTAGCAGCATTCCTTGCAAAGTTAGCTCTCTTCACCACTTCAGGTGAATACTTATCTTTATTAGCTAACACATGTAATGCAAACTCTTGTACTCCCATACCATGTGCCTTAGCTTCTTTAGTGAATAATCCTCTATGACTCTTCTTAATATGAATACCTCCACCTGACTCAAAGGTATTTATAGGTGTTGAAGGTATATTGTCAAATACAGTTCCAGTAATCTTGTTTTTTATGTCTGTCATTCTATTCTTTGTTACAAGATAATCTGACATAAATCCATAATCTATAGCTCCTGTACCCAAGCTTGGCATTCCTCCAAGTGGACCTCCAAAAGCTGCATAGTTTGCAAGCATATTATCCATCTGTGTCTCTGCTATATTATCAATGTTATTATCCACACTTCTATTTGCCCATAACTCTGCATTTGTTCTTTCTGCTCTAAGAGCTGCATTCTTCCTTCTTGCCTTGCCTTTTTTAAAGACTCCTCCTTTATAAGCATTCTGCACATTAGCCACAGCATTTGGTCCTTGTATATCATCAAAGGTTGAAGCATCTGATACAAAACTATTTAAATAGTTGGTACCCTCATTAGCTGCCCTAAGCTTCTTTTGGTCTGTCTTCATACCCCAGAGAGCATTTATACCTCCACCAATAATGCCAGAAGCTGCTGATACAATACCTCCTACCACAGGATTAATAGTACTGATAGCACTTCCAACAGTATTACCTATACTACTTACTGCATTACCTGCACCAGAGCTTAGTCCTCCACTTATAATTTTATTAGCAGCACCACCTACTACACCACCTAATGCACCTACAACATTACCTATTTTACCTGCTCCACCTACTTTACCTACAGGTACATCTACCTGCTTAGGTAGCCAGCTTGACATCTCCGAACTTGTTATTTTTGATGGGTCTATTGTTTTATTTAGACTTCCTAAACTTCCTGCATCAACATTATTCAAGTAGCTAAAATCCAAGCCATCAAATATATTTTGATGCTCTCTATCTACTTCTGTAGCAAACAATGGTTGATTCCATTTGTTCACTGTATATAATTTATTTCTTTTTCTCATATTAATAATATGTTTATTGCAAAGATACTTTTTTATCAGCATCAATGTTCCATCCTAAACTATATTATAAAAAGAGGTAAGAGAATCACTAAGATTCCCCCACCTCTTCATCTAAGGCTTAGTAAGGCTCAAGAATGCTTAGTGAGGCTCATATTCCTACCTACTATTAGTCTACCCAAAATACGTTACCATAATATCATGTACTTCTACTTTACTTGTTGCCACCTTCTTAGTCAGCTTTATGTATGCCCAAGGATTCCTTATCCTATCCAATGGTCTTGCCTTAAACCTCTTTATTCCCATCAAAGACTCTGTAGCAGCATTTATCTTGTTTACCTCTACATTGTCTCTCGGAATATCACACCTCCACATTCTGAACTTCCTGTTAAGTGAAGCATTCCTATCTGAATTTCCATGAGTAAATCTGTCATGACCATCTCTATCACTAAGACTAAGCATTCCATGCTGATACTCATTCCATGCTTCTACAGTGTCAAATGGTAAGGCAGGCTTAAACTTTCCTGTATTTTCATCATATACTCCTTCACCTTCTACACAAGCTCTGAACTCCAAGTTAGTAAACATCTTATCCATCTGTGGTTCCTGATTAGCTACAAGAGTCATGGAGTAAGATTTATTTTCATCAAAGAAATTACAGTACTCTCCTGCTTGGTGTTGCCACAGATTAAGGTTCTTTATCCATATTCCTATATCATCAAGATTTACAAAGAATGGTGTTCCACCATAATCATAGAATGAAGTGAAGCAGTTGAACTTCTCTGAATAAGCCAATGCTATTTCCTCATTTATGAATAACACATCTTGATTCAACTTGTCATAGTAAGCTACAAATGAATCAAACATATTAGCTGTCCATTCTACCTCTGCTGATGAAATATTCTGCTTAGCCCAAGCATTAAAACCTCCTACTGTACTCAAATTATTCAACTGACCATTAAACAGATATATGCTTTTCTCATTGCTGTCCATAAAGTATATGCCTGAAGGTGTCTGTACCATAGACCACTTGTTTGAACAGCCTACTGTATCTGAGTAATACCTCTTTCCTTGAACCTTCTGTGAGTTTGCTATCTCAATAGGCACTCCCTCTGTAGTGGAAATCTGTGTGTTCTCATTATACAGTATCTGTGATATACCACTGTCTTGGAATGAAAGCAATTGATTATTAAGCCTTATAAGCTTGTTTACCTTTCCTTTGTTTCCATCCATCTCTAATGTATTGGCTAAGGTTATATTAGTCCACAAGTCTACATCTGCTCCATTCTGCTTAGTCTTAGTCCAAGTCACTGTATTTGGAAATACAGTATTCTTATAGCTATCCTCATCCATTATCTTATATGAGAAAAAGTTATCCATCTGTGAATACACTGGATTTATTAGATTAAAGTTCTGAGGTGTCACATTCAGATTACTTATCTGTCCTCTGTTCTTATCATACCTTCCATCTATATTCACCCTTGTCTCCACCATAAAGGATGCTATATCTACTACCTGATTCTTATCCTCTGAACTGAAAGGATAGGTCTTTAAGCATTCATATCTCTGGAAATATGTATCTCCCCATTTATAGTTTAAATCTATACTCTGAGTATTCTCATCAAATAACACTGATGGTCCACAAGGTATCCATATAGCTGCCTGTAATGCCTCATCTGAAGCACCTCCAAAGATTATGTCTTTATCATATTCCTTATATACTTCAATTATAGGAGATTGCCCAGCAATTAAAGTAGAAAATACCCCTCCTAAAACAAAAGGTTCCCAAGAATAAACACTTTCACTAATCTTTGCTACTAGATGTGGAGTGGATTTATATTTTATTTGAACACCTTCTCTCCAGTAAGATATGTTTTTTACATGATCACCAATATCATTACCATTAACTGTAATAGTAGGCTTAATAGGATTACTTATTTGTAGAGGTATACTCCAAACCCAAGAATTGTCAACTTTCTTTAATTCAAATATACCACACTTTGAACTTAGATCATTAGGATTTTCAAGAGATATTTTAAGCTGACATTTTGTCTTATAGTCTGTATCTACATTTTTTCTCCACGGCCATCCTACGAAATAGTAAGGAGAAGGTTCACTTGGCATTACCATTGTATCAACATTTCCCTGATATACTTCCCCATTCACTTTTACAATAGAAAGAGTATCAGAATTAAATAACTGAATATCAGAATACTCAGGATTTTCTAATATTGGAGCATACTGAATCTTTGCATACGTAATCTTAGAGCCAAATCTATAATTACTTATCCTCTTTTTTAATAGCTGAGCACTCCTATTATCTCTTGCAACATCATTATTCAAAGAACCATTCTTATGCCACATATATACTGGAAAATCTACAGGGGGATTGTCAGGACAATAAGTTCCATATTTTCCTTCTGCATCTATATCATCTGCTATATGATCATTATAAAACAATCCAGAAATAAGAGCACCACATCCTGGAGCTACAATACTCCTATGAACAAATCCAGCAGAATTAGAACCTATAGTTGGAGTTGATGTTTGAATACTTATATCTCCATAGGTCTTATCAAATGTAGTATATCCAACAGTACTTAAACCATATCCTTTAAAATCTGTATGAGCTATAAAATCATCAAATTCTATATCTGGAGAATTTAAAGTTATGAAATAAGGATCTACACGGAAAGAGTCTTTATCATTATAAGTACCCATAACTTCCGTACTTGATAGATAGGGAGAAATTATTGTAGAATTAATATTAACTAAATCTTGAATAAACTGTTTAGTATATTGTGAAACAAGCCTATCATTCGATGTAACAACACCACCTCCTGTATAACCCTTATCTTCAGGAAAAGATTCATTTGGTATATTCCAATCTAAGCTCATTCCACTTACACTATTTTCAGGTCTAAATAACCATGATGAGACAGCATACAGATTATTATCCCTGTCCACTTTTCTATACATAGTAGGACAACCTATTCCCTGACATAAGATTGTTCTATCTTGTGTCCTTGGTATAGCAAATACTGGTCTTACTTTTCTATAACCTTGTTTATGTAGATTTTCAAATATACTACTAATACCTGTTTTTCTTACAGCTTTCATAGTATATTTAAACTCTGGAACTTTTATAATTTGTCTCCCCGTTGGGTCTAACCTTGTTCCAGCTTTGGTTTCCTCTGAAGGAACGGCTAGACATTGTTTATCCCCTATCCAACATGGTTCTGACCATCTACCATTTTTATACTGAAACTGTACTCCAAGTCTATAATACTCTCTGGATTTAAAGCAGGAAGCTCCTTTATAATCATCATCAGTATCAAGAGTATTATAATAAGTAAGAGGGGGTTTAGAAGATCGTTTAAATCCTCTATCTACTGCTAATGAGGAGATATTATCATTTGCTAAAAATTTAGTATAAGTAACCCCATTCTCCTCTAACAATCTTTCCTTTATACTAAGAGGTGGTCTCTTCACTGTAATATTTCCCAAAAACAGTGTCTCATCTTTCTGCTCTATAGTCTTAGCTACAATCTCTTCACCGCCTTTATACAACAGCTCTGTAGGGTCTACTATCTCACCACTGGTACCATTATCTATATATGTTACAGATGTAGCATCTTCTCGTATCTCTAAGTCCTGTATCCTTTTAACCACAGGTGTAGCATCCTTTGATGTCCTAAGGATTGAGTAAATCCTTAAATAATCAAAGTTCTTGTCTATATTGTTTATCTTAATCTTAAAACAGTTTGCTACCTTTTCCTCTGGACTTCCTGCTCTGTTGATATAAGAGATATACTGCAAGGGTGTTGTGTAAAATATATTACTCTCCTGACAATATTTGTTATAATAAGTAAAGGCATACTGTATCACTCCAGGAGGAAACTCTCCTGCACCATACATCTTACTGACTGATACTGTTTCCTTTAAAGCTAACTCTGGCACAAAGTCAAAAGATGAATCATTATATTTGCCTAACTTATAATCTATAGCTGAAGCTATATTGATTATTCTTGGCTGATTCAATCCATCTGTCCAATACACTTTCTGAATATTCTCTGACTCATAAGACACCAAGGTCTCTATAGGATAATTAGGACTAAATCCCAATGATCCAAAATAAAGAACCTTGCCTTCAAGATCATAGTCTTTATCATCTGATTTTTCAAAGAGATAGATATAATCATTGACAGTAAATAATACTAACTTATGATTAAGTACAGCAGTTCCTATAGGTATTCCTCTAATAACCGTTGCATCAGTAATCTCCTTAGTTTCTTCATCAACATTACTATCATACCTACCAACAAAATCCTCTGTAGCCCAAGGCTTGGTATCTACACGAAGCTTTAGTTTCTTTGGTCCTCTCTCATTAACCCAAGACATCATTGTGTTACCCTCATTGGTAGCAAGTCTTATGTTAAGATTCTCAAAAGCAAACTCTGGATTAAAGGCTGATACTGACATGTCTCTATTCATGCCTTTTGTTTTCCAATTAATATATTTCTTTGCCATATTAATACCTCCTCCTATATTCTCTATCTCCTAAGTTCTTAAATCCATTGTCAAAGTGTGTCACTGGTTTTATTAATGTATTAAGATACCTTGTGATGCTTTCCATCTCTGATACTGATGGTGTTGTCATTTCACTCTGTAGCAAATGTGCTGCCCAAGCATAATCTGTTTGTGCATTGCTCAATACTCCTGCTGATATATTGTTTGTATCAAACTTTACAGTGAACACCTTTACTTTGATATATGCCTCCAGTGCATTCAGATATGTCTCATTGTCTATCAACAATGGAAAACCGTCTTCATCTACTGGTATTGCTTTATATGCCACTTCTATTCTTCCTACTGGAAAGGATGTAAATATCACTCTACCTTGTGTCTTGAATGACATTTCTTCTGCACATACATTCCTTGGTGGTATATACTCATGTTGTACATTATTCAGCAAGTCCTTAGGTCTCCTGTCTTCTCTTGGCTTAGGTTCCAAACCTCTTGTGAAATTATCTGTCATTGCTCTCAGACAAATACCTGTATCAAGGTCTTTTACCTGTATTATTGAAACAAGGTCACAAGGCAACAGTCCTCTGAAGTCTTTTATCTCTACTTCTTCTATCTTGTCTTGGTATAGACTTGGATAACCATGCAGGGATATGAATCTAAGAGTGTGTCTTATCACTTGCTCAAGTGTCAAGTTTTTCAGCAATGGATGCTCTACTAAATCATCAAGTACCCTCCTTATATTTGTATATTGTATTTCTGTCACCATAATGTATCTGTTTTACCATTGTTAATACTTCCTACTAATGCTCGCTTTATAAATCTGTTTACCTCAAACTCATAAAAGACTTGATTCTCATACATGGCATGATATTTATTATACTTTATGTGGTATATGTATTTTGGTTCATGTCTTAGAAGTGTCTTGTTTATCCTTGCTTCTTCATCCTCATACCATAGCTTTATTGTCTTGTCCCAGTTTACAGGATAACCTATTTTCAGCTTTCCATCTACTATCTTCACCTCTGGCTTGTATTTCCTCAATTCAAGTTCCCCCATATTATGTGGAAACTTTATTATGTTTCCCTTGACTATTTCCTCAGCCATTAAGTCATTTACACCTCTGACAATACTATAGAACTCATGCTCTTTCAAAGGTCTGCCTATATCATACCAGCCTTTCTTTCTTATATGCTTATAGGCATCATACACTCCCCATGAATTTCTTACCTTTGGTTTCCTTGGAACATCTGTCTTTATAAGCTTGGCTCTAAACTCCTTATAGTCCATTTCTAACTCTGTTTTGTTGCTACCTTTGACATATCATCACTTGCATTATTGGCTTGGTCTACAGGTTTATACATGCTTCCTACAAGTTCCTTTACTACAAGCTCTGTTAAAGTTGGTACCAGATAATCCCTTATTGGAAACTCCCTCTCCATTACATCACATACTGTAGTATCCCCTTCACATTTATATTTCTCTATCTCATCAAAGTCCTCAAATATTGCACTCATTCTTAATTTCCTAAGATTAAGAAACTGAGGATTGACACTTTTAAGATATAGATGTAAGTCTGTTCCTAATGACACATATATTATGTTTCTCAAAAACTTGTTTGTACCTATATATCTCATCTTGTCTCTTGGCACATAACTTATGTTTATTCCTTGATAAAAGTCCATAGGATATACTCTTGGCATATTTCCTTCAAGAAGTTTTGGTATCTTCTCTTCTGTCCTAAGATAATATCCTCCTGTACATGGACTTCCATCCATTGCTGGTACTTTCTCTAAGTCCAGACATATCTGCTGATACTCAAATTCTGAAGCTATATCTGTAGATGTCTTCAGCTTCTCCTGTTCTTTCTTTATCAGAAAACTTCTGTACTTCTTTAACAGAAACAGTACATGATCTTCATTGAAGAATGAGTCATCTGAAGTATTTACCTTTGCCAAGTCCAGCACCATATATATGATTTCCTTCACTAACATATCTCTTCTTGTTTTAAGCTAAAAGTTCCAAGGCTCTTGTTATTCTTGTTTATAGAATGTCTGCCTTGGAACTTCAATCCATTATTCTTCTTCCATCATAACCACAACATCTGACTGAGTATCTGCCTCTGTCTCATGTATCACTTTTACAACTTCTGTGTCCTCAAGGGTCTTCAACCTCTGAGCCATCTCTGTCATCTCTCCTAAATGTAGTTTTCCCATTTTCAAATAATCTGGATAAGGTATTAAACAACTTGTTCCATAGATACAGTCCAATGCTTTCTCTATAAAACAATAATCTCTCTTACTCAACATGCCTCTATAGTCCTTGAATACAAAGTCTCTGTAGAAACTCAGCACCAATAGCTTCATACTGTGACTCTTTGACATATATCCTTTCAACTCTAAGGCATGAAAATATTCAGACAATGCTTCAAACAATATTTCATCCATTGCACCCACAAGTTTTTATTATATTATTGCTATAGCCACTCCTTACTACACCAAACAGTTTATTGTAGAACTTGATGGCTGCTACATAATGCTCTGTCTCTATAGCTGCCTTGAAAGCATTCCACAGCAATATGAAATCTGTAAACTCTGTAGGAATACTACAGTCTGCTACTAACTCCTTGGTATAGTCCATCACTCTTTGATAAAGCACACTCTCATCAAACACTACTCCAAGGGTTGTCTCTTCATCAAGCCTACAGGGAGTACATTCTACTGGTGTTCCCTTACATTTTATATATACAAAGAATAGTGTGTTGCTCATGTCTGCCCTATTAAAAGCCATTGCTTTTGGATCTGTCTCCCATGACTTTGTCAAGTCCAATGGAGTTAGTACCAAATCTAATTCTTTTACATTACCCTCTATTTCCTTTTTATATATATAGTCTGAGGTTGGAGTCCCTGGTGTTGTTTCTGACACTTTATCTGCTGTCATTATCACCACAGAGTCTATATACCTGTTCTTAAAATAGTCTGCTTTATTCACATGTGCATTGATATACAGTCTCTGTCCATCATCTGAGATTCTTAACTGGTCAAATAGTATCATATCTTACTTTCTTTAAATAAAACAAAAAAAAGAGGAACCAGGGATACATTCCCCAATCCCTCCATAATAATATATGAAACAAAAGACTAATTATTCACCGTCAGCCTTTGCAAGAGGCTTTACAGTAAGACCTGTAGCTGTGTTAAAAGCAGCAATAATCTTGTTAATCTCAACAAAGGTTTCGCCACCTTCTGATGGCACGGCAATGGTAATGTCCTTCTCTGTCCTATAACTATTTACACCTGTGTCTGTAAAGGCATAGTGAATCTCAATCACATCATACTCCTTACTTGGGTCTATCATACCCTTGGTCTCAATGTCATTCGGGAAACCTACCTTCCTATACTGGTCTCCACGTTCACCAAGAAGGAAGTACTCAAGGTCTGCCATCTTTTTACCATTACCTACCATGGTAGTAGAAGCTACTGAAGTTACAGTACCCCATATCAAGTCATCTACACCATCATACACTGTAGTAGGCATTACATCAAAAAGTACTCGCTCCTGTGCCTCTGTACCTAATGTCCATGACTGTGGCACCTCCTCAATCTCAATACTGTCTGCATTGGCTGTAAACTTAAGGTAGGGATTGCTTGTAGCAGTAGCCCTTACCTCACGTGAAAAACTGAGGTTAAGTGCCTTTACCAGCTCCTTATAGAACTGCTCTGCTGTCATACCCTTCCTTGCATGTACTGCTGCATCCTTTACATACTGGTCCTGAGCACCCATACCAAAGAACTGATGGAAGTTAATGCGAAGTACATAGTCCTGTCCTGCAATAGGATTGCCTCCATTAACCGTGGGATCCAACACTACCTTCACCTTCTTCATAGGTGTTGCCATAGCAGCTGCTTTAAGGACATTGACATAATTGATGTTCTTCACTGGAATGTAGTCACTCTTCAGCACTGTGTCTGGACCCTGTACCTCAAAGTATACTTCTTTCTCAATGTTACCACAGGTCTTCACCTTAAAATCTCCAATATTAGCCAGTTCTGCTGTTGCTTCTACTGACTTGTTTGCTACATACAGGTGCCTTACCTGATTCAAACTATAAACACTCATCTTTATTTATGTATTTAATTAAACATTGTCTACTTGGTAGACCTTAACTATTATTTATTGATATTATATCCTTTACTTTGCAATGCAAGCTGTACTGCCCTATCTAATATCTTCTGATGAAGTGCTTCATGCAAGATACAGTCTTTTGCTTTACTCTGTCCTTCTATTGACAAACCATCTGACAAGTCAATAAGTATAATAGGTGATACTTTCTTTATGTACCTTATATAGTAGACTGACACTAAGTACTTACAGATTATCTCTACATTTCCTTCTGACAAGTCCAATCTCAATGCTCTCCTATCATTGGCTCCTCTGAAGGGATTGTCTCTGATTACTTGATATTCATCTTGCTTTACTGGATATACCTTCATTATGGTTTCTGCACCACATTTACCATTGTCTACTACTACTGATTCCATTGTTATGAACCATAGGTCTTCTGGAAGAGTAAAGAACTTTGATTTGCTTTCAAGACCAAGAGGTGTACCTGAGGAATTTGTTATTGGCTTCAGAAACTTCTCTGCTGTCAAGTCTGACAAGTATCTCCTCAGCTCTTCTGTTCCTTCAAAGATGTCCCCATAAGGATTCTTACCATTATATAGACCAAGCACTATCTCTTCCTGCGCTTTGGTCAAAAACACTGACTTTTCATATTCATCAAGTGCTATGGTTTGCTTTGAAGTCTCTTCTCCAAAGCTTGGAGCAAGAGCATAACTGTTAAGCAATGTGTCAAAGCTGTTTGAAAACTCCTCTACTGTCATATCTTCTTTATTTATGATTACTCACTTCTCTGTCCTGCCTGCATTACTGCTTGTAGGTTATCCTGCCCTGTATTTGTCCAAGCTATTTTTGCAAGCTCTACTGCTCTCTGAAGTATCTCTTCATGAAGTATTGGGTCCAACTCACACTCCATCTTATCTTCCTTACCTTCAATGGAAAGTCCATCAAGGTTTGATACTATGATTGGATTTGGTCTCCTTACATATCTGATGGTATACTTTGTAAGTACGTCTGTAGGACCTACTACTATATCTGCCTTGTTTACCACATCATTGTTTGTAAGTCTCCATGCTTGATATTTCAGTGGTCTCTTGTAGGGCTTGCACATCAACCTTGAATATTCATCAAATTTAACTGGCACTACCTGCAAAAGTATAGTCTTGTTGTTTCTACTTACCTCTACCATTTCATTGATAGCAAACATAAGCCTTGGTGGTAGAGTTATACTCTTGCTGTTTGGTCGTGTATCAAACAATGAATTATCAAAGCCTGAAACATCTGTTCCTTCATTCTTCACATAAAGTACATCTCCCTTGGTATCTTTTAATACATTTCCTTCAGAATCATAAGCTTCTGTATAGCTATAGGTAGACTGAGGTATAGAACTGGTTGTCTTTGTTCTTGAATATACTGGGTTACCATCCTTGTCTGTCTTATCTGCTATAAGAGTGTAAGAATAGTATGTTGCACTTGTAGTAGCTACAGTAGTGAGCATGGAGAAGTCCACTTGCCTCTTGACACTACCATCAAAGCCATCTTGGGTATTGTTGCCTTTGCTCTTTGGATTAAAGTAGTTCTTCAGAATTTCATCCTGTGCCTTGGTAAGAAAGATACTCTTCTCATAGGCATTAAGTCCTGGTGCTTGGTTTGAGGTTATATTGTTATATAACACATCAAACATATTATCCATCTCTTCTACTGACATATCTTTATAGTTTTTGGAAAGGAGTGGTAAGGAATTATGTTTCCTTACCTAAACTCCATATATGATTAAATTTATTCTTCTTCTGCTTCCTTCAACTGTGCTTCCAACATATACTTCAGCTCCTGATGCTTGATTGAACTGAGATACTTGGCTGCATTGTTCAAGGTACTCTCCTCATTCATTTCGCATAGTGGAGAACCATCCTTACGCAGATAGTAGGTGTTATTCTTTGTTCCTACAAGTCCTGCTTCTACTGCTCTCTTGACAAGAACCTTTGCTGGCAGATATTCATCAGTAATCACTGTGTAGAACTTACGTGGGTCTGCCTGAATGTACTCATTAACTTTATTCTGCAAGAAACCAAGTTCTACATTAGGACTGATAGGACGTTTCTCAAGCTGCTCTATAATAGTCTTAAGTGTATCCTTATCTCTCTTCACAGCACCATACTCTGTATAGCATTCCATTGTGATGTCCATCTTACTGAGATTCTTCTGTGCCTCTGCACCTTCTGAGATAATCACAAACTGATAGGTTGCCTTTGGTTTGTTCTCAAGCTCTTCCATTGAAGGTGCAATATAGTCCTTGTTGGCAAGCAGTATCTTATACTGTATATACTGCTCTGGAATACTTAGGTCAAGATAGTTATCCTGCTTGTGCAGTTTCACTCTGCCTATACCATTTGGATTACTGTCATCCCAGAAGTTGTTTTCTTTCTTATAGATACTGAGAGCATTGATTTCCAATCCCATCGCTTTTTCCAAAAAGGTCTTCTCACTATCTGTAAGAACATTCTTGAACATTCCTGTCTTACTAAGCCTTGGCACTACAAAACTTCGTGTAGCATTTTCTGCCATACCTCCTGACAAAAGATGTCCCTTCCGCTGTACCATTGCTGTAGGACTTGGAACAAATCTTACTATAATACGCTCATTCCTCAAGCAATTTACTGGTTCCCTACTATAACTTGGTACTGCCTTTTCTGCATAACTTGACTTTATCTCTGTCTCTGCTTTAGGCAACGGAATTTCTGTCTTTATTTCTTCCTGTGGTGTCACATCCAATTCCATATCCTGCAAAACTGTCTCTGTGTTTGGATTGTCTTTCTTACTAACTCTTCCCATTTCTACTTCTCCTTTTGTTTTGTTTTTCTTTTTTGTTTTATCTTAGTCAGAGTACAGGAGGGAAACCTTGTTCCCTCACTGCCTCTTTCTATATCTTAAGCTATGATTGCTGGTATCAAGCTCATTGTCCTTGTTGGGTCAAGCACACATACACCCATTGTGGTCATCTTATGGATGGTTGCTGAATCCTCATCATGGCTCATGTTGGGGTTACCCATCTGACCTGTGAAAGGATTCCTCAAGCCCCACTCATAAGAGGTCATATCACCTTCCATGCCCTTTACTGCACACTTGAAGATGTTGGGCTGATCCATTGTACCAATGTCAAAGATGTCATACCTGTATGAGTATGCAGGACCTCCGTTTGGATGCATAATCTTATTACGCACTGGGTCATCATAACGAGAGTCAACATCAATCTTCACCTTTACACCGTTTGGTGCCTGGAACTCTACAAACTGGAAACCTGCTGACAAGGCATTCTCATGCAATGGTGACTGTACCTTCCTTACCATGCCTACTGCATCTCCATTTACCTGGAATGCTGACCAACCACTCACTGTATCAAGTACTGCCTTATGGAACTGAATAGCACCACGCTCACCTGTCTTGATTACAAAAGTACGGTCATCCATACCAAGCTTTGCTGCTGACAACTCATAAAGAGCATCCTCAATAAGCTTCAGTGAGAATGTGTTGTAAGTCATGGTATTGGCTGCTTCCATCTGTTCAAACATACCTGCTCCCATACGAATTACCTCACCACTCTTACCAATGTTAAGATACTCACCATTGATATTCCTGTTTGAACGACCATAAGCAAGCATGTTGTTCTTATAGTCATCCCACTGCTGCTCAAGCTCCCACTGCTCATAGTGCATCCACATGTTTACAGTGTCTTTAACATAGCGACCATTTACTTCCTTGGTTACTGGAATACCAAAGGCAATCTTCTTGTTAATCATTGAGCCTGCTACCTTAGTGTGAATACGGATAGTAGTAAACTCATTCCTCATTGCTATAGGACTTGAGAAGCGTACATCACCTACCTTACGAGAGAAATCCTTCTCTACTGGTGCATACTCTACTGAGAACCTCTTGCCTGCAAGCAGCTCATCTACAGGAATACCTGAAATGATACCACCCATCAATTCTACCTTGTAGACTGTGTTAGTACCTTCATTCCTGCCATTTGCAAGTACCCTGATAGGATATACCTCATTGCGCTCACCTACAATTACCTCACCATCAGCAAACCAATCCTCTGCAAATACCAAGTAGAATGGCTCACCATTCACACCTACATTGGCTCCATTACGAGTAGTAGCTGTTACATCTACACCATCAGCATCCCTTGCTTCTACCAAAGGAATGTTCCTTGCAGAACTGCCTACAATGTCCCATGTGTATTCATCATCACTGTCAAAAGTCTTTGTGGGGAACTGTGACAAAAATGTGTTAAGTGTCTTACCCCTATGCCAAGCAAGCAGCTGTACCATCAAGGATGTTGCCTTCTGTGGCTGCATCTGGAATATACCACCAAGGTGATTTGCCTTGCTGGTACCTATCCAATGGCTAAATGTCTGCTTCTGGAACTTACCTAATTTTCCGGCCATTTTTATTTACATTTAAGCATTTAATAATATTATTTTTCATGGTCTTATAAATCAAGTTTCATTCCCTTACCGATAAAGGAGTCTGGATCATCTTTCTGATTGGTTATCATTCTTAGATTACCATCCTTTGTTCTTGATGTGTTGTTCAGGGTTTTCTCTAAATCTTTAAGACCTTTTCTCATTTCTTTCTTAACCTTACCTTTGGCAAAGGAATCAAAATCCTTAAAGCCATTGGTCATTGCAAAGATGAGACCTGTGTATTTCAAGAAGTCTGCCCTATGCTCTATCTCATATTTCTGAAGAGCTGTCAAATAGTCTCCTGTCTCAGGGTCTTTATACACTGGTTTGGATACTGTCTCAAAGGCTTTCTTCCTAATGTCATTGCTGATTTCCATATCACCAAACAAATTCTTGTCTTTCAGAAGGGAGGTCTGCAACTGCTTTGCTTGCTTTGACCTTTCTGCCCTATTTTCATCTGCCTGCTGCTGTGCCTCTTGAAGCAATCTGTTGTACTCACCACTAAAATATTCCTTGTTGCTCTGCAATGCTTCCTTAGCATCTTCAACATCTGTTCCTGCATTAATGGTTCTGTCTGTGTACTTCTTTGCCTTATCTGCTGACATGCCTTTATTAAGGAAATCCTGATAAATTAAGTTGTACCTCAACTGCTCTCCCTTTTCACTCTCCTCAGCAATAGCTGCATCTGTTATTTTGTTGATGTAGTCAAGGGTACTTTCATACTTCTTAATATCAGTTGGCTCTACTCCATTCTCAAGAGCCTTTGAAATCCTCTGCTGTTTCTCATCAAATCTGGCATTTACTTCTGCTTCAATCAAGTCACTGAATGTCTCAGCATCAACTGCTTTCTTCACTGTCTCATCATCAAGGTTAGGGAAGATACCATCCACAGCCAAGGCATTGGCAATGGAAGAGTAGAAGTTATCGTTTGGAGAAGTGCCATCTGATCCCTCGTCAGTGACAGTATCTTCCTTACCTTCTTTATCATTACCACTACCTACGCTCTCTGGTGTCTCTTCCTCAAACAAGGTCTCAGGATCAACAACCTCAGTAGTCTTATTCTTTTCTTTTGGTTTATTATCTTTAGAATCAGGAGTATCTATTACTTCCTCCTCTTCTGTCTTTGTAGGTTCATCTACAACCTCATTATCTTCTGGGTCTACAAATAGAGTCTCAATCTCATTCTCACCCAAGATATTGTCAAAACTTAATGCTTCCATACTTTTCTTCTCTTTAATTCTACATTACTTCTCTAAGCTTTTCTTTTCCACAAAAGTACAAAAACATATATGCGTAATATTATCTCTTATTTTTTCTCTAAGCCCCAATAAAAGAAGTTCTTAATAATCCCCTCAAAAAAAAAACAATAAAGCCTAATCAAACCTCCAAAGCAATAGCTTAGGTAGGCTCAATTAGGCTCAGTAAGGCTTATTCTCCCTCCTTTTTTTCAATGGCTCAGATAGGCTTAATTAGGTTTAGTAAGGCTTATTTCCTAAAGCAAGCTCAATTAGGCTTAGTGAGGCTTACCATTCTTCTCTCATTTCTCCTGGATAGTTCTTCTCCCAGTACTCATCATTCTCCAACCCATCACTCACTGTCTCTGTTCTTCTCAAGTCTCCATGACCAAGCACAAGTTTCTCTTCTCTATACAGCATCAGCTGTACAAGACTCATCACTCGGTCAAAGTTTCCTTGTGGATTCCATAGCACAAGTTCCTTTAACAATGCTCTGTTCTTTATCCTATATAGGTTTGGTATTGTTATTTCTGTATTGTTTCCTTCTGCATCTGTTTCTACAATAACTATTGGTTTCCTCAACCATGTCTGTATCATCTTGAAAGCACCATTTATAATAGGTGTAGTAGCTCTGATACCTACTGCCTTATTACCATATCCTATACCTCCTATCATGTTTCTTTGCACAAGATACTCAGGTGTCTCTGCCAACAGATGTGTTGAATTATGTGAACTGAAGTATGAGAACATACCCATAATATTCTGCTCATACATACATCTACAGTTATAGAACAGACATAGTTTCCTACATATCTCATAGAAGTCTTCTGCAAATGGAGGTCTTCCAGTATATTCTGCCACTATCATGTCTGTCCATAAGTCCATCACAAAGATTGAACCTAATGACATTGTATTTGAAACATCACTGTCATAAGGGTCACAAGAACAGATGTATCTACCAAAGGGCACTTTACCATCACTGCCTTTCTTTGGCATTTCAAATATCTCAATGGCTCCAGTCACCTTATTGTCTTTGGTAGGAAAATCCCTTATTGGTATATCTGTAGTAGGTTTGAACTTCACTTCTCCTGTCTTGTTGTCCTGCACAAGCTCTCCTACATAGGTGTCATCATACTCATCTGGATTATTGTCTATTTGATTAAGTCTCTCATTAAGCTCTGTCACTGGAAATACATTACCATGATTTCTTATCATTGCTTCCTGCGGCACTATAGGATACTGTGATATACGTTTAGTAATGGTATTTACATCTGTAGAACCATATTTTGTTTTATATCTGTCATACAATATAAGCAACAATGACTTTGTAATATCTGAATTACCATCTTCATCTATACAGTCATCTGCATAATTCATATAGGCTCCATAAAAGAAACAGCACTGCTTTCTTCCCTGACCTTCCTTATCATACACATTGTCAAGTGCTTCCATATTATAACCTATTGGAGAATAGAACATTTCTGCAAATGAAGTGAAATCACTCTGATCATCACCTGCTGTTCCATAACAGAATATCTCTCCAAACACATCATTGCCTTGCTCTACAGATGGTCTGATCATGTTATACATACTAAGAAGGTTCTTGAAGATACCTGCCTCCTCAATAAGATATAACACACCACGTGAACCATTCAGCTTATCTTGGTTTACTCCTGAAATAATTCCTGATACAGAGTTTTTGCTTCCATATTCTACTTCACTTCCTGCTTTCTTATATCCCATTTTCCATTCCATCTCTTGGTCGGAGGATTTCAGTCTGTGTGAAGCAAATTGTGTGTATTTTGCACAATGGTCAAGATTGTCCTTGAATACCTTTAATATCATATTGGTATCCATCAGCTTTGTTCTATCCACTGCTGTCACCATGCACTGCACTTCTTTTGAGTTTTCCTCTGACTCCCCTATTATACATCTTCTTGAAAGCAGTCCTGCACCAAATGATGTCTTTCCTCTTCCTCGTGAAGCTAATGCTGAAGCATGATGTCCATGTATTCTGCCTTGGTTAAGATAATGAGACATAAGAAACTGACCATCCCAAAACCTTGGATGTGCCACAGTTCTCATTGCTACTCCATTACTGTTCTTCTCTACAAGGTGCATTGGACAGAAGTTAAGCATCCAGTAGTAATCTCCTGTCACCCACATTCCTGTCTTTGGATTGCAGTAACCATTCCATCCTCTTTTCCTCTCTTCATACAACCATTTACCAAAGTCACTGTTTGGATTAGCATTTGGTCTAAGAGTTGTATATCTTCCTTTGTTCTTCTTATATGCCAATGCTGATGGTCTGAAATAATCACTTCCCTCAAGAATAGGTGGATGTGTTATGTCTATTACTGCCCTGCCTTCCTTATCTCTTGGCAATTCTGAAACCAATGGTCTGTCCTCAGACACCATCCATTTAATAAAGGGTACATTATTTATTGTGTCCCACCACTGCTCTTGCACTTCCTTTGGATATTCCTCTAAATGCAAATCTTCCAAAGGTGTCTGACACTTATTAAATCTTATGTTTTCCATACTTCTTTCTATAACTAAAAAAGCCTAAGTCGATTAAAACTTAGGCTATTGCAAACTTCTACTCTTACACTATCAACTTTGGGTTTCCTGGTAATATTAGTAGTGATTCATCTTTCTCCATACCTTCAAACACATATTTCACATTCCTGTCAGAAATATAAAGATAATCCTTTGGCTCTCCTTTCTCATCATCAATAGTCTCAAATGGAAAGTTATAAGTCAAAACTGGGTTATTATCAAAATCATTCTGTACAGAGTTCTTGTTATACTTCTTTACAGCAAAATCATTTGGATTAATCATTACCTTGTCTCCAACCTTAATGTCCCTTACCACTGAACCAACAGCCACTACAGTCTGCCATAGCTTTAAGTCTCCTTTTTTTGCTAAGATAACCCCACTATGTACCATATCCTTTTCAAACCTATCTGCTGTAATAAGCAGGTGATCAAACAATGGTTTAATCTTTGTTACATGTAACATCTTGTTTCTCCTTTATTTTTGTTTTGTTTCTAAATGCTTTAGTCATTGCTTTATATCTGTCAAGGGTGACACAGAACTTACCAAGTGAAGGTATATTCACATTTGGTTGTAACTTCATAAACTCCTCATCTGACAAATCTTTCTTCAGAGGTAAAGAAGCTATGTGCTCCTTGACAGATTTCCAATAAGCTTTATAAGTCTTATTGACTAATTCTTTACTTAGTCCTAATCTCTTGGATATTTCAATCACAATCTCATCATAGGTCATACAGCCTTCTTGTTTTCCTTGAACAGTATAAGTAGCTGAAAACACCCATTATCATCCTTTCTTATATTTGGTACAAGTCTGGGATTAAGAATGTTATTCACTATAATATTGTTCTTTCTCAGATTACTCATTACCACATAGAAGTGTTGCTGTGTCATCTGACATTCCTCTATCACCTTAGCTTTAGTTGCCTCACTCATAACCATACTATCGAGTATAGTAGGGTCACTTATGCTTTTAGACAACTCCCATCTTTGTTTCAGAAAACTGGCTATGACATCTATCTCTCTATTGGTAAGGTTAATGAATGGTCTGAGGAATACACACCACCATTTGAAGAACTCTATGCCAGGAGAAGTAGAGATAGTCACTATGTTATTAGGCTTTGGAAGTCCTTGTTTACTATTACTCATGCTTCTTTTCCTTATCAGTACTTTCTGTATTCTGAGGAATAGTCATTGCTTCCTCAACCTCATTGACACAGTTGATTATAAAATCACTTGAAAATTCCTTGCTATGTTCAAGCACCTTAAAAAGATAATCAAGTCTCTTGTTCATGGCAAACTGTTCAAGTTCATTGGTTTTCTTTATAAGCTGTCTGTTCTGCTGCCACAACTGATTACAAGCATCATTAAGCTGTTCATAAGTAAGTTTCTTCTGCTCTTCCATAATATCTCTCTTTTAGTGTTTGTTATTGTTTCTTTTTATTAATTCCATTCTCAAATCATCCAACCTATTTTCTTGATACAGCTTTGCAAACAATAGAATGACAGAGTCTGCCTTGCTAAGCCAATTAGGAAATGTAGGATACATTGCCCTGCATATCTCTCTCCACGAAGGATCATTGGAAACCTTTATCTTCAGTTTGTCATTTGACATCTGGAATATAGGTGATTTCTTTATATCCCTTGTTCCTTCCACATACTTATGACCATACCTTTCTTTATACAGCTTCTCCCATTCATCAAAGCTTGCTGTCCTAAAGTCTGTACAACCACAGTCTCCACAGCAATCCATTCCTATGGAATCCTCATACTTTATTTTTAAGGAATAACATCTGGAACAGAAGCACACTGTATCAGACTCTATCTCATTTATATTCTTTTGTTCTACCATACTTGTATTTGATTAGATGGTTATACATTATTATATATAGACTACATTATCTATAATATAACATAATGAATGTTCCCTCTTCCTTAAGGATTCTCACAATATCCTCCTTCAATATTGCATTCTCAGGATATTCCTTATTATGAGTATTGACATTATCCAAAAGCTCTCTCAATGAAGTAGCTTGCATATAGTCAATCCGAGTTTTCTGTACAGTCTGATTTTCTTTTTTACTCATAAGTTATTTTCTTTTAGATGATGATTTTGTCCTTGCCACACTCTGTAGAGCATTAGCTCTCTTTGTAAGGTCTGCTGCCTGAGACTTTGCTACCTTAATAGCCCTATTCATTCTTGTCTTATCTCCAAGTATTTCTTGATAAGTTGCCATTACTCGGGCATCATCTTCAGCCTGCCATCTCAGTTCATCCCTGCTTCTTGTTTTCTTTATTACTCCCATATTATCTATATTTTTCTACTTAAAGTTTTACTTTAACCAAACATCATAACACTCTATTTTATAGTGTTTTATGATTGTTGGTTTAAGTACTGCAAATATACAATTTTCTTCTTAGAATATCATAGATAATTTCTTAAATCCCCAATTAATTAATAATATTTAAGCATAGTAATACAAACAAACCCAGTTCTCTTTCCCTCTTATTCTATCCTTAATAATTACCTTTGCATTAAGTTACAGCACATTACAATCAACAAACCCATACAATATGTACAGCAACATCACAAAGATTTCCCTAAATGGCAAGTCTCTCTATACAGCAAGAAGTTGTATAGAGTCTCAAGAGTTAAGTAATAAATCTTTTGCGGCAATTTTGCGGCAATTCAGTCAACAAATCAGCAGATTATCAATTTTAATCTAAAAGCAAAAACCACAAAAATAATCAATCATAGTAACCCCACCTCAATAAAAAGAATACCGCCAACTGCCTTAAATCAAGCAATTAGCGGTATTATCAGATGTAATGCAAAATGTGCGATAAGTGATTCCGTTGGGGTTCGAACCCAAGACCCACAGCTTAGAAGGCTGTTGCTCTAATCCAACTGAGCTACTGTAACACAGATAGTTAGGGAAAAGAGAGATGGTATTTGCGGCAATTATTATGCAACAGGGGTAAATTACTATGGTTAATTGTGAAACATTATTCAATAAAACACTTCTGAATATGGCTACAATTACTCATGAATTAGGAAAACAGAAAAAAGACAAGACAAGAAAAGTATACATAGTTTTATCTCATAAAGGAACAAGGAAAAGAGTTCCTATAAACATCACTGTTAAGGAATGTGACTTATCAAGAAATGGTAATATAAAGTCAAGTGATATACAAAGAGAAATTGATGATAGAATCAATACACTAAAAAACAAATTATATGACCTGGAAAAGAATATAGTAGATATGGATGTTGATGCAGAATGGATTTATTCTCATTTAAACAATAACTACAAGACTTTAGATTTCTTTGAATACACAAGACAATGGATAGATAAATCAAGCAATAAAGGGAAAGGCAACTATTCTATCATGCTTAACTCTTTGTATAGATTTCTTAAATGTAATACACTGGCATTCTCTGACATTGACTATAAACTACTTGATAATTACAAAAATTATCTTACAGGTCATCCAAGAGCACAGTCTTTATACTTAAGTTGTATACGTCATATATTCAATGAGGCAATAAAAGAATACAATACAGATTATAATAAGGTGATAATTAATAATCCTTTTAATAATTTCACTATTCCAAAGAGCATTCCTATGACAAAGAATAGAGTTATAAGTGACGAGAATCTTGTTAAGCTATTTAATTATAAAGGAATTGGAAGAGCAGAAATGGCAAGGGATTGTTATATTCTATCCTTTTGTCTTATAGGTATGAACTCTGTTGATTTATATGAATGTACATCATATAGTAATGGAGTTTTATCTTATGATAGAGCAAAAACAAGAGATAGAAGAGCAGACAATGCTCATATTGAGATTATTATTCCTGATATAATAAAACCTCTCTTTGAGAAATATAAAGGAGAATCAAGAGTGTTTAACTTTTATAAGAAGTATAGTAATGCTGCCAATTTCAATAAACACATAAACAAAGGATTACATATAATTGCAAATTCTATAGGCATTCCTCATTTCGATTTCTATTCTGCTAGACATACTTGGGCATCAATAGCAAGAAACAGACTTGGCATTGATAAGTATACCATACATGAAGCATTAAATCATGTATCAGATATGGACATTACTGACATCTATATACAAAAAGACTATACCAATATTAATAAGGCTAATGAGAAAGTTATCACTTATCTAGAAACTCTTATATATCATAAGTCTAAGTAAACTCTTAAAATAAAAACTCCCTCTGTCCGCTGACAGGGGGAGAACCAATTTAACAACTAAAAAATAATAAAAAAGCAAATAGAACACTACTTACTTAATAATCTCAACGTACCTGTTATCCTGATCTTCTATATAAGGATTCTTCTCAATCACATTCACATGCAACACAATATGTTTCTTTTGAAACCATCTAAATAAGAAGAATCTTTTTGGAGGATTGACTGTTTCTTTCTTAGCTGATACTATCACAGCCTTTTCACTCCTGAATTTTGGTGTGACAGTTATAGATGAAGGGTACCTCAGACCGACATTTATAGAATACCATTCATCTGATAACAATGTATCAATATCAATCCTCTCATCCTTAAAAACAGTGTCTTTCAAAATTATTGTATCAGATTTTGTAAAATTAGAAGATATGTACTGCAAGCTCTTTAGCTTTGAGTCTTTTATCTTCAATTCTCTTCTTACCTCATTAAGTTCTTGAAAAATAGAATCGTTGGAATATTTTAACTGATCAATAGTTAACAGAAATGCTATATCATTATTCTTGGAACCATTGAATAGGTTATCATAAGATTTGACATTAGCAATAGCTTCCTTCCATCTTTTCTCAGTTTCTTTCTTGCTTTTAAGTGTAAAGTACAGGGCAATCATTGTTACCACTAGTAATATAACACCTATAAGGCAAGCATATCTTTTTAATGTTTTCATTCAAATCTCTTTAAGTATTGCAAAGGTATAATCAATAAATATATATAACAATGATCTAACAATACTATTTATATCATGTTAATACATTCATTTAACTACTTTCATAGAGACACACTTATAAGTACCTTTGTGTTATAACTAACATATATGTAATATGAAGATATTGATAGATAGAAAATGGAAGAAAGAGAATTATACCATTGGTAAACTATATGTTGATGATGTGTTCTTCTCAAATACTCTTGAAGACAAGGATAGAGGTCTTTTAAGTAATATGTCCCTTGAAGAGATTAAGAAAAAGAAGAAAACAGGACAAACTGCAATACCTGCTGGAACCTATAAAGTAAGAATGGATATTTCTAGCCCAAGATTCAGCAAAAGTAATTGGTATATAAAGAACTGCAATGGTGCAAGAATGCCTAGGCTTAAGGATGTTCCTGGATATGATGGTGTACTCATTCATTGTGGTAATTCAGCCAAAGATACAGAAGGTTGTATACTTGTAGGAAAGAATGATGTTAAAGGAGTGGTCACAAAGTCAAAGGACTATTTCTTGAAGCTATATAATATAATGTATACTGCATACAAGAAAGGTGAGAATATTGAGATAACTATAAAATAAGGATTAATATGGAAAAGATAAAATCAATACTGAAATACATTTGGCAGTTGCCTCAGAATGTCATTGCTTTAATTTATTTGAGATATTTGATAGTGAAGAACAAAATTCCTGCAATAACAAAATATAAAGGAATCAAAGTCTATACAAAGTATTCATCTGGAAGTGTGACACTTGGAAATTACATATTCATCTCTCCAAGGGCAACAGAGAATACTATAAAGCATGAATATGGTCATACAAGACAGAGTCTGTACCTTGGACCACTATACCTTATTATAATAGGTATTCCAAGTATATTGTGGGCAATGACACATAAAACAATAGCCCCTGACAAATCATACAAATGGTTTTATACAGAGGCTTGGGCAGATAAATTAGGTGATGTAAAATAGTGTTCATACGTTTAAAGGTTTATAGATTAGTGGAATAAGAGGAAACTGTGATAGCTTCCTCTTATTTTTGTTTTATACATAATCCTTTAAATCTATATTACTATTCATTAAAGAGAAAAGAGTAAAAGCATAACCATTGGAACTATAATCTCCGACTATATCAAGAGCATATTTTAGGCATCTTTTCTTAGTAGCATGACAATGGTTTTTCTTATACTTGTTGACCAGAAATACAATATCTCCTAAGGTAGCCTCAGACACATTATAATATACCATTGCTTTATAGGTCTTCTCTATCTCTGAAGTACTCCATTTACTATCTATAACTGTAATAGCAAGTCTCTCTGTAAAGTGTCTACCATGCGTTGAAATATACTCTTCCAATCCTTTCATTTTCTATTATTACTTGTTGTTAATACTCTGTTACAAATTTAGATAAAATTTCCGAATTATAAGCCAGTTGGGATAAAAAACAGAAATTAATATCTCCGAGTGCTCGCTGCTTGCGTTAAAATGTCAAGACCGACATACCTAAAATCTTGCATCAACGTGCTCTAAGTCACAAATTATATTTATTTTTGGGAAGAATTTCTAACCCCAAATATGCAAGCCTATGAAAGCAGTATGCGGTCTTGACGTGCACAAAGATAGCGTTTATCTTTGTATTTTGAGTGAGTTTGGAGAACTTATTGAAAAAGTTTTCGGAGTTTTAACTTATCAGTTGGAAGAAATGCGTGACCTGATGCTTCATCACCATGTTGTTGAGGTGTCAATGGAGAGCACCAGTGTCTACTGAACACCTCGTCTACAAATTAACCATACTGACGGGCGGCTATGGAAGCCAGTTTGAGTATAAACTCGAAGAGGAAAGTATAACTATATGAATAGACCCTTGTTTGCACTTGGGTCAAGGAAACTATGCGCCTCATTTTTATTATACAGGTGTTTAGTTACCTTTTGCGGAGATATTCATTTTTGTTTTATAGAGGAAAGTTACTTATAATACTTGTATCAACAAAACAATATCCAATAAATGTGTGTATAAAGATGAGAGATAATAACGAAAAATAGAATATATGTAACAAAGATGAAGCATATATATCAGGAGAAGAGAATATAAAAAATTTCAGAAGTATGTATCAAGAGTGGGGATAATAAAACACACCACCACCACCATATCTTGGAATGGGATATACCCCCTGGGTGATTTCATTCCATGATGGTTTGAGGGTGAAGACTAGTAGCCTTCCATTTGCCAGTTTGTTCAATGGCAAATACCCATCTGCATACATGCCTCTGGAGAAAGCATCCGAGGAACTAAAGGCATAGCACTAATGAAGTCCTGCTATGAGGCATATCTATGGCACAGTCAAAAACTATCAAGAACAGCTGGTCACTTCTCTCATTTGCAAAAGAGTTTGGTCCTAAGATGCAAGTTGGTGAGTTTGTAAATTCAGAATCTGGTGAAACATTCAAGAGCTGTATCTTCACAAAAGGTGATACTCGCACCTTTGTTGCTTTCAGCAGCAAGTTGGGTGTTCTCTCTCCAAGACAGATTGCAGCACAGAAGGATGACCTTCAGGTGGTTCTCTGTGAGACAAAGGATGGTGAAGACATGTTTTCACTTTGCCATCAGGGTCAGAACTCTTGGGAAGATGTTGACCTTGGTCTCTAACAACAATGAAAGGCAGGAGAAATCCTGCTTTTCCTTTTTATCACAACAACAATGAATAAAACTATCCTTTTTTGCATTATATCAATGATAATTGGTATGATTGCAGGCTTCATGGTATGCCAAAATACCAACAATACAAAAGTCAATCATCTTCTTAGTGCTTATGACTCATACAACAAAGCTACAGAAGACTTGCTTGACACTCTTAACAATGAATATGACTGGGTAGATGCTTTTGACCCACAAGACTACTATGAGTCAAGAGCTAAACTGGACAGTATTCTATGGAATTAGAATTTATCATCAACTAAACCTTTACAACTATGAGAAAGAAAATCAACCGTAATGCTGTATGCTCAAGTGATAACTATGAAGCCAGCAAGAGAGTTCACCTTAACATGCTTGAAGAGAGACATTCTCACTTCAACAACATGGTAATAAGTGGAGAGATAAGCATTGATGTACCTATCTTCAAGGACAATGCTGTCACTCCAAAGTTCAAGACAATCAGAATCTTTGGAAGAAATATCAAGGTCTCTATTGAAGAGTATAATATTCACTGCAAAGCTCTTGGACTATAATCACTAAACATAGGCTGCTTGGTACATCACCTTGCAGCCTTTTCACTCACTAAAAACATCAATCATGAAAGCAATCATATTTTACATTACATTTATTCTCTCTGCATTGCTCATCTGCTGTACAGAATTATCCTTTACTTTGTTAGTTCTTGCAGTACTTGATACAACTTTAATTGTATGGTGCTACAATAATATAACCTTTAGAGAGTTTATTAAGTACAGCGGTTACTCAACTTGGTATAAATTCTTAAGGTCTTAGATAGTAAAAGAATAAAAGCTAACCTTATTAGGCTAGCTTTTTTATTTTAAATACAATTTAGGTGATTGGGTGTTAAACTTAGTATACTAGAGTTACTGAAAGTAAGATTAAACTAAACGTATGGAGTCCTCGGAGAAAACCTGCTTTAACTCCAAGGTTGGGACCTATCTCATTCCCACAATAGCCAGTGTAATCATACAGTCTCTGCTTCCCTTCTAATAAATTAGCGGTGTTCTCTGTTTTCAGAGGTTTAGCAATTTTCACTCCAGTCATCCCTGAATACTACATTAATCTACAATTAATCTTGTATTACTGGTATCCTTTTTTGACCTCATGCAAATACCTCGCAGCATCTAAACAGGTAGAATTTGGGGGTAGTCGTGTAGTAGGTGTCTAATTACTTAGTCCTTTTTAACTCGATGTCCTCTCTGCCTTTTTGGTAGGATACAAAATCATTCCTAAACTATTGCCATATTATCTAATAAAATCTTGCTTCAGCACTTTCCAGTAAGAAGTTTAACCCTACTTGTCCTGGGTGGCATCTTGCAAACACAAAGGTACAATAAAAAACCTTCTTTACCAAGAACATAACAAAAATACTTAGATATATTCTTCTTTATATAATAATGTATGCATACCTATATAGATATACAATCAGTATTTTTCAGTCACTTCAATCCCTCAGACTAAAAGAGAAAATAGTAGTATAATTCTAAATATAAGTTCAACTGACTCCCCATAAATCCTACTACTATAATCTTTCACTGGTCAGAGGAAACCTAAGTCTTCAAATCTACAAAGCTCTACAAGTAAAAGTAAGTAAAAGGAGGACACACCACAGTTAGTCTTTTGTACTAACCATAACCAAATCTCATATCTTTTCTTTCTTTATATATTTCTTTCTTTTCTGCAAGTACTGTAAGAAAGGTAAGAAGAGAAGTTTAATAGCTTTATAAGATCCTAAGGGACACATCACCACTCCTATATCTTGGAGGAGAGAAGGTATTCAGAATATCTCATCCTTCAATAGTTTTAAAATTCCAATAGGGTTGACTGTCCTTGAGGAATAATGTTATATTGCAGTCAGTTAGTTGTTATCTACAAACAATAGTACCTCTGAGATGAGGGCAATATTATGGCTACTAATAATGGCTCAGTTTTGAAAGGTATCAAGAACTCATGGTCTCTCATTGACTTTGCTAAGTCTCATGGTAAAATGCAGGTTGGAGAATTTGCCAACCAAGAGTCTGGAGAAATTTTCAAGTCTTGCATCTTCACCAATCCAAGTGACAACACAAGAACCTTCGTTGCCTTTTCTTCTAAACTTGGTGCTCTCACACCTCAGGAGATTGCAGAAAAAAAGAATGACCTACAAGTTGTTGAGCTTGAAAGTGGTAACTTCTCACTTTGCAATGCAGGTGCTAATGCTTGGCAGGATGTCGATTTAGGCATCTAATTGCACAGTAAAAATGTTTGTGCAATAAGTTTGTAATTAGTTGTGTTATAGATAGTTAGGTGTGTAAAGTTGGCTGAAAATACCTCTTCCCAGAGATTACTTCAGCTTCTTTACACATCATTTTCTCATCTCTACAGTTTTATAGCACAATTTACTTACTCCTATCTCACACTTTCATCTTTCCTTTAAGCACAACTATTTATTCTTTTTGCTAAAACTACTTAGCAATATTACATTTTTCATAACATTTCAATCTAAATATTACAATTATGTTCGGTCAAATCACAAACAAAAAGGGAGAAAACCTATATTTTCTTACATCTATGTCTACTAATGACATCAAGCCTTTTATCACAGTAGATACTTGGGCAAAATGTAAAGAACAGCTAGAACAAATGACTGTAGAAACAGATAATGATAGGTTCTTTGCTCAACTTATACATAAAGAAGTTGATGAAGAGTTTCATAAAGCAGAAGCATCTATGAGGTGCAATAGAAAAGGTTGGGGTAATGATTACTTTCAATATATAACCATTGAACCTCTTTATACAGGAGCTTGGGAATAACTATCTAATACTACACATTATGATAAAGATTATATATCCAAATATTGTTATTGAAACAATTACTGACAAAGTTACTATAAACAACTATGGCAAACAGGACTATGTAGTATTTGATACAAATGGTGATTATTTATTTACCATGTATCATCAATTTATGACTTTGCCAATTGCTGAAGGACTTTGTAGTGGAGACATGAAAAAATGCAATACAGCTATAAATACTTATCTTAAAAATGAGAAGTATCATACAATTGTTATAAATAACTTTTTAAATAACTTATAATTATGACAGCAAAAGACATAAAGCTTTTAGAAGCTATTCACAAGAAAAATGAGGGAAAGCAAGTGCTAATCTTCACAGATAAAGAGTTTGAAGCATTGTTCAATGATTACTATTTATAGTATGAGAAGGGCGACAATACAAGACTTAAAGCTAGAGTTGTGGCTTAGACAGCGCAACTCTGGCTCTATTATCTGGACTACCAAAGACGGTAAAAACATATCTATTAAAGATATGGACAACAATCATTTAGTCAATGCTCTTAAGATGCTTTTAAAACAAGAGGAAGAAGCTGAGTGTTTCAAGGACATAATGGCATGTGATGAAAATGATATACTATAAACATGAATGCAACAATAGTTATTCTACTCTTTAGCTTTTTGTTTATAGTAAGTATCTTATATGCTTATTGCTTAAAGAAAGAGCAAGAAGATGATCATTGCTTAATAATAGGCGATGTATATAGAGAAAGTGTAGTTACCTACTATGAATATATCGGGCATGGTATATTTATTCAATATGATTTGAAACAATCTGACCCTAGAAAATTGATATTATTAGTTACTACAATAGGAGAATGTGTGAAAATTTCAAAAAACAACGAGGAATTTTTAAGAACAAAGAAAAAGATACTTGATAAAATAGCAGAATACAAACAAAAAGAAGCTATTCGACAGTATTATATATTTCACGAGTAAATAGTATATTATGGCAACAAAAATAGAAATAAAGAACCTTCCTGAACATGGATTATTTCTTCATCGTAATCAAGTTTGGCGTTCAATGGGTAAGCTAGTTGCAACAAGTCATTCTATTACAGCACAAAGAGTAGTTTTGAATGAAGAAGGCATTGAACTAAATTGTGAAAATGCCGATTTCATTGAAACCTTATTAGTAATACCTTACTTAGAAAAAGTACCTGTAATGTCAAAATATACTGGTAGACATGAAAGAAGTTGGTATCAGTATTGTTTAGATAAACTAAAATAACATGAACTCAAGACAACTCACCAATCTACTCTCTTTTATAGCAGATAGCTATGAAGTATACAGTCTTACTGGTGCTAAGCTTAAGTCTGAGTTTACCAAAAAAACTATTACTCAACAAGTTCCCTTCCCTTACAGAAGCTCAGATTAATCATATTCTTAAAATAATATGATCACTCTCTCACAGATAAACCAGTATGTCAAAGCTAACAACATTGACGATAATACTGATATTTTCTCTATACTATCTCAGATGCAGTTGGAGTATAAAGAGAACCCTTCCAAGCGTGTGGCTAAGAACCTCTCTCCTACTCCATCTGCAACTAAGACAGAATATTCAGTCCAAGACCTCTTGGATTTGTTTGACTCTTAGCATTAATCAATATGGATAAATCAGATTTGCAAACACTAATTAGATTTGCTCTACAAAACAACGTCATGAACAAATCATTCCTTCAAGTATTCAAGTGGTACAACATACAGAATTCACTTGCATATAATCAGTATAACAGAAATCTTGTAAATATAAACTAATAGACAAAACTAAACACAGGGTAACGCTGGATAGCTTAAGCTGTGCTTGGTTTTTATGTGGATAAATAAAATCATGATACAAGTCCACCCAAACAACAAATTTGTATTATGTAAACGCTTTCCTCTAATTAGTATTAATTATTATGACCGTACAACAGACAATATACGAGGATAGTAAGTATATTGAGGTCTTCATATTTAGACTGTACCAATTTTAGTTATGCTATCAAACTAAATAGGTTGGAATTAGCCCTATTAAATAAAAGCATTGTAGTGAGGCTGTAACTCACATAGGGTTCTAATATTATTAACACTTTAAAATTATGACACATAAAGAACTAGTAGAAGCCATTGCATTAACTTCAGGATGGGCAGGTGTAGAAGAATATGAAACAACTAATACATCAGACTTTCTTGAATGGTATAAAGTTAATACATCTTTTGATACTGAAGAAGGCAAACTTATAGCACAACAAGTAATTGCTTTTTTACAAGTTCAAGACTCACAGGAAGAAGAACATCTTTATGAATATGTAGATGCATTTGCAGAGGGTTTAGCTAAATTAGGAGAACATTAATTTGTTCTCCTTTTAGTAGATAACTTTTAAGAATAGATTTAATAATATGAAAGCAAGAGAAATAAAACAATGTCCTCTAAAGAAAGAAAAGTATTCTTATAGAGTTAGTAGAATGAATACCATATCAGGGTGTTCTCTATATGAAAATGTAAATCTCTGTGCTAAATGCACAAAGTACAGAGAAAAACAAAGTAAGCATACTATAGAAGAGATTAAGAAATATCATAGATACAGACAGCCTGGATGTAAATTGTAACAATTCAAGAATTATATTACTTTTAGTTATTATATTACAAATGAAAAAATACATATTAATATCAATACTATTCTTTATAGTCAATATTCCTATTATAGGAGAAACAATAACTCATGTCACTCTCACCTATTATCAACCAGTCAAGGCTCAGTGTAATTCTGAGCCACTGGTTACCTCTGATGGTAGTAAGATTAATCTACACCATCTAAAGCATAATAGAATCAAGTGGTGTGCCATCTCAAGAGACTTACTTTGGTTATTTCCTAAGAACAAACCTAAAAGAGTCTATATTGAAGGTTTTGGTATCTATGAAGTTAAAGATGTCATGAACAAACGTCACAATCATTGTATTGACATTCTTATTCATCCTAAAGATACTAGAAGAGTTAAACTAGAAAAAGTTAAAGTAAAAATATTAAAATGAAAATATCATCCGTAAGAATTATAGTATTGATACTAGTACTGGCTATAATAGCCATAGGGATATTAGTATTAGTTAAGGCTAAAGCTCCACAAGAGTTTCAGTATAAACATCATGATTACATTTATTTTCCTGGTAAGGGAATTATTCATTCACCTGAGTGTAAACAATGTACATTAACATTTGAAACAATATGATTATATTAGGAATAATTTTATTATTATTAGGATTTATTTCATCTATAGTAATAATACTTAAAGATCAAGTTGATAAATTAGATCTAATTGGCGTATATTCTAGTGTAGCTATAATGGTAGGAGGTACAATGATGATATGTGAAAATAACTGTCCACAAGCTATAGATGTCTATAGAGGTAAAACAACTTTACAGATAACATATAAAGATAATACACCAATAGACACAACAGTAGTTTATAAGTAATGATAACATTAGAAAGATCAACGCCATCTCAAAGAAAACAGATAGCTCTTATTGAGAAATGGATGAAAATTAAATTTAAAGGCTGTGTTACTAGTAAAGTAGATTGCCAACTATTTATAGATGACTACTATGAAGATGCAGTCTGTTTACAACAAGAATACAACGAACTATGAAAGAAGAATATACATCATGGGAGTACTTCAAAGAAGATACTCCTATAAACATTACTAAGAATATAAATAATAATGGATGAAGTTAATACATCAAGTAACCTAAATACGTTCAATTCGTACTTCTCCCTCTCTAATAGATAAATTAAATAATATGGAAACAAAAGAACTCAAAATACAAGCTCCAAAAGGTTATGAAATTGATAAAGAAAACTCTACATTTGAGTGTATTAGATTCAAACCTATAAAGAAAGATATTACATACGAAGATATGTGTAATGTGGTATTTGCATATGGTACTTATTTTACAAATGAACGTGGCTATATTTATAAAGATATTACACGGGATGGTGAAATTGTCACCGATAAAAATATCGCAAGTAATGAGAAACAACTCAGAAGAGTGCTGGCATTAAACCAACTTCTCAACATTGCTGAGTATTATAATAAATTACATCCTACACGATATATCAGACCATATTGCATTACATTTGAAGAAGAATATGGTTACATTGTAAGGCAGTATGATATAGCTGATTGTCTCTATGGTGTAGTTGCACTTTTTAATAGTAATGATGATGCTCAAGCAGTAATAGACAATCCTAACTTCCGAGAAATTCTTGATACTATTTATAAAGATTAATAATCATGACAGAATTAGAAATGTTTGCAAAACTTCCACAACTAAATGGAAATTGGAAGAAAGACCAAGAAGGTGGTTATTTACCGATACTTAGTAAATGTATTGATGGTAAGTATCGTTTAAGTTATGATTGTTGCTATGCATTTGATTCTATATATGATGCTATAGCAAACACTCCTGAAGAAGCTATTAGGAAAGCTTATGAATGGTGTGACTCAAATAATTTATTATAATGAAAATATCTGAATTACAAAAAATTCTAGAGCACTATAAACAAGAAAATGGTGATTTAGAAGTAAGAATAACCGCAGAAACCCGCTTTGGTGAACAATATGAAACATTGGATTACGATGCCATAAATACTAAAGCTGTTTATGATGAAGAAGAATTTAATAACTTAGTAAATAACATGGGTCTAACAGAGCAGCAAGCTTTTGACAATCTTAAAGAGATGGAGTTAGCTGAAATATACTTAGACATTTATACATATATATAAAATAATAAAATTATGAACATAGCAGAAATATTAAAATACTGTCCTAAAGGTACTAAATTATATAGTACTGTATTTGGGGAAGTCGAATTTTCCAAAATAAACCCCGATGACATGATAGTGATCAGTGTTAAAGATGGTAGTCCAAGAGTGTTTCATAGAAATGGCTCTTACTCTGAGTATGGAGAATGTGTCCTATTCCCATCTAAAGACCAAAGAGATTGGAAAAAGTTCCGACTTCCTGTTAAGAGAGGTGATATTATGATGTCTGATAATAAGGCATTTATTATATCTGATGAATATGCAGATGCATTTAATAATGCATTTCATAAATATATATGTGGCATTGATACTACAGGTACATTTAAGGTTAGTCAATTGGATACTTATTGGACTAGCAAATTTTATATTCCAGCTTCAGAAGAAGCTAAGAAAGAACTCTTTGATAAGATAGCAGAAGCAGGATATAGATGGAATGCTGATACTTTAGAATTAGAGAAATTAGAACCTAAGTTTAAAGAAGGTGATGTTGTTAGTAGTAAAAAAGGTGATTTATACTTAGTATTAAATACAAATAATAGTACTGTACATCTATTGACTCTTTTATATAAAGACGGTAATTTTATTGCTTATAATACTTTCTCTATGACATCTGAAGATTTAACTATAGCAACTGAAGAAGAAAGAAACAAATTCTATTCGGCTTTAGTTAGAGAAGGTTATAAGTATGACAAAGAACAGCATAAACTTGTAAAACAAGAGTTTAAGCCTTTTGAAAAAGTATTGGTTAGGGATGATACAAATAAAAAATGGTCAATAGACTTATTTTCTTACTATGATGAAGAAAATAAAAATTTCCCTTATGTTTGCATGCATATCCACTATTGTTATTGCATACCTTATGAGGATAATGAATATCTATTAGGCACAACAGATTCTCCAACATGTGTAGACAAGAAAGAATAGAGTTAATTAAAGGTATAAAATAAACTTATAAATCATATCATTAGTGTCCCGTTAAAATCGGGACCAGTTAAATATTAATCAAATAACCCCGGAAAGAGGGGACAATCGAGTTCTTTGACTTTATTGAAATCAGTCTTTTCGAAGAGATCTATGAGTGGTGTCTTATCCATAAGAGAAATGCTTAGAATCTGAAGAACCTCATAAGTCGATCGCTTAAGTTGCAAATCATGTTGTACGATAGCAACAAGGCAATAGGCTATGATTGCCGATGAGATTTGGATTCTCACTGCATTCTCTGTAGTACCCCAAAACTTCTTGATCTTGAGGTGCTGCTTTAGCCATTTGAAGAACAGCTCTATCTGCCACCTATTCTTGTAAAGGTTGGCGATTTCTGGCGCTGTAAGGTAAAAGGCATTGGTCAGGAAAGCAAACTCCCTACCTTGTTCTTCATCATAGAATTTGACAAGGAGGAATCTGAAAGTTTTGTTCTAGATTGGTATTTCCGTAGTGGTTATAAACCATTTAAAAAGAAAAGTAATTTACTAATAAAAGAGTTGAAGGGTTAATATGACAGAAAAAGAATGGGAAAAAGTTCATCTTGGAAGCATAGTCGAATATAGCACGTTTAATTTGGCTAGTTTTATTTTTGGTGGCTTAATTTATGGTGGTTATCATGATTTCCATAGAGCAAAAGTCTTAGGAATACGTGTTGATAAAAAGATATATTGCAAATTAGATGGTAATAAAAAGCCAAGATGGTACAACATTAACAAATTTAAGTTAATAGAGGAGAAATAGTTATGGTTGGAGATTGTCAACTTTGCAAATTAAGAGATACTTGCAAGTATATATACGCAGAATGTTGCCCTTATATAATAGAAGTAATCAAAAAATTATGAATGTATTCTTTTATGAAAAAGAGGATGAGGAAAATTCCATATTGCAATATGAAAAATGCTCTTACAATAATATTCCTCGTATAGGTGAAGAAGTTATCATTAATAACAAATGGTATCTTGTAGAAAATATAGTAAACAGATATAAAAAACTGACAAACT
>ERZ1034992.44-NODE-44-length-86932-cov-215.288534_pt1 | contig 86932 bp, 126 predicted proteins | sample MGYA00520695_ERZ1034992 | MGnify/ENA primary metagenome ERZ1034992 (study PRJEB33766, sample SAMN09781778) | gut metagenome | biome: gut microbiome | host: Homo sapiens | place: Madagascar | study: EMG produced TPA metagenomics assembly of the PRJNA485056 data...
GGTTAAAATATATTTAGTGTGTTAAACCGCGAATAATTATACATGCATAAATATGGTAAAGATTTATTGGGTCAAGTAATATGTAATAATCTTTTGTGTTCCACGATGGATATTTATGCAAGAAAACAGAATTAAAATACGATGTAAAATACTGATATACAATGGGTTACAATAATTTACAAACGATATAAACCAACAAGTGTTAAAAGCTGTTAAAATGGCTGTTTCACGATGGTTTATATAGTGTAAACCAACATAATTTGTATGATATTTTTATTATTGACCCCATACCCCCTTATATAGCCATAAACCAGCGCGGTAGTCACCTCATCTAAAAATTTTTTCTTCCGATTTTTTCGACCTACTTGTAAGGTTTAATTACTTTTGCTACCGAAAATATATTTATGCATATTCATTCATCTACATATTTTTAACATTTGGCAACATTAACTTTTATATTGGTGAGCAAAACCATAAATGTATATCTAATATTTATTTCATGTATATCCAAAATGTATATTTATACCCTTTATATACTAGTGTTTTAGCGTATATTCAGGATATTTTCCGTATCTTTGTATTGTCGATATTTTATAGTCGACATGTTGTAAGGACGAGCTGACACGTGTTATCCGTCAGAAAGTCCCTGTTTATCGGGGGTAATCCTACACAATAACGGAAAATTAATATTATTATTGTACATAAATGGAAAATGGTATTGCTATAGACACATTGCACGCTCAGCTGCTTGACCTTTCGAGACATGACGAGTACGGATTCGAAGAACTCCGTTGCCAGGACTGGGGTAAGGCGAACTCTGAGAAGTACAACAAGCTGAAGTCCAATTTCATCAGGTCAATGAGACGTCTGGCGAAGAAGGCTCCGGTGAAGTACTATGGTGGTTCGTACTACATGTTCAACGGCAAGATATACGAAGTTGTTCCGAAGATAGTCCTTGAGCAGGCTTACCAGCTGTTGCTCCTTGACCTGGCCATGGCTCCGATGTTAGGCATAAGTACGGTGATGAACAAGTCGTTCATGGAGGTGATAGAGTGCTACAACATACTGAGACCTACCTTCGACATCGTTGCATTCGCCAACGGTGTTGTTGACTTCGGCAGCGGGCTGAAGTATCCGAACGTGATGCCGTTCTCTCCCGAATACCATGTCACATACTATCATCCTTACGACTACAATCCGAAGGCGAAGTGTGACAGGTGGATGAACTTCATCAAGGAGGTCCTTCCGGACAGGACGTCGAGGATGATTCTCCAGATGTTCCTCGGCCTCGGTCTCATACAGAGAGGTACTGCATACAATCCGTACGAGGGGAAGGAGTCATCGAAGATTGAACTCTGTCTTCTCCTTATAGGTACTGGAGCCAACGGAAAGAGTGTCATCTTCGACGTTGCCTGCAACATATTCGGCAAGGACAGGATAAGCAAGATGGACTACGCTGACCTCACTGCCGACGGTGACGAGGGAATGAGGGGAAGGTATCCTATCAGGAACGCCATCTTCAACTGGTCTTCCGATTCCGACCCGAAGAAATTCGGAAGGAAGAACACCGGTATGTTCAAGAGACTCGTGAGCGGCGAGCCCGTCCCGATGAGAAAGCTCGGCAGGGATATCCTGGAGGGGAACTCAATCCCCTATCTCATCTTCAACCTCAATGAGCTTCCGTTCCCTGACGATGCTTCGCTCGGATTCATCAGGCGATTACAGTACGTGAGCTTCGATGTTACCATCCCAAAGGAGAGGCAGGACCCGGAGTTGGCTAGCAAGATCATCCGTGAAGAGCTGAGCGGAGTGTTCAACTGGATATTCCGCGGCGCGATGGAGCTGAGGAGCAGGAAGTACAGATTCCCGGCAGCTGAGGGCAGCAGGAGGCAGCTGCTCATCTCTCTTCTAGGAAGCAATCCTATCTATGCCTGGATAAGGGCGTATGATATGAGGTGCAGTCGGGAGGCGAGGGGCGAGATTTCGGAGTGCATGCTTGCCAAGGAGATGTACGAAAGGTTCGTCGAGTTCTGCAAGGCCAACGATGTCGAGGATAAGGATATCCCTACGATTCAGAAGTTCGGGCGTGATATGAGCGACAAGTACGGCTTCTTCAAGAAGAGGTCACAGGGAGGAATGACGTATCAGGTGTACGGCGCGCAGATGATTGACCTGAAGCAGGAGCTTCTCATCAATGACGTGAAGAATAAATTGCGTGGTGAGGAGGACATTAAGCAGCCGGAGAGCTTCATTCAGCCTGATGATTAACGGTTATAAAACAGATTTCTATAATAGACAAGGAATATATCAAGGAGATTATCTCCTGTATCACGAAGAAGAAGGCTGACGGGAATATTGTTCCGGCCACTGCTTCGATGAGCGAGATTATGACTGCTGTTCGCGAGGATGCCCTGGAGTGCATGAGGACCATGTGCAACGAGAGGGAGATCGCAGTGAACAGAACGTTGAATAGTGTTTCATTTAAATGTTTGTAGCTTATGGGTAAAGAAATTGATTTTCACGTTTGTGATGTCTTCTTTGATGGTGACAGAACTCGATGTCTGATTCCCCATGGCGACGGAATCAGGAAAACCACAGAGCGGCTCAATGACGAGTGGCTTAAGAAGATGTGGAAGGCTTCTGATGATGACTTTCTCGTATTCAGGTTTGAACAGATACTTAGAAAGTTCGAGAATGCGGACGGGATATGGCCTTATATGGGAAGTCATTTAGATAAAATCTGCGAATTGGTATGAGAAGACATCACAATCCGAACAAGGTTCCGCCGTTCAAGCCGGATCCTGAGCATTGGACCAGGAAGGTTCATTCATGGAAGGCGAAGGTTGCATACGAGACTGAGGATGATGCTTGGGAGTTTCTGAATCAAAATCCGAAGTTAAAGGCACTTGGTTGGCATCCTTACTTATGCAAGGTTTGTTCAAAGTGGCATATTGGTAGATTACATAATAAATAGTTGAGATATGGAAATTAGAGTTAGCGTTTTAGGAAAGGTCGCATACAAAGGAAACGAAACTAGGGAGGATGCAGAAAAAGTCGAACTATATCCATTTGGAGAAGGAGTGTATGCGGTAATGGATGGAGAAAATTTCGTTGCGTTAAGAGTCGTATCTGGCAAAAAACACAGCGATGAAAAAGGTGATTATTACGCATGCGTAGATAATTACTGGGGGTATTGTAAAATCTCAAACTCTGCAACTATCATAGAGCATGAAGAAAGGTTGAAGGATTATATCGACAAGTGTTTCGGTCGTCTTGAAGCTATTGTTAAAAAAAAACAACGATTGTATCAGTAGTGTAAGTGAAGAACTTGATGGCTTTATAAGTAATTCTCAGGATGATTTTTGCTCTATTGAGAAATCTCTTGAAAGAATAGAGAAAGATGGTGTTGGTAGTGGAAAAGGTATCAGTGAAAAGACATTATTGTCTGCTATCGAGATTGTGTCAAAACAGAAATAGTTGAGAATATGAAGAAGAAAGGATATTACGAATACGACCCTGTTATCTATCCGAGATTGTTATGTGTCGCTATTGGCATGAGCCAAGAAGACGCTAATAAGTGTTTTGAAGGTAGAGATGGCGAGGTTTTGAAGGTTGATTTCTCTAATTCTGACGCAATAACCTACGATACAGTTAGAGAAAAGGAGAATAAGAGGCTTTGTTCATTTATTAATTTTGCAAGCAAGGATTCTATGAAGATGGGGGTTTGTTGCCATGAAGCTTCTCATGCTTGCGATAACATCGAGGATGATATTGGTATGGAACATGGCGGCGAGCCTTCTGCCTACTTGATTGGTTGGATTGCGTCTTGCATCAACAAGGCTCGTTTGGGAATCGGAGATTTTATTGAGATTGAGAATGATGAAACTAATTAGCAAAGAAGAAGTGAAGAAAAACCATAAGGACATTCTTGGTTTGGATTTGTTGTTTGCGGAGAATTTTCCTCCATATAGTAGATTTTTGGAAAAATGTTTAAATACTTAAAATACATCATGTACGTCGGCATCTGTGGCTACGTGCATACAAAAGGAGAATAGCTTATGGATAAAAACGAGAAATTAAAACTTGGTGACATTTACTTTGCGCCTAAAGAGTTTTTCCTAAATAATTCCGTCGGAAAGCTAAAGCAGCAAATAGAAAGTAATGCGGATGTCCGAGAGAACGGAATGGTTATGTGTGCGGTTATTGAGGATATGAATTCTGTTTTTCCACACAAATCGGAATATACAATAGCAGTTAAGCAAAAAGAGTTTGCACCTCCAATTAGGGCTTATGTAAATAAGGACTATGACTTTGAGTGCTTTAAGCAACTTTCGAAAGCAGAAATGAAAGTTTATGGTCTGCTTTGGTTTTGTTTTGGGGTTTAATATAGAAGGAAATAGCTTATGATTGAGAAAGAAGATATTAAGGTTGGGTTGCGATTTTACATCACACGAAATGATTGTTTAAAATGCAATTTTGACCCGATAGGTATTCAGGGCGGCAGCACCCCTATTCTGTTCAATGCCGAGAGAAAGGATGCTGATGTTTATATATGTACATCTGTTAGCACAGATTACAAGTATTTCGCTCATTTTCGCGAGGAAGATATTATGATGTTTGGAACAAAGTTCGATATAGTAGCACCAGTTGCCGATAATCATAAAATAGATATAAATTCCGACATTGAAATGCATGGAAATATTCTCAATAACTTGCATGATACATACATCAAGAAAAATCGTGATTATGGGAATGCTTTTTCCGAAATGTATGATGAGCTTGGTATCAACTACGGCTACGGAAAGATACGAGAAAAAGTGAATCGCATCAAGACGTTGAAGGACAATGAGGCGCAAGTCGCTAACGAGCCGTTGGAAGATGCTTTATTGGACTGCGCTAACTATTGTATCTTGACATTGATGGAATATCAAAAACGTAAGGAGCATGGCAGAGGCTGAATACACTTGTAAGGATTGCGTATTGTTGAATGATGAAGATTATGAGTTCCCATATTGCATAGGCAAAAACTCATATACATACGTAAATCCTGACGATGATGCTTGCGGAGACATTATTCCGCTGGTATATACGTGCAAGGATTGTTTCTTCTTTAAGGATGGAACTTGTAATAACCCTAATGAGATTAGGTTTACTTCTGAGGAGAATCCATCTTGCACAGATTTCGAGTATAAGGAAATAAAAGTTGAACTTTAAAATATTGTTATCATGGCATTACCATTTGGAAAGACTATCAAGACAAGACACTTCACCGTACTGAAGTTCAGCAAGAGCTTGTCTAAGAAAGAAGTTGCATCACTCAGAGAGGATATTCCTGCTGAGATCAAGAAGCATTTACAGAGAGGCTCACTGCCTTTCATCAAGATTGCGAACATTGCCGGCACATGGGGAATCGAGTACTCTATCGGTACATCAATGTACGCTGCGCTCGATGAATGTGTTCCTGTGGCTGTAGGAGACCATTATGAGTTCTCCAAGGATGATGGAAACATCATCGAGGCATTTGCCCAGCTTATGTATGCGGATACATCGTTGCCTGGCGATGCAGAATACACGGCAGGTAAGTTGAAGCTTCGCGACGAGTATCTTGCTCGTGAGGCTGCGAGGATGAATGCTGCTGCCGATGAGGGTAAGACAGAAGAGCAGCTTCGCAAGGAAAGCGATGAGGCTGTACAGGAAGTCATCGACCGAGACAAGCATGCCGAGACTATTCTTGAGATGGCAGAACAGATTAAGAAGGAAGGAGGCAAGGATGAGTGATAAATTGCTTGAGGTCGTTCAAGACCATACTTCCCTGGTACAGGCACTCCAGTTCATTTTGGAGGCCGCAGAGACGAAGAAACTGCCATCATACGGCGTTCTTCCTACGTTTAATGACGATATGCTTGAAGATCAGGTGCGAATTGCGCTTGAGCTCATCACTGGAGAGAAGTATCCCTGATTGAATTTATATTTTTCTTCTACTTCATTATATATAAAAAAGTAAGGGCGGCATCTGTGAAGACACCGCCCTTTGTTAACCAATTTTTAGAATTACGATCAACAGAAAGAATCTGTCACATAATCTGATTGCAAAGGTACTTGGTTTTACTGAATTTCGAGTAAAACAAAGTTACTTTAACACGAATTTAACTATTTCTTCCTCTTTTGGAAGGTCGCCTGACCATTTTTAAAGATAATGCAGTCCTCGCAGCATCGTGGCATCGACAGAGGAATGTAGTAATGGACCACATTATTTTCCGTATCAATCTCATCCTGCTTAATCTTAGAATAGTCTGCTATCATGGCTGTCGTCTTTTGCCACTCTGGAGAGCCAAATTTCTGCTTTCGCTGAGCGATAACGAGGTTTCTCAGGATCTCTTCCTTTGAGGTAGCCTTGATGAGTTCCTCTTGGGTGAGTTCGTCGCTATTCTCGTTCTTCGCTTTCTTGCCCTGCACCTCTGCGATTCTCTTCTGAACGGACTCCTGGGCTTCGAGCAAGTTCATCTCGTTTTCGAGGAAGGATTTCTCCCACACACCTATTCCTTCTCCTTGGAATGCGATGGCCCAGCTGTCACGAACAGACATACCTGAGCCACGGAGACTAGCATAGATGTAATAGCGAGGGTCTTTCATCTTAAGAGCCTTCGCCTTCTTGTATGTATCGACGGATAACGTGTATCCTTTTGTTTCTTCAATCATAATCTTATTTCTTTTTATTATCCTTGAATGCAAATACTGTGTAGCAACAACACGAAACGTGAAATGGAGGATATGGGTCTTTGAAAGAATGGATGCCAGCGTCGGCTTCGCTTTGACAGATATCACAAGGATAGCTGCTTCCTCTCTTGACATAGAATCCGATAGCCTTATGCTCCTGCCCATACTCCTGCTCTGCCTGGCCCCACGCCAAAGCTATCACCTGAGAAGCGTTTCTTACGATGTTCTGATAGGCGTTCTTGTAGTAGCCCTTTCCGTAAGAAGGAACATCGATGTTAATGTCCTTTCTCTTCGCCTTGGTGATGACTGATGTGTGATATGGGTCCTTATATCCTGTGCGGATGGAAGACAGAAGCTGCTGGTCTGAATATCCCATCAAGGTTCCTGCCTTGATCATCCTTACAATATCTTCAGCAAAGTTTCCGAGATAGACGGCGTTTCTTTCGGATGTCGTCTTTCCGTAGATGTCGCTGACGAGAAACGATTCTATGTTCTCGTTGTCAATCCCGAGAATCTTGCATGAAACCTTGGAGTAAGCAGAGATGTAACTGATGATACTCTCCTCGGCATCAGCAGTAACGTTCTTGGCGTAAGAGAGCAGGGCTGACTCGTTTGTGAGCCTGCCCGCACCTCTGTATCGCTTACTTGCGGCAATTATTTTCTGTGTCGATTTCCAGAGAATATCTGCAACATGGTCCTCGCAGTTTCGGATTGCCTGCAAGCGCTTCCTGCTGTAATCGACAGAACGTTTTAATTCATCCATAGGTTATTAATGGGTTTGGTTGTAGTGCTGCCAGTTGTTCTCATTCGGGGCGTTCCGATTCTCGTCCCATTTGGTTCCTGACTTATTTGGGCGTCCAGCTCCGCGACCCGTACGTACGTTTCCACTACCTCCATTCTGAATATTCGCAGTAGCTTTCTGCTCCTCGATTGCATTTTGAGTTTCGTTATCCGCACGTTGAATATCCATGAGGAGGTCCTGCTGATCCTCTTCCTTCTTCTCGCGCATGATACGGTCGTATTCATCGTTAACTGGGAAGTCTGGACAACGCTCAGATGCGGTCTGCTTTGAGAGGAAGTTGTTCTGAACCGCTGTTGCTAAGTTTGTTATTATTTCAGATTTATTCTGATGAACATAGATTTCCACCCAAGCGTGAATAGGAAGACCGGTCATAGTGGCCATGCAGTTTTCATCAATTCCGATACCATACTTTGAGATACGAACAAGTTGATCCAGGAACGGATGCATCTTCTTAGCATCGTTCTCAGCAACCTCGATAGCAGGAGAATAGAGCAGCTTGATGGCAACGCCCGGAAGATCACCCGACTTCAGCTCCGGTGGCTTTACTGTGAACGAAAGCTCATAGATGAGGTCATACGACTTGTTGAGCTGTGTCGCAAATGCATCGGAAGCGTCTGTTCCGTTAATAAAGTCAGCATCACCATTCGTATCAATAATCTGAATCATCTTTGCAGAACCATTCGTATCACCAACAACGGTAATATCATCTCCGTCACCCTTCAACTTCATTATAGGGAAGGCGTAAGCCTTGTTGTTCTCGCAGAGATAAGAGAAAGCTTCCTCGTAGTCCTCGATGTTCTTCTGTACAACAGACCAGCATGGGCCGTCATCGTTTCTTACGTATGCAACAGGGACAAATGGGAAGCCGTGAGCTTTCTCTTCAACGCAAGTGTAGTCGTCTATTCCGAATATCTTGGCAATTCTCTTGATGGTCTCCTTGAACTTGCCTTCGTTAACTTGCTTCTTGAAGCGGTAGAATGTCTTGTCATCCCACACCTCTACCCACTCAGTCTTTTCGTTTCCTTCTTCGTCGTAGTCCTTGTATTTCCTTGCAAAAACAACAAGCTCTCCAGTAAGAGGGTCGAACTGAGGATACAATGTATCTCCTCTATCGAAAGCCAATGTGCGAGTACCGAATTTCTTGTTTTTATCGAAGAATCCGACTACAGCAGCCTCAGCAACCTTCATGTACGAACTTACAGCCTCATAGTGACGAATCTCCATATCGTGCATATACCATCCCTTCTTGAACTTGGCAAGGAGATTAATATACTCTTCCTGTTTCTTCATCTCAGGATCACCGGCAAGCTCAAACTGAATATCGTTACCTGTCATATGGAGAACGTGCTTCGTATGAATAACCTGCTGGAAAGCAAATGCCGTTCTTTGAATCTCTTGGACATACCATTTCCCGTCTTCCGGGTTCTTTCTCCAGATGTCAGGGTAGAGATCCTTGTCGAAGATTTTGTGGGACGTAGGATAGAACTCACGAAGGAAGTCCTTCTGAGTCTTAACCACTCTGTATAATGTATCTTGCGGCATCTGAGGGTCTTCATTATCGGACACCTCGTTCCTGCAATGGCCATCGTGGGTCATGTACCCCTTTGGCGTGAGTTCAAAGAAAGGCTTCTTTACCAGAATCTTTCTGAAATTTGTTACCTTGATAGCATCCATAATCCTTTTACCTTTTTATTTTTCTTTTTTGTTAAACTGAATATCATTACATAGAACCAAGATTCAAAGAAGTCAGGCGAGTGCCCGACATATTTCTTGGCAATCTTCTTAGGTAATAGCTTGAATCCCCTATCATCGCTATTCTCGTCACGTCTGAGCATCTTACGCTCCTTCTGAAGAATCTGTCTGAGAGGAACCTTGTCGAATCCGTTTCCGGAATACTTTCTTTCAAGCAGGGCTGAGTCGATGGAAATCTGCTTCTCTTTTATCATCTTATAGAACAGGAATGCACACTGGGATTTCAAGTCCTTGTAAAGGTATTTGATTCCTTCCTCTTCCTGATGGCTCTGAGCGATAGGTGCTGCCTGGTTGTTGAATGGGACGGCATCCTTGAAAAATCCCTTGAAGTACTGACCGATACCCTGCATATCGTAAGTGAAGTTACATTCCTCAACGCCCCACTCTCTCAGCTTGGCCTCAACTACAGAAACGAGCGTCTTAGGGTCCAGCCTCAGCACAACCAAGTCTTTGCAATGCCATCCTTCCCAAAGCCACATTACGAAGTTATCGCCTCCGGTGAATGCGATATCGGCAGAGGCTCTGCGTTTTCCGTCTCCTATCTGTTCTGCATTGTCGTAGATTTCATCAAGGTCTTCCATCTTGATCATGTCATCACCGGCGGCCTTCCAGTTCCAGTTGGCTTCAAGGTCTCGCATACGCTGTTCCTCGTCCTGTTGGGCAAGGTTGGCTAGATATGAGGCATCGGTAGAGATAAGCTTAATGTTCTCTGATACGTCAGCGCGAACGAATGTTGCCGACTTGATGAACATTTCGAGCTTTGTATAACCAAGTTCCTCATAGCTATCCTTCCAAAGGCTATCAATAATGCCCTTACACTGCTCGTACACCTCTTCTCTCGTGTTACCCCAGTAGATTGAGTCAGGCGTATCGCCGTCCATGAAACAGTATCGTATAACTCCGTCCCGTTCCGGTATGATGTAGCCGTTCTCGTCAACCCACCAGTCAATGAACTTTCTCACCCAAGATTCCGGGTCTGGGTTACAGGTAATCCAGAAGCGGTTTCGGATATGCGCTGCATTTCGGTTGTTGGTCAAGAGGTACTTGAACTTCTTGTATGGACACTGAGTACCCTCATCGATGCAGACATAGGCATACTGGCGACCCTGGAATCGTGTCTTGAAGTCCTGATAGGCTCCAGCATAGTACGAGAATTTGAGCCATCCTCCGTTATCGAAGTTCCAGGTCATGTCATTTTGTGACTTATTGTAAGTTCCAAATTGGGAGAACAATTTATAAGAGTCTGTCACTAAGGACTGTAAGTCGTCTTTTTCGTTACGAAGAATTGTTGCATGAAAATCTGGATTTTTAATATCCTTCAGAACTTCCATTAGGGATGAGAACGATTTGGAGCCGCCTCGCGAACCGCCAACTATCTTAATATCAGCGTCTATAGACAGCATGCGTTCCTGACCGCCACGCTGAGCTATAATCTTCAGCTTGTCGGGATGCTTCTTGTCGTCGTCTCTTAATGATTGGATATACTCTTGAGTATAAATAGGCTCTCCGTTATCCAATTTTAATCCTGAAAATACATCTTTCTGCATAAATATACATTTAATACTGCAAAAATATACAATTTTTCTTTGATTATTGCATATTTATTCATATATTTGCAAAATAAAAGGTATATTTATACGTTTTCGAGGTGGAGGGACCACATTCGGGATAACATTTTAAATCAACAAACAACATGACAAGAGAGGAACTCTTAGCATTAGTGAACAAGGAGGTTGATACCACCAAGTTCAAAGAACTTAGCCAAAAGACCATCGATGAGGAACTTGATGATGTTTTGGAAGATTTCGGTGATGACGAGGAAGAAAATTCCAAGTTGGTTACCAAGTTAGCAAACCGTCTGAAGCGTATCAACGGCAACTTGCACAAGAATATCTCTGACGAGGTAAAGAAGAGCAAGGAGGAAGCTGAACGCAAGAAGAAGGAAGAGGAAGAGGAGCGTAAGCGCAAGGAGGCTAAAAAGGGTGACGATCCTGACGACAAATACTCCAAGCTGCTTGAGAAACTCGAAGCTCTCGAAAAGGCTAACGCAGAAAGAGACAAGAAGGCTGCAAGGAAGGCAACCATCGAGTCAGTAAAGGCAGGTTTGAAGGATAAGTTCGACAAGGCAAACCTTGAAATGAACGACTTTTTCCTTGATACTGCACTCTCTAAGCTGGAGATACCGGACGACGCAGATGTTGTCGAGTTGGTGTCAGCAGCGGAAAATATCTATACTGCCGACTATAAGCGTGCTAATGGCGGAAACGCCGTACCAAGAAAGGGTTCTAGTGCTCCTTCTGGTGAGGAAAAGAAACTCGACGAGCATGAATGGGACGACATTAAGGATATTTGCAAGGACAGAGCTACAAAGGCGACTGTCAAGAAATAATTCAGGATAACATTTTAATTAAGGTAAAAAGATTATGCAGTACAGCAATTATTACGACCAGATGAACGCACAGGGTGCGGTATTCAATGGAACAGTGCTCTTGCAGGCATCTGCTGAGATTGGCGGTCAGAAGCATGTGTACTTCAATCTTAAAGGTGCTGTCAAGGAGGCTTTCAGATACCCTCCTATCGGTGGTATTATCACCAATCCGTTCCCTGGACCTGCTAAGATTTATGCAGGTGATCTCGTTGAGCATAGCCTCGGCTTTGCAGACAACAAGGGTGGCACTATTAAGATTTTGAAGTCTTACGCAGTTGCCAAGGCAACTAGCACCGCTACAGACACAGACATCTACATCGTTCGTGACGGCTACCATCACATCCCATTTATTGGCGATAAAATCATGGTAGGCCAGAAGGATTTTAAGACAAAGGGAACTGGTGTTTCTGTTACAGCAGTTGAGGCTACAACGGATGCTACAGCAGGTGACGTTTGGAAACTTACCTTGTCTGCTGCATTGGGCGCATTGACCGTTGGTCAGGTTCTCGTTGAGGCTGCTGCGGTTGGTTCTACACTTCCTGTAGTAACAAACCCTAACTGTTTTGCTCCTCACGACTACGACATGCCGTTCTATACTCTTCCTGGAAGCGACGAGTACGAGAAACCTCGTATGATGTTTACACCGTGTCTGCTTGGACCGGATGCGGTTTTCATTAAGGACAGGATGAGTCCTCTCCCACCAGCTGTAGAGGCGATGAATATCAGTCGTTACCCAGAGTTGTTCTACACGAACTACTAATTGTTTAACTATTAGATTGTATTTAGGATATGCCAAAGTTTAATATTGAAAATTCGAGGATGGCGAAGTTCTTCTCTAGTAAGGACAACACCAAATACCTCCAGAAGTTTCTTGATGAAAAGGACATCTTTCACGTAAACTACGGCTGGTGGAAGACACAGGGACGTATTGCTGCGGACCTGACACCGACCAACAGAAAGGGTGTTGCGACATTCACTGTCGAGGCAAAGAAGCTTCGTGCCGCTACATTGGCTAACATGCGTGCTCCTTTGGCTGGTTCTTTCCAGAAGGATAAGGGAGGCTTGCAGGTTTACTCTGCAACAATTCCAGACTTTATCACAGACGGAATCTACCAGAATGCAGAGGAACGTGAGTATTTGATGAACCAGTTTGAAGAGTTCGGTAATGACCGTGATGTCGTTATGGAATGGACAGATCAGGTTCAGGAGTTGATGGACTCAGTTGATACCACTATGAACTTCATGACAGCAAAGCTTGCTTCTACAGGTAAGCTTGACTACACTGGTATCGGCCGTGGTATTCAGGCTCCAATCCACAAGACCAATATGCCTGCCGACAACTTCAAGAAGTGTGGTAAGGTTGCTTGGGCTGATGAGACCTGCGATATTCTTGAACAGATGCGAGTTCTTGAAGAGAGTTGGCGTAAGACTTTCAATCGTAAGTCTCAGCCTCTCGTTTGGCAGATGACCGTCAATACCTTCTTCAATGTATTCTTGAAGAACAAACAGATTAAGGAATTGTGGATCAACTGGTGTAAAGCTCACTATGTTGCTTACGTTGAGGACTATGGTGTAAATCAGGATATGTTCCTGAAGGCATTCGGAGACATCCAGGGTCTTTCTCCTATCGAGCTTGTAGAGGAGGAGGAAACTACACTTCTCTTCGATGGAACGCAGAAGACAGAGCAAGCTTGGTCAGACGACATCGTTGTTCTTCGTCCTCGCGGTAGCGCTTTTGAGTTCGAGCACAAGGAGATCAAGGATAAGAAGATGTTCGAGAAGTGGGGTAACAAACTTGTTGACAAGGTGTTCGCAACAACCAACGACGGTCTTGGTTTGCTTGCCAACACAACAATCGCCAACGGTGATTACCTGGAGTGGCATACAGACTTGATGTTTGCTGCTGTTCCAGCTATGCTCGACTTCCCTTACCGTTGGATTATCGACATTACCAAGAAGGGTTAATTCTTTAACGTAACTAGATTGTATGACTATGGATTCGGAGATGAACATTTACACTGTGAACGACTACCTTATTAATAAGGTGAAGTTCGAGATGCCGATGAAGGCTCTGTTGGGCATCATGCACGACAGGGAGCTTGAAAATGGCATTGACCTCGAAGCCTGCGACAAGGACAAGGTTAGACTTGCCTATGCCGACATGCTGAAATGGTTTGTTCTTGGTCCGAGCAAGGTGAACAACACCTCCGATTCCGATAACGGATGGACTCATTCGGGAGGTGGCTATGATATGTCGGACAACGACAGGAGCGAGATGAAGGCAGAGGCTAACGCTATCTATGCGGAGCTGGAACCTGGTTCGATGCTCAAGAAGAAGTCCACCTTCCGGGTGACCTCCCACGGAGTAAAGAGGGCGAATTATTCTCCTTGGGGAGAACCTCTCCCTCACATCATCAAATAAGGCGTATGGAAAAGGAAAACATCAGAAACCCAAGATACCCTCACATCATCAAGATCGTGAGGAAGGTCGTCGGAAAGGCCGACCCTGATGACCCGTTCGCCGATGATGATGCTCCAGTTGGTGAGGACAAGGAAATCATTCTCTACTATGGCGAAGGCCGCAGCTATACCGATACTACTACAGAGGGAGACAAGAACGTCGACCAGAACAAGAGGAAGGCATCGATTCCTGTCAGATATGACGAATGGGATGCTGACAGATGTCCTCTTGACGGCGACACCATCTACTCCACTGTCGGCAACAACACCGAGGTAGGTATGGTTAAGGACTGCGAGCCGGATAACAACAGGACTGTTGTATATTGGAATTTGACAAGGGTTTAGATTATGGCGAAATACTTTAGCGGAAAGCGTCTGTCTCTTGGAGCGCAGTTCGAGCATCAGATTAAGCCAAGGGTCGAAAAGCTGGCGTATGACAAGATGCTTGCGATTATGCAGGAACTTGCTCACAGAACCGTCAACTATTTCAAAGAGAACAGGACGTTCTACAACATCACCGGTAACGCATATACTTCGTTCTATGCAGCAGTGTATTACAAAGGCAAGCTCATTTACATGGTGCGTGCTTCGAAGGGTGAAAAAGCACCAACGAGAGTTACCCTGGCGGAGGGAGAAAAATATAATCTCCCGTTCTACTACGACGGAGGCGAGAACAAGGGCTACACCGGTTCAGTCGGTGGCGGTCACCAGTGGGGTCCAAACCTTATCTACGGACGTATCGGAAAAGTAAAATCTTCCGGGAAAGACTGGGCGCTCGTTGCGATATGTCCTGTTGAATATGCAGTATTCGATAAGGAGAACCGCATTTTCGAGACAGTTTACAACACATACGAGTCTCTTCCAGATATGTTCGATGCCTGCGTAGTGTACGCCAATAGTTCAACTTTAAACAAACTGTAAGCTATGGTAGATATCAAGCAGATATATTTCGACTTAGGAAACGCCGTAAAGGGTATATGCGACAAGGTGTACCCCAGGAATCGTCCTAAGGCTGTGGATACCAAAATAGGTAGCTACATCGTCGTAAGTGCTCCGTACACAATCAGGAACAACGAGATGAACTACGATGGCTCCTACAACTACTATACTACCACTATCCAGATAGAGGTGTATGTAAGAGATAAGGCCTCCTCGGCGAATCCGAACGGTTTCAGTCCTTCGGAAATGGATAAGAAAGTCAAGGCTGTCCTCGAAAGATTTCCAATTTCAACAGACAACATCATCGTTACCAGACCTAACGTTGCTATCCAGGCTGACGACGGAGCCGGTTTTTCCGTGACGATCATACAGGGAAGGTTACGTACTAGATAAGTATTCAGGTATAACAATTTAAAATATTTTAGATTATGGCTATGACAACTATTGACAAGATGAAGGACATTTTCAATGGTCCTAAAACTCTGCTCTACTCAAAGGCTATTACCGATTTGAGCAAGGCTACAGTTGACATCACACCAGAGGTTGAGCTTCCGGTTACCGTTGACTCGCTGAAGGCGACTATGGATGACCCAACCATCAACCACTACAAGGTTATCGGTCTTGCAGGCGACTGGGCAACTACCGCAGAGCTCGGCGACTTCAATGTAGAGTTCGTTGTTCCTTCAAAGGCAAAGGACTTGCTGACAATTATGTTCGGCGAGGATGCTATCACAGAGCTGACCAAGGTTACTCTGAAGGGTACAGGTGACGCTACCCTCGACGCTACTACCGGCTTTACAGGTATCGCTGTTGAGCCTAAGAAGTTCAAGATCAAGGGCACTATCGTTATTGTTGACGACGAGAAGGAGAACCTTATGGTTATTACCAACATCGCTCTCTACGCTACCTTGCAGTGGGATAACTCTGGTACTGAGCCTGTTGCGTTTAAGTTCTCAGGTTCTATCGAGGGTGCAGGTAAGCGTAGCATCGCTTGGCTTACTAAGGCTCCAGCTGCTGGTGAACCAGGCATTGGCGGTTAATCAAGTAAAGGCTTCTTTAGGTAATTAGATTCAGGATAACAAACCGTTGGGCGGCAGGCTAATCAACAGCCGTGCCGCCCTTCTTCATTTAATAGCATACAATCATGGCAGAAGAAAAGAAAATAGAGCAGCCTTCGGTGGACTTACAGGAGTTACTCGACAGCGTACTGCACGACGAGCCTACCGAGTTCGTGTTCCGTGGAAAGAAGCACAAGCTCGGCTGGCTTCGCAAGGGAACCATGAGCAGGTGTTCCCACATCAGGGCAAAGGAGAAGAACGAATGGAAACGCAACGTCAAGATTTGCGTCTGCATCCTTCTCAACAACATCTGGAAGATTCGATTCCTGTATTGGATCTACTGGCGTTGGCTCTACTACATCAAGGATGTGGACGTGGCCGAGGTGCTGAGAGTCCTCGATGTTTCTAAAAAAAAAATTCCATCGAACGCATTCTCGCTGGCTACCATATTAGCGACCGGGATGACGGACGTGATGATGACGATGACGAGGAGCGAAGCAAAAGCTATCCAAGCAGAACAAGCTGGGGAGCAGCCTTCTCACTAGCGGAGAAGTTCGGTTTCCTCTTTCAGCGCAAGTACTTCATTGCAGCCTACGACTACTGGTGGGGCTATTCATCGGCGCAGATTGACCTCATGGTAGCAGACCAGCCTCTTGTTGTCTATCCTAAGACCAAGAAGGAAGGTGGTCCAAAGAAGCATACCAAGAAGGAGATGGATGACCTCTACGACAGGTGGATGGAGAAAAAGAAGAATGAGGGAAGCCTCGTTGGCAAGAAGATAAGTCTTGCTGATTACTTAAACAATAAACTCTAATTTAAAAATATTCAGGATATGGCAGGTGGAAATTTAGGTGACTTGTGGTTCCAACTTGGTGTCAAGGATAATACCTCCAAGGAGTTGCAGAAAATCATTGACAAGCTTAAGACTGGTGATGATGCTGCGAACGCGCTTCTTCGTGCCCTCCAGGGATTCGGGACAAAAAAGTCTGGATTTAAGGAGCAGGCAGAAAAAGCCAAAGAGTTTGCAGATGTTCTCAATGAGATAAACAGAAGAATTTCCAAACTCAAGAAAAACGACAAAGGTGATGAAGCTAAAGATTTGCAGTTGGCGGTAAAAAACGCTCTCTCCTATCTCGATATGCTTCAGAGAATCAACATAGAACGCAGTAAGATTTCGGAGTTGCGTTCACTTAACCCAAATGTTGATACCTCGAAGCTTAAGGAGGCAGAGTTGATGCTTGAGAATGTCAATAATCAGCTTTATAGATTACAGAATAAAGCACAGGGCGGCGGAGGTGGCGGCGTAGACTATGCAAACGTTTTGCAAGACTATGCTAAAGTTCTCCAAATGACGTTCCGTGATGTAAAGCAGATTACCGATCAATTCAAAAAAGAAAACCCTTTATCTGCATTTTCGGGCGGAGCTGCAAAGGTTGAGGCTGATATATCAAGAGTAACTGAAAAGCTTGCCAAAATGCGAGACCTTATGGCAGAGGGAGCCTTGAAGGGTTACAATACTAACATGCTTGGTGGAAGTATTACCGAGCTTGACAAGATACTTGCCAGATTACAGGCGGCATCTGGAAACAAATCAATCCTCACCGATGCTGCGCAGATGAAGAACCTTCTTTCCGATGTTGCTGTAGAGATGACGAAGGCAGCCGCAGCAACACAGGCATACGGACGAGAGAAGGGAAAAGCCATTGCGCAGGAGAGAGAGTTTGCGGCAGCTTCAAAGTTGAGCGCCAAGGATAATGATGCGGAACTTAAAGCTTTGTCTGATTATGCAAAGCGCTACATGGCATTGCAGGAGGCCAAGAGAAAGGCAGAAAAGCAAGCCTCTGATGAAAGAAAGAGACAATCTGCCGCCGAAGCCAGACGCATAGAAGCCGATACTGAAAGAATGTCTAGGCTCTATGCTAAGATGTCGCTTGTAATCGGTAGAGGCGAACGCGCCGGCATGAGAGGCCTAGAGCTTGGAGTAAATACAAGTGCTTTAGAAAAAGCTCTTTCGGAAGCAACCGAGCTCAAAAGAAGAATAGAGGATGCTAATATTGCCATTATGGGCAAGGGTGGCAGACCTTCCTATTCGTCGTATGCGGAGGAAGTGAACAGACTTTCATCAAGCCTTGCAAATGCTACACAGGCACAAAGGGATTTAAACTCAGCACAAGATAAAGCTAATAAAAAGGCAGAAGCGCAAGCTATTAGGGATGCAGCCAAAGCAAAGCGTGAAGATATTGCAGTAGAGAAACAGCGCCAGAACGAGTTGAAGAACACCGAACGTCGATACGACTCTCTTGGTAATAAGGTTCGTCAGCTTCGTTCAGAATACAGCAGGGGCATCTCTATCGGTGCAGATGTGAGCAAGGCTGAAGCCGAGATTAACAGACTTCTTTCTTTAATGAGAGCCCTTATAAATATTAAGGGAAGGCTTAATTCAGAAAACTGGAAGGATAGCCTCGGTTTGCTTGGTAATATTGGTAGTGGCCACGATACCACATTGGCTTCGAGAGTCCTTCAAGATCAGAAAGCAGTAAACCGAGAGGTTCAAAGAGGCATTGAGCTGGAGCAGAAGCGTCAGCAGGAGATTGCTCAGACGGCTGCAAAGGTTCAGTCAGACTTGGTTCGCGGCTTCGAGAAAGCTAACAGTCATGCAGGAAAGTTGAATTCAACCGTACAGGATTTGAAGTCACTTTTCTTGCAGGGAGGTCTTGTGTTCGGCGCACAGCAGTTCGCTATGAGCATCATCACTACTGGTGGTGAGATGGAGAAGCAGCATATTGCTCTCCAGTCAATCCTTGGTGATATGCAGAACGCGAACACAATGTTTAATCAGATTAAGGAACTCGCTCTTAATTCGCCATTTACGTTCTCTGAATTGAACCGAGATGTTAAGCAGTTGGCTGCGTATGGCGTAGAATACGACCAGCTTTACGATACAACCAAGAGGCTTGCGGATATGTCTTCCGGTCTTGGTGTTAGCTTTGACCGTATCGCATTGGCATTTGGTCAGGTTCAGGCTCGTGGCTGGCTCGATGGTAAGGAACTCCGCCAGATTGCTTATGCAGGTATTCCTCTGCTTGAAAAGTTATCTGAGTTCTACTCTAAGCAAGAGGGTCGAAATGTCTCTACATCAGAGATTAAGACTCGTATATCAAGCAGAGATGTAAGTTTTGATGATGTGAAGTCTATCTTCTGGCAGATGACTGATGCAGGTGGTCAGTTCTATAATATGCAGCAGGTTCTGAGTGAGACTTTACTCGGACGCTACAATAAACTGAAGGATGCCTGGGAAATCATGCTTGCCGACTTTGCTAACGGTAAGAATGTTATAGGTGGAACCTTCAAGGGCATACTTGATGTTGTTACCAATCTCGTGCAGCAGATTCACGTCTTGGGTCCTGCTATGGTTGCTGCATTCGCCGGGCCGGCTCTTATGCGTGGAGTTAAGATCCTGGAAGGCGGCATTGGAAAGAGAATACTGAACTCAAAGGGGAATATTGCGAAAGAAGCAGAACTTAAGCTCTTGCGTGGCGAGAAAATAACTCCTGTAGAGAAACAGATTCTTCAGTATAAAAATCAGATTCGAATTCAGGATATCCAGGCACTCGCAAAGGCAAATGCGATAACAAAAGCTGAACTAAGACGCTTGTATGTTACCGGTCAGATAACCAAGGAGATGTACAAGCAAGGTATGGCTCTCACCAAACAGGAGGGTCAGGTAAACAGAATCTCACTTAGTGGATTTCTGAAGGGATTGGCTAGCCCTAGCAAATGGGGAGCCGCAGGAGGCTTGCTTCTCGGAGGCTTGAAGTCAGGATTCAGTTCTATCATCGGTTTTCTTGGTGGTCTTCCAGGAATAGCTATATCTGCCGGATCTGCAATCTTTGCATACTACTGGCAGAAGCATCAGCAGCTGAAACAGGATATGGAGACTACGGCTGACGAACTGAAAGACAGGTACACTCAGATCGGCGAGTTCCTTCGCGATAACGATGCAGATAAAGCCATTAAGGACGGCGATGAGAAAGAGATAGAAAACCTCATTGACGCATATAAGGAAAAGCTTAAGGAGATTGCTCCTGAAAAGGAGAATGCTTTCACTATGAGCCTTCTCGAAAAAAAATCGAATGAGGACAGACTTAAGTATCTCAAAGAACAGCTCATTCTTCTCAAGCAGGTTGAGGAGAGTACTCAGAAATCTCTTTCGGACGAGGGTACATACAAGGGATTCGACGAGAAGCTGTCTTCTGCAAAGGAGATAGCAGAAGCATTCTCTTCAGCATCCGCAAAGGCGAATATGATTAATGCCACCCAATCCGACTTCGCTAGCTTCAACTCCTGGGAGGAAAAGTATAAGGATGAAGTGAAAGCCATGCGCAATTATCTCATTAATGAGCTTGGAGATATTAGCAACAGCCCGGAGTTGCAGGGTAAGGCTAACCAGATTCTTTCGTCATTCTTTGCAAAGCAGGGATGGAACCAGGATGTTTCTGATCAGTTCCGTGCTGACGTTCTTAATGCGATGGGTGTTGAGACTGGCTTCTACGAGAATAAATTCAAGGATGCTCTCGATAACGCAGTAAACACTTCGTTTCCTTGGATTGGTGACAAGATTCGCAACAACCAGGAATTGACAGATGCAGAGAAGGTCCAGGTTTCAAACATGATGAAGGATGCAGCTGCACAGGTCAAAAAAGATTATCCTTTTGCATCAGACGCCTTAAAGCGAATGCTTGCAGCAGACAGATTCGAGGCTGTCATTCATCTCGTATTCAGGAACGATGACTCGGACCTCACTCAACAGCTCGAAAAGAATCTTAAGGGTAGTGGTTATGACTACCATGAGAAGAACAAGTACGTCAAGAGTTGGGGAAAGGATGCCGGAGACGACTACGATAAAGCAAAGAGCAACGCAGAGTCGGACATTACTGCTGCCAAAAAGGAACTCAACACCAGAAAGAAGATGCTTGCGCTGGGCAATCTTTCTCTCGATGAGTTTACACAGAAGCAGAAGGAGTACGAACTTAAGATGCAGGCTTATCATGATAACTGGGGCGAATGGTTTACTGGTGACGACAAGAAGAAAAACAAGAAAACCGGTGGCCGTAGGTCAACAGGCGCTCAGACAGATAAGGCTCTTGAAGATTTGAGGAAGCGCATCGACTTATACAAGAAGATGTATGCCGAAATCAAGAAGTTCAAGGAACTCTACGGTGAGGGTGCTCTCGGTCAACTAGCAAACGACGGAGAGTTTGAGGCTATATTTGGTGACAAGAAGAGGTTCCCTATCTCCGACTACACCAACTACGAGACTTCCATCAAGGAGCTCTTGAGGACTCTCCCTGCGACAACAAAGGACAGATTGGACTATGCTGCAAACGAGAAGGCTGGCATTCAAACTGAAAACAGAAAACTTCTCGAAGACCAGCGCAGAGACGAACTGAATGTACTCAATAAGCAACTTGAAACTATATCCGAGCAGTATGAGACATACAAGAAGATATATGAGCTGACAGGAAACAAGAAGGGTTCAGAAAACATAGCTTTCGGAGGAACTGTTCAGTTTGATACATACAAGAGGTTCCTGGAGGAGCAGCTCGATATTGCGGTAAAGCACGACAACGTTCAGTCCGGCCTTAACTTGACCATGGACGAGGTTAAGGGAATGAGTCTTGAAAATGTTAAGGATAAGTATGGCGAGGAGACTCGTGTTTACGATATCCGCAAGAAGCTGGAAGATGAGAATAACAAGATCAAGAAGGAGACCATCGACCTGATGGCTAGTCTGATTGAAAAGAATGCAACCATCGCCCAGCAAATTGAGGATGAAAACCGAAAATACGAGAGACAGCTTGAACTCATCAATGGTATAGAAGACCCGCAGATGAGAGACAGAGCCAAGGCCGGAGCCACAAAGACTCACAGCGAGAACGTGGCAAAGCTTCAGTTCGAGCAGTTCAAGCAGGAATCTGATTGGGTTGCTATCTTCGATGACCTCGATAGGGTGTCCTCGGCAACAATCAACTCGATGATTGAGAAGATTGACCAGTTCTCCATGACTACCGGTCTGTCTGTAGAATCAATCAAGCAGTTGAGGGATGCATTGGATAAGCTCAGAAATGAGCAGATTAGCAGAAATCCGTTCCCCAGTGTATTCGGAGGAGTTAAGCGTGGCAATGCTATCGGGAAGTTCATAAATGAGCGTCTTGGCGGCATGGGCGATACTGCGAAGATATTCGTCAGCAAGGAGGAGGCTTCGAAACTTGGTATCGCAGGCGGCGTAAGAACAAAGGCGAGTCTGAAGAATGATCAGCAGTCAGCGTACGTCGACTCGTCTAAAGCAATCTCTGAACTTGCGACGAAGATGCAGGCACTCAATACGGTTCTTGACCCGGTAATCAATCTGTTTAAGGCTATGGGCGAAGAGGACTCAATCCTTGGTCAAATTGTTGGTGGAGCATCAGGCGCATTCTCTTCGGCGGCAAGTACAGCTGGAGCATTTGATACCCTTAGCAAAATGAAGGGTCTCGGATTCCTTGAAGGTGCTGGTCCATACGCAGCAGCCGCTTCCGCAGCTCTGAATGTAGGCGGCTCGCTCATCAAGGCATTTGGTGCGGACTACAGCAGCTACAACAAAGCGAAGGCTGAGTACGACAACCTTACATCCATTTGGGATTCCCTCATCTCAAAGAAGACTGAGTACATGAACATCCACTGGGGTACTGAGGCCACAGAAGCATCCAAGGAAGCTCAGGAAATGCTTAAGGCAGAGATTGAGCAGACAAAGGTTATTGCTCAGAAGAGACTCAATTCTGGCGCATCTGCCGGCTCCCACTCTATCAAATATAGAATGTGGAAGGGGTCATATAAGTACAATGGTCAGAACTGGCGCGATGTTGCCGGCGATATTTCTTCAAAGTATGGTGTTCAGTTCAATGGCATGGAAGATATGCTTAATATGAACGCCGATACCCTGTCGAAGATCAAGAAGGATTACACCGGGCTGTGGGCAAACATGGATTCGGACTTCAGAGATTACCTGGAAAAGCTCATTCAGTATGGAGAGAAGGCTGACGATATGGTTGAGGCTATTACAGAGAAGCTTACCGGCAACAAGTTCTCCGACCTAGTGTCTTCCTGGGGTGACGCAATGTCAACTATGGCCAATGGGTATGAAGACTTGGTGGATGGCTTTGAAGGAAAATTAAAGAACGTCATCTTGAACTCCATGATTGAGAATATATATGGAGACAAGATTAAGGCTCTTTTGAAGAAGACTCAGGGATACGCAGATAATGACGACAAGATCAAGGATTCCAACGGAAATGTCATTTCTGAATACACAGGAGCCGAGTATGCCGACGTAAATAAAAACACCGAGGAGCTATCAAAGCAAATCGAGGCAACGCGAGATTATCTCAAGAAGACTTACGGCTGGTCCGACAATAGCAGTTCTTCATCAAGAAACTCTGTGAAGGGAATAACAGAAGAAGAAGCAGATCTTGGTCTGTCGTATCTTAATGCTATTAGGTTGGATTGTTCTGTTATCCGCGCAGAACAGGCTAAGTACTATCCGGAGATAAGTGAGATTGCCAAGTCTCAGCTGACACAACTTCATGCGATTGCTCGAAATACGTTACGCAATGCGGATGCGGCCGAGAGGATTGAAAGTATATTCGTTGAGTATAACGACAACTTCAATAGAGTTCTTAACGGAACAAAATCATTGAAGATGAAGTAATAATCGGGGGCGCGGATCTATATCCGTGCCTCTTTTGAATATTTATGCCTTTTTAATCGGATATTTCTTGCATATTTATGTATTATTTCGTATATTTGCAATTATAAAAAGTTGATTTTAGGTATGAAAGATTATTTCAGGATATACATGCAGAAGGAAGGCGATGGGAACGAGGTAAAGGACTCCATCGCCGACTTCGGTATGTACGTTAGTGAGAGTCCGTTCAAGCCTTGTGATTCTGTCAAGGAACCAGCGAAAAGGGAGTGGCACGACGAGCATGGTGATGACGAGTATATTGGCAAGGATGGACTCTACATGGCGGCATACGAGAACAAGGTCAAGTTCCTGTTTAAGGGTGATGCCTTCGGCGCAAACGAGAAGTGTAAGGCTTTCATTGACTATCTCCGTAAGTCTGGCATGATGAAAATGTACTGCGACTTCAATAAGATTGGAAGGCAGCATGTGAGACTGAAGAGCATTGATCCGGACCTATACAGATATCCGGGCAGCGAGGACTTGCTTATTCTCTCTATAACTTTCAAGTTTAACGACCCTGTTACTGACATCAAGCCAATCATGGATGCACAGGGCGGGATTTCAAATTTAGGATAATACTGACACATGAGTACTTGGAATATTTATCATAAGGATGACTCGAAGCTGACAGACGTTAACGGAGAGCAGATAACCGTTCATGGATTGGAATACTCCGATTCTTGGATGGGTGAGTGCTTCGTGACTATCAATTTCAAGCATGAAGTGCCTATCAACTTCCAGATAGGCGACTATATTGTCTATCGTGGCGAGCGGTTCGAGCTCAACTACGAGCCGGGCAAGGATAAGCAGGCAAGACCTGACACCTACGGTGAGGGCTTCGTATATGACAGCGTAAAGTTCAATGCATTGCAGGATGAGCTTTCTAGGGCTGAGTTCTTCGATGTGGTATTGAATGACAACGAACTCCACTACACTGCCCTACCGAAATTTCCATTTTACGTACAGACTTTGGACGATTTGCTTGACAGGATTCAGGCGAACCTCGACGAGCAGATTGGTAAGGGCCTTTGGAAGATTTACTCCCGAAACAAGGACCGTTCCGTGCAGCGTGGAGCCCTTGAAAGTGAGTGGATGTCAATGTACGGCGAAGGAACAAGCGATAACGTCATCGAATCGATGTCTATCACAGTGGATTCACAAACCTGTTGGCAGGCCCTTGCGCTTGTGAACGAGAAATGGGACATAAACTTCATCGTCAGAGGAAGAAACATCTATGTCGGTACTACCGGAATACAGGCCAATCATATCTTCAAGTACGGACTCGGCAGGGGACTTTACGAGATTGAACAGAATGCTGATTCCGACCAGAGTGTAGTTACAAGATTGAGAGCTTATGGCTCGGAGAAAAATCTTCCTTCTCATTACTATGCGGACCTCGGTGTCAAGTATTTGGCGAATATCACTAAAGTAGTTGAGGCCAGCACTAATGTTGAACTCGAACTGGATCTTGATTATATTGATTCATACTTCAAGACACCTAGGACATATACCGTTGCCGGAAATCCAGATGTACAGACGAATGGATGGGTAGTAAAAGCTACGTTTGATTTTCAGACCGTTATTACAGGCTATGTATCAAAAAAATCAGATTCCGGCAAGTGCAGGTTCTATTCAGAGTACAAGGGTGGGCAGAATGACAATGGAGATGAAGAGTCTCAGAGCAAGCTTGATGCATTCATCGCGCAGGTTAATGCTGGCAGTACAAAAATGTACTTCGTTTCCGGGATAAACAGCAAGACATTCCCTTCATCTATGAAGGAATATGCGGAGAATCTTCCAAACAACATGGCTGTAAACAGGCTTATGTTGCCAGGTTTTCCACATGTGTCTCTGAGTGACTTCTATGATTCGCTCACGGAAACAGATAAAAAGTATGTGAATCCTACCGGAAAGAAACATAAGTTCTCTACAGACCCTCATAGGCCATATATCGACTCAATTAATATCGACCAGGTTGGACTCCGTTCGGCATCGCAGTTCTTTGAAACAGATGATAAGACAAATGGAATCATTGAGATCTACCCTACTATTGAAGAAATGGTTATCGGTGGTGTTCGTGTTGACGAGATTAACGAGGGGGTAGCGCCTGATGATGACGGTAGATTTGGCGATAACGAAACAGTAAAGAACGTAGATATTTATCTCAACAAAGCTATCGACTTCGATATAAACGACCTTAAGGACGATGATTTTTCCATCTCCATGAAGGACGGTATGTGTGGAGGACGTACATTCAAGGTAGCATCCTCAACCAAGGTTGACGGAAGATGGAGGCTTACTATTGAAAGAGTCAAGGATGATGCTCTTGAGCTTTGGTTTCCATACAGGGATTACCCTATCAGGAAGGGAGATCACTTCGTCCTTACCGGTATCACGCTTCCTGACTCGTATGTAAATGCTGCGTCACTGAAGCTTCTCAAATACGCAATAGCGTATCTTGATAAGAACGACTATACCAGATACGTCTACCAGCCAAAGGTTGATGAGCTTTTCATGGCAAGACAGCATGACCAGGCGAAAGAGGATACAACCGGGACTATCAAGAGCCTTCATGATACGCTCAAAGCCGGAGACTTGATGGAGTTTGAGGATACTGACCTTAGAATCGGGGGAACCATTTCCATCGATCAGCTTACGATCAAGGAAGAAGATGGCAAGATTCCTACCTACGAGATAACTCTTCGCGAGGATAAGGAGGTTGGAACTATCCAAAAGATTCAGCAGCAGATTTCGTCGCTCCAAAGCGGAAATGGAGGAACTGGTGCAGGCTTGACAACTACACAGGTCAAAAATCAGGTTGCGGCAGAGGGAAGTAAGCACTTTATTTCGAAGATAAATGATGATACCGCAAAGGGCACAGTAACTTGGGAGAAGGTGCAGAAGTTCTTGCAAGGATTGACCGCCGAAGACCTCTCTCAATTCAAGAAGGGCGCAACCTTCGGAGAGTTTGTCCAGGGAATGCTTTTCGGTACGGGCGGAAGGATTGACGAGCTGGGTAATGCCGAGTTTGAAAGCATCACATCCCGAAGCTCTATCATCGCAAAGGAACTCATCGTGAACCGACAGACGGCGATGGAAAGCAATTTTGTCTTCACTGAGAGCGGTATGGTTGAGTCGGTGACAGAGATTCCTGCGGCAACGGAATTCGGCAATGTAACTTACGACTTGAAGCTTCAGAAGCGATGGGATAATGACTTCACGGCATTCAAGGAGAATGATGTGATATTGGCATCAATCAATACATTGACGGAAAACGGCAAGTATTATGATATGTGGCTGCGAGTGCTCTCTGTCAATACGGTAACGAATACCATCACGGTTGTATGCTATCCCGACAACGAATGCCCTAGCAAGAAGAACTATCCACCTTGCGAGCTGGCGAGATTGATACGATGGGGAAATGCGGTGGATGAGAACAGACAGAGCTGCTGGTATATCTCATCATCAGAAGGATTGCTTGTGTGGCTCGACCACGTTACAAAGCCTATCATCGACAAGACAAACTATTCCCTTGCGATGGGTAAGCTGCCAGATGCGCTGTCGTTCCTCTTCCAAGACTTCCCTACCGCCAATAAGCGTGATGGAGCGTTCTATGCCAAATGGATGATGGCAGCATCGTTTCAGCAGATAGACTATCAGGGCAACATAATCTACACGACAAGAGACAGAGGTGTGTGGAGCTTATCTGTCGCTCAAAGCGATAATCCTTACCGCAATGGTGACAGAACGATTGATACCGTCTATTACCTCGGCTGCAAGTGGAAATGTTTAGAAGACAAGACAACTAAGCCGCCAATCTACTCATCTACTGCTTGGGCATTCGTGGAGGGCAATCCGTATTTCACCCTCGAAATGTTATCATCGAAGCTGTGGAACTTCCGTCTCAACGACTTGATGGCAACGAATGCTGATGGCTCTTGGAAGGTGTTCACTACTCTGTCGGTAATCGGCAGGCTCTACAATCAAGACGTGACCGACTCCATGTTCAATGTTGTATGGACTAGAGACAGCGGAGACCCGACCGCAGACAACAAATGGGCACTCTCTCACGCCAACTGCGGTTTGTCGGTTGATTTAACCTATGAAGACCTCGGCGGTGCAGCATTCAAGATAGGTAGTGTGACATTCCGATGTGATGCCGAGATCAAGGATGGAGAGACAATGTATTCTGAGGATGTGAGTGTTAGTTTCTAATGTTGAACTTTAAAATTGAAAGATATGCCAAAAGAATTAGCAGTAAGTGTTGACAAGATGATGGATATACAGGCAACCGCCTATTCCCAGTCTTGCAGCATAGAGATAGTTGGAGACATCATCAACAGACAGCAGTATGATGGCATCGCTAACTCATATTCCCCGAATTACGCAATCCGTCCATGTACGATGTTTCCGTCATGCTTCCTCATCGACCCGGACAACCCTAACGAGACGGGCACATTCAACAGTCAGTTGGATTCATTCAAATGGTCGGAAGTTTCAACTAGTGGAATTGTCGTAGTAGCAACAAGTGAAAAAGCCAGTGTGGTGAGTGGTTATGAAGCCACAACAGAGGGCTTGAATAAGGGAACTCTCTTCATCAAGTCTAATTCAGTTATCAATAAGCCGAGAACAATGCGGTTTGAGGGTAATTGGACTGACCCGATAAGTGGATATAAGTACACATTCATAGCCAATAAGCCGCTCTACCTTGAAGACACCACTAATGCAAGGGCAGAGATTATGCTTGATAGTGCTCCTACCGTGCTTTGGAATCCACTCAAACACGCAAGCACAAGAACCATAACAGCAAAGGTGATGGTCGGTGCTATAGATAAGTCTGCGGACGAAAAGGCAAGGATATGGTGGTATCGTATCTTGGATAACGGAACAAAGCAGCTTATCGCTTCCGTTGACGATTCCGAGAACTACGAGATTACCGCCATGACAAAGGCTGCTAACGGTCAGATTACATCTATCACCGTCAACTGTGATATGATAGGTGACGGAATCGGATATGAGGTAAGAGCCTGCTATATCTACGAAGGAAGTGTTCCATCTTCTCCTCGAACAGGAGACCCGAAGAAGGTCACCTATATCAAAAGAACCATTCCACCCCTCACTCCTCAGTTCGTAGGCGATGGCTTTGGTCTCAATTCAGATACGGCTTTCGTAACTTGTCGGGCTATCGTAAGTGACAACAACGGAGTCATTGACCCTTCTGTATGGAATAAGATTATCAGAGCGAAGTGGCAGAAGGTGTCTTACGGCAAGGTTGTGAACGATGGCGTAGTCACCATGACCGAGAATGTCACTGTGTTAGGGTACGGCGTAACGTTCCAATGCCCTTTCGAAGCGAAGAAGAGTATCCGTCTGACAATCGAAGACAGAGGTGCTTACGAGCTGATTGTAGATGAGAATGGAAATACCCTTGTGGATGAGGACGGAAACTATCTTGTGTCAAGGGAAATTGACGAGAATAGCTAATTATTGTTGAACTTTAAAAATATACGATTATGAGATATTACGTTAAGGTAACTAAGGAAGTCGCAGAGGTTATCACCAAGGCTGGTGTTCCGCTTACAATGACGCATGATGGTAATTGCTTGCTCTACCAGAGTGAGCTTAATGATGTTCCTGGGGTTAATCTGAGTGCGAGAGCAGCCTATGCTGGCGGTGCTCTCATAGAGGAGTATTCTGCCCTAGCTGAGATTGACGGAAGTGTAGCCACCCCTGCATATTGCTATACCCCAGTCGAGTATGGAGGTGAGGGCGATACAAGGAATAAGGATAACGGATTCGGCGCAGATATGCCAGACGTATCATCGTCAGACAATTCGGAGAGCACGGAGGAAAATCCTTCTACTACAGAGGAATCCTCATCTACAGAGAACACGGAAGAGAAAGAGGAATCTTCTCCTGCTGATGTGTCTTCTGAGTCCGATATAACGGCAAATAAAAAGGAAAGCGAGGTAACAAATGAGTAAAGCATCAGTAACAGGACAGATTGTTGTGACAAGCAACGGAACGACTATCAACCCTATCCTACAGTGTACGACAGGAGACGTTAATCAGAACTATGATGGCGAATGGAATGCGCCTACTCAAATTTCGCCTGACTTCGAAGCTAGCGGTGCTAGGCATCCTGTCATTGTCATGCAAGCCTTTTCTGCTGAGCAGGGCGCAGGTAATAGTTTTGACCTTACGAGAGGTTCTACAACATGGATTGTCGGCGGTGTGACGTTGAAGTTCAATGATTCGGGCGTTTCCACTAATTCGTTTGGTGGCGTGTCTGGTCATTTTACCATGGGTGCTGATTCAAGCGGAAACCCTACGCTCACTATCAACAAGAACCTTGTGAAAATCAATAGCGGTGATTCGTTCAACATCGAAGCAATAACAAGTCTGTCGCTCGAAAACACAAACATCAACCTTAAAGCTATGTACCCAGTCTATATATCCAAGGGTGTTGTCAGCTCAAAACGAGTAAACATTCTCCCTACTTCAAGTACTAATCTGTTCACTATCACAGAGAAGGGAGGCAGCTGTACCGTCAAAGCAGAGGTGACGGAAGGAACGTCCGTGACATCTAGCGGATATACATTCAAGTGGTATCTGCCAGACGCTACCAACGCATGGGTACTCAAGCAGGATAGCGACTCTCCTACATTCACCATCAATGAGACAGACGTTGAGTCATCTATCCTCGTTAAGTGTGAAGCATACAAGGCAGGAAGTTTTTATGCGTCTGATACTCAAACCGTCAATGACGTGTCGGATGAATATATCATATTCCCGAACCCCACTGATGGTAATGGAAATGCTGTAGCTGAGAACTTCATCCAAAATTCGGGAGGAAGCATTGTCTACGTTCCGTACATGCGCAAGCGTGGCTCTAAGACCAATATCGAAGATGTCGCATTCAGTATGGCATTATATTCCAACAGCGGTATTCCTATTTCGGGAGCACCAACGGTAAGCGGCAACGAGTTTACCGTCACGGAATCAGCAATACGTGCCTACAAGGGTGCAGTTTACGTAATCACAGGTGTAAAATAGTTAATAGCTTATGGCAAAGGTTTTAGCAGAAGTGACTGGCTCTATCTCCTTCTCTCTGAGAGGAGAAAAGGGCGAAAAAGGCGATAAAGGCGATAACGGTGATGGCATGGTGGTAGCGTATCAGCAAGCGGCATCTAAACCAACTAGTAAGCCATTGGTAACGAGTTATGAAACGTACAAGACAACAGATAACCTGCAAAACAACTGGTTTAAGTCTGCGCCTAGCGCACAAAGCGTGTTGACTAGTGGCGGCTCTATCAGCGGTATCAGATACAATCAGAATCCAAGCGGTGGCGATTGGCAGTCTGGTATAAGTGATGGTGGTAATACTTGGTATAAATCTCCTGCGGTTAGTAATAATGGTATTGCGAAAATGCAGATACACTTCACCACATCAGTAGATGAGCAATATGTGACATTCTACATCAAGGCTTATTCCGAAGAGAGATACGATTTTATCCTAGTATCTGAAATCGACAGCACAAACGTGACTAGAGACAGCGGATATTCGGCAAGAGCATCTGGTAACGGTGTGCAGCAGAGCGTCAAGTTGAAGTGTGAGAAGGCAGGAAATCATTTTGTTACCATAGCTTACGCTAAAGATGCCAGTGGTGTAGCCAACGGAGACTATGGTCTTGTTCGTATGGCAACCAACGAGAACTACGTGTATGCCAACACTCTGCTGTATCGGTGTGATGGCGATGTCAAGGATGGCGCAATCTCTTGGGGAAGCATATATCAAGCGCAAGGTGACAAGGGAAACAAAGGTGATACTGGTCCACAAGGACCACCTGGACCAACTGGAGCGAGAGGAACAAAAGGTGCTCTTATGCGTGAACATGACGGTTTTGAATCGGGCAGCTATAAGTATCTTTCGGGTGCAGGAGAAGAAGCATACATTGATGTTGTTTGTGTTAGTGGAAGCTGGTATCAGTGCATCCAAACATACGAAACAGACTCTCCTAGCTTAGACAAACACTGGGAATTGATGAATAACTATAAGTCGATAGCAACTCATCTTCTCCTTGCCGAGAATGCTACCATCAAAATGCTCGGAACTAATCAGATTAACCTGTACAATCCGACTACTAGTGATGAGATGTACGGCTCGTTCAGAGTTGTCAATAATGATAACGATTATTCTCTGTGGCTCGGTGCGTCAAGTGGTGATTCCGCTCCGTTTAGCGTAAAAAGAAACGGTAAGGCAAAGATGACAGATGCGGATATAACAGGAAACGTAATTGCTACGAGCGGACAGATTGGCGGCTTTAAACTGGAAGATAATAATCTTGTCTGTAGCAATGCACGATTAGTTATTGGAAAGGAAGGCAACAACTTTACCCGCATGGTGGTTCTAGATGCAAAGAGTTTTACCTATACTAGTTATAACTTTGCTCTATCTGTTGTAAATTATGGTATTGTTACTCAAAGTTCTGCAACTCAGGCAGGAATCCACATTAACGTTGGTGCTTCCAATGCTAGTGCTCAATACCCTGGCATTGTAATGGAAAATGGCACATTCGTTGGTTTCCGTGTTCCTGTTGTCCCACTTTATTACAGTATGGATTTGCGCAATAGTGCTTCAATTTATGCGTCAGGAATGTGTATCCGCTGCAACAATTCATCTAGCATCACGATAACTTTGCCAACTTCTGCAACAGGTGCTAAAACAGGAGATGTCTTTACAGTTATAAGAGCTGGAACTGGCGATGTTACAATAAAAGCACCTGCTGGAGTTAATTATTATACTGCAAGTGGAAGATCTGGAGACTTCACGAGTACCAAAAGGTACGAGCATATTCAGCTTGTATTTGATGGCGATACGTGGTTCTCTGAATGTAGTAATGATTCTTAAAATTTTGTTATATAATAAAAAGCAAAGAATATGAAAGTCAAGTTAGAACATTTGGAAGTATTCGTGACACTAGACAAGAGTCAGTGTCAGGTTGTTAACGCTCGCAAGCAGATTGCGAACATCATCTACTCGCAGGGTGCAGGTCTCGGATTGGCAGGACAGGCTCTTGCCGTGAAAATGTGGAACGGAAACGATGATACTGAGTACACCGATGACGAAGCGAGAATCATCAAGGAACTCGTTGAGCGAACTGCCGCTCCATGCTTCATTGATGCAGTGAATGCCGCTATCAGCAATGCGGCAGCAGTAGGTAATAGCAAATAAGTATAACAATTTAAAATATAATATTATGGCTATAAAGACAAGAAAAATCAGCGATTGGCTGTCTGCAAATGGGCTGGCGGTCACAAATGCAAGTAAAGCAACGATGGAAGATGCTATCAGAGCTGACATAGGTCAGTTATACGATGGAGTGTTCATTATGTTTCATCGCAAGAACGATAATTATCCTCTTGCCGTCAGAGTAAGTTCTTGGACATCTTATCAAAATAGCGGTGAGATTGCCGAAGGTGTTCTTCTTGTTGAAGGTGAAAGATATCTTGTAATTGCTCCAACCGAAGCGTCTGCTACTAAGTGGAGTTCAAAGCCTGTTTCGTCATCTGACACGTCTGGGTCTGTACAGATTAGCGGAGTAACTACGACAGGTGATAGAATAACCGCATTGAACGACTTTGCTGGTCGAGCAAATACTACCGCTATTATCAATGGCAGCACATCAAGCAATGTTACCAATACAGAGGATTATGCCGCTGGGTTCTGTAACAAGTATTCACGCACAAATGCTAACGGCAATGGTCTGACAGCAGGAAGATGGTGGTTGCCATCAATGGGTGAGATGGCGATAATTTGGGCTAACTTTGATAAGATTAACTATGCCTTATCAAAGATTAGTGGTGCTACACAGTTGCAAGCAACTTGGTATTGGTCTAGTACCCAGCGCTCGGCGAACGGCGCTTGGTACTTGAATCTGAACGATGGCACCACGGGCAACAACTGGAAGTTCGGTCAGGGCAGGGTTCGCCCAGTGTCAGCATTTTACATTAGTTAGTAGTTAGTTCTTTTCTCTCCCACGCCCTTAAAGGCGTGGGGAAGCAAGTTATCATCAAGAAAGGTATTCAGTAATGACAGCAAAGATTGCAAGCAAGACTAGAGTTTATAGAGACATGAAGAAGTTTCTGAACGAGGTGATTTATATCATCAAAGACTTTCCAAAGGAGCAGCGGTATGTTGTTGGAGATAGAATTGAACGCACAGCTATTGATTCTCTTCACATTATCGCAAGGGTCTATATGGGTAAGGATTTAAAGGAGAGAATCACTGATATGGTAGAGCTGCAATCCAACTTGGAATTGCTAAATACCTTAATTGAGATAGCAGGAGAACATCAATGGATAAAAGGCAGAGGTAAGTTAGCAAACCTGCTTCTGCTAATGGACAGTGTAGGACGGCAGAGCACAGCGTGGAAGGGTTCGCTCGTCGAAGCCTTAAAGAGGTCAGATGGCGAACGTAGTCAGAGCTAGGGAGGTAAGCCGAACTAGGAGAACAGTCTTCCGAATAAATGGGCTACTGCCATCATTTATGGCAAAGAAAAAGATAATGTAGTGATAACCCAGAACTCGGCGAACAACGCTTGGTACTTGAATCTGAACGATGGCAACATGAACAACAACTGGAAGTTCAATCAGAACAGGGTTCGCCCAGTGTCAGCACTAATAAAGAAGACGTATTCAGTAAAATAGAAATGATAGATTTTGAAACGATACTAGAAGCATACTTAGACTGCCGTAAAAGGAAGCGGAGCACAGTCGGAGCTACGGAGTTCGAGCTTGATTATGTTCACAACCTTGTTGAACTTATGAATGAAGTTAACTCGCGTCAATATAAAATCGGTAAATCTATCTGCTTTGTCGTCCGCTATCCTCGCTACAGAGAGGTGTTCGCTGGAGAATTTAGGGATAGAATTATTCATCATTACATCGCATTAAGGCTCGAACCGCTATTTGAACAGATATTCTGTGATAGAGCATATAACTGCCGCAAGGGAAAGGGTCAGCTCGCTGGTGTTACTCAACTAGCGGAGGATATACGTGAGGAGAGCGAGAATTATACCAAGGATGCTTACGTAATGAAGGTTGACTTGAAGGGATTCTTTATGAGTATCATAAAGTCTAAGCTTGCGAAAATGGTTGATGATTTTATTGTCGAACGCTACGAGGGTGACGATAAAGAAGACCTTAGGTGGATTTGTAATCTTGTTGTTATGCACCGACCAGAGCTTAACTGTGAGCGAAGGAGTCCGCTTTGGATGTGGAATTTTATCCCGAAAGAGAAGTCTTTGTTTACCAACGGAGATGATAGAGGAATCGCCATCGGCAATCTCTTCGCCCAGCTATTTGCTAACTTTCTGCTGAATGTGATAGATTGGAAGATAGATGCGGTATGTAGATATGTGGACGATATATCGTTCGTAAGCAAGGATAAGTGGAAGTTACTGTCTATCGTTCCTATGCTCAGAACAGAACTCGGAAAGCTCGGTTTAAGGCTCAACGAGAAGAAATTCTATCTACAGCATTATTCAAAAGGAGTTCAGTTTACTGGTGCTATCATTAAGCCAGGCAGAATTTACGTTGCTAACCATACCATCAATAGTTTTGCGCTTGCCGTGAAAAGGCTAGGTAAGGCTGCCGAAATGGGGATGGTTGACGATATTAAGAAGGAGATTTCTTCGGTTAACTCCTATCTAGGTATTATGTCTCGTTACAACGAGTATGCTACCAAGCGCAGGATAATGGCGAAGCTACCGCCAAAGTTCTATGAATATTGCTATATAGAAGGTCATTTCGATGTAGTGAAGCTTAAATACAAGTACACAGAAAAGGCGATTTTTATGAATATCGCCAAGAATATAATCAATAAGAGAGATGAAAAAGATATTAGGGAAAATTCCGACCGAGAAGAAAATCGATATGCTTCTTGACAAAGGGTATGATGTCGAGATTTATATGAGAGGTGGAGAGGTTGTTGTGGAGACAATACCTAAATCGTAGTGTTTGATGGTAGGAATAGCGTTAGAATAGTTTTCTTACTCAATTCTAACGCCATTTTTGTATGATTCGGGAGGGTATCTAAATAAGAACATTTCGTTTTGCGGATTATATAATGTCAATTATTTAAAAGATATGAAGATAGTAAAGAACAGATTCATTCCCCTTAGAGGCTTCAGTTATGTGAACCTCTTCGGGGTTCTCTTCACAAGAAGAGACAAGTCAATCAGTGATGTATCGCTCAATCACGAAATGATACACACCGAGCAGATGAAGGAAATGCTTTACGTTTTCTTCTACCTATGGTATATTGTTGAATGGCTTGTCAGGCTTATCATCCTTAGAGACAGTCATAAGGCTTATCGTGCAATATCGTTTGAACAGGAGGCTTATGCCAATCAGGAAAACCTCGCTTACCGTGAGGGCAGGAAGCGTTATAGTTGGCTTACTTATGTATTCTAAAAGATAAGGCGGTTCTCTACATAGTGACCGCCTTTCTTTTTGCTAGCAGAACTTACAGATTGTTACTTTTTATAAAGTTTAACACAAAAATATTCGCAAAAATATCAACTTTGCAAGAAAAAACGTAATTTTGTAGCATTAAACTTATAAATCAACAAAACGATAAATTAAAATCAACGAATTATGACTAAAGAGGAAGAAGATGAAGTCCATCGGTTAGTTCAATCAGTCGGTGTTGTACAGTTGTCAAGAGTAATGTTTAAGGACATGGACGTTAGCGAAATGATAAACGTCATTATCCTTGCAGGTAGAGGCTACAGCATAAAGCTACTCACTTGGTTTAAGTATTATTGTGAAGTGATGCCTCTGTTTATCATGCTTTTTCATATTGCATGCATGGTAACATTTGCGTCTCATGAAAAAGAAATGTGCGTATGGTTTAAGGAGAATTGGGTATCGGCAGCATTTATCTATTTTTCCGTTTACATCCATCCGCTTGTACTTATAATTGCGAGCAGATTCTTTTGGCTCTGCTACAGATGGCGTATTCCGATGATAATCTACCTATTTGGGATAAATGCTATTCATATCGTATACTGGAATGTTTTTACCACCAACGAAATGGTGGAAGCTAATGTTGTAATACTTGTAATGACCATTATATTTTATGTATATGGTTTTGCCGACAGGTATTTCTCAGGCAAGGGCTGTCAAAGTTTAATCTCTAGATTATAATGATATGGGAAAGTTATTTGGTTATCACACCTTGGGAGTGTTATTAAAATCGTTGTCTGACTCTTGCTTTCGAGCAGACGAGCAAGAGAAGAGAGGGGAGAAGGTAACTGCTTGCGGAATGAGCAGCGATGAGATAGAAGACCTTTGTGAGAACTATCTGCCGTATGCTCTCAACCCTATGTTGAGCACCGAGGAGGTCAAGGAAAAATTGCGAGTTTCTGATGCTACCCTTAACAGGATGGTGGCTAGGGGTGATATTCCCAATGGCGAGTGCAAAAAGCGTGGACACACGCGATATTGGAAGAAGTGGGATATTCTTCACTTCATAAAGAGCAAGAGAGGTAAGTGATTGCCTCTCTTTTTTGTTATTTATGATATTACCTCCTATCACCTTAAAGCACTGATAATCAACCACTAAAAGAAAGTTTGATAGAGTTACATTTGCTCTCCCCTATTCTTTGTACCTTTGCATCCGTAACGTTACAATAGTGTTAGTTAATATTAAGGATAACTTAAAAAGATTGTATCATGGAAATGACAGATGCAAAGGTCGTAGAGAAGAAAATCTACGAAGAGGGAAAGAAGCACGATGATTATGCTTCTAAGGCAACAGGTAATGCTGGTCTTACCCTTGGTATCATCGGCACAGCACTCGGTGCTGGTGCTTGGTTGCTCGGCGGTAATAACCGCAGCGTGTTTGGTTCACTCGGTGGCAGCAATATGCCTGAGAACGTGAACATCAACGCTTATGGAGCTAACGCAAGTTCCAATCAGCCAACTGCCTTGCAGGTAATGGAGAAGGAATGCGATGATGAGGTGAAGTTGCTTACCTACATGTTCGGTATGAAGCTCGACACCGCTAACAAGTTCTACGCTATGCGTGAAACTGACATCGCAGAGAAGTTCTCTATGTACAAGGGTGCTAACGATGCTATCAACGCCGAGAACCGCCGCGCAATGCAGGCTGAGTTCGGTCTTTACAAGTCTCAGATTGATGCGGACTTCGGTCTGTACAAGAATCAGAGAGACCAGTACGATGCGTTGCAAGCAAAGTATAGCGACCTCGACAAGAAGGTAGCCGTTATGGAAGCCCTCACTCCTTACAAGGAGAAGCTTATGATGGCTTATGTTAACGAGAAGTGTTGCCGCAAGATAGACGGTCAGCTTGTGCTCCCTTCTACGCCAGTAGTTACTGGTTACGGCAGCTATGGATGTAACTGTACTGCTCCTTCCACTCCCACTACAGGAGCGTAACAGAGCAAAAAAGTCTGTAAAAAGGACTAAGAAAAAATGAGTTGGTGAGGGGTGTTTACCCTCGTGGTGGATGCCCTCTCACCTCTCTATAATATATCACCAACTTAAAGATATTGATTGTTATGATGAATTTTGGAAACAGCCCATTATTGGATATGGGTACAAGTCAGCAGCAGCCGCAGATGATGGATGCCGAGCTACAAAAGATGTACGAAGCAATACAGCAGAAGCGAGCATCTATCAACATGCAAGCACAGCAGTCTCAAACTCCGCTTTGGGATGAGATAGACAAGATTGAAGACAATCTTACAGGCGCACAACGTCAGTACTTGATGCAAAATCAGGAATACGTTAATAGCTTGCAATATGTGTCTAAGCTAGTGCAAGACGAGGAATTGCGCATCATACGCCCTCGTATCGAAAGCACTCAGCAAGGGCAGGAAGCATTGAAGAAGCACTTATCTTTGATGCAACGACTAAGAAAAGAAGTAGCGCAGGCAGAGGAACATAAATCTGCAATGCTCAACGATTATATGACTAACCACAGCGACAAAACCTGGCAAGAATATCTCGCTTGGTACAACAAAACAAAGAAAGGAGAAACTAAGAAATGAACGTAACAGAATTGAAAGAAAAGCTGCTCACATCATTGGATTTGTGGGCAGACGCAAGAATTAGCGATATGGTGAAGGAAAACCCAGCACTGGCTATTCCTTCCGTGTACATGAAGCGAGCTTCACACAACATCATCGCAAAGAATAAGGATAGTTGGGGAAAGAGTATTGACAACGCTACCCTATTCATCGCCGATGAAGACGGAAACATTGATGCTGATACCATATTCTCAGACCTCATGCAGATGTTGGAGAATATAAGCAACTATGAGTTTGATTTCGGATTCATTAAAGGTCGCATTGATGGCGGTGCTATCGCAATCGACTTGCCCGACAATATTGTAACAACAATCTTGTTCGGCAGCAAGAAGAGTATCAGCTTCACCAAGGATGACTTTGAAGAATTGAGAAGTCTGGTAACAGCAGAATAATAATCATAAAAATAAAAAGATATGGAAGCAAAAGACATTATGAGTAAGTTTGATGAGCTGTATGGGATGATGGCTTCATCAACCAACGTAAAGTATATGCACGTATTCGGTAATACGATGCGCTGCATGATGAAGGATATGGCAGCAAAGCACCCAGAGTTGGCGCAAGAGTATCTTGATAAGCTGTGCGCTATCAAGTGGAAGAACTATCTCACCAAGAAGGAGGCATCTGAGATTGTAAACGGCATGAATCCACCTGTAACCTGGGATATGCAGACATGGCTCAATGCTATGACCGGTCTCGGACTTGCAACAGAGGAGAAGCCTTACTACAACGATTATGCTTTGTACGTTGCCATGAATCAGGTCGTAAGCGATCACGGATGCACCATTGCTAAAATACTCGGCAAGGAAGACGTGAAGGACATTGGCACTGAGCATCTGGTTAAGTATGCACATAGCCTCGCACTTGATCTCCTGAAGGACAAGGATGGCGTATACGACATCAGAGATTATTTTCTGAAGTAACATCAAAAATATACGGTTATGAAAAAGGTATTCGAAGAAATTATAGCTAGCAATGACATGCAGGCTATCAAGAACTGCGTTACGATCATTGCAGATTGCTGCGAAGTCGGAATGAACGACAGCGTAATGCTTGATATGATGAAGCAGGTCCAGGGGGAGATTGGATCGTGTCACTACGACGAGGGAATGGCAGATATGCATCTTTGCCTCATTAACCAGCTCCACACAAAAGATGTTGCAAAAGACTACTGGCACGAAGTCAAGAATGATAAAATTAATCTCGAAGATTGGTGTGTTCTTTGGGGTGAGATGGTAAAACGCAATGGCGAAAAGATAAAGAAATGGTTTCCTAAAATCAACGCGCTCGATTACGAACGTAAGATTTTCGACGAATGCGTTTCTTTCCTGGAAAACGGAGGAATGCCATATTATGATCTGAATATCTGATTTTTTTCGTTATTCTGAATGAAGTTTCGGTTTTTTTTTGCTATCTTTGCATCAAAAGACCGAAACTTTATTTTTATTAATTATTCAGGATAACGAAAATGGCAGAAAGATTAAGAGAATTATTAGTAGGGGTCGTGATAGCGGTCGTAGCCTACTTAAAGCCTATTGATGGAGAATTGAAGACTTTGGCTTTGATTTTCTTTCTCAACTTTGTGTTTGGATACCTTAGTGGTATGATAGCTAAAGGTGAGAAATTTGAACTCAAGAAGGCACTTATTTGCGTAGGTCACGCAACGATATACTTCGTCCTATGTGCAGCCGTATATACCATTGGTAGATGGAAAGGGCAAATGGATGGAGCTATTCAATGTGTGTCAATGATTACCTACGTTGTGATTTACTTCTACGGCATGAATATCACCCAAAAGATGATGGAGATATTCAAGAAAGGCACGCCACCATGGATGGTAGCGAACTTTCTACATTATTGTCTTGGACTGTACTTTTTAGAGAGGATACCTTTCCTGTCATCATTTTTTAACTCATACAAACAACAGAAAGGAAATCAATCATGTTAATTACAATAGATAGAGCTTGGAAAAAGGATGGCTATACTATTAGTCGTCTGTACGTGAATGGCAATTTGTTTGGCTGCAATACTCTTGAAGATACAGACAGAGGGTTGAACCAAAGAATGGATTTGTGCGAAATCAAGAAGAAAAAGGTTTATGGGCAGACTGCAATACCAAGCGGCAGCTATGAATGCGTATATACCTACTCTAACAGATTCAAGAAGATGCTCCCATTATTAAAGGATGTGCCAGGGTTCGATGGCATCCGTATTCATTCCGGTAACTCTGCAAAAGACACACTGGGCTGCATCTTAGTGGGGAAAAATAACAAGAAAGGTTGGGTTAGCGATTCTCGATTCTGGACAGACAAGCTCATTCAGACAATGAAAATGGCTTGGGATAAAAAGGAAAAAGTAACGATTGTAATTCAGTAGCTTATGAAACTGATAGATAAGATAACAAAGGTTGTAATTACCATTGCAGTAGCGATGCTGATTCTATCAATGTTCTGTAGATGCAAGGCTAAAGAACGACTGGTAGAGAAACAGACGTACATCACTGACAAGCGCAATGATGCCAAGTGGGATTCACTCTTTAACGCAAGGCTTATTAAAGAGTTGGAGTTATATAAAGCATCTCACAAGGAATCCGTGAAGTCAACCACAAAGGAAAAGACGCACGTCAAAGATAGCACAGCATCCAAGTATGATGCCAATGGTAACAAAGTTGGAGAAGACAGATTTCACTACGAATATCACGAAATATCACATGAAGACGTACAGATACTGAGAGACAGTATTTCGATCCTCAAAGAATACAAGGATAGCACGTCGATATATCACAGCAAGTGTGACTCCTTGATGTCGGTGATAAACGAAATATCGAAAGATAAAGTATATGTCGAGAAGCAACTATCAAAGACCGACAGAGCTTTCTTGAAAATAGGTAAGATAGCATCAGTTTGTCTTTTCATAGGTATTCTCGCATTTATTGGTTGGATATACCGCAAGGTAAAATTACATAAACATTCTTAAGTTTTCTTTTCATAACATTTGGTTTAGTTAATTTTTAGTTATTAGTTTAAATGAAAAGAGGCGACCGTCCGTGATGGATAGCCGCCTCTAAACATATAGATAATAATGCACAGAAATTATTCTTCAGCTCCCTGGAGGAACTTGATACCATACTTCTTCTCATAATGTTTCTGCTGATCTTCGGTCAGCATTCTCGTTTCGCTGTCGTAGAATATGGTAAGCAGCTCTCCGTAGTCCTTGTCGTAGAAGTAGTTGTACTTGTTGCACAGGTAGTTCCTAGCGCATAGGCATCTGCTCGGAATCGTCTTGAACTTGCGTCGTGTCTTCTGTTTAATTCCGTTCGCTGCTCTGTATCTATCAAGCCTCAGCGTCTTTTTTAGAGATTCTGAACGTTTAGCTATTATCTCAGGTCTTACTATTGCCTGAGCGCATTTCAGCCTAAGCCTTTCTTCAGTTTCCCTGGTATGTGTTACACCGAGTGATTTTGCTATATTAGCAACGCAGGACTTCGTTATTCCGAGCACCTTTGAAATCTCAGACGAAGACATTTCTGGATACATATTGCGGATAGACTCATGGATTTCGTTCCTGCGTCTTTCCCGCGCATCCTTAAACGAGTCTCCGTGTAACTTATGCAGCCACCAGTATACTGTCTGCACAGCGCATCCGAAATTCCTAGACATTGCGTATGGAGATTCATCCGGATGCTCCTTTATGTAATTTTTCTGTTCGTCTGTGAGTACGTTCATATTACTTTTTATCAGAAGAGCCATAGCCGTTATCGCCACGCTCTGTTTTACATAATTCGTCGGTCTTAAAGAACATGATGTTGTCACTTGTTTCTAGGTGGAATTGCACGATTTTGTCACCAACCTTATATCTTGGCATATTTGGAAACAAGTGATAGAATACGGCAGAAATCTCGCCAGTATATGGGTCATCGACAGTGCCTTCACAATTACTGAGAATCATACCAGTCTTCCATACGGAAGAACGAGGACGGAACGTAAAGCACCTAGAAATGTCGGCAGGCTTATTACGATCTTCAATCTGCAAAGCAAATCCAAGACCGTACTTCCACACATTAGGCTCAACCTCTTCTTCTGAAACCGCATAGCAGTCGTAGCAGAAATCATCATTGTGCGCCTTCGTTGGCATGATAGCGTTCTCGTTTGTCTTCTTAAACAAGACTGGTACGCCAACAACCTCGGTGAATCTGTCAATTTCCACGCCATCAACGTTCACCTTTCCGTAGAACATACCAGCAGGACGAGTCCGAACCTTGTGTTCCCCATAGAGAGCCTGATAAACAACTTCTTTCTCCTGAGTTTCACTATTAGTGACCTCAGTAATAAATCTGTAATAACCTCCTTTGAAATGTCTGTAAATCTTTTCCATTTTAATATTTAAAGTTTAAAATTCATGTTCATCACATACCTGGTCGCAAGATGATTCATGCTCGTTATTGCTGCACCATCCTACGCCGTAAACGTCTTCGTTGTCAAACCAAAGACAGTTACCGCAACATTTCAATACGCTGCATTGCTTTAATCTTTCTGCATCACGTTGAACATCTCTTAGCTTGAACGGATGCTTCTTGTTGGACTTTATCAATTCGTTAATATACCTACGGGCATTCCAATGATCTGTAAGACTTATCGCCTTTGTGATGCGGTGGTCTTTAAAATCGACTTTATATCCCGCTCCAGGCAATAATATGCCATTATAGCAGAGGTAACGAAATATCCAATAAGGTGTATTGTGCCGCATTATCTTCTTTGCTAATCTAATCTTCATCCTTTCACCTCCTCCCAATCATTTGCGAGAATATCCTCAGAATCTTTGAAAACACAAGGAAAGAATTTGCCATCGCATACAGCCACAATAGTCTCAGAGACAATATGGATATAAGCTCCACATTCTTCCCAAATTACCCTTCTCACTTTCTTTCCCTCCTTCATTCTTCTCAGAGCCTCCGAGAAGTCAAATGTTTCCTTCTTCATACGCTACTTGTATTTATATCTATATCTTACATCTTGAAGAATGTAATACACATCATTAAACATATTACCTAACATACGTGAAACACTACTATAACGGCTGTACAAGTCTTCTGCTCCAACAGAAGCCTTCATAGTTATCTGTGCAGCTATCATTCTAAGCTCAGTATCATTGCTTACCATTACACTCTCAACTTCTTCTTAAATGTTGCAAGAATATATATTGAGCCACAGCAATGTGTTGTAGAAGCCGTTAAAAGTGCAGCAGGTGGCATGATGTTCCATTGCACTAACTCCCAACCTTCATAGCCTTCTTGGTTGAATCTACCAGATAGAATCCCTGTCAGCGTTTTGTCAATGCCAATAGGATAATGACCGGAACACCCATTTGTTCCAAAGTAAATAATCTCTGCCATATTCTCTTATTTTTACCCTCTCCCTTTTGCAGGAGAGGGTGGTTAAATTTAAAGATTACCAGATGTTCCGTCCCAAGAATAGACAAACTCTCCTAAGGATTTCCAACCTAAACAAATTTCTCCATGTTTTCTATAATCACAAGTATTATAGCTTTTACATTTAGAACAATTTGGCTTACTCATCTACAATCTCCCAATCGTCTGCAAGAACATCACTAGATGATGCTGTCCAAGAATCTGCAACACCAGACTTCTGAACGAGAAGCAACTGGTTGTTATAGTTAATGCAAGGATTCTCACGATTCATCAAGATGTCCTTGACCGCCTGAGGAAGAGACTGCATATTAGGGATAACATCAGCACCAACATGAGAAGGAACTTGCTTAACTACAAACATACCCTTTCCATTCCAACCCTTACGTCTAACAGCAAGACCTAATTTCAGGGCATTAACAGCCCCACCGATACCCATTCCTGTGCAAGCACATGACGTTCCTTCGTCATTAGGACATAAACCCATATCCTTCATACGTGCAGTCAAAGCAATAAAGTACTTCTCCATACCCAATGCTTGCTCTTTCATTAATTTAAACTGATAGTCACCAACTTTCTCACGGAAACCATCCATACACAAGGCAACATTAAGTTTGCCTAAACGTTCTTTCAACTCATTGTGCTCTTGGCACATTCTTTTTTTAAAATCTTCCATATTACTTATATTTATATCCCATAAGGGATGGTTATTTACTTTCTATACACATCACCACTCATAGTGTTCACGCTGCCAGCAATATCACCACAAGTAACATCACCGCTCATTGTATGCACACTACCTTTGACTTCGTGGCAATCTACGTCACCACTTGCTGTATTGATAGAGTTTGCATCACCATTGATGGTTACATCGCCACTAGTAGTATTGATGCTGCCAACATTACCTTCTACCTTTATCTCTATAGAAGGTGTACTGAAGTCTTCTTGCAAATTTCCGTTCACATAGACCTTATCGTTGTCAATGATTATCGACTGCGCTCCCTCTATCTTAACACCATTTATGTAGGTTGCGCCATTTATATTTTTCAATGATGATTTTAAATTGTTGAATATCTTCATATAATATCTATTTATGCCCGAAGGAGTTAAACATCTATTTGATTTGCACACTCTTCTGTTTCATCAGTAACAGATAACTCATCCCACATATCACACTTACCTTTATCATTGTATATACAATGTCTGTGACAGATTCCTCTAGTATCTTCTCTTAACATACCTACACCTCCATTTCTAAGTTGATTTTAAAAGCAAATAGGATATGCTGTAACTCGTGAACGTAACTGATATACCCTCCCATAATATCATTATTTATTGAAACAGACCAACTAATACCGCCGTCTGTACAAAGTTTAATTCTTGGAATACGACTATGTCTAAAGAATATTTGTCCCTTACTCCATCCATTCTTAAGAAGAATGGCAGATGTAAGAAGTACTGGCTTTATCTCGTCAACACCTACCAAGCAGCACACCAATCCTTCTTTAGGGCAAGATAAGTCAAAGTGACTTCCGTCTCTCGGCTCTTTGACAACCATTACTTTGTTGTCATACATGACAACATCACCATTAATAAACTTCTGTTCCATACGCTTAGTCTTTACCATTAATGAAATCCTCATACTCACCTATCGTGATTTCCGTGAAATCAGGATTGCGCTTCTCTGCTCGAATGCTGTCATCAAAGAAGGCAAAGATACGGTCCTTGCAGCGGAGAAGCTGAGTGATAGAGAAAGAACTACCTTGAGGAACACCTACGCCCAACTCCTTCAGTATCTTGAAATGGTCGGTAACAGCTTTATAGGAAGAAAGCACCGCGGCGATTGCCTTACCTTGCTTGTAACGCTTATTAGGTGCTATGGCAACGTAATAGCCATCCTCTAGCATTTTGCTATCTACCTTTCTCCATACTTTTTTATCTAGCGTGTCGAAACGCTCGGACGGTACCCAGATAGCGGTTATCTCATATTCTCGCAGCAGACTGCGGTTAGGCTGATAACCTTGCCACTTCTCAAACTCGAAGCCTACGGCTTCTTCTACTCTCTTCATGTAGGCTTGATACTCTTTTTCTTCAGCATCTAGAACACCTTTAATGTATTCGTAAGCCTTTCCTTTTACTTCGTACAACATACGCTTTACTTTTCAAGTTTCTCAATCAATGTCTTAATCTCATTATATGCAAGAATATCTGTACTTCTACAGAGGTTACCAATATTCTTCAACTCCATGATTATCTCATGGTTGGTAGGCACACCATGCTTCTTTCTTACCCATTCGATGAACTCGGGAATCACAACATTACCGCTTTCCAAAAATCCACTTTCTCTGCCATTGTATGACAGAAGATAGTAGTTCTTTCTTGTTAAGAACCACCATAAAGCGATTAACTTGTGCTTGATATTTAATAATTTCTGTTTCATTTTCTTACTCCTTTCTTTTTAGGAACATACTCATCCAACTTTTCATCAAATTCATAGCAGTCTGGGCAGTAGTGCTTATCGCCAATCTCTATCCATTCTGATTCCATTGCTTGCTCTTTTGCTGTTCCTTCGTCTTGCCAAGCCACAATGCCATTAAACTCATCAACGAAGGCTTCTCCACATCTATCGCAAATGACAGAATACATAGTAACTGGCTTAATCATTGCTCACCTCCTTCCCAATCTTCAGTCGTTCCTAGTAGATGTGCTGTCTCTTCGTTGTACGGGATGCAAAAACTCCAAGTAGCACCTACACACGCATATCTGTAGTCTTCATCTATATGACTAAATAAATCAGCACACCATGTAGAATATTCTGTATCTCGTACCACAACCTTATCAAAAGGCTTGAACTCACACTTCTTAGGTAAGTCCACAATCATTTTATGCTCACTATCCCAAACCTTTCCTTTCTTTTCTAGAGCTGAGAAGAGCTGTTTCTTCTCTTCTTCTGTGGCAAGGCGAATATTGCGGCATCTTATTGCCGTATCAAGTACATCGAAACTAATACGATTATTATTTATATTATAAAAGACATAAGAGTTTGCACTATTTTCATTTGTATTTAAATCTCCTTTTAATATTAAAATACATTTAGAATAACACAAAGAAGGAACAGCATCCGTTACTACAATATCTCCATCCTTGAACTCTGGCTGAGCCTTCTCTATCTTCAAAGTTTCAAGGTTTAGTATGCCACCTAATTTTCTTTCAATCTCTCTGACATATCCATAGGCAATATTGTTATCTAACTTGTCAAACTTAGCTGTTTCTGCATTTGATACGTCTTCGTAACCATCCCTGCTATTAGAATAGCATCCGTTGAACTTTGTATAATCATCAGATGACCATTCTTTGAAAATGCACTGAAATCCACAACTATTGACAAGTAAATCGCCTTTCTTCCAAGCGAACTTAGACCAATCACGCATTTCTCTTGATGGGAACAATAACACGCATCCATTTGGAAATGAATGAGTAGAACCATAGACAGTAAAACACCAAAAGCGTTTTCTGTTATCTATATCAATGTAAATACTATCTTCAGAAGCCTCGTTTAGAAAACATTCTCCATCAGATAGAATAGAATACAACTTTGTTCCTTGCGGTTTATCTTTTAGAATTTCCGCTACATTACTCTTTTCTTCCATTTCACTTTACTCTTTTGAATTGAACATTCTTTCCGTCTTTTCTAGATTTTGCGCTACAGACAAAATCCCCGCAGACATTTTCATAAATGTTGCTACTTATCTCATCGAAGAAGCATCCATTACAATTATCTTTCTCTGTCTCAACCACCTTTAAGACGATTTCAGCGCCTACAGGTAAATCTTCCATAATCACACCTCCTCGTTGTATTTATTTTTATTACGTTTTAAATTAGCTATTCTAGTTTCTCTAAGGTATTCCTCAGATTTCTTCAACCCGAGTTTCTTAGCTTGCTTAGTGACCTCGTAAACACTTCTGCCGAGTATCCTGGCAATATTCTTGTTTGAAGTGTTCGGGTAAGCGATGGATAGAGCTCTCGTCTGAGTCTCATTCCAAGGAGTGCCGGTGTTATCCTTCTCATTCTCCAGGAACTCACCATCAGCATTAAGGTTGAATCCGTTTAGGATACAGGCATTTGCTAGGGCGTTCTCGGCTCGTTTCCAGTCGAGAACCTTCTGACCGATAATCTCGAAGCCGAGGTTGAACTTGTCAGGGCATTCGGAGAATACTTCATCATCAACCTTGACCGGGTAGAGGATCTCCATAGCATTGCGCATACGAGCATAAACTCCTCGAATAGGGTTCGTGAAGCGTTCTGCGATGTTGACGGCGTGGATACCGTTGTACTTATCCATCATCTCAGCAAAACGTTCTACCGAGCTTACAAGCATACTGCTCATCAGTTCCGACATCAGGAGCATCGTGTACATCTTATGCTCTTTGATGTGATGCTTCATAAACTGATTATCGATGGCATAGAAGCATTTCTGTACGTCCGGCTTCAAGTCATCCTCAATACTGTCTGTCATGTCAAGCCAGAGCTGAGACATTCCGCATTCCTTCATATAGTGCATGAAGGCATCGATGAGTTCGTCAGAGCACTCCTTTGCTTCCGTGATTCTCTTCTTAGCCTCGAAGCGGAAGATTTTCTTGTTCTCCTTAATGAGGTTGTATGTATCGGTGATTTGTGTCTGAACGATTGTGGCAAAACCACCGACCATAGAATAAAAGAGCATATAGAAGCGATTCACCTGCTCTTCGGTTGGTACTTTGACCGGAATTCTAGCCAACACCGGTCTGGAGAAATTCGGGTTCCATCCTGTCTGCATGCTACACCTCCCTCTCTACTGCCAATGCGCAGCTGATGCAGAAGACCATCAGGAGCGAAAGGAAAATATGTTCAACCATGAAGCAGATGAATCCGTAACCTGCGATGAAAGCTACAATAACGAGCAGGATCATCACTATTGTATGTTTGTATCTCTTCATAATTACTTTGATTTAATGTTCCCGTATGCAGCCACATAGCTATCAAGCTGCTGTGTTGCGTGTACTAGCTTCTGATTGTAGCTATCTCGTTCTGCTCGAGCCTTAGAGATAAAGATGAAGCTAACGATGAATGATATTACTACCGTTATCACGATGAACAACCAGGGCAGGTTGTGTACCGCCTTATTGATTGCTCTTCCTAGATTTCTCACAATAACCCAGGAGTAGATCCAGATGAACACAACCGCCTGCTTTGTGGTAGCGTTCTCGATACGTTCTTTTTGTGTCATAATTCTAAAATTTACTTGGTTCGGTTGCACCAGTTATCGGTAGATTTCCAATAACCGGCCATCCATATTTCTTTCTTGGATGCGTCAGGATGCTCACTGAGCCATTCCTCTGCCATTTTACTTACGTCTGCCATTTTGGTCTCGTTTTGATTCTTTTTCAAGCTTTTGCTTTAGCTTTTCAAGAGGTGACTTTTCTATATCAACACCCTTTAAGCGACAATGTTCTTCGTAGGATATTGCATTCTTTTTTGATTCCTCGTATTCTTTTTTCTGTTTCTCGGCTAACTTCTGAGAATCAATTTCAGCTCTCTTTTCATAAAGCTTACACATGTATTTTTCGAGAGCAATAAAAAGTTTTTGAGGATTCACTGTCTTTCCTACACAGATTTCTCCATACTCACCCATAGAAAACTCATAGAAGAATCTAGTAAGCTCACTAGGCGTAAGGTGGTAGTATTCTTGTCTGATACGTTGAGTCATAGCATTGAACTGGTAAACAGTAGTTGCATCAATAGCTCCTATAACCATAAACAAGTCGATGAGCATTATCCTAATCCAAAACTCGCTTGCGCCCTCTTTGAAGTACTTGTCAATACTAACAAACGACATACCGCCTCTAGCTACAGAATCGTAAACGGAAGTAATTGCATCCGTGCGATTTTGCAGAGTAGGATATTTATTCAAGAATTGAGCATATTGCTCACCATACCTTGCAATCGCCTTCTTACACTCATCCGGCAAGGATTGCATTAATTTTGTTGAAAGTTCGTTGCTGTTGTTCATAACTGTTTACACCACTGTTTTTAGGAGCGAACAACCCTGTATAGTTGTTGCCCATAGAATGCTCAACAATAACCTTTGCGTATTCGGGATCTCCGTTTGATAACTGTAGAAGCTTCTTTTTGAGAGCTGCGAGTCCACGAGGCTTGTAAGTCTGATGCTTCTCTTTCTTGTATGCAAGCCATATATCAAGAGCTTCTCTGCAAGGGTAACATTCTTCTTGCTTCTGCTCTGTAGTAATCTCGAAATCAGACAAATCGTTTCCTAACGAGAATGCAGCACCTATAAGAAATATTCTCTGTTTCTCTGCGTCATTAGGGAACAATTCACTAGACTTCTGACGTATGTTAGTTGGTAACATCATAAGCTATTGAATGTAATTTTGTTGTCTTTCTATATCATGTTGAATATGAAGTAGTGCGATATATTCATCAGAACCAGGAAAATCAAATCCAGCTTCCTCTTTTGCCCACGATTTGAAATCAGAAATTGATTTGCTCATTTCGTCTTTCGTAAGGTCAGCAGAAGAACGGAGATACTTATAGCATTCTCCTGTTAATTTATCAATCCCTTCTCTGAGGAATATATCTTTGTTCACTACCAGCTTATAGAAATGCGTCTTAACTTCGTCTAGAGTGTAGCCGTATTGGAGACCGAATGCAGATAGGAGCAAATGAAGATAGGCATTCTGATTCAAAGAACGTCCACGTTTCTCTTTCAGCTCTACCATCGCGCCTTTGTTCTCCAACTCGGCTACTTTTGTTCTAAACGTTTCAAGTTCAAACACATTTTTCAGGTTGAACCACATAAGCGTTGAATGCTCGTTTGATTAATTCTACACTAGAAGGGAAGGCCATCAGAGTTCCCTCGTTGCTGTGCTTGCTGCTGTGCTGACTGCTGTTCAGGTGGAAACAGATTTTGCTGATTCGTCGGGTTTGCCACGCCAGCAGCATTAGCAGAACTTGCCATAGCTTGTTGTGCTGCTTGTGCGCTAGACTGGCCACCTTGTACAGGAGCTTGCTGCGCTTGATGAACAACGTTCCAAGCACGAATCTGATTAAAATATCTGCCCTGATATTCATGTGCATCAATATCAAAGCTAACGTTAATAACCTCACCGAGCTGAATACCAAAACTAGCAATTCTATCCGCTCCAAAAACATCAAAAGCCATCTTCTTAGGATATTGCTCTTGTGTTTCTATTACATAAGTCTGAGACTTCCACTCACCTCTTGCAGAAACGCCGCTTCTTTCAGGCAAAACGGCAATAACTTTTCCTTGAATTTCCATTATTTTTTATTTAAAGAATTTTGTAAAACCAAATCGGCCAGCTCGTCAAAATAAGCTGCATCCTTGATAGCGGAGTCCTGTTCGCCCGTAACCTTCGATGCTATTGATCCTTTCTGCATAATCAAGCTATAAAGATAGCCGTCGATGGTATTTGCACCCATGAGAATCCACGATGTAACCGCATTCTTCTGACCGTTACGATAGGCACGGCATTCGCACTGCGATAAGTCAGCCATCGTCCATGGGAGCTCGACGAACACCACATTGGAAGAAGCCGTAAGCGTAAGGCCTACGCCGGCTGCCTTGATGGAACAGATGATGATTCTCTTTTTCCTGGCCTGAAAAGAATCAATAGCCCACTGCTTCTGCTGCTGGCTATCGGAACCGGTTAAGGTGCAAACCTCATCAGGGAACTCTTTCTTGATTGCACTAACGACATCACGATGCTCGGCAAACACGATTATCTGCTCTTCGGTATCATGAAGAAACTCTATCGTCGCCTTCATCTTCCCTCGCCCGGATATCGAGCGAAGGTTCATAAATCTGACAAGAGCCTTCATTCTCAGCTTTTTTCTAGCCTCTTCCTCGGAGCAGCTCTTGTATTCGAGAAGGAACGCGAGCAGGTCTTTCTGACAGGTATCGTACTCTTCCTGCGTTTCCGGGTCGAGGGCAACACTGATGGTTGTCCTGGTCAGATCCGGCAAATCCTTGAGGACATCTTTCTTCTCTCTGCGGAAGTAACATGTTTCGTGTATCTTCCGGTTAAGCTCTTCAAGATTCTCGTTCTCACCATACCTGTTACAGAACTCGCCAAACCCTCCGAACTCGTCGTTCAGACGACCGAGGATAGCAAGCTGGCAGGCCAGGTCTGTTGCGTGATTGACAACGGGTGTACCTGTAAGCTCATAGATATACTCCTTACCCTGGCACAGTCCCATGATAATTTTAGACTGCCTTGTTGATGGATCCTTGACTCTTGCAGACTCGTCGATAATCACAGACTTGATAATCTTCAGTTCATCACGGAACAGGAAGTTTTTCAGTCGTAACGGTTTCGGACCGAGGCTTACGACGAAGTATTTTGCAAGCGACTCGTAATTGCATATCACTACATCATACAGGTTCATCTTAGTAAGATGGTATCCGTATGTCGCATTGACGGAATCGGTAAGAATGAGAGGCCGGAGGTTCGTAAACTTCTTTATCTCTCGTTCCCAATTAACCTTTAGTGCGGCAGGGCAAACAACAAGGCAGGGGGTTGCCTTTGCACGCTCAATGGCGACGATAGACTGAACCGTCTTACCGGTTCCCATGTCATCGCCATTGATACAGCGCTTCATGGCAAGCTCCATGCGTACACCTTCTTCTTGATAATCGTATAATTTCGGTTTATCTGACATAATAATAAATTATAATAAACACCACATGCGGAAAGCCCATTCAAGAGCCTTCTCCCTACCACGCAAATACAACTCGTCACCACGTTCAATCTTCTTATAGAATACTTTCTTCTTGGTCTTGGAGACCGCAAAGATAAAGTCCATGTTTCCGTATCTTGGGTCTATACTGTGCGTAAGGTCCATGTACCATGCACGGCTTCTATCCCAATCGACGAAATCGATCTGAGCCTCAAATTGCTCCTGTGACGTAGCTGCGGTGGTCTTCAAATCACCGCCGAACTCGCCGAGCCACCAGTCGAACTTGCAGCGTACCGGAAGCTCGAACTCGAAGCCCTGGTATTCCATCTTCATGTGCGGATTGATGAATGTTTTCTGACCGACCGCATTCTTCAGGACGAAATCAAGGAACCTATCCTTCGTTGCCTGTTTCTTCAGAACAGCAAGCCTGTCTAGACCCCATTTCCAATCCTTCTTCGTATATTTCTCGTCATCAACCGTCATGGCGTAATGATTGCACTTTTCCGGTTCGGTAACGAGAGCGTCAACGAGAGTACCGAGATGGAAAGCCTTTCTCTTGTCCTCTTCCTTTACGAAGTTGAGCTGCGGGTTCAGGGCAAACTTCAACGCAGTGAGGTCAGAATTGGAGACCTCACCACGAGAATAATAAGGGTCAAACGGTTGTTCCGCCATATTACTTAGCCGTTACCTCATCCTCATATCTAATATAAGGAGAAACGATATACTCTTCTTCGCTGTTTGCGTGTTTCTCACACGCCTTGCGCATGAACTCCAATCTGGAAGCAAGCTTGTCCGGAGACATCTTTGAGCCTTCAATCGTCCACCACTGCTGGATGATGTCGAGCCAGGCATTCTTATCGGTAACCACAAGACGTTTTGTTACCTTGATTTTCTGCTTACCGGTTTCTCCAACGAAAGTCTGGGCAAAGAGCGACTGAGCCTGTGCAGTAGCGTGCTGGGCTGCATTCTCTGCATCACGCTTCTCCTGCTCAGCCGCAAGCTTTCTCTGCTGCTCTTCTTTCGCAGCTTCGTCGGCCTTGCGGATAGCCTCTTCCTTTGCCTTGCGTTCAGCCTCGGCAGCGGCAGCTTCCGCTTCCTTACGTTTGCACTCTTCCTCAGCAGCCTTCAGCTCGGCTTCCTTTACCTTGCGTTCAGCCTCGGCAGCTTTCCGCTCTGCCTCCTTGCGCTTGCGCTCCTCCTCGTCCTTGATACGCTGAATCTCCTCCTGCTTCTTGCGCTCTTCCTCAGCAGCCTTACGTGCTTCCTCCTCTTTGCGCTTACGCTCCTCTTCAGCCTTGCGAGCTTCCTCTTCCTTACGCTTGCGCTCTTCCTCAGCCTTCTTGATTTCTAGAAGCTCTGAAACCTTTGAGTCAAACTTCATAAGAAGCTCATCACGTGTAGCATTGACTGTCTGCTTATAAGATGCAAGAAGAGAAGCGGAAACCTCCTTGTAGGCTCCATTCATAATATCCTTGGCATCATTCTCATCAATTTCGGAAGAGTATGAAGGCTTGTTGTTAACGAAAAGATGTCCGAGGTCAAGAACATCAGAACACTCTGTAATACGTTTCTTAACTTCATCCTTGTTATCAAGGGTGAGAAGAGAGAACGTATTATTAAGTGAATTGATAGCAGCAGAAGAATGCTCTGTAAGGAGATTGTTCAAGATATCAATCGTGTCAGTCTTCAGCTTAATCTTGGCCTCCTTGATGCGCTCCTGACGCAGGCGTTCCTGCTCAGCCTTACGCTGCTGTTCAAGCTTGTATGCCGCATACTCGTTGCGTTTCTCCTGAATCTTATAGACAACAGAATCGGTGTTCTTGATAGAGATAAGGTTCTCCATCATAGTAAAACCCTTACGGACAATATCGAACACTTGGGTAACCCCCTTTCGTTTCTCCGTCATTGCTTTCTCTGTCAGTTTAGCTTTCTTGATAAACTCAGCGGCTCTCTCGTCAAGAGCATCGTTCATTCCGGAAACGCCAATATCAAACAACAGAGACTCACCTGCATTCACGCATGCCTCATAAGATTTCCTGTTGGCTTGCACCGCATTTTCCGTATCAGATTTTAGCGTTGCAATCTGTCTTGTAATATTGTTGGCTTGTTGTTGTACCAACTGCAATTCTGTATTTTCTGCCATATATAACAATTTTAAAATGGTGAATCACTATCAACCTTTACCTTTACACCTTTATCTTCCGGTGCGGCATCACCAGTACCGAAGGCTTCCTGAGTCGGTTTCTGCTGAGTCTGCATGTCGATATCGGCCTGCAAAAGAGCGCCCAGACCAACCTTCAGTTTAGGATAGCCCTTGAACGCATGCTTGCATGTCTTCGAGATAAGGAAGCCTGTATCAATATCCTTGAAGTACGTTCTTCCATCGCTGCCGACATAGTTTCCTCCGTAAAGGGCATTAGCCTTGCGGTCTTTCCCGCCGAATTTAGCCGAATACTCACGCAAGCGGTCAATACCTTCGCGGTCAAGAACGAAGTAATCGTAGGCATTGTTCGGAAGAATAATCTTCACGTAACAAGCAACGATGTATGAATTTTCAGGTCGAGGATAAGTCTTTGCGTAATCAACGTACTTATGACCGTCTCGTTCACCGAAACGAAAATCGTCACAATTGTAAACTACGACAGGATTGTCACAACGAACAATCTGACCGGCTCGCTGGCGAAGAAGAATCTCTCCATATCCTGTATAGGTGATCTTGGCCGTATAATTCGTTTGTCTAGTATTCTTGTCGTAATTACTGTAACCCATGAGGTAACAGAGTGTCGTTGTCCCCTTTTCGAGAGACAATCCGTTAATTGCCAAGTTCATGAAGGCATCGTGAATATTCAATGACGGAGCCTTTTCAAGATAGCCCTTGAATGGACCATTGAGAAGTTCTTCGTTGAAGAACGCCTTCTGCTCTTCAAAGAATACTTCTCCACCCTCTCCGAACTTCTGATTGTACACCTCGATGAATCTGTCTCTTGCCAAATCGCAAATCTGATTATGAGGCGTTTTGTTTAACTGCTCTATATCCATTTGTATAGAATTAAAAATTAATGTACTCTATTGATATAACTGAAGTAAGTTCCCACTGTCACCTTTTCACCTTTAGAGGTGACTCTTTCATAGTGCCGCGGAATCTTACCGAGCTTTCTTCCCTCGCCTTCAAGATAGTCGAGGTAGACAGCTCTAGCCGCCAGAGTTCTAGCATGATTTTTGTCTAGGTCCATCAGACAGGCGTGAACCTCTCTCAGATGGACCACGGCAGTAGCTTCGCCCGGCGGCATAGATGCGATGATTTCGTTAATTCTACTCATTATACCTCCATAATAGGAATCTCAGGACAGAGCTTACGAATCTTGTCAAGCTCCGTATTGATGATCTTGTCGCGGGATTCTTCGATGATACATTCTGCATCAGCAGAGATAAGCGTCAGCAATGCCATATTGCCTTCGACGTGAGCGATAGTCTCGATTGAAAGCTTCTCTGGCTCGGCGCCCTTGAAGATTGGAACGTTGATTTCGAACGATGGAGGAAGGTTAGAGTCTACAGCCTTCTCGTAGTTGTCAGTTACAGAGCCATTATCGCTGAATTCCTTCTTGATTGTTGTCTGAACCTTTGCTGAAAAGCTCTTGAGGAGATTGACGAGCTCCATGTTCTTCTCCTTTGTCTCGAAGTAAGAACGGTTGAGACGGAAGAAGTCACCAAGTTGTACCGGCTTCCACAACTGACCGTCATTGATGTGGAATCCAGTAAACTGACGAGACAGATGAATAGAGCCGATGATTGTCTGTGTAGTTCGCTCATCATTCTCGTTTGTAACAAGAGTAACAACGAGCTTCTCTCGATCAACAAGAATATGCGTATGCTCTTTGTCAATCTGCTCTGTACCCCAACGCTTCTCAAGGAAGGCATAGATACAGGTAATAACACCATCTACCTGAAGATTAAGAGGCTCCTTTGCAGGAAGCTTATAAGGGTTCTCGTTACCTACCTCACGGATAACAAGCTCCGCATGCTCCTGTCCAGGAGCGAGGTTTATCTGCAATTTTTCATTGTCCATTTTATAAAATGTCTAAAAGTTAAAACAAAGTGAAAGCAGACTACATAGCCTGCTTATCACGGAGGATTGAATACATATTCTTAGGTAGCTCGTCACGTGTTGCCGGACGGGAAGAAACAAGATTGCCCTCCTTGTCATAGAAGGCTGTCATCTTTGCTTCACGGTCAACAAACTTGTAAACCTTCTCGTTAACCATGCTACCCTTCTGTTTGATTTCCTTAAGGAGAGAAGAAATCTCTTCCTTGATAGGCTTAAGTTCTGCCTTTTTCTGCTCACGGAAATCCTTGATTTCCTCCTCGATGTCAGATGCACGTGCGGACTGAAGAGCAAACAGATCCTTCTTCTTCATCAGCTCATCAGAGTTGAATCGCTTAACGAACTCCATCTTCTCAACAGAGTCCGCGTTGTTGGCGAGGAAATCCTCACGCTCCTCCAGGTCCTCATACTCGTGACCGAGGGTTGCTGCAATAGTTGCTTTTTCTTTTGCCATTGTTATATGAATTAATGTGTTAATACTCGGCGCCAGCGTCCACGCTTAAATTTCTTGTCCGCATGGATTCCGAACAACTTTGGTGTTGTTACGCCATTCATTACAGGAAGCACGTTATCCTTCTTCAGAAGTCTTCCGAAATGTGAAGAAGTGACCGGAGCGTGACAGATGATGTTCTTTTTGACATCATACAGGTTTCCGTACTTTGATACTACGCCCATTACTCGCCATCCTCCTTTTTTCCAACCAACTTCTTGACGAAATCCATGAATTTCTTTGCCTCTTCGCCAGTAATCTCGATTGCGCCGGCGACCTCTTCGGTTTCATCTTCATTCTCACCAGGAGCTTCCATCTCAGTCTCCTCTTTCTTAAGACGAACACCGAGGAGAGCTTTAGGATTGTTGTGCAACAATCTATCGAGAATCAGTAAACAATGAGTCTTTTCAAGCGAAGTATCCTCACGAACGACCTCATCAGTACTTTCAATGATTTTCATCATCTCGTTGTACTCTTCTGCGGACTCACAGTTTTTTGCGAGTACCTGGATAAGCTTGAAGCGGTCAACTTCAAAAGTCAACTTAATCTTTCCTTTGTTCATAATTTAAAAATATTTAGAATTAAAACTAGTCTTCCTGGTCCCAACCAAAAATATGTGCTACGAATGATACAGCAGCAAACATAACTACTGTGGTTAGTAAACTAATGAAAATTATACCCATATCTTTTAGATTTTACACATTATTATATAATAGTACACCCGGACGGTGGATAATCAACAATATTCCACTCATCCTTCTTTATCTTGATAGCCTTACGGAATATTACGACAGGCTCGCTATTGTGACGTTTCCTGTTGTGTGCGATAATCCTGGCCATCACAGCCTTCGCGGTTATCGAGAACTCTCTGAGCCTCGATGTATAGAGACTCTTGACATCGCATATCACAATCTTATCGCCTTCCCGGTAAACGAAGTCGGCAGTATAGTTGTGGCCGTAAAGCAGTGACCTTCTCTCGTACTTAACCTTTGTCTTAAGCTGCTTTGGTCTAAGCATCCATACAGGCTTGATTGCCGTGATGGTCACTTGCCTATGAATACAGCTTATATTAGGATCATTCAAGATTTTCTGTAAATACAGATACTCTTCCCTTGAATCGTATTCGTTCCCGTCAGGAGCATAATACTTCTTTGAACCTACTCGTCCTCCCATGTTGAACCAGCCTCCTTTCCTGGATTCTTGTAGAGATTGTTGATTGCCGTCTCGCCGAAGCGCTGCCATTTACCGCTTTCCCACTTCACGAGATATTCATCCTTGACGGCTTCTAATCTACCATCAGTATGCTCCGGCTTGAGGGTGACTTTGATATCCCCATCCTTCTCGACAACGTTCTCTACGCATTCGAGCTTGCGGATATCACCTATATTCTCCTTGCGGATTCTTATAGTCTTTATTACCTTCATCTATAGAAACCTCTCCGATTAGCCTACCACGCAAGGCAGGAGAGGTGGTTCACGTGGTATATGAATACATTATTAAAAACAGCCTACACGAAGAATCGGGAGGAGGATGACTTAACAACCTCGCTCCCTTTGTTCCACTAAAAATTTAAATCACATGCATGGCAAATACACTCGTGCTGCATGCAGGACTCGAACCTGCGACTAGCCTAATGAAAGACTACTGCTCTGACCAACTGAGCTAATGCAGCTTATGCACTCCTACTTTCCCAAGCAAGAGTGATATGGAACACAAAACATTCTACATAATAGAAAAAATTCAAAAAACTTATAAAAATTTACCTACTTTCTTGTGCCCAGGGGAGACTCCAACTCCCAACCTCGCGGATGCCACCACGGCTCTATGCAGTTGAGCTACTGGGCTGCCAGTTAACCAATTTAAATATACTTTACGGAAAAATGAAAAGAGCTTTTTAGGAAGAGAGGATGGATTCGCACCATCGACCTCCAAGGGCATTCCCCTGGCGCTCTGCTACTGAGCTACTCTCCATTAACATTATATTAAGTAGACATATGAAACACCTTTTTAAAAGCACCCGATCCTGTAATATTAACCCTTTAAATGTTTCCCTCGCCAGGGATATTGCTTACTAACAATTAACGCTTAACGCTATAAAAATACAATTGAATTATACTAGTCGTCGGAGAGTGACGAGTCAAACGTCTGTACTCTAGCTTCATGCCGTCGCTCTGTCGTTGAGCTATCTCCCCGTAGTTGCATCCTATCTTCACAGACAAGATGCAAAATAGCTAATCTTTTCCCTATAAAAAACAATAATCAAAATGCTTATTTGCAATGAATTGCGTTGCAGGTGTCGGACTTGGACCGACGACCTTTGGCTCATGAGGCCAACGAGCTATCCAACTGCTCCAACCTGCGATGTAGCAGACTATTCTCCCGAACAAGCTGCTTGTATTGATTTCTGTAAAATTTGGATATATATTATATGAACTAAATCACTTGATCCTCACGGACCTGAGTTTAAAGATGTTCTAATCTCGCTAAACCAATCAGAATAATTATTTGGAGGAGATAGAGGACTCGAACCTCCATCTCACGGCGATAAGAAACGGTATCATCTAGTTGCCGCTGTGCTTCCATTTACACCAATCTCCTCTTTGTTTTTATTATGAATGAGCAATTCTCACTTAATTTGGATTTTCAGAGCTTTCCCAGCTCACCAGACTGCAACGTTTTTAACAGTGCTTGCACCGACAATTCTTCGCTCCGGTGTAGTTCGTCTGCCTACTTGATGCAGAACTAACTGGATTTTCGTATGTCGTGCGTCCTTTCACCGGGTCACGGCGCCCAACGGTGCTCTCCGGTTACTTCTTTTCCACGCATACTTTTCTGTGCATCAATAAGTCAAAGATCTATTCTTCTGTCCTCTTTGTCGAGCTCTCATCTGACGCAAGATTGTCGCTGCCCGGACGACCTACTTTACAAGGTATGTGGACTTACCTTTGCGCCTTCAGAGAGAATCTACCAAAAGGAACTAAAAAGAGCGCGACTGAGGAGGGACTCGGACCCTTCGACCCTCGTTTTAGGAAAACGATGCTCTATCCAACTGAGCTACTCAGCCAGTTGGGGTGAAAATATCTAAAAACACCCCATATCTACCGCTGTAGATTCATTATAATATGATTATAAGTTCAAATTACGCTCTCACGAGCCTTTGGAAAATAAGATCGAAAATAAATATAAAATACGATTCTATTCTTATCAACCAACTTGAAGGACATCAACACACCTTATGTCCCTCTATGAGCTCATCTATATCGGACTTTTTGAAGAATGCGGTATTGCCTATCATATAATGATGAATCTGACCGCTCTTTCTCAAGTCGTGTATATAACCAGTGCTCATACCGATATACTCGGCGAACTCTTTTGTGGAGAGCCATATCTTTTCGACAGGCTCTACTGAAACTTTCTTGCGAGGCATAGGCTATTTCTCAATTAATGGAAGGATATCATGTTTCTTTAACTCATCATACAAGAATAGTCTTCCTTTCTGAGTCCACTTTGTGTGCATTACAGAACCTGCACTACCGTCACGATGAGTGATAGAAACTGTTTCTGACTGAACGTAACCACAAGGGAGATACTTTGCGTATAGAATCCACTGACCACCAACTTTACGTTGAACGCCGAAGTTTCTCAGCAAGATATTGAACGCCTTTGCTGATTGGCCGTAGTCTTGAGCAATCTGTGTCGTTGTAACGGTCTCCTTGCTCGAAAGGATTGTATCAACATAACTAACCTTTGGTTGCATCTCGGTGATTGTAGCCGAGAGCTGCACAATCTCTTCGTTCTTTGATTCAAGAGCAAGCTGCTGTTGTTCTATCTTCTCCTGCTGCTTTGCTGCAAGCATAAGAGCTTCTGCGAAAGACTGAGGAACTTGATACTGTTTCTTCTTCTCTAATTCTTCCCAACGAAGAACAAGCTTTGCTCTCGCCTCGTCATTGAACTTTGTCGCAATATAGAGACATTCTGTTTTTGTCAACTGATAGCAAGGTCTTTTCTCGCCTTTCTGGTCAGTATATTCAACCAGCCTAAATCTCGACCCGTTGATTTTCTCCCAAGCAACCTCCATTTTTCTAATGGCTTCCATGATATGCTTATGAAGCTTTCCTGTAATCTCTGCAATTTCGAGAGATGTCATTGTATCGGTTCTTCCGAGTTTTATAATTTCCTCCATACTTTAATCTTTTAAAGTTTACTACTCAACCGGAACGGCGGTAATAATCGCCGTATGGTTCTTATAGTCTGCCGAGGTTGAGTATTTGAGCACACCCTTCGGCAAATCTTCGTATTGAGCAAGCTGATAAGCGTATGTTACCGCCGACCGAACTGCTCTTGCGGACTCAAGCAGGAAGACTTCAAATTTTCCTGGCTTGATGCCCAATATGTCCTGTTTTGTTATTCTTGCGACCTTTTTCATCTTGGTTACTTAAATAATTCATTAAAAATTTGGCGTTGTGCGAAAAAAGTCGTATATTTGCAGTGTCAATGTAAAGTACGTACTTTCGGTCGCACAAGCCTCCGTTTGTAACGGCTTTGTTGGTTACTCGACCGTCAACGAGTGCAAAGGTACAAAAACTTCGGTAAAGTACCTAATGTTTCGGTAAAATACTTCGGTATATTACCGAATTTTAACGTTTCGAGTCGATTTAGTTGCGTATGTAAAACTAAGAAGTGTTATGGGAACATTAAATTCGGTACAAGAAAGGTTAGATTACCTCATCAAGATTAAGAAGATGAGCGAGAATGCCTTCATGAAGGCTACAGGAACAAACAACATCGGCAAGATGAGAAGCGGAAAGCTGTCAATATCCGAGGGAACGATTAGTAAAATATGCAATTCTCTCGGGGTTAGCTATAGCTGGCTAAAGTATGGAAGCGGTAGTATGAATGGAAATATGGTAATTCAGCTAGGCGAAACGCATCAGAAGATAAAAGAGTCCATCAACGAGGCGTTTAAGCACGGCATACCGATGGCACAGCTGATAAATGCCGGGAACGTTGGTGACAATAGTCAAAACATAACTACGGGAACGGAACGGACCAAGGAGCGTGAAGAGGAATCGTTCAAAGAGAAGAATGTCCAGCTCATTCAGATTATCAATGCGCAGAACGAGACCATCAAATCTAAGGACAGCGAGATTCGTCTTCTTAGGAAGATTCTCGCAGATAACGGAATCGACGTATGACATTATTATATATAAGGATTATGAAGAAGGTATTATTAGCAGCAATGATACTTCTTGCAGGAGTATCATTCACGTCATGCAGCAGTAGCGATGATGACGGAACAAATCCAGGAGCAGAGCAGCCTAACTACAAGATCCACGACAACAACATTGTCGGAGTGTGGAAAGGCGGCAACTACTACTTTGTCTCGTTCTCTTCTGACAAGCACAATGCTTCTCTTATCTCAAACAAGTTTCTTGACGAAGGAGATTACAGCATCAAAGGGGACACGGTTACCGTAAGCAACAAGTACTTTGGCAACGAGACCAGATATGTAGTAAACAGCTTAAGTTCAAACAAGCTTTCCATGACCATTACGTACAACGACAGATGGGAAGGGAAAAAGACCGTAACCATGAGCTTCACCAAGTCTGAAGACGAACCATGCACAAAGACGAATGATTTGGTCGGTAAGTCATACTATGCGCAGTATTCAGTAAGTCACGGAAGCCAACACTGGAACAAGACATTCTTGACATACAACACCATATCATGCACTAGAAGCGATGCGGCCAGTTCTACGCCATCCACATTCTACTATGTATATATGAAGCCAATGCTTTACTTCTATGTAATAAGGAGCAATGAATTCTACTACGATACTGTAAGATGCGGTAAAGTTGAGTTCAACTTAAATAACCAGATTGACGGTATGGGTTCGCTTTACGGCGACAAACTATATTAATTTATAGCAAAAACAGTGTTTTTGTGAGTAATATGTGAGTGCAGCATTATTCGACAAACCTAAGTATCAGAGCATTAGAGATTTACCAAAACATACGAGAGTCTTCCCAAGCCTGTGAGGCGGGTTCGACTCCCGTATCTCGCTCAAGTATTGATAATCAGCCACTTACATCGTTTTTCACTATAAAAACATAATCAAAAATCATCATCTTCACCCACAAAATAGGTACAAAATCGTGCATAATGTACGCCAATGTGATTAGTTTTGTGAGTAATATGTGAGTAAAATTGAGTTGTGAGTAAAAATTGTGAGTAAAATCTGTGAGTAAGTATGAATAGCATCAAGACGTACGTTGAAGGAAAGTCCCTAAAGGTTTTCTTCATCATCAGTTATCAGGGAAAGAGATTCCAGGTCTATACCGGCATCACGAGTACCGTCAAGTTCAGCGGGATGGTATTCCCGAAGAGTGTTCCGAACGCAAGAGCCAAGACGGCCATGCTAGCAAGGCTATTTGCGTCCGTGGAAGAATATGTCTATATGAATGGTGATCTTCCGGCAGCAAGGATGAAGGACGAAATCAAAGCCATCATCAACGGAAGGGCTGCATCTGTAGAGAAGAATATCCTCTACTACATCGATGAGTTCATCAAGACCAAGGCTAAGGATAGTACCAAGGAGATATTTCTAAGAACAAGGAAGAGAATTGAATCCTTCGATGAGCATGCGGATTTCGACAACATCGACAGGGACTGGCTCGAAAGATTCCAGGCGCATGAGCTTCTGAAGGGCCGCATGAGCGGAGGAATCGCCATCGACCTCAGAAATATACGTACGGTGTTCAACTGGGCCATAAATAACGAGATTACGACCAAATACCCTTTCCGTAAGTTCTCCATCAAGACGGAGCGTCAGCAGTACCTGTATCTGAGTGCCGAGGAGATGAGGGAGTATCGCGACTTCCCGGTTGAACCTTTTATGGAGAAGTACCGTGACTTGTTTATGCTCGGGTTCTATCTGATAGGCATCAACCTCTCCGACCTGCTCGAACTTCCTGCCGACTGCATCAAGAAAGGGCGCATTCAATACAAGCGCAACAAGACCGGCAGGCTCTACGACATCAAGGTTGAGCCGGAAGCGATGGAGATAATCAGGAAGTATAAAGGAAAGAAACATCTTCTGTGCATCCTGGATGACGGAGCGAAGGAATCAAGCTTCCGAAGAACGCTTGGTGATTACCTGAAGAGAATCGGACCAACAGAAATGAAGAAAAACAAGCGAGGCGCCTTAATCAAGAAGGAAATCAAGCCGCTTCATAAGGATATAGTATGGTATACTGCCAGGAGAAGCTGGGCTACCATAGCGGCGAGTATTGATATCCCGAAGGAAGTTATCGGTAAGGCTCTGGGTCATAGTGAATGGGATTCATCCACCACCGACCTCTATATTCAGTTCGACAATAAGAAGATAGACGAGGCGAACCGAAAAGTCATCGACTATCTGAACGGTTAACAAAGAAAATCCCCACGCCATCGGCAAATGACGTGGGGAAAGTTGTTTTATGACAAGCATCTATTTATCGAATTCGTTCAAATCCTTGGTAAGCTCAGAGATTTTATTTGAAATCTCATCACACCTCTTATCGGAATGATTCATCGCATCGATAAGTTGTCTCAATGTTATCCTGTGCTTGCAGTAATTAACCTTTGCGTGTTCGCATGACCATCTTTCCCTCCACAACATTTCCAGTAAGACGTAGAAGCGGATAATCCTACTCTTCTTGACGATCTGATGGATTGCAGTATCCGACTCTTTCTCAGCCTCCTTCAGCTTCTCCTTTGCCTCTATCAGCTCTATTTGAAGCTTCTCGTTGCAGCGGAGGGTGTAGCAGACTTCGGTAATGAGGGAAGTCATTAAAAACAAAAGAACAAACCCTCCCCAGGTTCCTATGAATACCCACGCTATTGTTAGGCAACACCAGAAGATAATGCTCACGACAAAAATGTCGATGCGGTCGAAAATCATTTTTAATCTTTCTTTCATACGCTACAAATCGTTTTTATAATTATTGGTTACAATCCAGAAGCTCATTACAATGTTGAATATCAGCAGGAGAACAATGATAGCCCAATACTGCCCGTCGGTAAGCTCGATGGTAAGATAATCAAAATCCTCGAAGTTCTTTCTGTGCCATTCCTTTTCTACAATCGGACCGATATACTCGGCGTACTTTTCGAGATTTACAGGATTGCTCATAAACCAGTCTCTACTCTTAACGCCTACGACCGGGCTATCACACCATGAAAATGCGTTGCACCACTTGACATTCTTGTTTTTGTCAATACCGACGCACACGACAAGCTCATTCTTGTTGCCGCCCTGCCAGTATGAGCGCTGCTTTTCAACGATTTCTTCCGGCTTGTTCTTAAAGAACAGGACGAACACCCTAAACTGCTTCCGCTCGCCATAGTATCCGTTCAGCCATCTCATCGCCTTCTCCTGGTCCTTCGGAATCTTCAGTCCAAGCACAGGGTTCTGATCATAAAGAACGATATCAGGATACTCGAACAATCCAAGCTTTCGTGCCTGCTGATAATCAATATCCTCAAACTTGAAAATAGAACGCGAGGCTTTCACTTTATTCTTATAATCGTGCTCGGAAGATAATGTGTACGAGTTTTCAATGGAGCCATCCCACGCCCATTCCTGAGCATCGCCATCCTTAGTGTAGTAATCCCTGTGCATATCAATGAACACGCTTTTGGTTCCGAGAATCTTTCTGACTACATTAAACTCGTTGTCGCTCATGAAGTATTCTTCCTTGTTCCTAGCATCGAAATAAGTCCAACGTTCAGGGTGATTGTCAACGTACGAACAATCATACGTTTCCGTACGTTGATGCTTTCCGCTTCCAACGGTCCTTGTGCACGTGCGATGTATGTACTCATTCCAGGCATCGTAATGACGGATTCTTGTCACGTAGCTTCCGAGATACTCCGTGTCGGCAGCATTGGACTGCTTGAACACGAACTCCATGAGGATGCCTATGAGGATGGAAGGAACAATGAGTACTGCGTATTCCCACCAGGTGGTCTGCTTCCTGAAGAAAATCAACAGGAAAGCAGCAACCACGAATGGGATTAGGAATATGAATATTTCCATAAGCCGTTACTTCTTGAACAGGTCTACGTCGTTATCCTCTCCAAGCTGCATGATCATCTTTGTCTTGGATGAGGAGATAACCTTGTATTCGATAGGCTTGGTGTCAGATACGAACCACTTCGCCGGATATGTCTTCACGAGCGTCTCGTGCTCACGGATGATATCGAGCATTCTCTCCTGCGATGTCTGGAACTCGGAACGCTGAATCTCTATGGACTGCATGAGGTCCTTGTATAGCGAAACGTCGAAGTTAGGATTACTTTCCTTGATCCACTTCATAAGCGAGCCGTCTCCCTTTGAGTATCTGCCCTCGATAAGTTTCGGATAGATGGACTCGAATGCGGACTTGTACTCATCCGTAACCTGTGCCTTCTGCTGAAGAACCTTCCACATCTTGTCGTGAACACCCTCAATCTTGCCACGCTGAGCATCTGACTGCTGGCGAAGTGAGATTTCCTGGTTGTTGTAATGGAAATAACAACCGATAACTGAACCTGCGGCGAGTACTACTATTGCAAGTACTGATGCCAAAATAATGTTTTTTACACTCATAATGCTTAAAAATTTTAAAAAATATATACTTAGTCTTTTATTTTAAAAATATCAATCAACACAAAAGCACCTAGGAATAAGAACCAGAAGCTCTTCTCTCCGTATGCCCTACTGGTGTCAAATCTTACAGTCGGTACTAGGTAATAAGAACCTTTCAGAATATCGCAACTGAAGGCTATCATTCTCTTTTTGGTTCTGATTTCCAGACGGTCAGTACTCTTGTTTAGTCTGATATTCATTTGTTTACTTTCTCCTCAATCTTTATTAATTTGTTACTTGTATCTATTTTTTAACGATATACTAAAACAGATCCTTGATTCTTCGGAAGTCCTCACCCTCTGGAACTGGACAATCCTTCACCCACTCCATATCCTTCACCTTCCACATAGACAGGTCGATGTCCTTAGGGAGAAGAGCCTTCATGTCAGCGAAGAGGTTGAGACGGAGAGAGCAGTCAGGGTTGAAACAGTCGTTGAGCTCTCCATTTCTCTTCTGCTCAAGCATCTTTGCGTTGATGTCGATAAACTCTTCAACATCCACCTTCTTGTGAGGCGTGAGGCAGATTCCGTCGAACTCGTAGCTGCAATCTCTGAGAATATCGAAATCGAAGAACGCAGTATAGAGGTAGAACTTCGATTTCGGCAAGCCCATGGCGTATTGCGTCGCCTTGATGCCTCCGACAAGCCATGTTGTCAAATGGCTGCTACCAGGCAGCAGCGGTTCTCCACCAGTGATACTAATCTCATCATAGTCCAGTCTGTCAACTACTGGAATCTTCTCGAAGTCGAACTGGTTGTTGCAGCACATAGGGCACTTGTTGTGACACTTTGCAGTCACCAGCAATCTTAGTTTCTTGTTCATAATCTCAATATATTTACTTATTTAAAATTAATATTTTCCTTTTTAAAAAGGTTATATGAAACAGGCAATAGACCTCTGAGAAAGTGGTTCTCCCCCTTACCCCCATCAGTCATTGAAACGATGAGAGCTTGGTAGGAATATTCCACTCGAAGTTACATGAACCCAGTATAATGAGCCCCTTCGGTCGGATCGGTTGCCAAATCGTACAGCACCTAATCTAAGCAGCTTTCTAGGTACGCCTAGCCCTGCCCGCCTTCTGCCTTCAGTTCCTGCGGTGTCACCATGCACCTCTTGCGACGTGGGTTTAAAGTCTGTGTAGCCGAGTGTATTTAGCCGACAAGCCACCAAGACTACCTGTCAGACCGAAAAAGGAATAGGGAAAGTGAAAACCCTATCCTTTGTTCGTGTAGCGCTCCGAACTCTGGATAGGGTTTCGTATAGGGAAGTGAATAATCACCGTATACTCAATGTCTGTTGTTTAGTGCGCTACTACTAACAAGCACTGCAAAGATACGACGATTATTCTTACCCTCCAAATGCCTGATTTGTGCCAAAAATCCGCTCATTCAAGTAAAAAGTAAAGACAAAGATTTTAGAAGTGCTGATTCTGCTAGTTATTTCGATTGAAGTAAAAACAGTAATCCTTGTCATTCATTAAAGTACAGAATATTTACAATTAACGTAGTTTAAGAAAAATGTGTGATTTTCGTTGTTTTTTCGGTGATTATCTTAATAAAATAGCCGCCTATCTGTAAGTGGATAAGCGGCTAGTTGCATTGCTATTTGTCTGTATCGAAGCGAAGTCCTTGCTTTGCTTCCTCCGGGGAAGAGACATCCTTCTTCAGAAGGTAATGTATGTGTCCGTCATAATTCAATTCGGTAACGAACTGCCATCCTCTCGCTGACATGTAGTTGAGAATGTCTGTGAGGTTGTTGAACTCAATCTTCTTGTTGTTCTCGTCACGAAGGGCTACAAGCTGCTTCTGCTCGCCCCATTCAAGGTCTAATCTGATCTTATTCGCAAGGTTGCGTGTACCGCTAATTGTGCAGTAGTAAGGATACTTCTCCTGCGCAATGGATGATGCTGTCGCCAAGACAAACATCAATAGAAATAAAATCTTCTTCATAGAAATGACTTAACCGTGCTGTCGAGGGCTATGAAAGGTGATTACTTGTTCTCCTTATAAATGTTCTCCTGGTCTTTGATAGCCTTCTCTAGCGTCCAATCTGCTTTTGGATAGATGCCTTCGCCTAGACCAGTATTGAAATTAATGTAGTAGTTATCACCATCTTCACGAACCGTAATGTCTGTACCATTATGGTTAATATCCTGCCCGTTATTCTCGAATATCTGCCAGCCTGTAGAAACGAGTGAAAGAATATGCTCGCCATCGGTGGCGAAATCCTCATCATCATAACCGATAGAAGAATCAGCAGTATATATCCATCCGTTCTCCTTGCAGATGCCACGAACCAACTCACAGCAGTCATCTTCCGGATTTTCCTCTTGATAAGCTGTCAAAAATACTTTGAGGTCATCTAATGTATTAATATCTTCTTTCTTCATAACTTTGTCGCTTAACCGTGATGCGTAGGGCTTATAAATTATTACTCGTCAATAATATCACATCCATTGATGTTTATGTATTCAAAAACGCCTTTATTCTTGCGTTCCTCGTTCCACTTTGCAACTTCTAACTTTGTGACAGAATCACGACCAATGAGTTTCGCTGCATACTTTAATGCCTCGTTTTTATTCTTAAACTCTTCTCTGTGATATTTTCCGTCTACATACGAAATTAATGTAGAGCGACTATTAAAGTACTTCCCTTCTGCGTCGTTTGTAGCATAGACCTCACACATTTCCTCTTCCACTATGAAATACACCTTCATGCCATCATAGTGCTTTTCGAGAAGTAAGTTGAAGTCTGTCGCTCCCCATGCCTCCTCTGCCTCGATGCTCAAGATACCATCTGACAGCTCAAGATTCTGGATAAATCCACGAATGTAGCTGTCACCAATTTTCTCGCCAAGAGCCAGGATGATGTTTCCTTCCCAGTTCTCAGACGCTCCTTCCTCCATTACAGTACGCTCTTTGTTCATAAACGCCTTGCAAAGGTTGTTTAACTCCTGAAGGTCCTTCTGGTTGCCTTCAATACGATAGCTTGTTGATGCCCAATTTGCCATAATTCTTATTTTTTAAAAAGTTATTAATTGCAGGAGCCGAAGCTCCCTATTTTTGGCTAATCGGGGCCGTTTTAAAAATCCCCTCCTACCCTCACGGGCAAGAGAGGACAGCCATTTAAACAAATCTAGTTATGAAAACTAGAAGTATATCATTTTCCACCTTTGATGATATCGAATACCCGATGCTCACCATCAGCGGAAAGTCTGTTACCGTCTTCGTCGCATATATGGCCATCTTCGTTGACCCATATCTTCTGGTTGAACATTTTCTCACACATGCCGAGGGCAAGAAGGTATTCCTGCGCTTCAACGGAAACATTCTTGCCAGTATTCTCTGCCTGCCTGAAGTTTTCTATGAGCTCCGGGTTAAGGTCAGGCGCCGTATCGTCGTACTCATCCATCTCCTCGTGGTATTGGAAGTTCAGTGACTCCAACTCCTTTACCATAGCGGAGTTCGTAGAGATCTCGCCTGTGAGTGCCTTTATGACCGTCTGCTTTATAAGCTCAGCATACTTTTCCTGGCACTCATTGATGAGTTCTTTTTTATTATCTTCTGCCATATTCGTTATTTAAATTGGTTAAACAATAGCAGGAGATAGCTAATAGCCATCTCCAGTTTTAGCTTGGCCCTCATCTAAACCATCGTCCAGATCCTTATCGTATACACCGAACAGTCTCAGGGTACTGCTGTCAATCTCGGTCTTACCAACGATGTACCGTTGCGTCATCTGGATATTAGGCTTACCGTTACTAGTATGCCCCATCATAACGGCAATCTGCTCCAACGGTACGCCTTTCTTGGAGAGATTCGTGGCGAACGAACGTCTGCCGGTGTGTGAAGAGATGAAGAGGTACTTCTTTCCGGTCTCTTCCTTACCTGCATGGAACACCTTCGTGTTCTCGTCTATTCCGCAATCACGGCAGATATCACGAAGAGTTCGGTTGAAGGTCATCTCGCTGATTTCACCAGGAAGAGGCTCGACACCCGTGCCGCATACCAGGAACGGACGGAGCTTCTTGTGAAGAGGAACCCTTACCTCCGTCTTTGTCTTCTGTGCCACATACACAAGGAAATGCCCGGTATCATCGATGTTCTCAGGAGTTATCCTCTGACAATCACTATATCGTGCTCCACAGAGGCATTCCATGAGGAACATGCGCTGGACATATCTCCTAGTCTGTCCCCTCGGATTGTAATTGATGATTCTATCTATCTCCTCATCCGAGAGATAGACGGACTGTACAGGAACAGCCTTCGTCCTGAGTATCTTTCCGAACGTCGGGCTGTTAATCTCCTTCGTAGCATCGTTCTCACGTATCACCGCCTTGATGGTGGCGCATACGGTCTTTGCGGAATTGGGAGCATAGTTCTCCTTGATCTTCTCAAAGAGGTCGCGGAGATTGTCGTCAGTGATGTCTTCCCACAATGGCTTGCGTCCCAACAGCTCCTCGAACATTCTCACGACCTTGATGAACTTCGGATACTTCCAGATATAAGCTCCGTAGAAGGTGTTGTGCCTCCATGCGTTGTCGTGATAGTTGGCGAACCATCCCTGCTTGATAGCGAGCTTGTACTTCTCCTGCTGAACAGGACTCAACAGTCGTTCCCAGTCTCTTGTCTTGATTCTTAATTCTTCTGTCATAATTCTAATATTTTGGTTATTAGTGGCAAAGATACTGAAAGTTTATAAAATAAACCATCATCTTTGCCGTTTTTAACGCTAAATTAACTTTCGAGCTCATCGTTTAGCTCGTAGGCAATACTGGCGAGCGACTCGAAATCCATCTCAAAATCCATAGGGGATACTCTCTTCACCACTCTTTTGTAGCTCATCATACGTAGTGTGATAATCGGGATAGCGGTATCCTCGCCGTTAGTTTCAATGAGGACAGCTTCGAAAAGTCCGTCGCTGCACTTAACCGGGTTCTTAAGTTTCTTGCTTAGGATTCCGCGCGCTCTCATTATCTCACGGATGGTGCATGCAAGCTCCATCTTAACACCTGAACGCAACTCATCAATCTTGTCTTTCAATACTTTTCTATCCATAATCTTAATATTTTGGTTTAACTTGATGCCCGCCATTCCTGACAGGCTTGTTTGGCTAAACTCTGTTCGTGAATACGCTCTCTAGCTTATCTCGGACAATATTCTTGAATCGACCAAGCATCTCATCCAACTCCCATCTGTTAGGATTGTTGTAGAGACCGGATGCGTAGGTCCTCGCATTCTCCAATGATGCAAGGATGTTACGAATAGCCTGCATCTCATCGTCAGTGGAATCATAGCAGTCAAAGCTGCAAGTAAGTCCGTTGTCGTAGTTATCGAACTTCTTGCTCGGGTAGGCTTGGTTGTGGTATTTCACGACCAACTCCCTCAGCATCTCCTTGCAGTCAACCATGTCGTTGATAATGTCTTGTAGGTCGTATGGGGCGCCATTTGTTCCGTGTCCATCTGGTCCAACCCAATTAATAGCCTCCTCGCTTGGGTCAAAGTCTCTCCAGTACTCCTCCAGCTTGTCGGCGAAGTCACACTCGTTGTCCGTCTCGAACCAGATAGAAACAATGAAGTCTTGGTCTTGTGGGGAATACTTCTCTAACTCGACGCAAACCTCACCTCTTTCGTTAGGTGTATCGTCAACATTATAACTCCAGTCTAATTCCTCAGCTAATTTTAAAAAATCATTCATATCTTTAATTTTAATTGGTTAATACTAGGAGCGTGAAACAAAATGTTCCACGCCTTGTTCGGCTTTATACCGGCAGAGACACGATGTATTCTTTCTTCTTCTTTCGTGTTCTACTCTTCACAGTGAATCCGCAAAAATCTCTCAGCCACCCGGCAGCATTGCCGATGAAAGGCTCGTTCACCATAAGGATAGGACGAAGCATTCCGCTCTTCTTCATGTACTGATAGTCTATGAAGTCGAACGAATCATCCGGGTCCTCACTCTTTTTTGCCCATATGTTCACGTCGAGATAGTCGATGAAGTCTCCCTCTGGCGGGTTATCCATCTCAATGAACCTCATCGGCGTAAGGAGAATCGTATCCTTAGGCTCGTGTGCCATAAAGAAATTCTCTATAACCTCGTTGAACTTGTTCATGTCCATCTGTTTCTGGACGATGCCCTTTCTCTTCATGATGTCAGAAGCTTTGAGCATTTTTGTACCTCTTCTTGCTGTTACCATAATTCATTAATTTTGATTGGTTAATACTTGGGGAACAAAAAACCGGCGTGTCTCACGACAGACCGGCTTGAACCATTTAAACAAAATTTAGTTATGATATGAGTAGTCAGCCGCTGTTAACGACTGACATGTTTGGCTAATCTTTCGGTACGTTCCAATGGAATGAAATCGTCGCTTCGTCTTCGTAGATGGAGAACGATATTAGTAGTTTTGCGTCTCCCTCACGCTCGTCATCTATGTACTGCTTGTACGCCGGAACCATGTAGGTCGTTAGGTGACATTCGTCTTCAGTCAAGTTTTTTATGACTGCATTTCCGAAATCATCAAGCTTGTCCGTGCTTCTGTAGGGCTGCGGGATACATTTCAGCTCGACAACATTGCTCTTGACTGTGGCCATTACCGGAACACCGGCAATGAATCCTAGATACGTATTACCTGAGAATGCGTAGCTTCCGTCATCGAACATGTTCTCTTCCCACCAGTCAAGCATGACATTCTTGTTGTCAAGGGGTGCTGGAGTAAGCTTGTCTACATAGATTATCTTCTTGATTTTCTTCATAATTCCTCATTTTATTTGGTTAAACATAGAATCGGTTACCGAATCAGTAACCGACTTTTGGCTAGCATGGCTCCCGGCTGGCGCCTTACTATAAAAGTTCGATCAAGAGAGCTTTAGCTCGAAGGATTACCTCCAGTAATAACTGGAGGAGATCCTTCGTTGCAGAAGCTCTTGTAAACACATAGCTGCCGGGCCACCACGCTTTAGGTGGCGAACCTTACGTTCTACTGATGATTACTTGTTCTCGCTTTTGGCTTTCTTCCATTCAAGAATCTTGCCCTGGACGCTGATATTATTGTCCTTGATAAGCTGCTTGAGGATACCAAGCATTCTCCAACCCTCTTCATCGTAGAGCTTGGCTTTAGACTCAAGTTCCTTCAGAGAATTGGACTCTGACATCTTTCGTCCGTTCTTCATGAATCTTGCTCCGTGGAACATAATGAGGTTTCTCATCGTGTAGTAGGAACCAGACCCTTTGTAAGCATGAATGAATGCATCTGCCTGCTTGGTATCCCATGCGAGATGCTTGCGCTTCTTGTTGAACTCGCGAACTGCATCGTAGAGATCCTTGTAGGTCGGTGCAGCACCCATCTCGTTGGCAAGGTCACGGAGAGGAGTGTATACCTTTCTCTCCAAGTCTGCGACAAAAATGTCCTCGTTCTGAAGACGGATATAAGGATTACCCTTGCAGGTATGCTTGTATGTCTTCTTCTTGTTTCCATCCTTGTCTATCTTGGTTGTGTAGATGCACTTGTCGTCAATGTAGCTGCGAAGCTTGTTAATGTAGTCAATAGCCATATCGTGTGCTACGCAGCCGTTGAACCAGCGATTTCTCGCCTTGGTGTTTTCGTAGTCCTTGTGGTCACACATCTTCATCTGAGCATGCAGCTCGTTCTCCAACATGCGCCACTGGTACTCGTAGCCCTTGTGCTGCAACACCTCGTTGAATGTGCGTCCGTTCTTATCCATGTCTCGCAACATGTGGAACATCTGACTCATCACCCAACGACGGAACAGCTTCCAGTTGCTTACGTATCCACCTTCGACAATCTGCTTGCCTACCGAATCGATGGTTGCATCGTCCATATCAACAGGAACTGCCGCACCATTTTCGATTTTGATAAGCTTGTCGTCACCGAGAGGGAAATATTTACTAGTATCAACACCTGCTGCCTTAAGAGCTTCGAGACGCATCTGTGCCTTTGTCTTCTTGGTAGCTGCTGTAGCCTCTACGTTCTTTGTTACAATGTTCAAGTTCTCACCAGTGATTGTTACAATCTGCTTCATAATTCTAATTATTTAAATTGGTTACTAAAAATTTATTTAACTCTAGTGGATGAGGCTTACGCCCCACCATTGTTTGGCTCAATCCAGTCTCTGAGGATAATCAGGTCCTTGTCGTTCTCGGACTTCCAGAACCATCTTCCCCATCTGTTCTCCCATGCAAGGTTGCCTCTGAGTAGCTGAATCAGTACGTATAGCTCCAGCTTACATCTAGCTACCTCCCGTCGCTCACCATACATCATATCTTCGTCTGAGAGCTCTTTCTCTGGCAAAGCCTTGAAGTAGTAGCGGCGATGTGATTCGGAGCGCTCAGACGGCACAGAGTGCTTGTACGCTGCATATCTCTGCTCGATGCCTACAAACACAACCTCGGGTGTAAGGTAAGGTGTGTCTTTCGGCTTGTCTTCCTCGGACATTACTACCTTGCCGTTCACTCTACATGTTCTCTTCTGGAAGTTGATGGTGAACTTAGCGCCATTCTCAACTTCATTGATAATCTCGTCGTATGTCATAATTCTATTGTATTGGTTAATAGGGATAGTGCTTATTCTAGCACTATCAAATTGGCTTCTTCGAGTTCATCCTTACTCAGTACATCTTCGTCTTCTCCGATGTGGATATAGAATTTATCTCCGTTCGCCCACTCCATTGCACGCATATACAACCAGTGAGCCTCCTCGATAGAGAATCCGTCCGCGCTCACAGAGTCCAGCATCTCGCCCATGCAAACTTCGGATTCCCAGTACTCTTTCTTGATTTCCTCAAGCTTCTTAAGTAATTTACTGTTCATAATTCTAAAATATTGGTTAATAGGAGTGCGCTCAGAGAATCTGTTGCGTAACTATAAGGTCTTGATAAATACTGTATCTAAGTCCTGACAGATCCAGGTAACCACCTGGATCTTCAGGATGATTGATACCGTATTGTACAATCTATTCTCCTTGCGCACCATTCGGCTCGCAATAACCTAGTCTGACTCAACCTGATACGTTGCATTGCTTTAAGTTTTCGATTAAGGGCGTGGCATTGTTATGAAGCCAACCTCCAGGAAGCGAATGCTTCCACATCCTTGGCTTCAGAATCAATGAAACGCTCGATGAACACTCAGAACTTGTCAGACATCGCTGCAATGCGCATGACTTATCTCATGTATTATGTTGCATGGATATACGTTCGTGATTCAACCCCGTGTTCGGATACCTGCGCCTGCGGTGAAAACGGCTAGGCGCAGGTATTCCACTCACGTGGTATTAAACCTCATACTCTTGATAAGTCGTGATGCAATTCACTTTTGGTTGTTTGTAGGTACACTTATAGGTCTGTTGCCTTACTATAGGCTGATGATTGATCCAGCTGGTAATCGCGGCGGAACGGCCGATAATGGCAGTGCAACCGCGATGCTGCAAAGCTGGAGGAATGAACCAATGCCTCCTCGTGTACCTCGTTTGGCAATAACGTTGTCTTCATTTGAGAGCGTGGCACGTAGCTTTATTAGTTTGATTTGAACTGTTGCGTATCGCCGGAGTACCCGGATAGTGTTCCGGGGAGGCCGGCGAGATTCGCCAGAGTTCTATAAACTATACTCTCCTTTAAAGACTACCCTCGTGCTAGGGTGATTCACTGACCGATGGCTCGGCACAATACTTTATGTTTCTGATTTGACACAGGATTCGCCAGAATAGTTAATCCAGGACTCCATGGATTAACTACTCTGGTTAAGAGAACCTGTGGTATTAAACATTGCCATCCATCAGGGATTGGTGGTGTGCGCCACCGGTGGAAGTCATACGGACTGGCACATTTCTGTACTTCGTTGATGAGCTACGCCTTGTTCGTCATACGAACATCCATGCATTGTCGGATGTTCAGATGATGTTATACGAGGCATCGCCTGAATCTTCTCCCGTCCTTCTCCCACGTCCGTGTCTCGGTTACAGAGTCTGCCGGTCAGAAGATGCTGCGCATGGCTATATTAGCTTGATAATATCCTGGTGGAGAGGATCGCTGGACCATCTCAGATTATGAGATGCTGTCCGCGATCTTCGAGACCGGATGTTTAAAACCTTGTGTCTTCATTCCGACAAAATCCTTGCGCTAGGATGCTTATCTACAGAGTATTCACCAATGTGTTGTACGCTGCCCTGCTTGTTCGCAAGGCATTCTGAGCACAACCGATTGATAGATACCCCTTGATTTCGCTCTCTGTCTTACTCCTGTTGGCTTTCACGTTCCTGCCACGTCCTCGGTCTATGCAACCTACAGCCTGAGTCTTTACGTATCCGAGGCCACCAACTTTACTCTTGCCTGTCTTGACCGCACGGATGCAGTCCATAACGAAGGCGTTGAGCTTGTCGATGTCCTCTTTCACGTTTATGACCGGAAGAACCTGAGTAGCCCAGGAATAATCGCAGTACCCCTTGTAGAGATACCTGTTGACTGAATTGATGGCTTTCGTTATCGTGGTGTCACGCTTCTTTATCGTCCTTTTCTCAATCTCCTTCTGAAAGGTCTTGATACGTGTGGATGACAGGGAGATATTGTGACCCTTGATGGAATATCCGAGGAACTTGAACCAGTGATTAGCGTCAAGATACTCAACCTTCTTCGGGTTGAGCGTCATCTGCATCATCTCCAGCTCGCTCTTCATGATATCCATGGCTTCCTCATAGTCTTCACCGACAAACAGCGTATCATCTGAATAGCGGACGTAATATCCGTTAAGCTTAGATAGCTTGTCGTCAAGATGATAGAGAATGACATCAGCCAGCCATGCAGCAACAGAGCATCCCTGCTTGAGGGACTGATACTTCTCACAGAGGTTGTTGTCCTCATCAAAATAGATATCTGTATGATAGTAGTCACGAATGACATCTATCAGCGCAGATTTTCCGTACTTCTCCTCTACCTTGTCGAATGCCCAGTCGATGAACCGGATAGGCACAGAATCAAAGTACTTGGAGAAGTCGCCTTTCCACCCGATGATTTTACCATCTGCCGAGTATATTATCCGAGACACTTCTTGCACCACACGACCGCAGCCGATACCCTTTTGGTATGACGTACAGCGTGGATGCACCATCTCTGGCATCAGCTCGAACAGGAGGTCGTTGGCTATGCTCAGTAGGATTCTGTCTACAGGTTCATTCACGTAGACAGTACGGAAATCTCCGTTGTCTTTTGGAATTTTTGCTGTATGCGGCGGCATTATCTTGTAATTGCCGCTCTTGATCCTCTGATACATAGCCAGACGAGCCTTCGGTGTCGTAAGCTGATACATTACTGCTTTGTTCATGTCCTTGAATAAGCCTTTCTCGATAGCATACTGCCATCTGGCTTTCTCAAAGAACATACTTAGGATTCTGTCTTCATTCATAATTCTTCTTGTTTTGGTTATTGTGCGCAGTCCTTAGCTGCGCTTTTTAGGCAATGTTACTTCATCGCAAGGGAAGCACTGGTCTATGGGCCACCAGTATTCGTTATCAATTCCAGCGAATCCTCTTTCCTCTGAAACGTGAGTCACGATGTGCTCCTCTGACTGAGAATGTATATCACAGTACACTCTCATTCCTACCTCGATTTTCTTCATATCTATAATGTTTTGGTTATTGGCAGGGAGATTACTCTCCCCCGTTTGGCTAGTCGATGTGCTGATAAACATCTCCTCCCTGCTCTTTTTCGTTGTCAGCATATAACTCCTGATTAGAGTCAAGCTCTATTTCTTCGTTTACAAAATTGCTGGAATCGAGAACGATGACAGAATCATTGTAGGCTGTTTGTACTTGTTCAAGCGCATCTTTCTCACTCTTGGCATCTACGCTGACAATCTTGTTTAAAGTCTCTGTGACTGATACGTAATATCTCTTCATAATTATTGATAATTTGGTTGATAATGGAAGTACGCAGAATGTGCGTACTATTCAGGCTAAGTCCAATCTACGGAAAGGACAAAATGGATAATGTTAATATTGTATCCGTTTTCCACTATATACTTGATAATGGCACGTTTTACGAAATACTCCCTATCTGTGTCAGAAGACTTGCTGTATGCTTCTGAGAAATACTTGAACCCGAAATAAACGGATTCCTTCAAGACGTATCTCTTAAACACCTCTGCAACAAATCTCCTGCCGCCCTTTCTGTCTAAAATTTCATCTATAATCATAATTATCTATCATTGGTTAATAGTGATAGCCCGGAGGCTATCTTTTAGGCTAATGCGTTCAATACTCTGCGTGCGTTGTATGCGACAGGATTCTGATACTTCATCTCCGCATTGATTCTACGCTCACAAATCTCAATGCATCTCTCGTGTGCAATATTCTCGGATAAGGCATCAAACTCGATATGGGTGCTGCCAGATGATGGCTTGCCCACACAATACTTGTGCCCGTCACGATAGCACACGATTCTTCTGTTCACTCTGTAGATAGTTCTACTTCCCTTCTGTGAAATTGTAATCTTTGTCATAATTCTATTTAATTGTTTAATGGAAGAGGAGCATGCAAGCTCCCCTTGGTTAGGCTACTCCTTCCACCACTCTGCAATATCAGAGCGCTTCAGGTTTCTCTTTTCTAAAAATTCCTTCAGAGTACTACAATATGTATTCATGCTGTAGAAATCTCCTTTAAGTCTTACGATTACCTGCTTCATGATCGTAGGTTTTAAAGTCTTGCCCATGAGTATATCTTAGCTCTTCTTTTCTCTTCTTTCAGCTGGGAGAGGAGATCTTTCTTCTCTTCTCCCGAGAAATTCTTGCGGATATACTGCTCACACTGCTTCTTCTTCCAGAAATGAACCGAATCTGAAGCGTCTGGCGTTATTGAAACCCACATCATGCCGCCTACTACAGGAACAAGTCCTGCGTAGATAATTCCTTTTCTAAATTCCATAATCTAATCATTTAAATGGTTTAACATTGAATATCCCCATGCTAGGGGATATTGTTAGGCTGTCTCGTAATCTTCCACCATCATAGAGTGGAATTCTTCAAGCTCGTTGGAGAAATTGTACTGGATGTTGTACGTACCGAATGCTTTGAAGTACCATTCCTCAAGGTACGCTCTATCCTCGTTCGCCTGCTCGCTGTCTTCTGCGGCATCAAGTCTGGCTACCATGGCAGGATACAAATCGTAGTAATCGTCGCCATCGTAGTCCGTCGCCCAGAACGTACCTGTAACGTGTCTGGGATAATCGTTGTACAGATTTGCAAAATTTCCATCCATGCGCTGGTCGTTAAGATGGAGATATTTCTTCATCTCTCTGTTTACCTTGTGGGTAAACTCCCATGCGAGGGACTGGATATTCTCACTGAGCACATCTGCAATGTATTCTTCCATATCTTCTGCGTCATCGAATTCCTCCAGACACTCACGATATAGTTCCTCGATAGTCTTGGCAAAACTTGCCACACCGATATAATCAGCTACTTTCTCGATAACTTCACCCTTGTTGTTCATAAAAACTTCTACAATATTCTTTTCCATAATTCATCTGTTTTAATGGTTCATAATGGTTCCCCACGATGGTGTGGGGAGTTTTAGCCACATATGGCAATGTCGCCATAATTTCTATAGAAATGCTTGTATGCCTCAAGACCACTGGCAGCTTTCAAGTCTGTAACCTCTAGCTTACCGGTATCCTTGCGTACCTCTGCAATAGAGAATGTATTGTCGTGCGTCCACTTGATGAGGTCCACACGCCTAACTGGATTCTCTGCTGTTTCTACGATTTCGCACTTCAGTAAATCGTCATTAAGTATTTTCTCTAAATCACTCATAATTCTGTAATTGTTGGTTAATAGAAATCCCCACCCGTTGGAGTGAGGATTGGTTCGGCTAATCGAACTCACTTTCGTCCTGCTCGTACCACCAGTCCTGGAATCGACTCGCAACCTCTTCCAGTGCATACTTAGCAAATGTGTCGTAGATATTTCTGCTCTCGCCCTCGTTAAAAGGAGCATACAGAGCCTTGCCGATAGCATCATAGGTGACAGATTTGTCGTCCTTGAAATTACCGAAGCCCTTAATCATCGTGATAAGGTCTTCGCCCAAATCATCGGCAAGCTCGTGCATATTCTCCATGATAGCACTCTTGTTCTCGTTCCAGAACTTGCAGGTCTGAGAATAATAACAGAATCCTGTGTACCCGTCATTTGCATTTCTGCAACTATCGAGAGAATTAAGCAGTGTGTCTTCATTAACACCGCCAAGCTGCTCTACTACGGCATATGCCATCTTTACGAATGATGGATTATCATTTTCCTTGATAAACGCATCCCATACTTTCTGTATATTCATATTTCTGTGTTTTGGTTGATAATAGAAACAGGCAAGCGAACCATACACTTGCCTGTAATTTTAGCCGAAAATGTAGATAGCCGAAGTTCTTGCACAAATAGCATACAGCTTTCCGCTATCACCACGAAATAACATTCCGTTGCATCCGTACACACCGGAAGAATAGCCTACCTGACTATATTCTTCCGGGATGGCTGCACGGCTTGAACTGTGTGTTATATCCTTGGCAGCTCCTACTCTAACGAGTCTCTTCAACTCTTTCTGTGTCATTTTCTCCATAATTCTTTAATTTTGATGGTTTAACATGGTTTCTGTGCAGATAGACTGCACAGAATGTTTGGCTAGAACTTGCGAGGGCGCATGCACGATTGCTCAATCTCCTGAGCTTTCTTGTCTGCACGTGCTACGCGTCTGAAATACTCGCTCTTGTCGAGATTCTTGCGTCTGCATTCCTCGCTGATCACCTCCTTGTGGCTCACTACGAGTCTTGCAAGGAATCTTCTGTCTCCGTCTGTCATAATTCTAATTTTGATTTGGTTAATAATAGAAGTGTAGCCCTATAGGAGGACTACATTTGATTAGACTATCTTTTTCCAACCTCCCTGAAACGGATGACCTCCAGCATCAACGCACGCCTCAATTTCCTCAACAGATAGGTAGTCAATGCGTATATACGCAGGATAACAATCAGTGTCCTCCATTGTTGGGTCTGTGTAGCAGTGCATATCATCATCGTCGTCAGCCTCGTAATCGTACAATCCGTACAACTCATTCTTTTGGCAATACACGAGATAACGCTCCATTGCTTGCTCCAAGTCGTAAGCGTAGATGTCAATGATAGGCTCTACGTAATAGAACCGGTACAAATGCGTACCATCTTCCTTTGTGTTAAATGTGTTCATAATTTATTCTGTTTTGGTTAATAGCAGGCAGCACATTATCGTACTGCCCAGTTCTGGCTAGAGATTGTACACCGGACTTTCTGAAGCACACAGAATCGTAGGACCGGTGAGGATGGAGAACGCACAAGGGTCGAAACTCTCGATTTTCTTCATGCTCTCGATTTTCTTTTGTACTACATCACGTATGGATGACAGACTCAATCTGCCGTCGATAGGCATGACAGAATCCATGCCCACCATTTCAACGATACTGAAATCCTCTGTAAATCTCATATTCACAAGGTCAAATTTATTGATCTTGTGATAGAATTGTACCCATTTGCTCATAATTCTACATTTTTTGGTTTGTAGGAGAGGGAGATAAAACTCCCTCAATTTTCAGGCTGAGTACTTCTTGATGAACTCTTTAAGCTCGTTGAAGAGCTCGCCCATCTCCTCTTTGCTGTCTGCGCAGATGAAACGTGGATAACAGGTATCCGTTATTTCTCCTCCCATGCTATTTCTGACACAGGCAAAAGAACTGATATACCCTTCGCCGTTGTCGTTTCTCACGCTGATGTCAAGAGTGAGCCTTGATGGATTTTTCAATACTTCTCTCTGAGTCTCCTGCAATCGTGGCAGGATGACAGAGTTCATGTACTCTACATTCTTCTTGTATTCTTCATCTATCATAATCTATAATTTTTGGTGAATAGTATGCGTGACAACCGCCACGCACATTTCAGCTCATGCACAATACTGCAATCTCAGAGAAACTCTTGGAGATAGCCTCCTTGCTACGGAAATCCCTGTAGCCTCTGGTATTGTTGTTGTGCCACTGGCGTGCAGCAATCTTGATCTTCTCCATCTCATGCATAAGCGCACGCTCAAAATTCTTCTGTGATTTCTTGTCTAACATAATTCGATTTGTTTAATGGTTTTACATAGTATGCCCAGGAAAATGCCTGAGCACATTTTTGGCTACTCGTACTTGTTGAGCAGGAAAATCAGAATAATGCCATCGCCATTCAGGAGAGTCTGGCTCTTGTTCTCGTCATTTATTATGTTTTCACATATTCTCTCAAAGAACGGATACGGGTCTCCGGAAATACTCTTGTAATACAATGCCATGTACGTACCGGGGATGAGAGGATAAGAGCCCTCAGGTTCTCCACCGAATACGTCACACGCCTGAGTATTGATCAGGACACGACGTACAGAGAAATTTCCCTCAACTTCCTGTGCGTTCATTCCACGCAAGAGGTCTATAACCTCATTCTTGCTCAAATCTTGCTTTAATATTCTATCCATATTTCTCTAATAATTTGGTTAATAGAAGAGAGGAGCGGAAACTCCTCTCTGTTTTGGCTACTTTCTGAGACCTACGAACGTTGTAGGCCTCTCTGCTGTGTAACTGGCGTTAAGCTCTGAAATCTCGTTCGCCTGGCTAATAACTGTCTTTCTCAGCATCACGTTTGCTCTGTGACAATTATACAGAGTAATTGATACTACAAACAATGCAAAGCACACTACGATAAATAATGTAACGAAAATATTCTTCTTCATAATTCTGTAATTTAATTGGTTGATACTAGATACCGCCCGAATATCTCCAAGCGGTAGTTTTTGCTAGTCATAGATATCCTCTATCTGCTGATGGATGGCATCTATCATCACACTGATGATAAACAGACCGCACATTTCAAGAACCGCAGAATATAAAACGGCTTGAAAATCTCCAAGCACAAATCCTACGATGGCAATGAAACCACACACGAAACTCACGATAGTTACGAGCGCAGCAGATAGCACGCCCTTTCTTACGATATACTTTTCCATAATTCTTTTGTTTAATTGGTTATATTATCGTACTGCCCAAATCTATCGGGCAGTTTTTAGGCTGAATGTTTCCAAGCACAATTATCGTACTTTCCAAATTTCTCACACTCCAGGCAGGGTGAAATTCTCCAAGCGGAGCGTAGATCTCCACAGCTCCCTGAAGAACCACCTGCCAATTATCGTACTTCTCCAGAATATTCCAAGCGCAATTCCCCAAAATATTCCAAGCAGAATTACGGTAATATTCGTACTTGCCAAGCATAATAATGCCGGCACGCTCTGAATAAATCCAAGCACAATTATCGTACTTGCATAAATAATCTGTCTCGCTGTCATAATTCTAATTTTATTGGTAAAATTGTTCCGTAGCCACACACGACAATTATCGTACTGGCTACAGATTTTTAGGCTAGAACTGCAACGGTAAGTCTTTTTCCATTGTAGCTCATGAATTCTACGTGGCTGTATATTGTCTGTAAGTCTGCAATATACCGCTCCATCATTCTCTTTCCTCTGCAATCTAATGATATCGTACTCATAATTCTAAATTTGTTGGTTTGTAATTGTAGAGCGGAGATTCCTCCCCGCCCCGATTTAGCCATAGGAAGTACGGACACGTTTTTTTATTGTCTTCATTCTCTCATGTTTACTCCGTACACCTTCGCTTCAAATAATCGACACGTTCACACGCTTGCTTAAAATCTGCTGCGAGCGTTTTAATTTCCGTTGCCTCGCTACCGTCCCCGTTCATGGATTCCAGAGCACCACCAATTTGGTGCGTTGCGCTTCTACGAGTACTGGCGCACACTGGGAGAGATTTCTCTTTCGGATATACCTCACGTGTGTTATTCTCTCATTACAACACGAATTGTGATTTTAACCACAAGGCTCACAACTGACAAGCCTGGCACGTTCGGAACCCGTCCACGTGTGCCACACGATAGAATATGAATTATGATTTCTTTATCCCTGGGACGAAGGATATTATTCCATCGTTATAGGTAACACGACCTATCCCAGTGACTAGTGTTCTCCACTAGCTATCGTCCGCTCTGATAGAAGAAATATTCCTATCTCGCTGCACAGCTACGATTTCTTACCTGTACACGTGCCTCATCTCATTCGGTATCGTGGTGGCTCTGTGCTCTCTCGCTACCCACGACGGGATTTCTCGCCCGCCTTTCTGTATCACTACAGATTTGTTTGCCGGATAGCTCTCTGAAATTTTGGCAATTAGTCCCCTGAGGGAGAATAAATTCTCTCTCTGAGTTAAGCCCACACACCACGACAAGGTTTACCAAAATTGTGTGGGGAAAAATAAGGACACGACGACCCGCACCGCACATAATTTGTACGGTGTAAATTTCCCACTGGCTAACTACTAGATAGTCAGTGGGGAAAATGTAGGGATAAAAGATAGCTAGTTATTTGCTAGCTATCTAGTTTACTTACTTTTGCGCTGCTGCAAGTTTTGCCTGTAAATCTGCAATTTGCTTCTGCAAATCTGTAATTGTTTCACTCTTCTTCTTTGCAACCTTGTTTCCGCTTGCAAATGCTTGATGTAAAGCACACAATTTACTTCCCAAACGCTGCAAACTGTCGATAATTGTTGTTTGTACGTCTTTGTTGTTGTTGTCAAACCAAGCGAAGAAATTTGGCAATTTATGCTTCTTTGCATATTCAGATACCGCACCTCTTACTACTTCTGTTTGTAGGTTGCAGTAATCAGAGTCTGAAAGCACGTACTTTGTAGCTAACTTATTATAGTTAGCACGTGCATTGTCTAGAGCTTTTTTTGCATCTACTACTTCTTTGTTGGTGCACTCGCTTAATAGCTTTTTGCGGTAACTATTAAGCACTTCTAAACATTGTGCGAGTGTTGCACTACTTTTGCACTCGCTTACATAAGTAGCAACCTTTGTGTTGCTATGCTCATAACCTTGAGCGCCCTTAATGGTTAAATCTTCTTTCATATACTTACTTGTTTAAATAGTCTACAAGGAAAAGCCCTCGTTACCTATATAATAGCAAACGGAATGCCAAACAACCAGTTTAAAAATAGCATAAAATTGCATTTAACATATTGTAAGTACCTTATTATCAGTTAGTTATGTATTTTGAAACAATTACAGAGAATGGCAGCATTTGTTAAGATTTAATTAATTTAACATACATGACGCCGTGTCATACATTTAAGTATTTAATTATCAGCTAGTTACAAAATCAAGGTGGCAGTATTTGTTAAATATTTAACTTAATAAACATTAATCTTTACAAATACGTAACTACCTAGCAATCAGATGGTTATGACTGCCAAAGTGTCGGTTAACGATATATAATTTTAACTATATATGTAATACTTATTTATTATTTTGGTTAAA
>ERZ1034992.45-NODE-45-length-86216-cov-5.842759_pt1 | contig 86216 bp, 75 predicted proteins | sample MGYA00520695_ERZ1034992 | MGnify/ENA primary metagenome ERZ1034992 (study PRJEB33766, sample SAMN09781778) | gut metagenome | biome: gut microbiome | host: Homo sapiens | place: Madagascar | study: EMG produced TPA metagenomics assembly of the PRJNA485056 data set...
CCGGAATTTCTGTTCGAAACGGTGGACCCGTTCCTTTTTCGGCGGAACGCCTTCATTGGTTGGAACCGGAACGGCTTCCAGCTCGGTGCTGCCGAGAACTTCCACGATTTTTGCCGCTTCCACACCCGGTGCATTGATGTAAGTGTAGTTTTCCACACAGTCGATGTGTCCGAGCTGACATCCCTTGACGCCGGTCTGGCGGAAAATGAGTTCAAGGATTTCAGGGACAGTGATTCCGGTTTCCCGTCCGAGTTTGAGGCGGACGCGCGCGAAACTTTTGTATTCTTCGCTGCGTGCTTTCTGCGGCGTGAGTTCGTGATAATGCTGCGGGAGCAGTTCATCGCGGAACCGCATTTTCAGCATGGCAGCCAGCACTTCCGCCGGATGATCCGCCAGCGTCAGCAGTTCTTCGGCGAAAGAGAGATAGTCGGCATGTTCATTTTCGCCGATCATGCGGCAGATTTCCCCGGAGAAATGCTGTTTTCTTGCGGACAGCACCTGATCGACGGTGGGCGGAACACCTTTGGTGATGCTGATCCGGAGAGTTTTCTGAATCCGTCCGAGCTGATGAACTTCACCGGGAGTGACCAGCGTGATGGCAGTGCCGCGCTTGCCGGCGCGTCCAGTACGGCCGATGCGGTGAACATAGATTTCCGCGCTTTGCGGGATGGAGTAATTGATGACGTGGGTCAGATCGTTGATGTCAATGCCGCGAGCCGCCACATCAGTGGCGATCAGCAGATTGAATTTGCGTGCCTTGAACCCGTTGATGACGCGCAAACGCTGTGCCTGCGGGATGTCTCCGTGAAGCAGATCGACCTTGCAGCCGCGCGCCGCGAGCTGTTCCGCGAGTTCGTCCACATCGGTACGGGTCTTGCAGAACACCATGCCGTAAAGATCATCCTGAATATCAATCAGCCGGGAAAGGGCTTCGAGTTTCTGTTCGCGCCGTACCACGTAATAGAACTGGTCGGTCAGCTCGGTGGTAGCAGGCGTCTGTTGGGTCTGGGTGCGTACAATTTCATAATCCGGGCGCATGAACTGTTCCGCGATGGCAAGGATTTCCTTCGGCATGGTGGCGGAAAACATCAGCATCCGCTTGTCGGCGGGTGTCTGTTCCAGAATCTGGCGGATGTCGTCCACGAAACCCATGTCCAGCATTTCATCCGCTTCATCCAGCACTGCGAACTGCAGATGGTCGAGAATGAGTTTGCCGCGTTCGATGAGGTCAATGATGCGTCCGGGGGTGCCGATGACGATATCTACGCCCTCCTGAAGTTTTTTCAGCTGAACGCCGATATACTGTCCGCCGTAAAACGGGGCGATGCGCAGTCTGGAATCCCCTTGCAGTGAGTTGAGTTCCTCGGCGATCTGGATGGAAAGTTCGCGGGTGGGAGAAAGAATCAGAGCCTGCGGGAATTTTCCGCCGCCGTGAACGGTATCAATGACGGGAATGCCGAATGCCGCGGTTTTTCCGGTTCCGGTCTGAGCCTGTCCGACAACATCCTTTTCCCCTTTGAGCAGCAGCGGGATGGTGAGCTGCTGAATGGGAGATGGATTTTCAAAACCTTTTTTCTGCAGAGCCGCCAGAATGCACTCGGAAATGCCGAGAGCGCGAAAACCTTCAAGATTGTCCATAATGTCCTTCAATAATATTGCCGTGATGCCGCTGATTCCATACTGAAAAGGAAAGCCTGTCGCCAACAGACGGAAGCCGCGGGGCGCAAATTCATCTTCAGGGGTTCCGTCCGGCCGCGAACGGAACGAACGCCGCGCGGTTCCGCGGGCGCATTCAGCCGGGTTTCGTCATAAAACCTGAAGGGAAGTAATATACACTCTGTCCGGAAAAATACCAGTGCCTGCAAGCCGCCTCCCGGAAAAAAATTCTGAACCGGACATGCCGGCATGTTACACATTTCACATTTTTTGTGAAAACTCTGCTGCTGCCCGATGTTGATTCCGGTCCGCTTTGTGCTATAATATTACCGTAAAACAGAACGGAGCAGAGGATGACAGGTCAGGAAAAAGGAAACGGCAGAGTCAATATCCGGGCATTGGCACGGGAATTGAAAGTCAGCGCCATGACTCTGTACCGGGTGTTGAACAATGCTCCGACTGTAAGGCAGGCGACCCGCGAGCGTGTGGTGGAAGCCTTGAACCGTCATGGTTTTTATGCACTCCGGCAGAACCGGAAAATCCGGATAACCTTTGATTTTTCGGATAACTGTTTTCAGCACCATTACGGAGCATTGCTGATGCAGCGGCTGTCGGCACGGGATTACACTTGCTCGGTAACCGATCACCGGCAGCATTACGAAGGTTTTCTGGATGCAGCGGCGGAAAGCGACATTCTGGTTTTCTTTTCCCAGCCGACTCCTGAAATTCTGACCGAGGCACGCCGGATTAATCCGGAGCTTTTCACGATCTGTCTGTACACCCGCTGTGGGGCGGACATCACCATTACTGCCGACAACACCCTGGGGGGCGAGATGGCGGCGGAATATCTGCACCGGATGGGGCATTCGCATGTGGCGGTCCTGCTGGCGTTGTCGCATCCGAGCCGGATGGAACGTTATCAGAGTTTCTATGCCCGGATGAAACTGCTGAATCCCTTCTGCCGGATCGACCCGATGGAAGAACAGCCCAGGCAAGGTATTTCCGGAACGATCCTGAATTATCTGCGGCAGACCGATACCCTGCCTACCTGTCTGTTCTTCCCTGCCGGCGGTTTCGCCCAGCTGTTTTTTGAAGAAGTTTCGGAGCAGCATCCGGAAATTTTTGAGCAATACAGTATCATGAGTTTTGACCGTCCCTGCGATTTCTGGCCGCAGCCGAAGGAAATCCGGGAATTTGACCGGATTGAATTCAAGGCGGATGACCTGCTGGACTGGACAGAGTATTACATCATCAACCGTCCGATGCTGAAAAACCGTACCCCGATCCACACATCCATCGGCACAACCCTGAAAGTGGTCGGCAGTGTCCGGAAACTGAATTCAGATGAAACTGCAGAAATGACAGACAATCAATAATTCAAAAAAATCAGGATGATTTTCATGACGGAAAAAAACTGGGAAAAACCGGGATGGGTTCTGACTTTTCATGATGAGTTTGACCGTCCGCAGCTGAACGACATGTACTGGTATCCGGCATACCGTTCGGGCAAGGAAGAGTATACCGCGCGTCTGGGACAGCCGCCGCGCTGGGTGGATCACAACGCACATTACGTGATTGAAGACAGCGTCCTGAAACTGCGGATCAGCGATGATCTGCCGTTCCGTCCGAATAAAAGTCATCAGTGCGTCAGCTGCATCACTACGTCCGACCACCGGTTCGGAAGCAGTGAAAAAGAGTACCGGATTCTGGATAAATTCTCGCAGAAATACGGCTGGTTCGAGACCCGCTGCCGTATGCCGCGCGGAGAAGGGCTGATGAGCGCATTCTGGCTGCATCAGGTTGATCCGACCAAGCAGGAATTTCGTCCGGACGGAACCCGCAAGAGTGTTGAAGACGGGGCATTGGAAATCGACATCTTTGAATTGCAGGGCCGTCATATCTCCGATCAGGAAAGCAAAGTTGACCTCAACGTTCATTTCACGGAAGATGCTCATTATCTGGAATCCGTGCCGGTGGATGCTTCCAGAGACTTTCATGTGTGGGCGATGGAATGGGAGGAAGGGCGGATTTCCTGGTATCTGGACGAAAAGGAAATCAAACGGTATGAAGGACCTACTCCGCAGGAAAAAATGTTTGTCCTGATGGCTCTGTTCCAGTATTCCGGCTGGATTGGAAATATCGATCCGAACCTGAAATATCCGAAGGATTTCGAGGTGGACTATGTCCGCGTCTATGCCCGGAAATCCTGACGGCCGCCGGCAGGCGGAACGGCTGGCTGTTCTGTCGTCCTGCTGCGGGATGCTGGGAGAGGTTACGCTGACCGACAGTGCGGTGATTCTGCTTTTTGCCGCCGCACTTGGCGCGGGGGAAATGCTGACGCTGCTGACGACTGCCGTTCTGCCGTTCATGAACGGACTGTGTGTGATTCCGATGGCGTTTCTGGTAACGCGCATCGGGGTTCGCCGTCTGATTTATTTTGCCTGCGGATTTGCCGCGCTGGCATACGGTTTTGCGGCGGCGTCGCCCTGGTTCGGAACTGCCGCCATGCCGGTGCTGCTCGGCTCGATTCTCTGTTTTTCTTTCTGTCTGACCGGATTCATCGCCGGCTGGTTTCCTCTGGTGGATTCATTTCTGCTGCCGGAACGCCGTACTCTGTTTTTCGGAAGGATGCGTTTCGCTCACCAGCTGACCGCGGCGGGATTTCTGTTTCTGACCGGACTGCTGATCGGGCCGAAACCGCCGGTCAGTATGCTGCAGGGCATTCTGGCGGCTGCCGGATTGATCTTCATCGGCCGTGCGGCGGCGATTGCCCGGATGCCGCAGTTCCCGCTGCCGGAGCGGAAGGTCCGTTCTTTCCGGGAAGGCTTGCAGGAGGCGGTTTCCAACCGGAAGCTGGCGGGTTTTTCGCTTTACATTTTTCTGCTGAACATTGCCGCATACAGCACTGTGCCGCTGATGCTTCTGTATCTGAAAAAAGGTCTGCACGCTCCGGACAACCTGACGATGCTGGTATCTTCCTGTGTCTTGACTGGAATGCTGCTGGGATATATCGGCACGAATCCATTGCAGCGGAAAATCGGTTTGCGATGGACCTTTCTGCTGATTCACGGGAGTCTGGCGGCAATCAACCTGCTGCTGTTCTGTCTGCGCGGTTCAGGCTGGGGCGTGTATGGAGCGGCGGCTCTGCTGCTGACGGTTTATTCCTTCATGCTGGCGGCGTCTGCAACGCTCTGTTCTTCGGAAATGCTGAAACTGGTTTCCCGCGGAAATAAAGTCATGTCCATGGCATTCTGCAGCGCGTTGACGTCCGGGGGAATGGGATTGTCGCGTCTGTTTTCCTCCCTGCTGCTGGGATCGGGCATTCTGTCGGCGGAATGGTTCATCGGGAACAGCCGGTTCTGTCAGTATCAGTCGCTGCTGCTGTTGAATGCGGTTCTTTTCGTGCTGGCGGGATTTTTCCTGCTGCTGGTTCCCGCCGTACAGCACAAAAACAACACATAATGCCTGATTTTTCTGCGGAACGGCTTGTCATTTCCGGCGGATCACCGCGGATCACTGTTGTCATGATGCAGAAAACCGGATGACGCGATGACAGCATTCCGAGACCTGGCTTTCTCCTTTTTCCGGTATTCTTCCGGAGTGAGTCCGGTGCGTTCGCGCACGATCCGGCAGAGATATCCCGCATATGGAATGCCGCATTCCGCCGCCACGGATTTGACCGGCAGAGCCGTTTCCCGCAGCAGGGCGAGCAGATGACTGATCCGCAGTTCGCGCAGATATTTCCCCGGCGACATGCCGGTCCGGGCGCGGACCAGCCGGTTCAAGGTGGTGCGGTGTATGCCCAGTTCCGCTGCCAGATTTTCGGCAGTCAGCTTTTCGCAGGACAGGTTTTCCTGTGCCAGAGTCATGAAATTCCGGACGGGATCATCCTGCACGGTTGCATGAAACGGACCGCCTGCCAGTGCGAGGATTTCCGCCGCCACGGCAACGGCATGACGTTGCGCATACGGTGTCCGTTCTTCCAGCAGCAGTTCCAGTTCCGTGAACAGTTTGACCGGACACTCGCCCGCGTAACGCGCTTTCTGTTCATATCCGTAGGCGCGCACAAAATCCGCCGAGCCGGCACCGTCCAGTGTGAACCAGTTGTAGTTCCAGATTTCCCCGATTGTCCGGTGTCGGTGTTCATCGCCGGGCAGATGATAAAAGAAATCGCCTTCGCGCAGCCGAATCCGTTCTCCGTGCAGCAGGACTTCCCCCATGCCGCGGCGGGTCCAGAAAATCTGGACAAACGGTTTCTTGTCTGCCGCGAATGATTCGCTCCAGGTGCGCAGACTTTCATTCGCTCCGGCGGAGCGGACGTGAAAAGGCAGCCGGATTCCCGGCAGGTTGTTCGGCACCGGACGGCTGATGATTGTGATTCTGCCCATAATCTGTGTGCTTCAAAATTATTATAAATACTTCGTTTTTATTATTTGTTTTTACTATAATCGCTTTATAGTAATATGCAAGAGGGACAATCCCTTAAAAATCCAAAAAAAGGAGATGTATCATGAAACGTTCGGAAGAAGTCCGCCGGATTCTGAGTCTTTCCACCGAAGAACTGGTGCGTGAAGCGCACGGTCAGCTGAAACTGTTTGAAACGCTGGATGAAGTGTATGACTTCCTGGCGGAGGAAATGGTCAATGAATTTGAAAAAGCGGCGAAAGGCGACCATATCGTCTCGTTCATCATGCCGGTCGGTCCCACGCAGCCGTACCGTCTGATGGCGGAAAAAATCAATTACCGCAGCCTGAGCCTGAAAAACGTCCGTTTCTTCTTCATGGATGAATATGTGGATGATGAAAAAGACGAACTGATTCCGATGACCAGTCCGCTGAGCTTCCGCGGTCAGATCGGACCTCTGCTGTTCAACCGGATTCGTCCGGAACTGATGATGCCGAAGGAACAGATCATTTTCCCGACGCCGGAAAACATCAAGGACCTGCCGAAAATGATTGAAGACGCAGGCGGCATTGAAGTCTGCTACGGCGGAATCGGCATTCACGGTCATGTGGCGTTCAACGAACCGGCTCCGGGCGTCAAGGATTCCAATCCGCGTATTCTGGAAATCAACGAATTCACCCGCACGATCGACTCCACCCGTCACTGCGGCGTCGCCGGCAACCTGGAAAACTTCCCGCGCCGCGCCATCACCATGGGCATGAAACAGTGTCTGGCTGCCCGCCGTATGCTGCTCATGACCCGCAACGAAACGACCGCGTATCTCTGGGCAAACACGATTCTGCGTATTGCCGCGATCGGACAACCCGGCGATGATTACCCGGTTACTCATGCCCGCAACCACAAAAACCTGCTGATTGTTTCGGACTACGGCACTGCCGCCAAGCCGAAATTCAATATCTGAGCAGGAAGGGGAAGTTCCGATGAAAAAGATTGACGCTCACGCGCATTTGTGTCACAATGCCAAAGGAATCGACGCCATTGTCGAATCCGGCGTTTTCGAACAGATCTGGCTGATGGACCTTTCCGGCATCGGCCGTCTCGGTGATATTGAACTCGCCACGCAGCAGGAAATTCTGGAAACAGTCAAGCGTTATCAGGGATTTTTCCTGGCATTCGGGTTCATTGACCTGGATCACGCTGTGCCGGATGACATTTCGCGTCTGCGCGATCTCGGCTTTTACGGTTTGAAGCCCTACAAACAGCTCAAACCGTATTCCCATCCGGATTACTTACCCCTCTACGAACGGGCGCAGGAACTGAATATGCCCATTCTGTTCCATACCGGTCTGATCGCTCAGGGGACTCCTTACACCGGAGCGTACACTCATGCGTTCGGACCGGAAAACATGCGGCCGATTCATCTTTCGGCGATTGCCGAAGCCTTCCCGGAACTGATGATCATCGGCGGACATCAGGGCTGGCCGTACATGGAGGAGATGGAGCATAATCTGTATTATTACCGCAATATTTATGGCGACATCAGCGGTTATCTGCGTTCTGTCCCGCGGCTGAATGAAATTCTGGACCGCCGGACGCATGACGGTACAGACCGTTATTTCAATCATAAACTGCATTTCGCCACCGATGAATTCTACGGTATCGAAAGCTCCAACGCCCGTGCGCTTCGTTTGGCGCAGTTCTGGGAATCCTATTTCGAATTCATTGGCGGTCTTTACTACCGCTGGGGGCTGCCGGAGGAACAGGAAAAATTTTTCCGCGGCAATGCCGCTTGTCTGCGTGAACGTTTCATGAAAGGAAAATGAAATGGAAGAACAGCCGAAACTGCAATACCGTGTACTGACCAGTTTTGAAAAAGTATTCTGCTCGCCGGAACTGACCCCGGAAATCCCGCTGGTGGACGGCATGGTTCAGACTTTTGACGGGGCAAGGGGTGAAACTGTTGCCTTCCAGCTGGCATTCAAGTTCCCCCTGTCCAGCAATCAGCTGACAATCCGGACGGAATCCGAACTGGCGGAACATATCTCTTTGCGGGAAGTCGCGCATGTCCCCTGCGAATTGCCCGCGGTGGTTACAGATGATTTCATCCTGCGGAAAGAACCGGGCATCTATCCGGACCCCCTGAAACCGCTGACCGGTCCGTTGCATCTGGCGGCAAATCTCTGGCAGGCTGTCTGGGTTTCCGTCCGGATCCCCGCGGATTTCAAACCGGGAATCTATGACGTCAAACTCCATTTTGACATGTATCAGAAAGACTTTCCGGGGCAGCAGCCGTATGATTTTCACGAGGAAACAGTGGTTAGGATCCATGTGCATCCGGCGGTTCTGCCGAAACAGAAAATGATCTGCACCAACTGGTTTTACGCGGACTGCCTTTCCGTGTATTACCATGAAGAACCCTGGACGGAACGTTTCTGGGAAATTCTGGAAAATTATTTCCGCGACCTGACCGCGCACGGACGGAATATGCTGATGACTCCGCTGTGGAGTGTGCCGCTGGATACCGCCATCGGACATGAGCGTCCCACTTGTCAGCTGCTGAAAATCAAGTATGCCGACGGCAGGTACAGCTTCGATTTCAGCCTTCTGAAACGCTGGATTGATCTGGGATGCAAATGCGGTGTGGAATATTTCGAGATGTCCCATTTCTTCACTCAGTGGGGAGCGAAAGCGACACCGAAAATCATGGTGGAGGAAAACGGGGAACTCAAACGTAAATTCGGCTGGGATGTCAGTTCGGAATCTCCGGAATACCGCGAATTTCTGTTCGCTTTGCTGCCGGAACTGCTGGATTTCCTCCGCGGCGAAGGTTTGTCCGGAAAATGCTATTTCCATTACTCCGATGAGCCTTCCCTGGAAATGATTGAAAGTTATAAACATGCTTCCGAACCGCTTCAGAAATATCTCGGCACGGATGAGTTCCCGGTGATGGATGCTCTTTCCGCCGTGGAATATTATCAGCAGGGACTGGTCAACCGTCCGGTTCCGTGGTTCTGCCACATTGAAGCGTTCAGCAAAGAACCGATTCAGCACCGCTGGTGTTATTTCGCCGGAGCGAACAGAAATTATCCCGCGCGTTCCTTCGGCGCACCGTCCTGCCGTTACCGGATTCTGGGCGTGCTGCTGTATCTCTATGAGATGGAAGGTTTTCTGCATTGGGGACACAATTTCTGGTTTACCCAGTATTCCCTGGAATACAATCTGGATCCGTGGCGGGAAACCACTGCGGGACGCGCCTTCTACGGCGGACATATTTACAATGTGTATCCGGGCAGGGACGGCAAGCCGGTGGATGCCATTCATTACGAAGTCTTTATGGAAGCGTTGCAGGATGTGCGTCTGCTCCAGCTGCTGGAATCGAAGATCGGCAGGGCGGAAACGGTGAAACTGATCTGTGAAGGTTTGGATTATCAGCCCGCCATGAATCATTTCCCGCATGAAGCAGTCTGGCTGCGCGATCTCCGCGGACGGATTTTTGCCGCATTGGAAAAATAACCGGGTAACGGAAAAAAACATAACCGGCAGAAGGCGTTTCAGCTTGTCTGCCGGTTGTTTTTTCTGTAACAGGAGAGTCTGTTATTTGTCCAGAATCCGCCGCAGTTCCTGGGCGAGGGTGCGGATGCGGTGCGGTTTCTGTAAAAAGCCCGCTGCGCCGTTGGCAAGCAGGTCATTGACTGCGGACGGCGCAACATATCCGCTGGAAAGCAGTACTTTTATCCGCGGATCCAGTTCGCGGATCTGATAGAACGTGCTGTGTCCACCCTGTTTCGGCATGATCATATCCAGAATGACCAGATCAATCTGTCCGGGATTTTCGCGGCAGATTTCCACGGCATCCAGCCCGTTTTCAGCCAGAATGACGGAGTATCCCAGATTCTGCAGTGCTTCAATCAGAAAATCCCATACGGTTTCCTGATCGTCCACCACCAGAATTGTTTCCGATCCGCCTGGAAGTTTTTCCGCCATTTCAAGTCTCCGTCGTTTTGCTGTTCATATTGTGTTTTATGGGGAGTAGTATATTGCCGGACGCCGGAAAAGTCAAGTCCCGATTCCGGAAAATGCCGAGTAAAAAACATTGCCCTGTCTGAAAAATCAGTTACACAGCAGGTACGGGACGGCGCTTCCTGCTTTTCCCGGAGTCTGTTGAAAACATGATAAAAAAATATTTTTTCATTTGAAATTTTGCCGTACAGGGTGCATATTATCCCTTCAGGAAAGATTTAACCCGAATCTTTTTAAGAAAGGATTTTAAAATGGTCAATTACAAAGATCTGGGCCTGGTGAACACGAAAGAAATGTTCAGAAAGGCCATGGCGGGACATTATGCGATCCCGGCGTTCAACTTCAACAACATGGAACAGCTTCAGGCCATCATTCAGGCTTGCACCGAAAAAGAATCTCCGGTGATCCTGCAGGTTTCCAAAGGCGCCCGCAATTACGCCAACCAGACCCTCCTCCGCTACATGGCGCAGGGCGCGGTGGAATATTCCCGCGAAATCAGCAACGGCAAAGGTCCCGTGCCGATCTGTCTGCATCTTGACCACGGTGACAGCTTCGAACTGTGCAAATCTTGCATTGATTTCGGTTTCTCCTCTGTCATGATTGACGGCTCCTCCCTTCCCTTCGAAGAAAACATCGCCCTGACCAAAAAGGTTGTGGAATACGCTCATGCGCATGATGTTACCGTTGAAGGTGAACTCGGTGTCCTGGCTGGTGTCGAGGACGAAGTCGCCGCCGAAGAATCCCACTACACCAAACCCGAAGAAGTGATCGAATTCGTCACCAAGACCGGTGTCGACTCTCTCGCCATCTCCATCGGCACCTCTCACGGCGCCTACAAATTCACTCCGGAACAGTGCACTGTCGATCCCAAGACCGGCCGTCTGGTTCCCCCGCCGCTCGCCTTCGACGTCCTCAAAGCCATCGAAGAAAAGCTGCCCGGATTCCCGATCGTTCTGCACGGTTCTTCCTCCGTTCCGCAGGAAGAAGTTGATATCATCAACAAATACGGAGGCGCGCTCAAAGCCGCCGTCGGTATCCCGGAAGAACAGCTCCGCGAAGCTGCCAAGTCTGCTGTTTGCAAGATCAACATCGACTCCGATTCCCGTCTTGCCATGACCGCCGGCATCCGCAAAGTCTTCGCCGAAAAACCGGCTGAATTCGACCCGCGCAAATACCTCGGCCCGGCTCGTGACAGAATGAAAGCCATGTATGAACACAAAATCGTCAACGTGCTCGGCTCCGCCGGTCATGCCTATGACAAATAATCTGTTCGTACTGAACTGATTTCTCAAGGACGCGGAACCTTCACCGGCAACGCGTCCTTTTTCTTTTCCATTTTTTAATCACGGAGGAAGCATCATGGATAACTGGAATTCAACGCAGTATCTGAAATTCGAAAGTGAGCGCACCCGTCCGGCGCATGACCTGGCATTCTCCCTGACTGTTCCGGCACCCCGGAAAGTTCTGGATGTCGGATGCGGACCCGGCAACAGCACGCAGGTTCTGCGGCAGCGTTTTCCCGGCGCGGAAATTCTTGGTGTCGACAATTCGGCGGATATGATTGCCAAAGCGCGGGTGCGTTGTCCGGACATGACGTTCCGTTATCAGGATATTGACTCCGCATTCACCGGGTTCACGGACAAATATGACGTCATTTATTCCAATGCCTGCCTGCATTGGATTCCGAATCATAAGAAGTTGCTGCCCAACATGTTGAAGTGTCTGAGCCCCGGCGGAGTTCTGGCGGTGCAGATGCCGGTTCATCAGGATATGCCGATGTACCGTGTGCTGGCGGAACTGTCGGCGGATTCGCCCTGGACGGCAGTCATTTCCTCCATACATAATTTCCATTCTCTGACGCCGGAGGAGTATTACGATTTCTTCTCCGCCCTTCCCGTGCGGTTTACATTGTGGGAGACCAGTTACATCCAGACCATGGACGGTGTGGACGGCATTCTGGAGTGGTACTGCAGCAGCGGATTGCGTCCGTACCTTGCGGCATTGCCGGAAACGGAACATGAACCGTTCCTGACGGAACTCCGCAAACGGCTTTCTGCATTGTATACATTGCGCCCGAACGGAAAAATCATGATGCGTTTCCCGCGTCTGTTTTTCACCGTCAGTCCTCTGTAAGCGTAAAAAGTAAAAACCACAGTGCTGCAACACACTGTGGTTTAAGTCCGGCTGTATTGCTTTACTCGAAGACTGCCTCCCCGAAGGAATCGCGGTCGTGGAAACTCATTGTTTCGAGGTTCGGAGACCATGAGGAAAGTTCCGGCTGGCGGGTGCGGAATGATTCCCTGCCGACATTGAGCGTCCAGTGCGTTCCCGGAGCCGGAGTTTTTACTCCCAGTGCGGCAAAGGGGATTTTCACCAGTGCGTACCAGCGGTTGCCGGTGCGTTGAGTGAAATATTCCCATTGACCGTTCCAGCCGACGTCCGGCTTGCCGTATTCCGGGTGCAGCACATCCGTGATGAAACCGGTGGCGGATTCATAGCGGGATTCCGGAACAGGATTGAAAATGAAATGATAATACTTTTCCCGTGATCCGAATGGATCAAGAATCAGTTCCAGACAATCCTGTCCCCAGCAGGGACCGTCCTGACCGCAGGGTGTGATTTTGACGTTTTCCGGCAGATCGGTTTCGATGCCGAAGTAAACCGCTTCCGTGTCATAGACTGCTTTGAAACGGCTTTTTTCCTGAATCACACCGAGCTGAATGCCGTTGAGTTCATGCCATTTTGCCTGTTTCCATGCGCCGGAGTTGAAATCAAAACTCTGTGACACCGGAGCCGCAGCCTTGCCTATTTCCATTTTTTTGCGATCCTTGCCGGGAAGAACGCCTTTTTCGCGCAGCAGGGCAATATTCCACGTCAGCGGAGCCCCGATCGGAGCTGTCAACCGTCCGTTTTCCATAAGCTCTGATTTGCTGATCTGTCCCATGAACCGGATTTCCTGCCAGCCTGGAATGGGGTTCATCTGTCCCCTGACATTGTAAAAAGAACGGATCATGGCATTGCGTTCGTCTATTTTCTCCGCCAGCTGGTCGAAGTTCGGACGGTTGGGATTCAGGCGGTAGGCATTGTAATAATGAATGATCGTGCCGAGATTCTTCACGTAATCAAATTCCCTGCGCACGAGTTCCAGGCGTTTCTTCACTTTCGGAGAAACCGCGAGTTTTTCCGCGCGCGTCAGATTCCGCTCCATGGTTTCCAGCACATCCGGCGAATAAACGTATGCCAGATAGATGCGGGGATTTTTCGGCAGGAGGCTGACATTCTCAATGCTCTGTCTCTGTCTGCTGTAAAGAGCCAGCCTGGAATGCAGTGTATTGAAAAACGTCCGCATCGGCGTGGCGGATTCCCCGAACGCGGCATGGAAGTAGTCGTCTGTCAGCTGCGCCGCGGACTGCTGCGGATTGTCCAGCAGTTTTCCATAAACATAGTAGACGGGTCCCTCCAGTCCCATCAGTTCCCCGAAGCCGCAGCGGTAGATGCCGCGGACGCCGTTGGCGGCAAACCGGCGCACCTGTTTTTCCGCGAACTCCGGCGTATGCTTTGGAGTGATGCCCGGCAGAGAGTAATAGCCCCAGTTATAGATATAGACCGTAAATCCCTGCGGGACTTTGATTCTGCTCCATTTCTGAAATTCCTCTTCGGAATAGCGGCAGAGTTCAATCATCACGTTGTCCGGAAATTCACGGAAACTTTCCGGCGGATCGCCTGCCGGGGGATAGCAGATGATCAGTACTTTTTTGCCGGGACGGTCCTTGAGCAGACGTTCCGCCAGGGCACGGTGCAGTATCCAGAGTTTTTCACCGGGGTTGTCTGTATTGCCGTAGGCTTTGCAGGGTTCGCACTCGCAGGGTTTGTAGCCGTCGGTCTGGGCAAGTTCCACGGTTTCTGCTCCGGCGTCCAGTCTTTTCAGCATTTCAGCATAGATCAAATCCTGAACTTCCGGATTGGAAATGCACAGATGATTTCCGCTGGAGACCCGTTTTCCGCCCAGGAGCGCGAAATATTCCGGATGATTTTTGCCGTATTTTCCCGCCGGAACCGCCGAGTAATAGGAATGTCCGCCGTAGACGGCATAACTGCCCAGACCATAGTTGTTGTTGGAATAGTCATACATGAGAGACTGACCGCGTCCGCCGGCAAAATTCAGAAGAGGATTGCCGCGGCGTTCCAGATTCGAGGGCAGTTCCAGCGTCTTCTGTTCCGGCGTGGAAATCCCGATGTCTCCGGGCATGACGAAACGCGTATGAAGATAGTCCTCCATGAACACGACGACGGCCTTGACGGAACCCAGAATGTAGCGGGAATAGCCTTCCTTCTTTTTGCTGTGGAGACCGTGGCGGTCATTGCCAGCCAGAAAGATATTGCCGTTTTTCACGGCGATGACATAGGAGAAATCCTGAAACGATGCGGGATCGTAACCGGCTTTCCGGGTCATGGCGGTGTTCCCGATGAAAATCGCGGGACGGTCCGGTTCCATGGAAGCCTCTTTCCGGATCGGGAGAAGAACTCCGGAGGCTGCCTGAAATTCTTTCTGAAGACACTTCGCGGCAGTCTGCAGATGCGCTTCCGTTCCGGCGTTGTCATATTGGTCCGGCAGAACAATCTGGAAAGACGATTTGCCGTCTTTCAGCACAGTTACCTGTGATTCCGCAATCTGCTGCGATGATCTGCATCCCGGCGCGATCATCAGAATCAGGCAAAGCCAAATAAGAATCCTCTTCATGCGTTACCCTTTCTCATTAATCGAATACGATTTTTCCAGCCGCATCGCGCAGATTGCGCCACGTTTTCTGGAAGAGGTTGTATTCCCAGATATATTTTTCTTTCGGATTTCCGTAGACGGCGTTGAATTCCCATTCTGCGCCTTTGACAGGTTTGTCTCCGAAGATGCTCCATGGAATCTTAATCATGGCGGAAGCACCTTCCGCACCCGGCGCCGGAGCAGTAATAGTCCCGGTTCCGCCGGAAATGCCTTTGTACTGATCTCCGTTTCCTTTGTTGTCAAGAGATGCAACAGTGCGTTCATATACGCCGGTCTGACCATTGCGGGCGCGGGCTGTGAACCACATGCGCTTTTTGCCGTTTCCGAGGATGACTTGAATCTGATCGTTATAGACGGCTTTCTGTGTGGTGTTTCCGAACAGGTAAGTTACATAGAGGTTCTGATCATCCCAGCGGACTGCGACCGAGACAGGTTTCTCTTTGATGAATGGCTCCTGCCGGTAGTAATCCTGCTGAACCAGAATCTGCGGTGCGCCGCCGGTGTGAATCACGCGTCCGGCGGGTTTGATCCCTTTTTCCAGCATCCATTTCACGTCCCAGTTGAAAGGCGCGAACAGCGGAGCCCGCAGGCGTCCTCCGTCCTGAATTTCACTGATCAGAGTATATCCGAACAACCGGAGATTGCCTTTGATTGCCGGGCGCGGCGGTTTGACTCCCGGCTGCTGCGGAATTTTCGCAATGAACTGATTGCGCGCATCTACGGCGGCGGCAAGCGTTTTGAAATCCGCATCGGATTTTGTCTCGCGGAAGCGGTTGAACGCCGTAACGATTCCCGCTGTCTGTTTCAGGTAATCGAATTCCATGCGGACCACCGGCAGCAGGAACTTTGCTGTTCTGTTCTGCGGATTTTCTTTTTCCGCTTTGACAAGAAGATTCTCCATTTCCGTAAGGACTTCCGGCGGATAGCGCAATGCCAGCAGTCTCATATTGTCCAGCATGGCGGGATGTTTCCCTTCCAGAAGAGCCGGATCATTCCAGATGGTTCCTTTCCGCTTTCCTTCATGCTCCGCTCCGGTAAATGAAGGCGGCAGCGCCAGATGCAGGCGTTTGTCAAGCAGCAGATAGAACTGCTCCATTGTGCCGGCGGCACTGCCGAATGCATGGCGGCAGTAGTCGGAAAGCAGTTTCCCGCTGTCGAGCGCAGGATTGTCCAACTGTTTGCTCCATTGATAGTAGGCGGGTCCTTCCAGTCCGAACAGTTCGCCGAATCCGCAGCGGTAGATACCCCGGATATTGTCGCGGTTGAACGCTGCTGCCTGTTTTGCCAGAAACTCCATATTCCGTTTCGGAGTAAAGCCTTCCGTCTGATACCAGCCCCAGTTGTAAAGATAGACCGTGAATCCGTTTTTGACTTTGTGTCCTTTCCAGTCATTGAAATTCTCGTCCGAGAACGGCGCAAGCTCAATCATGACGTTGTCCGGAAATTCCCTGAATGTCCGCGGCGGCTCCAGCGTCGGACCGTATGCCATGATGCAGAGCATCTTTCCGGGACGGTCCTTCTGAAAGCGTTCCGCCATATTCCGGTGCATGATCCAGAGTTTCTCGCCGAAATCCTTGACTCCGTAGAGCTTGGCACATTCTTCACATTCGCATTTCCGGAAGCCGTCGCTCTGTCCGAGCTGAACCATATCGAACCCTTTGTCTGCATGAGTCAGAAGTTCCTGATAGATGAGTTCCTGCACCTGGGGGTTGGAAAGACAATACTGCGGATGCGTCGGATGTGTTACCCGTTTTCCCTTGATCAAGGCAAAATATTCAGGATTTGTCTTGAAGTATTGCGTCGGCGGAATCGCCTTGTTGTGTGAGTGACCGCCGTAAGTGCCGTACCACGGGGCATAAAACGCATTGTTCGCAATGTCATATATCGGTTCTGTGGTGCGGGATGTGCAATACTCAATACTGGGAATTTTCTTATAGGAACAGTTGTCGGGAACCGTGATGCGTTCCAGCGGAAGCACCGCAATACCGTCTGCACCCGGAGCAAGAAAGCGGGTGTTCGCGAATTTTTCAAGGAAAACCGTAACCGCTTTTACGGAACCGAGAACAAATGAGGAGCTGTCATTCGGCCAGCGTCCTTTCGGATTGCTTTTCACGTCATTGCCGTAAAGAAAAATGTCTTTTCCTTTTACGTCAATCCGGTGTTCCCACTTTTTGAGACCGTCCGTGGTGAACCCCGCCTTGCGCAGAGCCTGCGTGTCTCCGATATAAATGGTTGATTTCGCCGGATCTTTGCTGTTTTCCTTCACCACGGGCAGGTATACGCCTGTCGCCTGACGGATGGCGTTGTGCAGCACATTCGCCGCAGTCATTAGAAGTCTGTCCATTGTCTTGTTGCCTGTTGATTCCGGAACGGCAATCTGATAGCTGCTTTTTGCGTTCTTCTCTGCGACGGTCAGATCTGCGGCATGGCAGAATGTTCCGGTCAGAAAAATGCCCGACAATAAACCGAGAATAATTTTCTTCATTCTTTTGCTTCCTTGTTTTTATGCTTACCAATTGTTATAAATGTTGTTTGATTCAAAATTAAACGGCTGCCAGAATACTGATTTCCATGCTCTGTTGCCATGGGCTTCATCTGGAATTTGGTTTCTTTTTCTGCATTCAACATGAAAATCCAGAAATGCAATGTTTGCCGAATCGTTGTGCGGAAATTCCATCGGAGCGGTTGCCGCCGGCCAGGTTTTCTTGGAAATGTAATAACTGATCATACCGTACCCTCTATCGTCACTTTCTGCAATCATGATGCCCTTTGACGGCATTTTAGCCCGTGTCAGCAGTGCGCAGCGCCCATATCCGTCATCGAACCGGAGGTCTGCGTTCATTCCCCAGCCGAAAGATTGCCCGTCTGCGCCCAGTACTGGTTCTTTGCGGGAAGCACAGAAAAATTTACTTTTGTAGATTTTTTTACCGCTTTTTTTCCAACCGCCAAAGGGAACTCCTGCCGGAGCGTTTACATTCAGATAGGGCGAAATTAATCCATATTTATTTTCCCGATACCATGAAGACCCATTGGGAGACAAATTGTACTCCCCTAAAAGATGACCGGATGCGTTGCGTTTATAGCCAGCCCAGTAGGGAGGAAGATAGTCCGAATTGTCGCTGCAGTAAAGCAGAAAACCCTTCGCGATGCTTGCCGCATTGTTGGTGCAGGCAATGCGTCTCGCAGATTCCCGCGCTGCATTCAATGCCGGCAGAAGCATTCCCGCCAGGATCGCGATGATGGCTATAACGACGAGGAGTTCGATCAATGTGAATCTGTTGCGCCGCCGCATTGCGGCATGACGGAGTAAAACTGTCTTCTTCATTTTTTGCCCTTTCCCTGGGTTGTTTTATATTATATTGCGAATTCACGCAGAATCAGACGGCTGGATTCCCGTTCCTCAATTTTGCAGGGAGTGGAAATCTGCGGAACTGCGACATCCGGAACATTGAACCAGGATGCGGATTCCGCCAGCAGTTTCACCGCGCTTCTGCCAATGTCGGCATAACCGAAATCCACCGTGGAAAGCGGCGGATCCAATAAGGTGTCGCCCGGATAACCGCAGAAGCCCATTACCGCAATGTCTTCCGGAACCCGCAGATCTTTCCCCTGCAAGGCGCGCATGACGTCGATCGCAAAGAAATCCGAATAGCAGAACACGGCGGACGGCAGTTCCTTTTCCGAAGACAGCATCTGCTCCACCGCCTGCCGGATCGCCGCGGCATTTCTTGCCGCATTATAGACCAGAGGCCCTTCCGTATCCAGACCCAAAGTCCGGAACAGTTCCCGCAATTCTTCGGGCTGCCAGCCGCGGACGTTGTGCGTATCGGCGGCATTGATGATCCGGACCCGGCGGTGTCCTTTCCGCGCCAGATATTCCAGTCCATCGCGCCATGCCCGTTTCTGATCCGCGTAAAGCAGGGCAAATCCCCGTTTGCGGTCTTCATAATTACCATGCACCACGACAACCGGCACATTCAGCTGTTTCAGCAGAAGATATTCCGGATCGTCCGGCTGAATCGAACTGGTCACCAGCAGAACGCCAAACAGTTTTTTTGCTTTCAGCAACTGCAGTGCTTTCTCCTGCGGCAGACAGCGCAGATATTCAATGAAGCAGACTTCCGTTTCAAATCCCGTTTCCGCTGCCATGGCTTCGATTCCCGGCAGGATATAATTATGCGGAAGTTCTATTCCGCTTGCCTGAGTGATTCCCACCAGAATCCGGTTGGAGCATCCCGCCCCGCTGACAAAAGTTCCCTTGCCCGGCATCCGGATCACCAGACCGTCTTTCTCCAATCTTTCCAGTGCGGACCGCAGGGTTACCTTTCCCACGCCCAGCTGACGGCAGAAATCCAGTTCATTCGGCAGTCTGCTTTCCGGGGCATAATGTCCGGAAAGGATCTCCTGCCGGAGTTCCTGATAAAGATTGTCTTTTTTCAAAGTGAAAACCACTGTGCGTCAGCCTTTTTTATAGTTGATACCATCTGATACTATTCAATTATACACGATACTGCCGTTTTTGTCAACCCCCAAAACAGAAAAAATGGCAATAAATTTCATATTTTTCGATATTCTGCATTGGAAAAACGGCTTTTCCGGCAGTAAACTATCAAATGAACAGCAGAAAATTTTTGAAAAAAGCAAGGTATTATCATGAGCAACGACGCATTTCTGATTTTATTTCTGGTATTGATCGCATTGATGACCATCATCCCGTTCACGCTGCGGAAATTCAAAATTCCCGCCATCATCTCCCTGCTGCTGGTCGGGATGCTGATCGGGAAAAACGGATTCAATCTGCTGGGGCATCTGGCGCCGCTGCTCTCGTTTCTGGGAACGCCCGCCGCCGTGGTGGAGGCGCATTCCATGACGCTGATCAACTCGCTGGGTTCGCTGGGACTGCTTTTCCTCATGATGCTCGCCGGGATGGAAGCCGATTTCCGACTGTTCAACGGCAACCGCAAACCGGTTATTCTGCTGAGCGTTCTGACGTTTCTGCTTCCGGCGATATCCGGCTATCTGGTTTACGGTTATTTCGAACAGTCGGATTTTCCCGGCAAACTGCTGTACGCCTCGCTGTTCGCCTCCCATTCCGTAGGCATCGTTTTTCCGGTGATCCGCGAACTGAAGCTGACCAAAACTTTTTTCGGCGCGGCGATTCTGATTTCCACCGTGGTGACGGATATTGCCAGCATTGTGCTGCTGGCGGTTTCAGTGCAGATGAAAAAACTGGAAGTCGCGGAATCGCTGGTCAGCAACATGCACAAAACGCTGTCGCTGTTCGATTATATTGACCCGAAAATTTTCGGCAGCTGGTTCACGGTGTTTTTCCTGCTGATCGTGCTGATTTATTTCCTGACCGTGCTGCTGGTCGTTCCGCGTCTCGGCAGCTGCATTGTGAATGTGCTGAAAGGCGAGGACGGCACCATCACCTCGTTTATTTTTATTGTGCTGCTGGCGGTCCTGCTGGGGGAATTTCTGGGAATCAATCTGGTGGTCGGCGCGTTCCTGGCGGGACTCGGCCTGTCCAGGGTGGTGCATCGCGCGGGAGAAATGTTCCGTAAATTCGAAGGGATCGGTTACGGCTTCCTGATCCCGTTCCTGTTCATTTCCATCGGGATGCAGACCAATCTGCGGGTGATTTTCGATTCGCCGGGAAATCTGCGGATCATCGGCTGGACCGTGGTCGGTCTGGTCGCCAGCAAAATCTTTTCCGGCTGGCTGGCCATGCGGCTTTCCGGCTTCAAAAGCAGCGAAGGCGTCTGCGCCGGAGTCATGACGGTTCCGCAGCTTTCCGCCACGCTGGCGGCCGCGGCGATCGGCAAGGAGCTGGGAATGCTCGATGACAATTTCTTCAACGCCATCATCGTGCTTTCCATTGTTACGACACTGCCCGTGCCGAATGTGGTCCGCTGGATCATTGAGCATTACCATCTCACCTTCTCCAGCACCGAGGAAGAAGTTTACAAGTTCAAAGAAGGACAGGATGACGTCCTGTGAAACGGCGTCATCCTGTTTTCCGGAAAAGGCCCCGGCTCAGTGAGCCTGAACCGCCATGGAGTCCCGCTGTTCATCGGAAATGCCGACGAACTTCGGATTGCCCGGCATGATGCCGCGGTGGGATTCCTTGATGAAGCTGACGAACAGCTGTACTTCCGGGGTCATCCTGCCGCGTTCGATTTCTTCCAGCGCGTTTTTCGCATTGAGCCCTTCGAAGAAGAACGTGCGGATCGCATGGCGGATCGCCAGACGGCTCTCGTTGTTCATTCCCGCGCGGCGCAGCCCGATGGTGTTGGGACCGGTGATGAAGTTGTCCTGAAGCATGCAGAACGGGGGAACGTCCTGCACCAGCATGCCTTTCGCGCCGATCATGGCCAGCGCTCCGATCCGGCTGAACTGGTGGACCAGCGCAAAACCGCTCATCACGGCTCCGCGTCCGATCTGGACATGACCGGAAACGGCGGTGTTGTTGGCGATGGTGACGTTGTCCTGGATCACGCAGTCATGCGCGATGTGGACGAATGCCATCAGCAGGACATTGTTGCCGATCACGGTTTTGAGGAATTCAAACGGCGGACGGTGAATCGTAACGTATTCCCTAATCACGGTGTCGGAACCGATATCGACATAAGACTGGATCCCCCGGTAAAAACGGTGATCCTGCGGTTCGCCGATGAAGGTGCCGTAATAAATGCGGCAGCGGGGACCGATGGTTGTGTACTGCCCGATCTTGACATGGGCGTCAATGCAGCAGTCGTCTCCGATCCGGACATCGTCTTCGATCACCGTATACGGTCCGATTTCCACATTTTTCCCGATCACCGCGTTCGGAGAAACGATTGCGGTAGGATGTATCGCCATAGTACAGACTCCTTTCTGTGTAAAAACATTCAGCATAATCTATCACGGTTTTCCGCGCATTCAACCGCAGAAAACAAGAAATGCCGGCTTTCTGTCAAAAAAAACACCGGCGGCGCGTATAGACGGGACCGGTGTTCCTGATTTTGCTTCGGACTCAAAGATCGAAAATGATATCCGTATCTTTGGTGTCCCGCATGTTGAAATTGTAGGTTTTGAACGGGATCAGCAGGATAATCCAGTTCTTGAAATATGTGCTGGCATTGATCATCGGAATGGTGTCCAGCGGTTTGCGGGTCTTGGCGTCGAAAATATTGAATGCCATGCGACCGTAGGCGCGGCGGTTGTAAAGTTTGAAAATCGGGATTTCCGGAATGACAATGCTCAGGTCGGTCTGCGGAACCGGAACCGGCAGAGCCGGAGTACCCAGCAGGATGGTGTCGTAATCGGTGGCAAGAACTCCGCACAGCGGCTGTATCATGATGTCGGCGTCCGCCTGTTTCGCAACCACAACGCTGTTCGCCCGCGCCATGATCATTTCCAGACGTCCCTGCAGATACTGTTTGTCATCCTGAGTGACCAGATAGCTGTAATCGAAATAAACTTTTTTGCCGGCATATTTTTCCAGTCCGGCATGGGCGCTCAGGCGTTCAATGGTAACGGCGAGCAGATACTGTTCCACGGCGGAACGCTTCGTGTCAGTTACCCGCGGCGAAGAACACCCTGCAATCAGGAGCGTTACGGCAGCGGCGGCGAAGAGAAATGCTTTTTTCATGGTCTTTCATCCTTTGCTGTTTTTTATGGAAATACAGGCATATAATATAACATCATGCCGCGGAAAATAAAGCGCACTTCAGCAAAAAAACGGCAGGAACAGGAAAATATTGAAAAATCTACTAAAACAATCATCTTTGCTCTTGACTTTTGATTTTTCCGATGTATATTGACTGCATTGAACAGGAAAACCATGCAAATGGTTCTTTTTTTGAGCAATAAACACGATTAAAAACGTAGAGATAAGGAGTGCGAAAAGAAAAATGATGAAGGATGCGTTTCGCCGCCCGCGTCTCCGGGAAACAGGTTCAGCCGGAATGGTTCATCGAATGTGCCGCCGCTGACCCGGAGATCACAAAATACAGAACAGCAGAACAGAAAATAAAAAACAGGAGACACTCTCTATGAGCAAGAATTATCATATCGAAACACTCGCTATTCACGCCGGACAGGTTCCGGACCCGACCACTCTTTCCCGTGCCGTTCCGGTTTACCGGACTACGGCATACGCGTTCCGCAGTTCGCAGCACGGTGCGGATCTGTTCGGACTGCGCGAATCCGGAAACATTTACGCCCGGCTCATGAACCCGACGGAAGACGTCCTGGAAAAACGTCTTGCCGCGCTGGAAGGCGGAAAAGCCGCGCTGGCTCTTTCCTCCGGCACCGCCGCCATTTATTTCACCATCACCAATATTGCCCGGCAGGGCGATGAAATTGTTTCCGCCAACAATCTTTATGGCGGAACCTACACGCAGTTCGACGCCATTCTGCCGCAGCAGGGAATCAAAGTCAATTTCACCAATCTCAACGATTTTCCTGCCGTCGAAGCCGCCATCAACGAACGAACCCGCGCCATCTACATTGAATCCGTCGGCAATCCGGGACTGGATATTGCCGATATCGAAGGATATGCCGCAATTGCCCGGAAACATCATCTGCCGCTGATTGTGGACTCCACATTCACGCCGCCGACTTTGCTGCGTCCGATCGAACACGGCGCCAATATCGTGATTCATTCGCTCTCCAAGTGGATCGGCGGACACGGAACTGCCATCGGCGGAGCTATAATCGATGCCGGCACTTTCGACTGGTCCGACCCAAAATTCGCTCTTTACAATGAGCCGGACCGCGGGTATCACGGACTGCGCTTCGCGCACGATCTGGGCGAGAACAACAGTCTGGCATTCATCCTGCGTCTGCGCACGGTCGGACTGCGCAATCAGGGACCGACTCTTGCGCCGGATGCGGCGTGGATTTTCCTGCAGGGGCTGGAATCCCTTCCGCTGCGTACAGCCCGGCACAGCGAAAACGGTCTGGCTGTGGCGAATTTCCTGAAAAATCATCCGAAGGTCGCCTGGGTGAAGTATCCCGGCTTCAACGAACTGGCGAAAAAGTATCTTCCCAACGGCGCCAACGGAATGGTCGTTTTCGGCATCAGGGGCGGCGCAAAAGAAGCACAGCACCTGGTGGACAATGTGGAGCTGTTCACGATCATCGCCAATGTCGGCGACGCGAAAAGTCTGATCATCCATCCCGCCAGCACGACGCATTCCCAGCTGAGCGAAGAAGATCAGATCAAGGCAGGACTGCCTCCGGAACTGATCCGGCTCTCCATCGGACTGGAAAATATTGATGACATCATCGGTGCGCTGGACAATGCGCTGAAACTGATCTGACCGTCCTGAAAAACAGAAACGGCATGGACAGAAATCAAAATTCTGCATCCATGCCGTTTTTTATTGTTTGTGCGGGATCAGGAAAGTTTCAACAGGGCTTCTTTGCCGGTCATGCCGGGAACGATTCCCAGTTCGCGGGCAGCTCCGGAAACCTGACGGATTTCCGCGGCAAGCATATCATCATAGGAACTCACCCCGGTAACAATTGCCAGCGCATCATGCAGTTTTTCCGCTGGAGCAAGGCTGATGTAACCGCATCCGAGCAGCCCTTTTGCCGCGCGGATGACCAGAATCACCGTATGCGGTGTAGGAATAGTATAAGCCTTCATTTCAATTCCGTCAACAACAACGATGTCCATCTTTCAACCTCCGGGTTCTGTTTTATGGAATATCCGGCTCCGCACAGAGATGCGCGTTCCGGACAAAAGCCGCGGCGGTTTTCCGGTCCAGTTCTCCGAACGGACGCAGCGCAGTATTGGCATCCACGGCAAACGGATGAACCGTCTGAATGGCGCGTGTCACATTATCGGGATTCAGCCCGCCGGCAAGAATGACCGGACGCCGGGTCGTTTCCGCAAAACGGGCGCTGAGTTTCCAGTTGTGCGTCTTGCCGGTTCCGCCGACTTTCCCCGTAACAGCGTCATAGCTGTCCAGCAGAAACGCATCCACCAGATCCTCATACGGTGCGGCGGCAGCTGACACTTCTTCCGGCAGAACTCCGATATGCACGGCAAAAATCAGTTTTCCGGCACCATCCAGACGTTTCCGCAGCGGCAGAATCTGTTCCGGACGGCTTCCTCCATGCAGCTGGATTGTGGTGATCGAAGTACTGTCCGCCAGCTGAAGAATCTCGGCGGGTTCCGTCAGATGCGTAACCAGTACCGGTGTGATGAACGGCGGCAGCTGTGAAGCCAGCCGCCGGGCATGTTCCGGCAGAATGAAATGCGGCGACGGATGACGCTGTCCAACCAGAAATCCGACAGCATCCGCTCCTGCCGCCACGGCGCATTCCAGTTCCCGTTCGTTCCGGATTCCGCAAATCTTAACCCGCATGATGTGAATGCTCCCAGAGCCGGCGGATCCCGCGGATGGTGAAAAAATCACCGCCGTCCGTCAGCCCGTCCAGATGTTTCAGAAAAAAGTGCCGGTCGCCGCCGCAGGCCGTTACCCGCAGGGCAGATGAACCGCAGAGTCCGCGCCATTCCCGGATCAGCTCCCGCACCGCGCCCAGAGATGCGTTGTCCGTGCCGATCCGCATGGCGTCCGCCGTGTTCCTGCCGGGAATTTCCGCCGTTTCCTCATGCAGCGGGATCAGCGGCAGTTGCGCCGTATAGTCATGCAGTGCTTTGCGCAGGAGCATGCGTCCCGGCAGAATGGCTCCGCCGGCGAATTCGCCTTCGGCTGTTACATATTCAAAGGTAACCGCGGTTCCGAAATCAACCGCCAGCGCGGGCAGCGGACCGTCCAGCAGAGCCGCGGCATTGGCAAGCCGGTCTGCGCCGACAGTGGAGATGTCCAGTCCCGATACCCGGAACGGCAGCGGCTGCCGGGAAGAGATCACGAATGCACCGCGCTGTTTCATTTTTTCAGTCAACGTGGGTACGACGGAAGAAACCGCCAGCGGACAGTTGAACAGTTCCTCCGGCAGAGAATCAAAACGGCTGGTGGGGAGTGTTTCCCGCAGGAGAAACTCCGCACCATCCGAATCTATGACCTGAACATGGGTATTGCCGATATTCAGGATTCTGATCATGTTTTCAAGGGACATCAGGAGCCCAGTTTTTCGATGATCTTAATCATCGGCATGAACATGGCGATAACGATACCGCCGATGACCACCGCCAGACCGACCATCATGATCGGTTCAATCATGGAGGTCAGAGCCGCCACGGCGTTGTCGACTTCTTCATCGTAGGTGTCGGCAATTTTGTCCAGCATTTCAGGGAGTTTACCGGTTTCTTCACCGACTTCAATCATACTGATCACCATTTCGGGGAAGATTTTGGTTGCCTGAAGCGGACCCGCCATGCCTTCGCCTTCCTTGACCGCGTCATACACTTTCTGCACCGCCTGCGCCACGACTTCGTTGCCGGATGTTTCCTTCACGATGTTCAATGCGTTCAGAATCGGCACACCGGAACCCATCAGAGTTCCCAGGGTACGGGCGAATTTGGAAATTGCCGTACGCGAAATAATCGGTCCGATCAGCGGCATGTTGTACTTGACCCAGTCAATGTAAAACCGCAGGAATGGAATTTTCAGAATCAGTTTGAAGGCAATGATGAACCCGATGATGCCGGGGATGATATATGCCACATTGTTGATCATGAATTTACTGATGCCCATGACAAACTGAGTCAGCCCCGGCAGCGGGTCGCCTTCCAGCAGTTCGGTGAAGGTCTTTTCAAACTTCGGCACGATGAAAATCATCAGTCCGGAAGTGATCAGCACGGCGACCGTGATGATGATGGACGGGTACACCATGGCGGATTTGACTTTGCCCTGAATCTTTGCGGCTTTTTCGCGGAAAGTCGCCAGACGGTTCAGAATCAGTTCCAGTTTACCGGCGGCTTCACCGGCGCGGATCATGTTCAGGTACAGTTTATCGAACGATTTCGGGTGCTGCGCCAGCGCCTCCGAAAAAGTGGAACCGCCTTCGACCGACCCGGATGTTTCGTCCAGTGTTTTTTTGACGATCGGGTTTTTTGCCTGGCGGGACAGGGTTTTCAGCGAACGGATCAGCGGCAGACCTGCATCCAGCAGAATAGCCATCTGACGGGTCAGGATCGTCAGATCCTTACTTTTGATCACCGACGGTCCCAGGCTGATATTCATATTGAGTCCGCCGCCGGCTTTCTTTTTGGCTTTTGCGCCGCCTTTGGCTTTTGCGGCTTTGGCTGCGGCAGCAGCCTTTGCGGCGGCCTTGTCGGCAAGTTTGATCGAAGTGGGGAACAAGCCCTGATTCTTCAGAAATATGGAAATTTCCTCCTCCGAAGCAGCCTCTTTCCGGCCTTTCTGTTCCTTGCCGCTGGCGTCCATTGCCGTGTACATGTAATTGGGCATAGCTCAAAACTCCTTTCCGGACAATTACGTATATTTCAACACTTCTTCCATCGTTGTTTCCCCGTTGAGGATGGCGCGGAGGCCGTCCTCGCGCATGGTGCGCATTCCCTGTTCGCGGGCTTTGTCGCGAATCATCACCGTCGGCATGTTCTGAATCACCAGTTCGTTGATCTGCGGATTCATGACCAGCACTTCGGTCAGGGCTTTCCGGCCTTTGTACCCGGTTTTGTTGCAGTGGTCGCAGCCTTTGCCGTAGTAAAATTTCCGGTCGCCGATTTCCGAACGTTCCAATCCCAGCAGCCAGAGGTCGTCATCCGTGGGAACAAACGGCGTTTTGCATTTCGGGCAGACCCGGCGGATCAGACGCTGTCCGATGACGCCCACCAGCGAACTGGCGATCAGGTACGGTTCCACACCCATATCAATGAAACGGGTAACCGTACCGGCGGCGTCGTTGGTATGCAGCGTACTGAACACAAAGTGTCCGGTCAGCGAAGCCTCAATTGCCATGCGCGCGGATTCCAGGTCGCGGATTTCCCCCAGCATGATTACATCGGGGTCCTGACGGAGAAACGCACGGAGCGCACGGGCGAAGGTCATGCCGATTCCTTCATGAATCGGCAGCTGGATGATGCCTTCCAAGTCATATTCCACCGGGTCTTCCGCTGTCAGAATCTTGTCTTCCACGGTGTTGATTTCCTTCAGCGCGGAATACAGAGTAGTGGTTTTGCCGGAACCGGTCGGACCCGTCACCACAAAAATTCCGTTAGGCAGATGAATCAGGTCACGGATTTTCGCCAGATTGTTTTGATCGATGCCGAGGGCGTCCAGGTCGAGGTTGACCACCGAACGGTCCAGCACACGAAGCACGCAGGATTCGCCGAACTGTGTCGGCAGAGTGGATACACGCAGGTCGACTGCTTTGCTGCCGACGCGGGTCTGAATACGACCGTCCTGCGGTTTGCGCCGTTCGGAAATGTTCATCTGGCTCATCAGCTTCACGCGGCTGATGACCGGAATGGCAAGGTTTTTCGGCGGAGGCGGCAGTTCATACAGCGCACCGTCCACACGGCAGCGGATCTTGAATTCCTTTTCAAACGGTTCAAAGTGAATATCGCTGGCTTTGTCCTTGATGGCCTGATAAATCACGGCGTCCACAAATTTGATGATCGGGGCGTCGTTGGCATGTTTTTCCAGATCTTCCGTGGCGTCATATTCCCCGTCCGGAACTTCCGGAAGGGACTTATCCTTGGACATTTCGTCCAGCATGTCCTGCATGGATGCCGTTACATCGACCGGGTAAAATTTTTCGATCGCCTTGTCCACCTGCGCTTCCGGAGCCAGCACCTGAACCACGTCCGTGCCGACAATGAACCGGAGTTCGTCGATCACCTGATAACTCAGCGGGGAACGCAGCACCACCGTGAGCGTGGTCCCGTCATAGGAAAGCGGCACGACTCCGAGCATCCGCGCAGTGTCCGGGGGAATCATGGCGATGACTTCCGCCGGCACGGTTGCTTCCGCCGGCAGGTTCACCACATCAAGAATCAGGTTTTTCCCGATCGCTTCCAGTATCTGCCGTTCATCCAGCAGACCGAAATCAATCAGTACTTCCTTGAAGGTTTTGCCGTTGCGTTCCTGTTCTTCCGCGGCTTCTTTCAGCTGATCTTCCGTGCAAAGACCTTCCGTCAGCAGAATATCGTACAGCGTTTGACTTTCTGAATCCAGCATTTTACTCGGCATCTCCCATAGTGGTTATAAGGACTTCGTGCAGCGTGGTGATACCCGCCGCGGCTTTGCGCAGACCGTCTTCCCGCAGCGTGACCATGCCCGCCTTCCGGGCGGCTTCGCGGATCACGTCCGCCGAAGACTTCTGATAAATCAGGTGCTGAATGTTTTCACCCACCTGGAAAATTTCATAAATGCCGACACGCCCCTTGTATCCGGTTCCGCCGCAGACGGAACAGCCGCGTCCTTTCATCAGCTTGGCGGTGTCCATGAATTTGTCGTCCAGTTTCAGCAGCCGGATCTCATCTTTGGTCGGCGTTGTCGGTTCCGCGCAGTTTTTGCAGACCCGGCGGAGCAGGCGCTGCGCCTGGATGGCGCGGACTGCCGAAGAGACCAGGAACGGTTTCACTCCCATATCAATCATACGAGTAACGGCACTGGGCGCGTCGTTGGTGTGCAGCGTACTGAACACCAGGTGTCCGGTCAGTGCCGCATTGATGGCGATGACCGCCGTTTCGGCGTCCCGGATCTCTCCGACCATGATGATGTTCGGCGCCTGACGCAGCATGGCGCGAAGCGCGTTGGCAAAAGTCATGTCCGCCAGATTGTTCACCTGCACCTGATTGATGCCGGCCAGCTGATATTCCACCGGGTCTTCCACCGTGATGATCTTGCGGTTCGGCTGGTTGATGGTGTTCAGGAAGGCGTACAGACTGGTGGTCTTGCCGGAACCGGTCGGACCTGTTACCAGGAACACTCCGTCCGGCATGTTGATGATCTGGTTGATTTTTTTCTGGTCGTCGGCATAAAAACCCAGCTGCGGAATTTCCAGCTGAATACTGGCTTTTTCCAGAATACGCATGACGATACTTTCGCCGTGCGTGGTGGGAATCGTGGATACGCGCAAGTCAATGTCGCATCCGCTGACGCGCATCTGAATACGTCCGTCCTGCGGCAGCCGCTTTTCGGAAATGTCCAGCCGCGACATGATCTTGATACGGCTGGTCACGTTCTGCTGCAGATATTTCGGCGGAGCGTCCACTTCCCGCAGCACTCCGTCCACCCGGTAACGGATCCGGTAGCGTTTTTCCAGCGGCTCCAGGTGAATATCGCTGGCATGCATCTTGTAGGCTTCCACGATGATGGCGGTCACCAGACGGATGATCGGGGCATCGCCTTCGCCGGATTCGTCGGCATTGACCGCGCCGCCGACGTCATCGGACGGAGCTTCCGGGATATCCTCCTCCTCCTGCTCTTCGATCTCAGCCAAAGCCCGGTCCACTCCTTTTTCCGCTTCGGAGTAATAGCGGTCGATCATCGCCTGAATCTGTTTCTGCGGCGCGACAACCGCATCCACGTCGCATTTCAGCACATAGCGGACGGAATCCAGCGTGGTGAGATCCGTGGGGTCGCCGATGGCAATGGTCAGCAGATCGTCATGTTTCATTACGGGAATGATGTGATACTGATACACGACTTCCTTCGGAACCGAATCAATGATTTCCTGCGGGATTTTGTATGACGTCAGATCCAGGGTCTCCATGCCGTATTGCTGAGCCAGCATCTGAAGCAGTTCATTGCCGTCGACATACTTGAGTTCCTCCAGAGCCTGAATGATACTCAGCTGACCATCGGTCTCCGCGACTTTTTTCCAGCCTTCGGTGATCTGTTCTTCGGTGATCATTCCGTTTTCCTGAAGCAGCTCCAGGATAAAGTCATTGTTCTGTGCCATCCGTAAACCTCGAAATAACTAATCTATAACTGTCATAATTGACAACATAAATGATTTTTGTCATTTTTCAAGTCAATTTTCATAAATGGAGCTGATTTCCTGCAAGATTCCGTGCAGAAAACAAAGGACAATGCCTGCATATTCCGGAGACAACGCCCCCGAAACCGTATAATCCGTTTCTTTTCAGGGTATTACCGGTTAACATTTCTGATATGAACACAGTATTACTGAAGATGAAAGGAAGAAGAAAAAGAATCAGAGTGGATATAAACTAAATGGTGCACCCGGTAGGACTTGAACCTGCAACCTTCTGGTCCGTAGCCAGACGCTCTATCCAATTGAGCTACGGGTGCTTCCGTTTTGTATATCATGCAATATAGCAGTATTTTGCAAAATTGCAAATCAAAAATCAATTTTTTTGCAAATTTTTGTCGCTGCCATTTGAAAAGGAATGCGGTAAGCGAATTCTTTTCTGCATGACACGGAATTGGAATGCCTTTTTTACCGTATCCCTGCGGCAAAAAGAATGGGATAATCGCCGGAAAGCCCTTGCAGGATCACGTGGAATTTCCTGCCCGGAGCAACGGTCAGACTGGTGTTCTCTGTCAGTTCTTCCTCATAGCATTCCCCATTGACGATAATCCTGGCATTCCCTTGTCCGGCAAAGCAGATCATGTTCCGCTCCTGCTCCGCATTCAACTCAAATCCCAGTGTTCCGTTGGGAAATACCTGATTCCCGATGATCCGGCACAGCCGATTCTCTTTCATTGCGGCATGACATCCATGCATGGCACGTTCGCAGCGCCATTCGTCCGTGATGGAACCGGGAATGAAAAGATCCTGCCAATTCCCGTATTTCATGCGTGCGCGGTACTCGGCTTCGTATTCTTCCTGAATAAGCCGGAGCATTCCCCGCAGCGGACGCGGATAAACATCGGCAATATCATTTTTGGAAAGGAAAAGATTTCGTTCCATCCCGTTGACAAATCCTTCATTGGATTCCATCGCCGTTCCGGTATCGTCATATTTCAGAAAGATTTTTTCCGCATTCTTCACTGCCGCAGAAAGTTTCGGATGTTCCGGCGACATCTGTTCCATATCATCAAAATAAGCCGCCGTGCAGGTGCAGAAAGCCAGGATGCATTCCGAGGCGCATAGGAGGTTGCTCCACAGTTCTTTCAATCGCAGGTATTCCGATTCCGGCAGATCCGCTTTTTCGGATTCAATGATCGCAATGCCGTCCTGAACCATTGTCACGGCAGCATTTTTTTCAGACAGCAGCTCCGCTCTGGTTCCGGTTGAATTTCCGGACAGAATGGACCAGATTTCCGCCAGTGCTTTCAATGGCACATGTTCTTTGAAATAGCCGAAAAATCCGCCCGCTTTCAGATATTTGAGCGAAACTTTCGGGGGGAATTGATGAAAAATCAGATTGCCTTTCAGGTAATTGGTCTTAAGAATTGCTTCGAGTCCCAGCCGCGACAGCTTTTTCATATCCGGTTGAATTTTTGGCGGATAAGACGAAAAATATTCATTCTCGATCTGTTCCGCCGTTACGTTTTCATCGGAGATCGCACGCATGTAAGCGAAAAGATTCAGCGGATACTTTTCGAAGACATTATTGCCGATGCGGTCGCAGCGGATGGCGAACCGGTTGACTCCGGCTTTCTGTGCGCCTTTGATCCAGCGCAGAATGTTGGCTGTATTTTCCGCGGGAAGATATCCCGCTCCCAGGAATTCTCCCAGAGAATCACATTCCGCTCCCAGCGTCAGATTCCCCGTATGATGCAGGAATGGATTTTCCGGCAGAAACGGGTCGAAATCGTAGGGAGTGATTTTTGTTTCGACTTCAAAACGGATACCCTGTTTCTCCAGCAGCGAAGCGCCGGCAAGAATATCCTCATAATCTTTGGCAATGGAGCCGAAGGAACGGAGAATGAAACGTTTGCCCCGTTTCTGAAGTTCATCTGCGAATATTCCGGCGACTTTTGCCACCACCTGTTCCGGAGGATACAGTTCCGGAGTGGAGTTGTGAATGGCAGAGTAATCCGCCTCTGTGAGGGTCAGCACAATGCCGTCCAGTTCCGGAACATTATCAAACGCCTGCTGGAATTTATAACGCAGAAGATCTTCAAAAGCCTGTCCCAGTAAATTGAATTCCCCTTTCCGGTCCAGCAGTTCCGGAATCAGTTTCACCAGCCCGTCGGGAACCGTAACTTCTCGGTGCCAGTAATAGACCGGCCGTCCGGAATCATGCGCGATTTTCAGAACTTCTTTCAGCGTGGCGATATTGGCGGCGACAGCCTGATTATCACGCTGCAGAGACGGGTAACGGTCATAAAAGCTCAATCCGTCCAATCCGCCCAGCAAGCCGTGGCATTCCGCACAGATTTCAAAGGAATCCACCTTGACAGGACTGGCATCTGCCTCGGCGACAACACGTTTCATATATTCTGCATCCAGCGGTGTTGGATGCATCAGAGACCAGGTAATTTCTGACATTCTGCAAATCCTCATGATAAAATTTTTTCCATTTGCTGGAATATACTCCTGTGCAGTGTTTTTTCAATACCATTGCCAAAGAAAATGGTTACATACAAAATCACCGTATGAAGGGGGGGAATGGATGCGATTTAAGTATGAAACTGGTCGGGGCAGTGGGATTCGAACCCACGACTTCTTGCTCCCAAAGCAAGCGCGCTACCAACTGCGCTATGCCCCGTATGACTGGAAGCAATACTATAAACTTTTTTTCGGGTTTTACAAGCGGACAAATCAAAAAAATTATTTCATTTTGCAGTTTGTCCGCAGCGGCTTCAACCGCAATCCGGATTCCTTTGGGGCGAGGAGTTCCGGCGGTTTGAATGGTGATTTTTCGTACCGCCGGGATTCTTGATGTGCCGGACTGTCAATTCACATTGACCGGCAATTCTTCAAAGAACGCGCTTTTTTCGCCTGCCGTCTGGAACGAACCGAAGGCTTCCGCATAAGGTGTCCGCCCCGCTTTCCAGCCGAAAAATTTCGCTTCGCAAAGTTTCCTCTCCGCCATTCCCGCGCCGTCTTGACAGACATATTTCCGGACCAGTTCATATTTCCGGTCCATGATGTGCTGTCCGAAACAGGCGTAATGCAGAAATGGCATGTTCATGGTCTGATGCGGATGATGATGGAAAAACACTTCCGGTCTGACGCCGCTGAGCCGCAATGCCGCAAACGTGGCGGCGCCGCACATCACGTGGTCGGTATGACGGTCCACCGGCCAATGCGTGAAAACGGCGCAGGGCTGTGTTTCGCGGAAAATCTCCGCCAGTTCCTGACAGGTTGACTGCGGAGCATAGATTGCTCCATCAATTTCATGCAGAAAGACAGGCTGTACTCCGAGCATGGCGCACGCTTCGAGCTCTTCTTGCGTACGCTTGGCTGCGCATTCTTCCATGGATACGCCGTGCTGGGACAGACCGCGTTCCCCTCTGGAAAAATCAATGATTTTCAGATCGTAACCGCCGGATTCCGCAAGCATGAACGCCAGACCGGCGGAGCCGATCAGGTCATCCGGATGAGCATTCACAATACAGACTGTCTTCTTCATAAAACCTTCTCCTCAATTCTGCTTTTTATTCTGCGCGTCCCAGGGACGTCCAGACCGGTTCCAGGTCGAAAATTTTTCCTGTTGAGGCAGACTGATCCAATGCCAGTGCGTACACTGCGCTGAGCAGACCTTCTTCGCCGCTGCATTTGGGCGGAACGCCGGCAGTCATGGTTTCAAACAGCTCTTTCATGATGAAATTGTCTCCGCCGCCATGTCCGTCGCAATCGGAGAAATCCAGAGTGGTAACTTCCTGGTCGCCGATGTTTTTCCAGCTGAGCTGTTTCTTGTAAAGATCCAGCCGCATGGTTCCTTCGGTGCAGTGGAAGACCATGCGCCGTTCCGGCAGGGCGCAGAGCATGGAATAGTTGAACGAAACATGCACACCGTTCCGGAACTGGGCAATGGAAACCATATTGTCATGCAGGTCGGAATCCGCATTGAACGGGGTTTCCACCCGGTGCGGATCCCACCAGCAGATAAACGCATCTTTGCCGTATTTATCTTCCAGCGCCCGGTTTTCCGGAGTAAAGAAACCGCGTCCGTGAAATGCGCAGACTTTGGACGGGATGGAGCCGGTGAACCATTCGATCAGGTCCAGGTCATGACAGCATTTTTCCAGAATATGCGGTCCGGCGTATTTGGTGAGACGCCGCCAGTTGCTCATGATGTAGCCGCCATGCTGCGGACGGATGTTTTCGTTGGCTTCCACGGAAACCAGTTTTCCGAAAATCCCGGAATGGAGCAGTTCATACGCTTTGCGGTAAATTCTGGAATACCGCAGCACAAAACCGGTGGCAAAAGTTCTGCTGCACTTTTTCCATTCGGTGTAGATGGTCTGGCAGTCTTCAATTTTCGTTGCCAGCGGTTTTTCGGAAAAAACATCTTTTCCCGCGGCAAAGGCAGCAAGGATTTCTTCTTTGTGCGCATAATTCGGAGAAAAAACCATAGCCCAGTCAATGTTGTTCTGCAGAGCCTGTTCCCAGCTGGAACAGATTTCCGCGTCGGGGGAATTCCAGAACTTCACTGCGGTTTCTTTCGCCACCGCGTGGTCCGGATCGTATATCGTCCCGATTTCCACTGTGCCGTCCGCTGTTTCCAGCAGCTCCTTCACCACATATCTTGCCCGGTTTCCCGCGCCAGCCACTGCAATGCGTATTTTTTTTGCCATTTCTGCTCGCTTCCTTCTTTTGCTGAAAACTTTTTCCGGAGTTTGACTTGTCCGTTTCTTCGTATATATTATATATCGAAAACCGTTTTCTGCAAGCGTTTTTGACAGATTATAATTTCTGTTTTCAACCAATTGATTCTGAAAAACAACCATGGCGGACAGTTTGAGAAAAATTTCACAGGGATTTGATCCTGATTCATACGATCTGTGCAGCGGCGGGTTGAATGCCCGGATGCTTCAGCGGCAGACCTCCCCGCAGGCTCATCGTGTTCATTATCCGGTTCTTGCCAGTCAGTTTACCGAAGAACTGCGCAGCAACGACCATTGGTATAAACATGTCCGTTACCCTTATCTGGCACTGGAATTTTTGCTCGCCGGGGAAATGGAGTTCATTACCGAGGAACGGCGGGAAATTGCACGTCCGGGAACACTTTACGTGATTGCCCCCGGAAGCACCGTCCGATTCATCCGGCATGGGACGAAAACGGTTCATAAACTTGCCCTGATCATTGCCGGCGAAAACGTCAATGCCGTATCCATGACCCTGCGTTTGGGAGCCAGCCGTCTGCTGGAGCTTCCGGATCCGGCTTCTGTGGAAGAAAAAATGCGCAGAATCGGGAATGTCATCGAATCGGATCCGGTGAACAATTCCAGACTTTCCTATTCGCTGCTGCTGGATTTGTCCCTTCTGATTTCCGGGACTCCGGAGCAGGACACGCCGCTGGAACGCGCCCTGTTCATCATGGAAAACCGGTATCAGGAAAATATTTCCATTCCGTTCATTGCATCCAGAGCGGGAGTCAGTGAAAACACTCTGCGCAGGATTTTTCAGCGTCAGTTCCGGTGTTCTCCGCTGGCATACCTGAATTCCATCCGGCTGAAAAACGCTCTGGAAAAACTGAAGAATCCGAAACTTTCCGTAAAACAGGCTGCACTGCTGTGCGGCTTTTCGTCTGCCGCCAGTTTCTGTACGGCGTTCCGGAAAAAATACCGGCTTTCTCCCGGTGAATTCCGGGCGCAGCGGCTTTCCGGCAAGTGAAAACAGAATCATTCCCCGGATTTTTCCTTTTCTCCGGCTTCCCGTTCGAGCTGTTCCATGATGATTTCTGCCGGAGTCAGATATTTTTTGCGGTTGTTGCATTCCTTGCAGCAGGGGACCACATTGCCTTTGACGCTCCGTCCGCCGCGCGCCACTGGCACAATATGATCCATCGACAATTCCTCCGGCGGAAATTTGCCGTGACAGTAATGGCATTCCCCTTTGTCCAGCAGAGAACGCCACCAGGCGGTTTTACGCAGTTCCCGTGCTTTTGCCCGTTCCCGCGCCACGTGCGCCGGGTCCTTCTGAATATCAATCCAGTCGCTCATTCCGACACCTCCTTCTGCTGAAAAACTGAAACAGCCGGCAGGCATTTTCCGTGGTGATCCGGGCACATTCGTCCGGAGCGATTCCTTTGATTTCCGCCAGTTTCGCGCCGATCAGCGGAATATATCTGGAGTGATTCGGCTTGCCTCTGTACGGTTTCGGCGCCAGATACGGCGCATCCGTTTCCAGCAGCAGACGATCCGCCGGCAGGATACGCGCCAGCTCCCGGATATTGTCCGCACGTCCGAAGGTAATCATGCCGCCGACTCCGAAATAACCGTCCAGCGCGGCGAATTTTTCCGCGAAAGCCGGACTGCCCGTATAACAGTGCAGCTCAAAATGCCCGCCCTGCCGCGCAAACGGTTCCAGCAGACGGTAAGCATCTTCGTAAGCCAGTTCGGAATCCGCCTTGTCCCGGCAATGGATCACGGCGGGAAGCTGCGCGGACAATGCCCAGTCCAGCTGTTTTTCCAGCACGGCCAGCTGTATTTCGCGCGGACAGAAATCATAAAAATAATCCAGTCCGATTTCCCCTGCCGCCGCCAGTTTCGGATGTCCGCGGAATGAATCCAGCCGGGACAGAAAGGCCTGTCCCGATTCCGCTTCATGCGGATGCAGTCCGGCGGCAAAATAAATCTGCGGAAACTGTTCGGCGGTCTGCCGCGCCAGCTGCGACTCTGTTCCGTTGGAGGCGCACAGCAGAAAAGTCCCGACCCCTGCCGCCGCCGCTTCCCGAATGTAAACTCCGAAATCGGGCAGGTATTCGCCCGAATGAAAATGTGTATCAATCCATTGCATATCTTCAACTTTCCTGTAAATTCATTTGATCCGTTCACAAAGCGTAATGCTTTCAAAATGCGCCGTGGCCGGAAACATGTCCAGCAGTTCGCCTGACACAATCCGGTAAGACGCTTTTTCCAGTTCCGCCAGATCCCGGAACAGGGTATCCGGCGAACAGGAAACGTACAGCACCGAATCCGCACGGGAACGGCAGATCAGTTTCCGGGCAGCCTCATCCAGACCCGTCCGCGGCGGGTCGACCAGCAGCAGCGACTCCGGCGGCAGACCGTGAGGAAATTTCCGGCGGAAGGTTCTGGCACTGTCTCCGGCAAGAAATTCTGTCCGCTTGTTCACTCCCCGGAGTTCGGCATTGTGTTTCGCGCGGCGGATGGAATCCGCATCCAGTTCAATCCCAACGCAGGACAGGGCGGGCATCACTTCGGCGCAAAGCACTGAAAACACTCCGCAGCCGCAGTAAAGTTCCGCCAGCAGTGAAGGTTTTTCCGACATGACCAGCGCGCACACTTTCGCCGCCAGGTTCCCCGCCATCCGCGGGTTGATCTGGAAAAATGAATTTTCCCCCACTTCAAAGGTCCCGAAATCCGGCAGCGTATCGGTCAGCTTTTCGTGACTGCCCCGGTCAAAATAAATGCGTACCCCGTCGGTCGGAGTCCAGCGGAACGTTACACTTTTTTCGTGTCCGGTCAGCTTGCTTTTCCATTCTCCGGCGCGCAGAGCTGTCCGGATTTCCGGCACTGCCAGCAGACAGTCCGACACCTCAATCAAGGTGTGATTGTCCTCGCCGCGATACCCGGCACGGACTGTGCCGTCCGGTTGAAATTCCAGCGACAGCCGGATTTTGTTGCGCCAGTTGAAACGTTCTGCCGCACCCGCCGGTTCACCCGGAAAACCGTCCGGACAGCTTTGGAGTCCGGCTTTTTCCGCAAAGGAACGGAACTGACGCTGTTTCCAATCCAGTTCCATTTCATACGGAATATGCGCATAGGAACAGCCCGGACACGGGTTCGGGCATTCCGGACAAAGCCGCTGCGGCGAGGATTTCAGAATACGGGTCAGGATTCCTTCCGCAAAATTTTTCTTGTCCGAAGTCAGCCGCACTTCCACCCGTTCGCCGGGAACAGCTCCGCGGACGAAGCAGACCTTGCCGTCGGAGCGTCTGCCGACAGCGCGTCCGCCGAAGGCAAAACCGGTAACGTCGATTTCCGTTGAAACGTCTGTTTTCATTGCCGGGATTTCTGGATCATCCTGCGCCATTTCGCTGCCTCCACATTGTTTTTCCGCACGCCGATGCCCTCTTTGTACATGATGGACACATACTGCATCGCCACGACATTTCCTTTTTCCGCCGCCTGCTTGAACCAGCGGAGCGCTTCCAGATAATCCGGGCTGACGCCGTCGCCGTTATAATACATGTTGCCCACATGGTACATGGCGTCGGCATCACCTTTTTCCGCCGCCTGCCGGTACCATTGCAATGCTCTGGAGAAATCCTGCGGCAGACCCTCGCCGCGATGGTACATGCGTCCGATCAGACACATCGCGCCGGTATGTCCTGCACCTGCCGCCGCGGACAGCAGTTCAAACGCCCCGGCGTAATCCGGGCTGCCGTCCGTTCCCAGATAACGGATGCGTCCGCGCATGAACAGAATTTCCGGATCGTTTCCGGCAGTTTTGCTCAGATATTTTTCCGCTTCGGCATAATGTCCGGCATTATAGAGCAGACGTCCGGTCATGTTCACGGCATACGCGATGCCCTGTTCCGCCGGTTTCTTCAGATACCGCAAGGCTTCCACCCGGTCCTGTTTGACTCCTTTGCCTTCGCAATACATTTTCCCCAGCAGAACCGAGGCGTTCAGATCATTCTTTGCCGCGGCAAGGGCGGCATATTTCGCCGCCTGGGCATAATCCTTTTTATCGAAACAGATTTCAGCCAGACGCGTCTGCGCCTTCACGCTCCCTTTTTCCGCTGCCTGCCGGTAATATTTTTCCGCCTGTTCCGGATCCGGTTTCATTTCTCCGATTCCTTTTCCGGTCAGATCCGCCAGCCGTTCCAGAGCGGCAGGATCCCCCTGCTCCGCCAGTTCCTTCAACAGCTGAATGCCCGTTTCCGGGGCGCGGGGCAGAATCCAGTCCGCATACCGGCGCATGGCTTCCGGCAGTTTCTTTTCCGCCGCCATCCGGAAAAACTCCGCTCCCTTGTCCTGACGTCCTTCCCGGCATTCCTGTTCTCCGCACCGGAACGCCGCTTCCGCATGGCCGTGCTTCGCCGCTTCGCGCAGATACCGGAATCCTGCCGGCTCATCTTTTGCGGTGCCGCGTCCTTCCAGCGACATCATGCCGCAGCGGTAAAGCGCATCGGCATCCCCGGTCTGTGCCAGCCCCTGGAAATAACGGAACGCCGCCGCATCATCGTGCTTCGGATTCTTCACATCGGCATAGAGCCCGGCCAGCATACGTGCCGCTTCCTGGTCGCCGCGGTCCGCCGCCAGTTTCAGATATTGCACGGCAAGAGCATAATTCTTTTCGACTCCGCGTCCGGTACAGTACATTTTCCCGGCTTCCGCTTTCGCCAGCATATCGCCCAGCGCCGCCGCCCGGCTGAACAGCGCAAATGCCTTGCGGTCATCCGCGGTCAGACCGCCGCGCCCGTCCCGCTGAAGACATCCCAGCAGGTACAGGGCTTCCGGATCATTTCCGGCCTTCTGCAAATACTTCCGTGCTTCCGGCAGATTTTTTTCCAGACCCCCGCCGCCCAGATAATACATTTTTCCCAGCAGTGCATACGGACGGAAATCTCCGGGTATTTCTCCCGGAGCGGACAAACCTTTGAGCAGACAATCCCGCGCTTTGGCATAGTTCTTCTGAACACCCTGTCCTTCGTAATACATGATCCCCAGCGGTATTCCCGCCCGGACACAGCCGCCGCTGTAAAGCTGCTGCAGCAAATCCGCCGCCAGCCGGAAATTGACCGTCGTTCCTTTGCCTTCCATATAATGACGTGCCAGCATGAACGACGCCTCGGCATTTCCCTGTTCATGAGCCAGTTTGAAACACTTGAATGCCGCTCCGTAAGAACGGGTGGTTATTCTGCCTTCCCAATAGGCCATGCCCAGACGGTACAGCGCTTCGGCATTGCCGGTTTCGGCGGCTTTCCCCAGATATTTCAACGCTTCCGCCGGCTTGTTTCTCATATGCAGATCCGCCAGCCGGAGCATGATAAAAGCATCTCCTTTATCCGCCAGCGGCTGAAGCCACAAGACTGCTTCCCTGTGCTGTTTCGGCGTCAGGGTCTGCGGATGTCCGGCATAAAGAACCGCCAGAGCCTGCTTGGCGTCCTCCACTCCGTTTTCCAGTGCGACCCTGTAATACCGCTCCGCTTTTTTCCGGCTGTCCGGATCATCCGCAGACTGTTCATGCAGACGACCCAGCTGAAATGCCGCATTTCCGCTGCCGTGTTCATACGCGCGCTGAAACCATTGTATTGCCTGCGGACGGTCCGGTGCGGTCATTCCCAGCATGAACATCGCATCTGCGGAACGATCCGCAATTTTTTCAAAACACGCCCGCGCCGCGGCGGAATCCTGCTTGACGCCGTTTCCTTCCAGATACATGCAGCCCAGCGCATACAATGCCGTGGAATCGGACGGTTTTTCCGCGATGACTTTCCGGAAACAGCGGTATGCTTCCGCATAATTCCGGGGAACGCCCAGACTTTTGTAGTACATCCAGCCAAGCAGGGATAATGCCTCCGGATCGGAATCCGCCGCGTTTTTCAGCCATTTGAACGCTTCCACATAATTGACCGGGGTCCCTTTCCCTTCGTAATACATGCGTCCGACCATAGCCGCTCCCCGGACGGAGCCTCTGGCGGCGGCTTCGCGGAACAGACGCATGGCTTCCGCATAATCCACTGCTCTGCCGCGTCCCAGGAAACAATCCATTCCGAGTTCGTAAACCGGATCGGAATTCGCTGCGGCTTTCGGCGGAACGGCTGCCGGCGTGTTTTTCTGTTCCAGAACGGCATCTGCCGGAACCAGGGAACGGTCTGCATTTTTCAGACTGCTTTCCAGCTCGCTGATATAAGTTTTCAGGCGTCTGATCTTTTCCTGCGTCGATTCCCGGCTTTCAAAAATCGCATCCAGTTCCGCAGATTTTATTTTGAATGCCCTGGAGGTTTTATCATATCGCTGAATGGTCAGTTTTTCCGCCCGGTCCATCAGGTCGGAATACGATTCCGCACCTGAAAGAACGACAAAACAGCCGGAAAGCAGACAGCATAAATTCTTTTTCCATTTTTCCATGTTTGCCTCCTCCTATAATAAAATTACTCTCCAGTTCAGTAAATCCATATGTCATAAATGTATCACGCAATCCGCGTAATGCAAGAACTTACGCTCCGTATTTGACCCGGTTTATTCGTCTGCCGGATGCAGCATTTTTGCAGCCAGCTGCCGGGCGTCCGGACCGCCGCCCAGCATCCGCGCAATTTCCGCAATCCGTCCATCCGCATCCAGTTTCCGGATATGCGTGAAAGTCGTGTCGCCCTGCGATTCCTTGTAGACATTGAACTGTGTGGCTGCCCGGCAGGCGATCTGCGGCAGATGCGAAATGCACAGAATCTGTTTGTTTTCCGCCAGTGCGGCAATTTCATCTCCGACCCTGGTTGCTGTTTCTCCGCCGATATTGGCGTCGATTTCATCGAAAATCAGAATCGGGATGGAGTCGGCTTCCGCCAGAATGGTTTTCAGCGCCAGCATCACGCGGGAAAGTTCGCCGGAACTGGCAACTTCCCGCAGCGGCAGGGGCGGTACTCCCGGATTCGCACTGAACATGAATTCAATCCGGTCTGCGCCGTCCGGACCCGGTTCCGCCGGAGAAACGGTTACTGCAAATTCCGATTTCCGGAATCCGAGTTTTTTCAGTTCTTCCGCTGCTTTGCCGGCGATGAGTGCACCCGCTTTCTGCCGTTTGGCGGACAGCCGCGCACAGGCGGAACGCAGTTCGTCCTGCAATTCTTTTTCCCGCTGGTCAAAATCATTCCGTTTCTGCTCGGCATTGTCGTAAGCGTCAATGCGCTCCCGCAGCCGTTCCAGATGTGTCAGCACGTCTTCCAGAGACGGTCCGTACCGGCGTTTCAGAGTCTGAAGAACCCGCAGACGCTCTTCCATTGCCTGAAAAGCCCCTTCATCAATCTCTACATCCGACGCATAATCGGAAAGATTGCCGGAAAGTTCTGAAATGGAAGAAGATATGTCATCAAGACTGCGCAGAAAACGTTCCGCTCCGGCAGGATCGCATTTTTCCATATCGGCGAGCAGACGGCGGATTGTTCCGAGACGGTCCTGAATGGAATCTTCACATTCCGAAAGACCGTCTGCCGCACCCAGAGCAAGTTCGATGAGGGTTCTGGAATGCGCAGCCAGAGCATGTTTTTCTTCCAGCGAATCATCTTCGCCCGGCTGCGGATCCGCTTTTTCGATTTCGGATGCATCCCGCCGCAGCCGCGCGGTTTCCTCGGCGGACGGCATGGAGGCAGCGAATTCTTCGCGTTCTTTGCGCAAAGCCGCCAGAGCCTGCCAGATACGGCGGACTTCTGCCAGTTCTTTTTCATCTTTGCCGAAACGGTCCAGCATATCCAGCTGATTGCGGACTTTGAGCAGATGTTGATTTTCATGTGCGCCGTGAATGTCAACCATCAGTTCGCCCAGACGGCGCAGAATCTGGAGAGTAACCGGGGATTCATTCAGAAAATTCCGGCTGGCGGCGGGAGTGATGACCCGGCGGACCAACAGCGTGCCGTCCTCTTCGGGCTGAATACCGGCTTCTTCCAGCAATGGCAGAACCGTTCCCTTCGAACCGGCGGGCAGGGAAAATTCCCCGGAGATTTCACAGCGCGCCGCGCCGATACGGATCATGGACCGGTCCGCCCGTTCGCCCAGCAGCAGACCGACGCCGCCCATGATGACGGATTTTCCCGCGCCGGTTTCGCCGCTGATGACATTGAACCCGGAACCGAATTCCATGTCGGCGCGTTCCACCAGAGCGAGGTTTTCCAGATGCATCCACTTCAGCATGATGACGGTCCGTTCAGAGGGAACACAGAGGAATGATGGTTTCCACGGCGTTCAGAGACGTGCCGATCCAGTTCGGTTCGCGCAGGGCAAAAGGCTTTTCCGCGCCGTTTTCCAGCTGATACAGCACGGAGGAAATCCGGCAGGAAAGCAGATCGCGTCCGCTGCGGTTGCGGGAAACAAACGAAAGATTTTTCAGACAGGGCAGAATACCCGCCAGATCCCAGAGCTTGGCACTGGTGATGTAAACCGCATCCCGTCCTGCCGCCAGGTCAATGCCGGAACAGACGCAGGAGCCGATGGAGATGACCGGATTCACCCCGGTGAAAATTCCTTTGCGGGTCATCAGCTGCGAGAGATTGATGCAGGATGTGCCGTTGAAAGGACGGTTCGGATTTTTGATCGGACGAACCGCTTCCTCCATTTCGCGCCGGGTCGGATAACTGCGTCCGAGCGAGGCAAACCAGGTTTTTCCGTTGTCGGAAAACATGATTTCGCCGAGTTCAGGCGTATAGACTCCGCCTTCGCGGATGACTCCGTTTTCCGCATAGCCGATGGAAATACCCCAGATCGGACGGCGGTTGATGAAATTTGCCGTACCGTCGATGGGATCGACGATCCACATTTTATCATGCAGCAGACTGTTCATCAGGCGGTCGTGATCGTGATCCTGGCAGGTTTCTTCGCCGAGAATGCTGTCAAATCCGAATTTCCCGGTCAGGAACAGTTCGATTCCTCTGTCCGCATTGGTTACGGGAGTAAGATCGTCCTTGACTTCGACAGCGGGAGTTTCCTTGATTTTCCGGGCAATGGCGGCACATTCCACGAAAGTGTCGAGCAGCTCTTTGACATTCCAGTTCTGCATGGTATGCTTTATTCTCCTATGATCTTGATCAGGACCCGTTTGCGGCGTCCGCCGTCGAATTCGCCGTAGAAGATCTGTTCCCACGGACCGAAATCCAGTTTGCCGTCGGTAACCGCCACGACCACCTCACGGCCCATGATCTGACGTTTGAGGTGAGCATCGGCATTGTCTTCTCCGGAAAGATTGTGACGGTACTGGCTGAGGGGTTCATGCGGTGCAAGTTCTTCCAACCATTTGTCATAGTCGGCATGGAGTCCGGATTCGTCATCGTTGATGAATACGGATGCGGTGATGTGCATGGCGTTGCACAGCAGCAGTCCTTCTTTGATGCCGGATTCCTGAAGAGCCTTGCGGACCTGCGGGGTGATATTGACAAACGACCGCCTGCCGGGAAGGTTGAATACGAGTTCCTGTCTGTAACTTTTCATGGCCGTCCTCCTGGGCTGTTGATTCTTTCATACAGAAAAGGAATTTAACAACAATGCGCAAAAAGTCAAGGTCTGCGGCAGTCAAAACTCAATTTTTTTCAAGCGGAATCCCCGGAATGCTTTCCTTTGCCTTGTTTTTCCCGCAACGCGGTGTATATTAACACAGACAATATGGAACAACAGGAGATTTTTCAGGATTATGCAGGAAGAAATACGGAAAATTATCACGGAACTCGGCGAGGATCCGGAACGGGAAGGTCTGCTGAAGACTCCGGAACGGGTGGAAAAAAGTCTGAAATACCTGACCCGCGGCTATCGGCAGAATCTGGAAGATGTGATTCACGGTGCCATTTTCACCTCGGAACAGGATGACATGATCATTGTCCGGGATATTGAATTCTACAGTATGTGCGAGCATCACATGCTGCCGTTCTTCGGACGCTGCGCCATCGGCTATATCCCGCGCGGCAAAATTTTCGGAGTCAGCAAGCTGGCACGTCTGGTGGATGTGTTCGCCCGGCGGCTTCAGATTCAGGAACGGCTCTGCCAGCAGGTCGCCCAGGCGATTTTCGACACCATTCACCCGCAGGGCGTCGGCGTGGTCATGGAAGCGCAGCATCTCTGTATGCTCATGCGCGGCGTGCAGAAACAGAACTCCATCATGACGACTTCCGCCATGCTCGGCACGTTCCGCAAAGAGCAGACGACCCGGCTGGAATTCCTGAACCTCATCAGAAAGTAAGGATGTATCATGAAGGCTTTGGTGCAGCGGGTGACGGAAGGCTCGGTCTCCGTGGACGGTGAAGTCATCGGCTCTGTCGGTCAGGGACTGGTGATTCTGTTCGGCGCAGGACGCGGCGATACGGAAAAAGATGTGAAATATCTGGCGGAAAAGTGTGCGAATCTCCGCATTTTCTGCGATGAAAACGGCAAGATGAACCGTTCATTGCTGGACATCGGCGGAGAGGCTCTGATCATTTCACAGTTCACTTTGTACGGGGACTGCCGCAAGGGACGCCGTCCCGGATTCAGCGATGCCGCCGATCCCGCCGAAGCCGAACAGTTCTACGAACATTTTCTGACGGAAGTTGCCGCCTGCGGCGTGAAAAAGGTTCAGCACGGCAAGTTCGGTGCGGACATGAAAGTGAAGATTTTCAATGACGGACCCGTAACCTTCATGCTGGAAAGCAGGGGAGGCGTCGGCGTATGACCCGAAAACGCATTGCCATTCTCGGTTCAACGGGCTCCATCGGCAAAAATGCCTGCCGGGTGGCGGACGCATTGAAGGACCGCATACAGGTAACAGCTCTTGCGGCGAACAGCAATGCGGAACTCCTGGCGGAACAGGCACGGCATTTCGGCTGTACAGCCGTTTCCATCGGCGACGAAAAAAAACTGGGCGGTCTCAAAGGAATGCTTCCGGAAGACTGCCGGGCTTTCTGCGGTCCGGAAGGTCTGCTGAAACTGGTCCGCGCCGCCGACGTGGATATGGTTCTCTGCGCCATTGTCGGAACCGGCGGTCTGCATCCGGTCATGGAAGCGGTCCGTGCCGGAAAGGAAATCGCGCTTGCCAGCAAGGAAGTGCTGGTCATGGCTGGGGAACCGGTCATGAAACTGATCCGCGAAAAAAATACGGTATTGATTCCGGTGGACAGCGAACACAGTGCCATTTTTCAGTGTCTTGACGGATTGGATTCCAGCCGTGCGGAAAAACTGATTCTGACTTCCAGCGGCGGTCCGTTCCGGAAAGCAAGCCGGGAAGAGATGGAAAACGCCACGTTTGAACAGGCGCTGGCGCATCCCGTCTGGTCGATGGGACAGAAGATTTCCATAGATTCCGCCACGCTGATGAACAAGGCGCTGGAGATGGTCGAAGCTCATTTTCTGTTTGACTGTCCGGAAGAAAAAATCCAGGTGCTGGTGCATCCGCAGTCGGTGATTCATTCCATGGTGGAATTTCCCGACGGTGTGACGCTGGCGCAGCTGGGCGTCCCGGACATGCGTTATCCGATTCAGTATGCCTTCACCTGGCCGGAACGGCTGAACGGCGGACTGGAACGGCTGAACCTTGCCAAAGTCGGGCATCTGGATTTTGAGGAGCCGGACACGGCGCGTTTTCCGGCACTGGAGCTGGCACGGGCGGCGATCCGGGAAGGCGGCACACTTTCCTGCGTGATGAATGCCGCCAACGAAGCGGCTTTCCTGCGGTTCAGAAACGGAGAAATCCGGTTTACGGACATTGTTGGGATCATTGAAAAAACTATGAACAGACACAACAGCATCCGGAATGCGTCGCTGGACGATATTCTGGAAGCAGACCGCGAAGCCCGGATTTTTGCGGCGGCGGTCAGAACAGGGAGACAGGCATGATTTACGATCTTCTGCTGAAAATCGGCGCCATTGCTTTTATGGTGATTTTTTTCGGACTCTGCATTTTCATCCATGAGCTGGGGCATTTCCTGGCTGCCAAGTGGCGCGGTCTGTATATCGGCGCGTTTTCCATCGGATTCCGCAAGATCTGGTGGAAAAAAATCCGGGGGGTGGAATACCGCATCGGCTGCATCCCCGTGGGCGGGTATGTCGACCTGCCGCAGATTGACGCTTCCGGCGACGCCAAAGACGCCGACGGCAACATCCTGCCGAAAGCCAAGCCGCTCGACCGGATCATCGTCGCTTTCGCCGGACCGCTCTTCAATATGCTTTTCGGTCTGCTGCTCGGTGTGGTGATCTGGATTCACGGCGTGCCGCAGGATACGCCGGTGCTGAACGAAATCCGCGTGGAATCGGTTCAGGAAAATTCCCCGGAATGGAACGCCGGTCTGCGCAAAGGCGACGTCATTTATGCTCTCAACGGTGAAAAATTCAATACCACCTGGAATGGCTTCATCAATAAAATTCTGTTCACCATCGGCAATGTGACTCTTTCCGTGCGCCGGGACGGACAGGATCTGCGCGTAACGTATAAACCTGCTGTCAATAAGGCAGTCACCAAAGAGGAAGAGATCGCCTATCCGTTCTTTTTACCGGAAATTCCGCTGTACCTCTATCCGCGTTCCGGTTCCCCGGCGGAAAAAGCCGGCATACGGAATGGCGACCGGCTGCTTAAACTGAACGGCAAACCGGTTTTCAGCACGGAAGATCTGGAAAACCGTCTGCTGTTTGCTGAAGGACAGCCGCTGGATCTGGTGATCCTGCGCGGCAAGGAAACGATTGAAATCAAAGGTCTGATTCCTGTTCCGGAAAAACGCGACGGCGAGGATGGAATCTGGCTGCTGGGATTTTCCGGCAATCCGGTGGTCTCCGTACTGGAAGGTCTGCCGATGCAGAAAGCCGGATTGCAGAAAGGCGATCACATTCTGTCTGTCGGCGGACAGAATGTCGAAGGTGTCAGCGATGTTCAGGCGCTGGTGCGCAAGCTGAACGGCAAGCCGGCGGAAATCCGAATCCTGCGCGGCAAGGAAACATTGACTCTGCAGGTCGCTCCGAAGTATTTGAAATATACGGACATCGGAGTGGATTTCGCCACGCTTTCGCATCCGAACCCGATTGCCCAGCTGGAAAAAGTGCTGGTGCTGACCTGGAATTCTCTGCGCGGCATCGGGTACAGTCTCGGCAACAGTCTGAATCTGACTCAGCAGCATACCACCATCAAGCCGAAGCACATGAGCGGTCCCATCGGCATCGGGAAATACCTTTATCTTTCCGTATACCGCGGCTCGCTGATTCTTGGTCTGAATGTGGTGGTCATCATCACTTTCAATCTGGGACTCATCAACCTGCTGCCGATTCCGGTGCTGGACGGCGGACATATTCTGCTGGCAATCCTGGAAATGATTTTCCGGCGTCCGGTGTCCCGTAAAATTCTGGAACCGATTACCGTCGTCTTCATTTCCCTGCTGATCGGTTTCATGATTTTTGTTTCGTTCTACGATGTGAAGAAACTGGTTGCGCCCGCGCTGAAATCCATGCGGACGCCGGAGACCACTGCCCCGGCGGCAGTGGAAAAGGTGCCTGAAAATGTTTCAGCGCAGGAAAAGTAAACAGATTCAGATCGGACCGGTGAAAATCGGCGGGGACGCTCCGGTTTCCATTCAGTCCATGACCAATACCGATACCCGCGATGCCGCGGCGACGCTGGCGCAGATTCGGGAGCTGGCGTCCGCCGGATGCGAGATTGTCCGGGTAACTGTTCCCGATGAAGCGGCTGTTGCGGCGCTTCCGGAAATCCTTGCCGGAAGTCCGCTGCCGGTCATAGCGGATATTCATTTTGATTACCGGCTGGCTCTGGGTTCGATTCGTGCCGGAGTGCATGGTGTGCGCCTGAATCCGGGCAATATCGGTTCGGCGGAGAAAGTCCGTGCTGTGGCGGAAGCCGCCGGAGAAGCGGGAATCCCGATCCGGGTCGGCGCCAATTCCGGCAGTCTGCCGAAAGGAATGGCGGCTGCCAACCGCGCGGCGGGAATGTCCCATGACGAAGCCATTGCACACGCATTGACGGATGCCGCCATGGAGCAGGTGAAACTGCTGGAGCAGTATTCGTTCCGCAATCTGAAAGTTTCCCTGAAAGCCAGTTCCGTTCCGGTTACGGTGGCGGCGTACCGGCTGTTCGCGGAACGGTCCGATTATCCGCTGCATTTGGGGGTGACGGAAGCGGGAACAGCTTTCCGCGGAGCAGTCAAATCCGCGATTGGAATCGGTTCTCTGCTGCTGGACGGCATCGGTGATACGATCCGGGTCAGTCTGAGCGCTCCGCCGGTGGAGGAAATCCGGGCGGCTCTGGCGATTCTGGAATCTGCCGGTCTGCGGGAAGCTGCACCGGAACTGGTTTCCTGTCCCACTTGCGGACGCACCAACTGGGATCTGATTTCCATGGTCGGACGGGTGGAACGGCTGATCGCGGAAATCCGGAGTTCCGGCAAACGGATCACTTTGCGGAAAGTGGCGGTGATGGGATGTGCGGTCAACGGTCCGGGGGAAGCCTCGGATGCGGATCTCGGCATTGCCGGCGGCAACCGCAAAGGCGAACTGCTGATTTTCAGAAATGGCAGTCCGGTGGCGGTTTTCCCGGAAGCGGAAGCCTTTGCTTTCCTGAAAAAAGAACTGCTGGATTCCGCTCGGTAAGCCCCGGTTGTGCGGCAGGGAAAATTTGTTAAAAAAACGTTAAAAAGAGAAAAACCACCTGCCGGCAGCTTGCAAAATGTTTTTTCCGGGATTACCTTACAGTCAGAATAAAGACAGACATGGAAAGGATCACGGATCATGAAAGAATCGCTGGCTCTCGGCATTGACCTTGGCGGAAGTAAAATCTATGCGGCTGTAACCGATGCACGGAATCGTGTGCTGGCTTCATACAAAACCCCGACCGTGCCGCATGACACTCCGGAAAACATTATCAGCACCATGCTGGATACCGGTAAATGCGCTCTGGCATCCATCGGCAAAAAACTGGAGGATGCAGAATATATCGGCGCGGCGTTTCCTTCGCCCATTGATCCTGAAACCGGCGACTGCACTTTTGCCACCAATCTGGGCGGACGCAATTTTTCCGCCAAGAAAATTTTCCGGGAACTGGCAGGACGCGAAGTGTATCTCGGCAATGACGGCGACCTCGGTACTCTGGCGGAATTCCGTTATCAGGCGGACCCGAACGAAAAAAGTCTGATCGGCTTTTTCATTGGAACCGGACTCGGCGGCGGAATCATTGTGGACGGGAAGCTGCTTCGCGGCAATTGCGGACTTGCCGGAGAACTGGGACACATGATCATCCGTAAAGGCGGACGCCGCTGCGGCTGCGGACATCGCGGCTGCATTGAAGCCTACTGCAGTAAAGTCGCGTTTGTGAAAGCCATTCAGAAAGCCATGGCGAAGCGCAATACCCAGACACTGCTGCCGCCGGACAAGTTCAATGCCCGAAGCACGAACATCAAAAGCAAGTATCTGGCAAAGGCTTATGCGGATGGCGATCCGCTGGTGCGCGAGGCGGTGGACAAAGGTTCGCTCATGCTGGGGATCGCCGCGGCGTCCGCCTGTGCGCTGGTGGCTCCGGAACGTATCGTAATCGGCGGCGGTGTGGCGGCGTCAATGGGACAGTATATCATGCCGGTGTTCCGCAAGAGTTTCGAAGCGCATATCTTCGGGCTGCCGATGAACAGAATTCAGCTGACTCTTTCCGCTTATGGCGATGACGCCGTTGCCGTAGGCGCCACGATTCTGGCAAGAAAGGAAGCCGCCCGGTGATTTGCCATGCCCGCACGCAAGAAAAAAAACAATGAAAATACCGCTGTTCAGCAGAACCCCGCCGAACCGTCCGTCATTACGATGGCGACGATTGACGTAGGTGCGCATTCCGCGCGTATGCTGATTGCCGAAGTCAACCGGACCACCCGTCAGTTCACTCCGCTGGAAGAACTGGAAAAACCGGTTCCGCTCGGTTCCAATGTGTTCCGCAACGGGGAAATCAGCAATGAATCCATTCAGATTCTCTGCGATGTGCTGTGCAATTTCCGGGAAAAAATGAGAGAATATGACGTAACCTGCTGCAAGGCAATTGCCACCAGCGCGGTTCGCGAAGCTGAAAATGCCGATATTTTTCTGGAGCGCATACGCCACGCCACGGGCATTGAGATACAGCTTTTTTCCGGAACCGATGAAGCCCGGCTGGATTACAGCGCCGTCTCCCGCGACATTCCGCGTCAATACGGTTTCTTTTCCCATACGGCTCTGATTGCCGACATCGGCACCGGGGCGTGTGAAGTCAGTGCTTATGACCGCGGCAGTCTCTGTTTTACGGAAACGCTGAAAGTCGGTACGCTCCGCACCCTGGATCAGGTGCATGGAACTTATTCCTCATCCGCCATCAGCTATTACACTTCAATGCTGATCGACAATGCGTTCAGCGAACTGCGCTCCATTTCGGAAAACCTCAAGGCGGAAATCATCATAGCCATGGGAACTTCCGCCCGGACTCTGTTGAAACTGATTCGCGGTAAACACGCCAACAAAGCGGCTGTCTGTATTTCCAGAGACGAATTCTTCCTGCTGCGTTCTGCAGTGTCGGATCTGACCTATGAACAGATCAGCGAACAATACGGTCTGGCTCCCGATCTGGCGGAAATGGTGCAGCCCTGCTGCATGATTCTTGACAATCTGCTGCGTCTGACTGATGCCGAAAAAATTCTAATCCCGATGGTTTCAACCAAGTATCTTCTGCTGCGCGACTTCATCGACAAGACTTTCGGTGTGCCGGACCGGTTTGAGGAACAGGTTCATTCTCTGATTATGCGGACTGCCGCCCGTTACCGCTGCGACAATGATTACTGCGAACGGACCACCCGTTATGCGGAAGTTCTGTTCCGTAAACTGGAAAAACTGCATGGTCTGGGGCACGCCGAACTGCTTATTCTCAAAATCGCGGCGCGGCTGCACAAGAGCGGTCTGTTCATCAACAATCAGGCGTATCACAAACATTCCTGCTACATCATTCAGAACACAGAAATTCCCGGCATATCGGCGGAACAGCGCCGCATTGCCGCACTGGTGGCGCGCTATCACCGCAAATCATTTCCGAAGATGCTGCACCCAGAATACGCCGTGCTGTCTGTGCGCGACCGGGAGCTGGTCAATAAACTTGCCGCAATTCTCCGGATTGCCTGTGCTTTGGGGGCAATGGCGGCAGCGCCTGAAAACCTTACCGTCAAACTGGAACCATCGCGTGTTGTGATCCGGCTCGGCGACGATATTACTTATTTTCCGGAATCCATGACCGACGTGGACACTGCATATTTCCGCAGTGTCTATGCCTGCCGAATCATTTTTTCATGAAGGAGAAACTGTCTGCCATGAAAAACACCGCCGATCAGTTCATCAACCGCGACGTCAGCTGGATGGAGTTCAATTCCAGAGTTCTGGATGAAGCCGCCGATCCCGGCAACCCGCTGCTCGAACGTCTGAATTTCATTGCTATTTTCAGCAGCAATCTGGATGAATTCTGCATGGTGCGTCTTGCCGGCATTTCCAGCCAGCTCGCCCATGGATTTCATACCATTTATAAAGATTGCGGCTATGACCCCCGCATTCTGATGGCAGGTCTGAAACGCAAAATCCGGATGCAGGTCGAACGGCAGTACCGCTACCTCAATGAGGACATCCTGCCGGAAATGAAACGTAATTCCATTGTCATTGCAGCGTGGGATCAGCTTACTTCCACGCAGAAGAATACGGCACTGAAAATCATGACGTCCGAAATTTTTCCGGTGCTGACTCCCATTGGAATCGATCAGTCGCATCCGTTCCCGCTGGTGCCGAATCTGGGGCTGGAAATGCTGATCCGGCTGATTCCGGAAAAAAGCCGTACGGAAAAATTTGCCCTGCTGGAAGTTCCGAATGTCATTCCGCGTTTCATTCAGCTGGAAAGTTCGGCGCAGGGTGTGGTGTTCATCCCTGCTGAGGAGTTGATCCGCAATCATCTGAATATGCTGTTTTCCGGTGCGAAAATCAAGGAATGTTCCTATTTCCGCGTAACCCGCGACATGGATTTTTCCATCGACGAAGAATCCATTGCCGATCTGCTGACCGAACTTCAGATTGCACTGCGCAAGAAAACTAAACGGAATGTTGTACGGCTGGAACTTTCCGCGGATATGACGCAGAAATCACGGAAATGGCTGCTCGGCAAACTGAACATTTCTTCGGAAAATGCTCTGATTCAGCCGATTCCCGGTCTGCTGAATCTCAAATCCATGTTTGCTCTGGCATCCCTGCAGAGTTTCCCGGCTCTGCGCAACGAACCGCTGCCGCCCTTGCCGGCGCTTTTTGCCAAAGGAAAGGATATTCTCCGCACCATTCGGGAAAAAGGACCGTTCCTGATTCATCATCCTTATATCTCTTTCGACCCCGTGGTCAAAATGCTGGAACAGGCTGCGGAAGATCCTGCCGTGCTGGCGATCAAACAGACTTTGTACCGGGTCAGCGGCGATTCTCCCGTGGTTCATGCCCTGATTCGCGCTGCCCGCAGCGGCAAACAGGTTTCCGTGCTGGTCGAATTGAAGGCGCGTTTCGATGAAGAGAACAACATCAACTGGGCACGCGAACTTGCCCAGGCGGGCGCGCATGTCGTCTACGGCATCGCCGGGCTGAAAGTCCATTGCAAAGCTCTGATGGTTATCCGTCGCGAAGAAGACGGCATTCACCGCTATGTTCACCTCAGCACCGGCAATTACAATGACAAGACGGCGCGTCTTTATACGGATCTGGGGTATTTCAGCGATGATCCCCTGCTGGCACGCGACGTCTCGGCGCTGTTCAATGTCATTACCGGTTTTTCCGCGCCGCCCGATTGGAACAAACTGATTGTTGCGCCGTTCAACATGCTGGAAAAAATTCTGTTCATGATTGACCGCGAAGCCGCTTATTCCACCAGGGAAAACCCCGGTCATATTGTCATCAAGATCAATTCCCTGATTGATTACGAAGTGATTGAGCATCTGTACCGCGCGGCGGAAAAGCATGTGAAAATCGAATTGATTGTCCGCGGTATCTGCGGTCTGACTCCGTATTCACTGTCGCCGGAAGCCGCCGCCAATATCCGGATCGTCAGCATTCTTGACCGGTTTCTGGAACATGCACGCATTTATTACTTTGCCAATAACGGGTCGCCGGAATATTATCTGGGCAGTGCCGATCTCATGCCGCGCAATCTGCGCCGCCGGATTGAAACGCTGTTCCCGGTGGATTCCCCCGCTATCCGGGAAGAACTTGATTTCATTCTTCATGCCGGACTGTCGGACAAACGCAAAGGCCGTGTTGTCTGCGGTGTCAATCAGTATTCGAAAACCGATCATACACTGGCTTTTGAGAACACCAGAAGCCAGATTGTCCTGTATAACTATTACCGCGAACGTCTGGCGAAAGAGGAAAAGAAAAACAATCCGGCGGAAGGAAATTTCACGGTATTCCGGGATGTCCGCCCGATTGAACAGTAATAACAATATTACGGTTTTTTGTCCGGAACAGGCGTATCTTTGGCAGGTGCGTTTGTTCCGGCGTTTGTTTTCGGCGGTTCGGCAGGCTTGATTTTTTCCGGCTTTGCAGGAGCGTTTTCTGTTTTTTCCGTTTTCGGTTTTTCCGGAGACGTTTTCTGTTTTTCCTGTTCTGCTGCTGTGGCTTTGAGCTGTTCCAGTTCCTTGAGGAGTTTCAGCCGTTCCGCCGCAAATTTTTCCTTTTCCAGCGCAAGACGCGTTTCCTGTTCGCGGACTTTTGCCAGAGCCTGGTCGCGTTCCGACGCCAGCGCTTTTTCTTTCGCCTGATGTAATTCGCTCAAACGTCGGTTTTCTTCCCGGATGCTTTTTTCGAATCCGGCTTTCTGTTCCTGCAGTTCCGATTCCAGACGGGCAATATTCGCCTGGAATGCTTTGCTGCCGGCAATCAGGGAAACGGACTGTTCTTTGAGTGCGGTCAGCTTTTCGGTGTTTTCCACTTGCCGCTGCTGCAAGAAACGGTTTTCCTGCCGTGCCCGGTCAATGTAATGCCAGGACATGAAGCCGCCGGCAATCAGAAAAAGCAGAAACAGGACAAATGCCGAAAGCCAGAAAAACGACATTCTGCGCTGGGCGGCGGAAATGTGTTCCAGTTCCTGGATGCGTTTATCCATATTGCGGAATGATTCTCCGATCAGACGCCCGATCTCTTCCGATTGTTGTCTTGCGATTACTGCAAATTCCTGATTTGGTTGGGCTTCCGGAGTTTTTTCTTTCATCGGGACCGGATTTTCCGAAGTCTTGGACTCGGCTGGCGCGGGTTCCGGAACCGGCGGAACCGGTACTGCACGGATGGGATGTCTGGCGGAAAGTTCCGTTTCGATTTCCGTGAAAGCCTTGCCGCTGTTGCGGTATTCCGCGATTTCGCGCAGCACGCTTACCGCAGATTCCGGATACACTTTCCGTTTCCCTTGTGCCTGGGAATCAATGAATTGCGCATAACGGTTCAGCCAGTCGTTGATGGTGGTACGCGGAACGCCGATCAGTTCAGCCAGTTCCATTACGGTGTATTTTTTGTCAGAATCCATTGAATCAGCTCCTCTCCAGCAGTTCCGTTATCCGGACAATATCCCGTCCGATCTGTTGTTTCAGTTCCTCAGCACCGGCAAATGTCCGTTCGCCGCGCACAAACCCCGCCAGTTCCAGTTTCAGCTTTCTCCCGTAAAGATCACCATGAAATCCGTTCAGCAGATGCACTTCGACACGCGGGGCGATTTCTCCGTACTGTTCCCGGAAGGTCGGTGAAATTCCGATGTTGACCGCTGCCGGAAAACGTTCTCCGGAAGGCAGATACGCAAACGCAGCATAGACTCCGAAACGGGGCAGTACGCCGTCGGTGATTTTCAGATTCGCTGTCGGAGCTTTCAGTTTTTCCCCGGCAGCCTTGTAGCCGTGTTTCACCGTTCCGAACAGAGCGTAACGCCGTCCCAGCATTTTTTCCGCCAGTTCCAGATCGCCATCGGCAACCGCTTCCCGGATGGCAGTGCTGCTGACCACCTGTCCGCTGTCCATGCACAGTTCCTCCACGGCGGAAAAGTGAAAACCGCGTTCCGCAGACAATGCTTCCAGAAAAGCGGCGTCTCCGGCAGCTTTTGCGCCGAAACGCCAATGTTTTCCCACACAGATGCCCCGAACGGATACCGGTCCGGCAAAAATGGATTGTTCCAGAAAATCCAGAGGCGTCAGACGGGAGAACTCCGGAGTGAAATCCACGGTAACAACGGCTTTTGCGCCGTACTCATGCAGCAGACGCAGTTTCTCGGACGGCGGATACAGCAGAGTCGGCGGATTTTTCGTCAAAAGGCTGCGCGGATGCGGATAAAAAGTCATAACTGCCGGAACTGCATTGAGTTCTTTGGAAACCGTCAGAAGTTCCGTCAATAATTTCTGATGTCCTTTATGCACTCCATCAAAGACGCCAACCGCCACTGCAGCGGAAGAGATTCCGCATTGCGCCAGTTCTCCGATGTGGCTGAAATTCATGGATGTGCCCGGTTCCGTCATTTCGTTTTCCCTTGTTCTCTGTAATACATTTTTCGGTATTGGTACTATACACAAAAATGACGGAATTGCAAGCGGCAGAATTCCGTCATTTTCATAACTTCTTTGTAATCAAAGAAATATTTGTTTCGTCATTTACTGCGGGCGGCATCCTCCGCGGCGGCATTCCGAAGCACTGTCTGCTTGTCCGGAGAGTCCGGCATTTCGGCGGTCAGCTGTTTCACCACGTCAGCACAGGTCTTGACATTCTGCATTGCCTGCGTTTTGACGGAGCCGTCACAGAACGCCACATTGATTTTCAGTTCCTTTGCATTCTGGTTCGGAACCAGCCACGGTTTCTCAAACGCCAGCGGAAGAGAGTCCGCACTTTTTTCGGTCAACCCTTTGCCGATGTAAGCATAAGAGGTATTGGCGGGTGTGATGATTTCATTCGTGCTGACTTTGGAGACTTTGTCGGAAGGAATAATGAAATCTTTGGCAGAAAACCCGTAGCTGTCCCCCACGAATACGGAGAAGTTGTCCGGATATTTTTCCTGATTGTCCAGAGCGTACATTTTGCAGCCCAACGCGATCCGTTTCAAGTTGGTTATGCTGTTGATCTGCTTGGTTTTTGCCTGTGCATCGCGTCCCATTTCCGCGCATTTGTCCCAGACGGCGGGGGCAATGGTCATACGGATTGCGTTTTTCTCGCATTTGCTCTTTATCAGTTTAACCAGATCCGGTTCCGACTGTGCGATGAAGCCCAGTCCCATGTTGAGCAGACCCAGTGTTTCGGATGCGGCCTGTTCATCTTTGAAAATCAAGGAAATTTCGGTGTCCGGATCTTTGACTGCGCAGGGAATATTGACAGTCAGTTCCGTGATTTTCTGAATACAGGGAGCCATTTTGAGCGCCTGCTGTGCCTGATCCGGAAGTTTTTCGGGGAATTCCACTTTCACGGCACCGGACACCATGTTCCTGAAATTGATATTGGCAAAAAGCGGATTTATTTTGCCGGACCGGAACAGTGCCGGATCGTTTTTCTCGGTGCTCATCAGAACCAGGTTGTCATCATACAGGATGCAGACGCTGTCATCATCTTTGATGATACGTTCTTTCCCGACGACCTGTTCCTTGATTTTCGGGTCTTCCTTCTTTTTATCTTTCATATACACTTCGAACAGCTGTTTCGCCTGTCCGTTCTTTGACTGTATCACGACTCCGCCCCATTGTTCTGTCGTGAAAATGAATACGACAGAACGGCACTGAAACACGTCTTCGGTCAGTTTGTTTTCTTTCAGAAAATCAAGCAGATCCTGCTTGTTGTCCTGAAACAGTTTGGTTTGGATCAGCGCATTGACATCCACGTAGCATACAATGTTGGCGTCAGCCGGAACTTTGGATTGCAGCTGACGGTCGGAGCTGTCACAGCCTGTGATGAACAGGACCAGCAGCACGGCGCATAAGAACAGTTTTTTCATGATAGACACCTTTTGTTGAAAATGAATACTTCTAAACAATATCACACATTCCGTTAAATTCAATGAATCACAATCAGATTTTTTGAAAAAAGAGCAGAGCCGGCAGGTTGCGGGGCGTGCTGCTGAAAAAATAAAAATCCGTCATTTCTGACGAGCTGTTTCCGCTTTAATTGCAGAATATTACGCAGAATGACGGAATATTGACGGAACTGTTTTCAGTTGTTCCGTGAACGGTTATTTGGAGGACATCCGCAGCCAGGCTTCGACAAACGGATCCAGGTCGCCGTCCAGCACGGCATTCACATTTCCCGTTTCGTAATTGGTGCGCAGGTCCTTGACCATCTGGTACGGCTGCAGCACGTAGGAACGGATCTGGTTGCCCCATCCGATTTCGGATTTTTCACCGGAAATGGCGGCGGCTTCCTTCTTGCGTTCTTCTTCGGCGCGTTCATACAGACGCGCCTGCAGCATACGGTAGCACATGGCACGGTTCTTGTGCTGGGAGCGTTCCATCTGGCAGGACACCACAATGCCGGTCGGGAGGTGGGTGATGCGCACTGCACTGTCGGTACGGTTGACGTACTGACCGCCCGCACCGCTGGCACGATAAGTGTCGATCTTCAAATCCTTTTCATCAATTTCGATGTCCAGGTCTTCATTCAGTTCGGGGAAAGCGTCGGCGGAAGCGAACGAGGTGTGCCGCCGCGCATTGCTGTCGAACGGGGAGATGCGGACCAGACGATGGATGCCGCGTTCGGCTTTGAGGTAGCCGTAGGCGAATTCACCTTCGACCCGGAGTGTAACGCTCTTGATGCCGGCTTCATCGCCGGGCTGCATGTCGATGATTTCATCCTTGAATCCGCGGCGTTCGAACCAGCGGCGGTACATACGCATGAGAATGCTTGCCCAGTCGCAGGATTCGGTTCCGCCCGCGCCGGCGTGGATGAAAAAGAAGCAGTTGTTGCGGTCGAATTTCCCGGAAAGAAAACTGACCAGTTCGAGCTTGTCCAGCTGTTCGGACAGTGATTTCCAGGCATCGTCCGCCTCCGCGAGGAAACTTTCGTCTTCCTCGGCAAGCTCAGCCGTCGCGCTGAAATCATCCACTGCCGATTTCAGTTTGAAAAACGGCTCGGTGGCAGTTTTGCACTGGCTGAGACGCTGCACGGTTTCCTGTGCTTTTTCTTTGTTGTCCCAGAAATCACTCTGCGACATGGTTTTTTCGATTTGCGCCATCTCGGTTTTGTAGTCGGCGATCTTCAAGAAGTTGTAAAGCCGCTCCAAACGAGTTTCCGCATCCTGGCAATGAGCCTTGATTTCTTCAATTAGCATGATAATTCTCAATCCGATACATTGTTTTCGCACCAAAAGCGTGATATATTGTCCCTATAACAGTAATTTATCTTTTTAAAATTTCAAGTAAAGGAGTGAAAATATGCTGTCAAAATCCAGTCTTGCCTTTCTGGAACGCTTTCTGAAGAGCTCCGGACCCTCCGGTTTTGAGTTTGAACCGGCGGCGGTGTTCCGCGAATATGCCGGGACATTTGCGGATGAAGTGAAAACCGATGTCATCGGAAACACGATTGCGTGCATCAACCCGGACGCACCGTTCAAAGTCATGCTGGCGGGTCATTATGACGAAATCGGCTTCCAGGTGGTCTATGTGGACGATGGAGGGCTGATTACATTCCGTCCGGTCGGCGGCATAGACAAGCATACCCTGCCCGGCATTGAAGTGGACATCATCAACGGCAAAGGGGAACGCATTCCCGGCGTGATAGGACGCAAACCCATTCATCTGCAAACGCCCAAGGAACGCGAAACCGCCTCGGAAATCAAGGATCTGTGGATTGACATCGGGGCGCAGAGCAAGGAAGAAGCGGAAAAACTCGTGCGTGTCGGCGATCCCGTTTCTTTCCGCGCCAATTACCGCAGACTCGGTGAATACTCCGTCATGTCCAAAGGTCTGGACGATAAAATCGGTGCATTTGTCATCATTGAAGCCCTGCGTGAACTGGCGAAGAAAAAAATCAAAGTCGGAGTTTATGCGGTCGGGACCGTACAGGAGGAGCTCGGACTGCGCGGAGCCAAACCCGGTGCGTTTGGCATTGATCCGCAGGCAGCCATCTGCGTGGACGTCGGTTTCGCGACGGATGTTCCCGGGGTGGAAAAGAAAATCTGGGGAGACGCCAAACTCGGCGGCGGCCCCATGCTGCAACGCAATGCGGACAACAATCCGGTCATGAACCGCATTATGTTCAAGGTTGCGGACAAGAAGAAAATCCCGTATCAGCTCGGCTGCGGACATCGTGCTTCCGGCGGTACGGATACGGCGCAGGTTCAGCTTTCCCGTGCAGGGGTGGCAACGGTTCTGGTCAGCATCCCGAACCGTTACATGCACACTCCGGTGGAGATCTGCGATTTGCGCGATGTGGAAAACGCCATTCATCTGATTGCGGAAACCATCGCTTCGCTGTCCGGACGGGAAACCTTCATTCCCGGTCTGGACTGAGAACGGTTCCGGAGGCGTTTATGGGAAAGCTTTTTCTGATTTCGGGCAACGAGGATTTCACGGTCAAGGAGCGGGCAAGCCAGCTGGTGGTTTCGCTCTGCGGTGAAAATCCCGAAGATAACACGGCACTGGAAATCATCCGCGGGGACGACGATGCGGAAAAATTCGGCGTTACGCTGGAAAAATTTCTCAGTGCCTTGGAAACGCCTCCGTTCCTTTCTCCGGAAAAATTCGTCTGGCTCAAACATTTTTCCAAATTTGCGGATGCATTCGGCGAAACCTCCACCAAAAAGAAGAAAAGCCGGCTGGATCAGATCTGCGATTTTCTGAAAGACGGTCTTCCCAAAGAACTTACGGTTATCATAGACGGAACCGGCATGGACCGGCGCAAGGCATTTTACAAGATTTGCGAAAAACTGGCAAAAGAAACCGGCGGCGCGCTGGAATGGCACGAAAAAGCCGATCCGAAAGTCAAAGGCTATGCGCAGATTCTGCATCGGAAAATCCGTGAAATGATGGCGGCGGAATCGAAACGGATTGACGAACAGGGGACGGCGTTTCTGGCGGAAACGATCGGCGGGGACGCCGCCCGGCTGAAAAACGAAATCGACAAGCTGGTTTCGTATCTGGGCGACCGCGAACAGGCTTCGCTGGAAGACTGTCTGAAAATATGCAGCCGCAGTACGGAAACGTTGTCATGGGAATTTTCGTCGGCATTGTCGGCAAAAAATGCGCAGAAAGCCTTGTCCATGATTCCCAGTATTCTGGAAACGCTGGAACAGGAGCGCGGAGCATCGGGCGGACGCGGAGAGCTGGCACTGATTTCGGCAGCCAATTCGGAGTTCAAGAATCTGCTGTCCGCCAAATGCGAATCGGAACGGTATTCCATTCCGCCGCGTGCCGACGCCAACTACTTTTACAGTCTGTTTGAATCGCGCAAAGGGGCGGAAAACAACAGCAGTTTCTTTTCACTGCATCCGTTCCGCGCCTACAAGCTCTGGGAAAACGCCGCACGTTTTACGGATGAGGAAATTTCACGGGCGTTCGGCGCGATTTTTGTTGCCAACAAACAGATGGTTACCGGCGGCGATATGCGTCTGGCATTGGAAAATCTGGTTGTCAAGATTGCCGGAACCTGAAAGGGAAAATATATGCTGAAAATCATAGCGGATGACAAAATTCCTTTTCTGAAGGGAATACTGGAACCCTTTGCGGAAGTGGTGTATCTGCCCGGCGGCAGAATAACGCGTGCGGATCTGATGGATGCGGATGCGCTGCTGACCCGTACACGCACCAAATGCAATGCGGAGCTGCTGGACGGGACCAAAGTGCGTTTCATTGCCAGTGCGACGATCGGCTACGATCACATCGACACACATTACTGTGAAGAACACGGTATATTCTGGACCAATGCCCCCGGCTGCAATTCGGAATCGGTGGCGCAATACATCACTTCGCTGCTGCTGACCGATGCCCGGCGAACCGGGACGCCGCTGGAAGGCATGACGCTTGGCGTGATAGGCGTCGGCAATGTCGGCTCCAAAGTGGAGCGCAACGCCCGTGCGCTTGGCATGAAGGTTCTGCTCAATGACCCTCCGCGCGCCCGCCGGGAAGGTCCGGAGGCGTTCACGGATATGGAAACCATCCGCCGCAATGCAGATTACCTCACGTTCCATGTGCCGCTGATCCGGGACGGAGCGGACGCGACATATCATTATGCCGATGCGGCATTCCTGCGCGGACTGAAGAAAAATGCGTTTATCATAAATTCTTCCCGCGGAGAAGTTTGTGATAATGATGCGTTGAAGGAAGCCTTGCAGAGAAAACAAATCCGCGGCGCGGCTCTGGATGTCTGGGAGAATGAACCCGGAATTGATCTGGAACTGCTGAAACTGCTGGATTTTGCCACTCCGCATATTGCGGGGTATTCGGCGGACGGCAAATCCAATGGTTCCGCCATGAGCATTCGCGCCCTGATCCGGTTTTTCGGACTGGAAAAACAGTTTGATCCGGGAACACTTCAGACTCCGCCGTCTCCGGCTCATCCGCAGATAGATCTGCTGGCTTCATTCCGGGCAGGCGCAAAGAAAGAGGAGTTGCTGTATCAGGCTGTTGCAGCATCGTATGACATCGTTTCGGATGATGAACGGCTGCGTTCCGCGCCCGGAGATTTTGAAAAACAGCGCGGCGCGTATCCGCTGCGGCGTGAATTTGATTCCTTTACCGTGACTGCTCCGTCCGAACTGGCGGAAATCCTGCGGCAGCTGCGTTTTAAGGTTCAGAACGGAAAATAAGATGAAAACATCCATGTTGAGAGGAGTGTTCTGTGGCGGAAATCGCTGAAATACGGGATCCGGACAAAGAAGCCGAACAGGTTGCGGAGCGTCTGGATGCGCTGGAAAAGCTGATGCTGGAAGCGGAAAAACTCCGGCGCAGACAGCTGCTGATTTCCGGCTGCACCATATTGCTGATGCTGCTGATTCTGTCCCTGTTCATTCTGGGAATCATAACGTATTTCAGAACATATCCGAAACGCCAGCTGATGCAGGAAGTCCGGCAGCAGAACCGTCTGATTCTGAGCAATCCGTATCAGACGGGCGGGTTCCGGAAGTTCGACCGCCGGATTCTGCGCGTTTTCACTGCCGAACTGCAGCAGGAAATGCTGCGGAAAAAAGCGACGCTGCGGCAGGGAATCCGGACGGAAATCCGCATGGTCAATGAATATGCGGGAAGCGGTCTGCGGCAGCGTTTTCAGAATCTGCTTTATACCCGTCTGACCGCGGAAACCCGGAAATACCTTGCCGACCGCGGAATCAAGCCGGACAGCCGGCAGCTGCGGCGGCTGAAACAACTGAATGCGGAACTGGCGGCGGAAATTTCCCGAATGTTTTTTGCGGAAATGATTCCGTCTCCGGCGCAGCTGGAGCAACTGAATGCGGAATGCACCCGGCTGAAACAGACCGATGCGTACCGCAGACTGGAAGGGGAACCGCTGTCCCTGATTGAAAGCCGGATGCTGGAAAATCTGCTGGAATGCGTCATATTCCAGCTGAACGAGGGAAAAGGCATGGAAGCCGCCAGCCGGAGAGTGCAGCCATGAACGAACATTTACAGGAAAAACTGGATCATCTTTCCATAGAGATCCGCCGACAGCATAAACGCTACCGCAGTTCTTTGCGGAATATTATCTATCTGAGTGTCATCAGTCTGTTTTTCTTCGCGCTGTATTCGGCGTTGATCAGTTACAGAATCCGTGAAATTGCCACACCGTCGACGGTGGCTCTGCTGATTGCGGGACAGCTTCGGGAGCAGTTTTCCGCGGATCCGGGGTGCATGTCCTTTCTGGAAGCACGGCAGACCGCTCAGGATATGGCGCAGTCCAGTCTGATTTCTCTGCCGCTGCTGATTCCTGCTGGCGGCAATCTGCTGCGGACCGCTCTGGACCGGACGGCGGACAATACGGCGCTGGAAATATCGGAACTGGCGGCGGAACCTCTGCGGAAACATATAGACAAGGTGCTTTCCTCGTCCGAAACGCCGCAGTACGCCGCACAGGAAATCATTGCGGGAATCGGGACGAAGACGTTTGACGGTTTTGCGGAAAAACAGCCGGTGCTGTTCCCCGGATACTGGAGCAGACGTCTGCGCGAAATCCGGCAGAAAGAGGATTCCGCTTTTACCCGGAAAGACGCCTGTGAACAGGAACTTGCCGTCAGCTGGCTTTATCTCTGTGTCCATGACCGTTACCGTGATACACAGTATGCCGAACCGGTCATGGATCTGGCGTTCATGGTCATGCGCAGCTGGGAAAGTGTCCTGACGGAAGAAAACAATCCGCAGCCTCAGAAGAAGATGAAAAATGTGCCGGTACAGAAAACGGCTCCGGCGATGCAGTAAAAAATGATCCGGGCAATCCGCACAGAGTCATCCATGGAACGTTCCACTGCCGCTTTCCGGAAACGTCCCGCCTGCAGATACATGGAAAGCCGCCGCCGTTCCGCGGCATTGCTCCGGTAGTCAATTCTGTCTCTCATAATCCGACCCGGAAAGTCAAAGCAATGACAATGCACAGCAGCAGAGCACAGAAAAACAGAGTCAGTATCAGCGGCAGGGAAAGAGCCGCGCCAATGCGGAAAAGCTGTCCGAAGGAAACGGAATCCAGTTCCGCAAACAGGTTGACCGGGGAGGCATTGCCGGAGGAACCGGCTGTACGATTTTCAGAGAAAAGCCGGTTCTGGAGCGGAATCAGTTCCAGACGCATGTGATCCAGCTCCCGGCAGACATCGGAGAGCCGGACCTGAAAATCCGGAGAAAATTCATCCGGTTCAGACTGCTGTTCCAGTTGTTCCAGCAGAGCCGCGAGCTGCTGTCCGGCTTCCCGGATTTCGGAACTGTCCTTTTCCGCGGCTTCATTTCTGCGGGAGCATTCAGCGGCGAGTTCATGGAGACGAATCCGCATTTCTTTCCGGAAACGCAGGAATTCATCGCGGCGCGACAGCCACGCCTGACGGGTTTCCGGAGGCAGAGCCGCCAGAGCGGAGACCGGCTGCTGCGGTGCAGAGTCATTGGGAACAGCCGTTTCTCTGTTCTGGACGGTGTTTTTTTCATTGGTCTTCCGGGCGGCATCAGCGATCTGTTCCCGAATCCGGCACAGACCGGGGGTGATAAAGATGTCTTTTTTCATATATTCAGCTCCGCATTGATCCAGAAAAAAATGAGACGGCAGCTGTAAGCCGGATTCTGTACTCTTTTGCAAGAGCGGCAACCATCTGTCTATGCGACCAGTACCCGGAATTCAAACGCTGCGAGCAGCAGCTCATTCCCTATTTGGTCTTGCTCCGGGAGGGGTTTGCAAAGACGGCGGGAATTGCTTCCGCGCCCGGCGGGCTCTTGCCCCGCCTTTTCACCCTTACCGGACTTGCGCCCGGCGGTTTGTTTTCTGCTGCACTTTCCTTTCCGGGGAATATGGTCCCCGGCATCCCTTTATGCAAGGGACTCCCTGCTCTGCGGAGTCCGGACTTTCCTCCAATTCCGAAGAACCGGCGGCTGCCCGCTGCCGTCTCATCAAATAATATACGCCGTTTTGAGTAAAATTCCACTCCGGAAATTCAAATATGCGTTTTTTTGTGAGACAGCCGGGCAGATCCGGGGGAGTCCGTCATGCCGGTCCGTTCAGCGGCAGCAGCAGACGGAAGGTGCAGCCGTGCGAATCCGGCGTGTCCGCCAGTTCCGCTTTGCCGTGATGCAGCTGGGCGATATGTTTGACGATCGCCAGCCCCAGCCCAGTTCCGCCCAGTTCGCGGCTGCGGGATTTGTCCACCCGGTAGAACCGTTCAAAAATCCGCGCCCGGTGTTCCGGCGGAATTCCGATTCCGTCATCTTTCACTTCAAACACCGCCTGACTGCCTTCTTTCCGCAGAGAGACTGTAATCTTTTTTCCGCCGCTGTATTTGACGGCGTTTTCGATGAGATTGACCAGAGCCTGTTCCAGCAGGGAAGGGTCGCCGCAGGTCTGCTGCGGAGAGTGTTCGCCGGTCAGAAGGGTGAATCCGGCATTTTCCGCATGAGCGGCACAGAGATTCACGGCATTCACCAGCACCGAATCCAGCGAAACCGGGACAAAATTCTGTTCCGGATTGAGCTGCTGTTTTTCCAGCGAAGCCAGACTCAGAATGTCATGCACCAGATTGTTCAGCTGCTGCGACTGTTTTTTCAGCATGTCCAGCAGATGCGGGATTTGTTTTTCCGACGGCTGATCTTCCAGGGCTTCCACAGCCCCGATGATACAGGTCAGCGGCGTTTTGATTTCGTGTGAAACATTGGCGACGAAATCACTGCGGAATGATTCCAGTTTCCGCAGACTGGTCAGCTCCGTAACAGTCAGCAGCAGACGTTTGTCCCCGTTTCCTTCCAACAGACGCCCTTTGATGAACAGAGAACGGACGGTGCCGCTGCGTTCCAGTGAAAATTCATGTTCGAACGGCTGACCGTCTTCGAAAGTCTGCCGGGCATATTCCAGCAGTTCGGGAATCTGGCAGCGCGCCAGGTTGAATTTACCCTTGTCGGGGAAATCGAACAGCGTTTCCGCCGCGCGGTTGGATCGGATCAGTTCTCCATTGGTATCCGTCAGGAGAACCGCTTCACTCATGGTATCGAACAGAATCCGGCGTTCGTTGCGTTCTTCGGTTACTTTTTTCAGCTGACGGCGCAGCAGCGCGGTCATATCGGAAACAATTCCCGCCAGATTGCGGACGGGTCCGCTCTGCGGCACGGGGATGCTGGCTTCGGAACGGTGATGCAGAATGTCAGAAGCGGTTTTGCCCAGAGCATCCAGCGGCAGATAGAGACGGCGCACCAGATAAATCTGGAGCAGACAGAGGAGAAAACAGGAAATCAGCATGAGTGCGATGACCGCTCCGGAAACTTTGTCCACGATCTGTTCATAGGGATGCGACGGCTGGGCGAAGCGCAGGACATAGCGTCCTTCCGGAGTATCTTCGGGGAGCGCGTAATAAATCATGAGGGAACGCAGAGAACCGCTGTACCGTTTGGAGAAAGCGGGTTTGCCGGATTGGGCGGCAAGAAATTCGGGACGGTCCTGATGATTGTCGAACAGAGTCAGTTCCGGTGCGGAATCCGCCAGAACCTGACCTTTCGGAGAAATCAGCGTCAGACGGAAAATGCGGTTGTCGAAATTGCGGCAGAATGCGGCGGCTTCCTTGATTTCGTCCCGCGACAGCCGGTCATGAACGATTTTGGCGGTAAGTCCGGCTTTCTGTGCCAGTGCGGATTTGATTTCGTCATCCAGAGTCTGACGGAAATGAGATATGCCGATATGGACGCCGGTCAGCAGCAGAAGCAGGAATATGTTCAGAAACAGAGGAAGAAACAGCAGGAAACGGTCAAATTTCTTGATGCCGTTGAACAGAGGGGTATGTGCAGTCATTTTTTTCAGACTCCTGTTCTGAGCCGGTATCCGATACCCCGGATGGTCTCGATGTTTTCCGCGCCCCATTCGCCGAGCTTGCGGCGGAGATTGACAATCTGGACATCCACGGCGCGTTCGGTAACCGGATAGTCCTCGCCTTTGATTTTCAGGATGATCTGATTCCGGGTGTAAACTCTGCCGGGATGAGCCGCGAACAGCAGGAGAATGGCGAATTCACTGCGGGTGAGTTCGACTTCCACACCGTTGATTTTCACGCTGTGAAGTGTTTCATTGATGACCAGACCCGGACGGCGGATTTCGTTTCCGGAAGCGGCTTCCGCCTGATCCCGAAGCTGGGCACGGACACGTGCCGCCAGAATTTTCCGGCTGAACGGTTTGGTGATATAGTCGCAGGCACCCATTTCCAGTCCCAGCACCACATCCGATTCTTCGCTTTTGGCGGTCAGCATGATGATGGGAATGTGACGGGTGTCCTCTTCCGATTTGAGTTTGCGGCAGACCGTCAGACCGTCGATGCCGGGGAGCATGAGATCCAGCAGAATCAGATCCGGCTGAACTCTCCGCACTTCCTGAAGGGCGGTTTCTCCGTCGCCGGCTTCATAGACCGCGGAGAATCCGGCGTCTTCCAGAGCCATTTTCACCAGTTCGCGGATGGACGGCTCGTCTTCCACAATCAGTATTTTTTCATTTGCCATAGTCCTCTTCTCCTTCATGATGATGCCGGACAATCCGTCCGCTTTCGAGATAGATCACATCTTCGGCGATATTGGTCGCGATGTCAGCGATCCGTTCCAGACAGCGGGACACGGTCAGTCCGTCAAGATAATACTGCGCTTCATCGGGATGCTTGAGAATGGAGTTCCGCACGCGTCCGTAATTGGAACGGTGGATGGCATCCACTTCGTCATCGCTGCCGATGACTTTCACCGCCATTGCCGCGTCATGGTACGCCAGGGAATCCAGAGCTTTCTTGAGCATTCCGCAAGCCTTGAATACCATATCACGGAAGTCGAGTTTTTCAATACCGCAATTTTGATAACGGGCAATATCTTCGACTCTTTCGGCGATATTGACCGCCAGATCGCCGACCCGTTCGATTTCATTGTTGACCTTGAAAATGGTGATGACCTGCCGCAGGTCGGAGGCGACGGGCTGGTACAGAGCCAGAATTTTCAGGCATTCCTCCTCAATCCGGATTTCGGCACGGTCGATTTCCCGGTCGCAGCGGATGACCTGCGAGGCGGAATCGGGAGCGTTGTTTTCGACTGCGTTCACCGCGGAATGAACCGCCTGTTCCGCTTGTGCGGCGATTTCGGCAAGCTGATTCTTCAGTTCTTCGAGTGCGTGAATGAAATGAGCTTTCATAATCAGGAAAACCTCCCGGTGATATATTCTTCTGTTTTTTTGTTGTGCGGGTTGGTGAAAATCTGCTGAGTTTCCCCGCTTTCGATGATATGTCCCTTGAAAAAGAATGCGGTGTAATCGCTGATCCGCGCCGCCTGCTGCATGTTGTGCGTTACGATCACAATGGTGAAACGGCTGCGCAGGGAGTCCATGAGTTCCTCGATTTTGAGCGTGGCAACGGGGTCGATGGCGCTGGTGGGTTCATCCATCAGCAGGATTTCCGGTTCGGCGGCAATGGCGCGGGCTATGCACAGCCGCTGCTGCTGTCCGCCGGAGAGAGCCAGTCCGCTGGAACGGAGTTTGTCTTTGACTTCATCCCAGAGCGATGCGCCCCGCAGTGCTTTTTCCACCCGTTCGGCAATTTCGTTTTTCGGCAGTTTGAAATGAAGATGCAGCGGGTACGCCACATTGTCGAACACGCTCATGGGGAACGGCGTCGGTTTCTGGAAAATCATACCGACTTTCCGGCGCAGTTCCAGAACATCGACATCCGGCGACAGGATGTTCTGTCCGTCGATTTCCAGCAGACCTTCCGCCCGCTGTTCCCGGTAGAGTTCATAGATGCGGTTGTAAATGCGCAGATGCGTGGACTTGCCGCAGCCGGAGGGTCCGATCACGGCGGTGATCTTATGTTCTTCTATGTCCAGATTGTTGTCGAACAAAGCCTGATGGCTGCCGTAATAGAAATTCAGATTGCGGCTTTTGATTTTAACGGCCATATTTTTTCTCCCTGAAAAAGATTCTGGTTCCGAGATTGACGGCAAGGACGAGCAGAGTTACAGCCAGAGCTGCGCCCCAGCCCATCCGGTGCATGGATTCAAACGGTGAATTGGTGGCGTATTCCGTGATGAGAACCGGCAGGTTGGCAGTCGGTTCAGTGAAATATCCGGTCGGCCAGCTGTCCGCGAACATTGCGGTGAACAGCAGTGGTGCGGTTTCTCCGGACACCCGCGACAACGCCAGCAGGATTCCGGTGAGCAGGCCGTTGCGCGCGCTTTTGCAGACAATGCAGAGCGTGGCGCGGGTTCGGGTCATGCCCAGAGCCAGAGCGGATTCCCGCAGGGCGTACGGAACCATCGCCAGCATGTCTTCGGTGGTGCGCATGATGACCGGAAACATCAGGATCGCCAGCGCGACAGATGCGGCGAATCCGGAAAAATGTCCGGTCGGCACCACCAGCACCATATAAACGAACAGACCAACCAGCACGGAAGGCATTCCCATCATGACATTGGCGGAAAACCGCAGAAATGCGGCGGTCCGGCGGTATTCCTTGAATTCCGAAAGACAGATTCCCGCGCAGATCGCTCCGGGAACCGCCATGACAGCCGCGCCCAGAGTAATGAGAACAGTTCCCAGCAGGGCATTGGCAATGCCGCCGCCGATACTGCCGTAGGGTTTGGAGGGATTCAGCAGAAAACTCCAGGAGAAGGATTTGAAGCCGTCGGCTGCGACTGTGCCGAGAATCCACAGCATGACGCCGACTGCCAGCATGACCGCCGCGGCGGAATAAACCCGGAGAATGCGGTCTTTGATTTTCCGGATCAGCAGACTTTTCTTTTTCATTTTTCACCCCGTTTCGCACTGGTGGCATTGAGATAGGACTGTGCCAGGGTCTGGATGCCGAAGCTCATGGCAAGCAGAATCAGTCCGAGTGCAAACAGGGCACTGCGTTCAAGACCATCCGCTTCGGCGAAATTGTTGGCGAGGGTGGAGGAGATGGTGGCGGCGGAGGCGAACAGATTGTCGGGCAGTTCCATCAGGTTGCCGATGACAAACAGTACCGCCATGGTTTCGCCAAGTGCGCGGCCGAGTCCGATGAACACCCCGCCAAGGATTCCCCGGATGCCGTAACGCAGAACAATATCTTTGGCTGCTTCGTATTTGGTGCAGCCGATTCCGTAGGCGGACTCGCGCAGTACGGCTGGCGTCATGCGGAACACGTCGCGCATGATGGCACAGATGTACGGCAGAATCATTACCGCCAGAATCAGACCGGCGGTCAGCAGTCCGAACCCGTTGTATTTATCGGAAACAAACGGCAGTGCATCCAGGTGCAGGACGTTGACCAGAAACGGCTGGACATGATTCTGCATCAGCGGTGCCAGCACGAACAGTCCCCACATGCCGTAAATCACACTGGGAATGGCGGCGAGCAGGTCAATCGCGTGGCTCAGCACTGCGCCGACAGCCGGGCGTGCGTCCACCAGATACAGGGCGGCGGAAAACGCGGGCGGCAGAGCCAGGATCAGTGCGATTGCCGTGGTGATGACCGTTCCGGCGATTCCCGGCAGCGCACCGTAGCGTCCTGCCGCCGGATCCCATTCCGTGGAAATCAGGAACCGCAGTCCGAAAGTTTTCCATGCGTCTGAACCTGCCGCTGCCAGCTGCACGAAGAACGCCAGCATCAGCAGCGCGATGAGTGCGGCGCATCCGGTGCAGATCAGCTTGAATATGACATCAACTTTTTTCATAGGTTCTCCGGTTTGGATTCCTGTTGCGGCGCAGGATCACTCCATGCCGTCGCGTCTTTCCGCAATGATGGTTTCCGCTTTGTCGCAGAGAACCAGATTGCCGCTCTGGTCAAATCTGAAATCGGCTTCCCAGTCGGTTTTCCCGCTGAGCCAGTGAATGATTTCAATATTGTCCCACGGAATGATCCGGATCATGGTCTTGCCTGCATGAACCTGGCTTCTCATGCCGTCCACGATTCTGCCGAAGTGGAAGGTACGTCCCTTGACTGCAATGTACCGGGCGTTTTCCTCCTCCACTCTGCCGATGATGATGTGGGTGTGCGCCCCCGGATACTGCTTCTTGCAGCGGAGGCGGATGTTCTTGTCTTTCAGATAATCACTCATTCAAACACTCCTTGCTGTATCAGTTTTATTACATTTTCCGGAATCGGAACATAGTTCAGCTGTTTGGCTGCGGCCTGTCCGGCGGTGAAGCACCAGTTGAAGTACTTGAGCAGTTCCGCGCGTTTTTCCGCAGAGCAGTCCTTGCGGATCAGGATGTAGGTAACTCCCACGATCGGCCAGGAATCCTTGCCGGGCTGGTCGGTCAGCACCATGTAGAAACCCGGAGCTTCCGTCCATTTCGCCGAAGCTGCGCCGGACTGAAATCCTTTCGGATCGGCTTTGACAAAGCAGCCTTCGCGGTTTTCCAGCTGCGGCATGGCAAGTTTTGCTTCAACCGCATAGGTGTATTCGGTGTACCCGACGGCTCCCTTGATTTTGGCGACACTGTTGCACACGCCCGGGTTCTTCTGTCCGCCGATTCCTGCCGGCCACTTGACCGAAGCTCCTGCGCCGGCTTTCTGTTTCCATTCGGCGGAAATCTTGCTCAGGTAATCGGTGAAGATGAAACTGGTTCCGCTGGCGTCCGCCCGGTGAACCACGGTCACTGCGAGTTTGGGCAGCTTGAGTCCCGGATTCAGTTTGACCAGACGGGGGTCATCCCAGCTGGTGATTTTGCCGAGGAACAGATCCGCCAGCGCCGCCCGGTCGAGTTTCAGTTCGCCGTCCGCAACGCCCGGAATATTGGCGATCACCACCACGCCGCCGGTCAGCATCGGGAACTGCTGAAGACCGGCTTCCTGCTGTTCTTTCAGCGTAAGCGGATTGTCGGTTCCGGCGAAGTCCACGGTTCCCGCCTTGATCTGGTTGATTCCTGCACCGGAACCGAGACTCTGGTAATTCACCCTGATTCCCGGATGTCCTTCGGTGTAGTGATGGGTCCAGTTCTGATACACCGGCGCCGGGAAGCTGGCGCCCGCACCGTTGAGCGTCAGATTCTTCTGCGCCGCGCCTGCATTTTCATCGGAGCAGCCTGCCGCCAGCAGGGCGATGACTGCACTTGCAATTGCTGTTGTCTTGAAATTCATTTGCAACCTCCTTTTTTCGGTTTACATGCAATATTATAATCCCCCAGTATGCAGAATATGTGGGGGATTTGTTAGTTTTGTGTTAACGTTCGGAATCCAGTCCGAATTGACGGAATCCGTAAGAATTGAACTGTTTGTTTTCGGCGGCAGACTTGCGGATGACCTCGATTTGTCCCGCATCTTCCTGGCTGATCCGGGTATCGGGATGAATGACTTCACATTCTGCCACGACAATCAGCTGGGTCTTTTTCGTCGATTCCCGTTCCGTGGAGAAGAGCCAGCCGAGCAGGGGCAGGTCTTTGAGCAGCGGGACGCCGCCGACGTCGCGGACGGTCTGGGATTTTTCAATGCCGCCCAGGTAGAAACGGTTTTTGCCGGTTCCCAGCATGATTTTCTGTTTCGTGCTGTAATCGCTGGTGCGGACTGCGCCCGTGGACGTATAGCCCAGCAGACTGCGGGTCGCGGCATTCACATTCAGCACTGCGGCTTTTTCCGTAATGGACGGCGTTACCGTCAGTTCAAATTTGAATTTGTCGTTGACCGGACGGACGTTCACCGCGTTGCCGTGTTCACCTTCACCCGGCTGGGATTTGATTTTGGTCAGTTCCGCATACAGAATGCCGCTGGAACGTTTCAGCGTACCCGTGGAATTGTTCTGGATGGCGAGTGTTCCCGTGGAGACAACTTTCGCATGTCCTTTGGAGACCAGGAAATCCAGGAACCGGGTGTTCCATTTCGGTTCAAAATTGAAGTAATGCGTGTTGATGGTTCCGTCAGGCCGGACCGCGTTCAGAACGTCCTTGACGTTGTAGTTGCGCGAAAGGTTTGCGCCGGTGCCGAGGAAACGCACACCGTCATTGTTTTTCCAGGACTGGAAATCCATGCCCAGCATACCGTCGTTTTCCGCTTCCAGTTCGTAGACCGTGCAGTTCAGCCGGACTTCCGGGTGCGGAATGTCATACAGTTTCAGCATGGCTTCGATATGTTTGCGGGAATACAGCGCGGTGTTGAAGAACAGACAGTTCAGTTCCTCGTCGACTTCAACTTTGTCTTTGCCGCCGATCAGTTCCGCGGTGTCATTGGAAACATTTGCTCCGACATTTTTGACCAGATGCTGGAGTTCCTTTGCGCTGCGGTAGACCGGGAAGTAAATGAACTTCGGCTGTCCGGAGGAGTTCATGATGTTCGGACGGTCCAGCGCGGCGACCAGCTGGTCAATGCCCATGCCGTTGGGGTTGTTCTGGAAACGGTAGGCTTCCGCTGAAACCAGCAGCATTCCGGTGCCGTCGGCGAATTTGACGCATTCGATGCCGCACGGAACAAAGATTTTGGCGGTTTTCGCCGCGTTGTCTTTGCTGTATACATTGTTGTAATCCGTGTTGGCACGTCCGGCGGCGTTGTTGTAGTCAACGCGCTGCGCCTGCACCATTTCCCGCAGATACGGGCGGATGGAGTAGGGGTCGGCATGTTTCAGCAGATACGTGCGGGTGATGATTTTCGGATCGTTGGTGTCGCGGATGAAATGCACTACTTCAGTATTGTCTCGGATGTTGAGCCGGAGCTGTGCCTGGACTGTGCTGTTTCCGTACGCCGGGTTGGAATTGGAAGTGGGCTGCTGATTGGCAAGCGCCGTCAGCGCGGCGGGCAGAAGCAGGGCGGAAAATGCAGTTTTTGTATTCATGATTATTTACCTTTCTGCTGCGGGTTGACCAGTTCGGAAACGGGCATGAGATGACCGGTAACGGCGGCGATGTCGGAGTCCGGATGCCGCAGTTCCGCACGGACGGAAACGAAGCGGAACACTTTTTCCTTGCTGCGGGTGGTAGTTCCGAAAATGTATTTCAGAACCGGCAGTTCACAGAGAAACGGCACTCCGATGGTCTGTTCCGTTTCGGTTTCACCGACATAGCGGGAGATCAGGCGTTCGATTCCGGCACGCACGGTAACGGCTCCGGTTTCCGCTGTGCTTTCATAAAGTTCGTTGCCGTGATTGTCGCGTTCCACTACGTTCCGGACTGCCAGTTCATAGCTGAAATCCAGCGTCCCGTTCACATAATCTTTTTCCGCACAGGGGAGACGTCCGGTTTTGGGATCGGCGGCTCCGCCGAGGGCAATGACCGGAGACTTGATCTTGAGTGCCAGCAGGTCGTTGGCGGAAGTCTCCACGGAACTGGCGAATTTTTCACTCTTGACCAGATTCTGGAATCCGGGGGCAAAATGCAGTTCGGCATCCTGCCCCGTGACCAGAGTCAGCGAGGCGCTGGTAGCGATTTTCGCTTTGCCGTTCTGCTGCAGCACCCGGACGAACGACAGGTCGAACGCCGGGGCGAACATGAAGAACCCGTAAGGTCCGAAGGTATGTTCCAGTGCGGAACCCTCCAGAAAATTGGCGCCGGCGTCAAAGAGATTCAGTCCCGGTCCGTTTTTCCAGGCAAGATAATCCAGTCCCAGATCGAGCAGGTCGGATTCGCGCACTTCGTAAACCTGCAGCGAAACCGTGCATTGCGGAACCGGACGGTCCAGCCATGCCAGATATTTTTTCAGGTCTTTGTCTTTGTTGATGGAGTCTTTCCAGTAAATCCGGTTGGTGGCGGCGTCCAGCGCAACAACGGCGTCCTGATTCGCGCCTTCCGCCGCATTGGAAGGAATGCCGGCTTTGATCATGACTTTGACCATGGTTTCGCCGGAACGCCAGACCGGAGTGTAGACATTCCGGACGATGCCGGTTCCGTCGATGCCCGATCCGTCGGGTCCTTTTTTCCCCGGACGGTCCAGCCTGGCGATCATGTCGTCAATGTACGGCATGAGGAACGCGGGGCAGCTGACGGCAATCAGCTGTTTGTTCCCCGCGGAATAATTGATCCGGTCGGCGGTGCTGTTTTTGGCACAGCGTTTGACGGCTCCCAGTACGAACGGAACCAGATCGTTGGCTTTCTGGTGTTTGAGCTCATAGATCTTGGATACCATGCAGTTCTGTGCGTCGTCCTCGACAAAACGGATTTTCTGGACTTTGCCGTTCCCGGCGGGCATTCCCGGCTGAACGCTTTCCTGTCCGGCAAGAGCCGGAAGAGCGCAGACGGCCAGTGCGGAAAAACAGATTGCAGAAACTGTTTTCACTTCGTTGTCTCCTGTTGAGGTTGCGGTCTTTCTGAAAGGACCGGGAACAGCTTTTCTGTTCCTGAGACATATTATAACCGTCGATTGTCAGGAATTTGTAAAGACAGCAAGAAGTTTTGGTGAAAAACAGAAAATCCCGGCCGGATTTTCACCGGTCGGGATGTACGACGCTCAAATCGTCGGAAAATTTACTTGAGTATCTCCTTGACGTTGTCTGAAATGCAGAACCGGTCAAGGGAATGGTTTTCCGTTTGCCATGATTGGCATTATGCAGAAGCTGCTGCGGAATTATTTCTTTTTGCTCAGTTCTTCCGCGTAAGTCTGGGCATTGGCCTGCAGTTTTTTCAGGGATGCGCTGAGTTTGGCGATTTCGGCACGCACTTTCTTGGCTTCATTGCCCATTTGTTCCTGCAGGGGAATGTTCGCGAGCTTGTCAGTTTCCTTTTTGAGCTCATCCGTTTTTCTGGCGATGGCTTTCTGATATTTGGCGATCATGTTCTTGATCTGATCAATGTTCATTTCGATGGATTCCTGCTGAATCTGGGCAGGGGTTTTGTTTTCATCGACACCGTCGCCGCAGCCGGCAAGAAACATGGTTCCGCTCAGAATGCAGGTCAGAAACAACATTTTTTTCATTTTGATGCTCCTGTTGAATTTTGAGGATGCCGCATTGAAGGAAAACGGTATCCCCGGTTGTTTTTTGCAATCCTGTAATATAACGCATCTTCCCGGAAAATCAATCCTTCATTTTGCGGAGATCCCCTTGACAATTGACCTCTGCGGCTGTATGTTGCTGTTGTCTTCAAAAACAAGGAGGGTGCAATATGTTGAATGTCTACGCTTGGAATGTGTGCCCGCACTGCAAGAAAACCATTGCCTGGCTCGAAGCCCATGGGGTTCCGTTCCGCTATCTGGAAATCGAAGAACAGCCGGAGGAAGTCATCCGGAAAGTCGTCGAGGTCAACGGCGGCGAAGACTGGGTGGTTCCCACACTGGAATACAACGGACAATGGCGTCCGGGGCAGGTCTTCGATCCCGTCCGGCTGGAACGTGATCTCCGCGCCTGGAAACTTCTGTAAGGTTCAGCGCCACAGCTCCGGCTCTTTCCGGCGGAGTCCCGCCTGAATGCGCTGAAAATCCGGACAGCATTTCCCGACTTCCCGCCAGAATCCGCCGGAATGGTTCATCTGCCGGGTATGGCAGAGTTCATGGATCATGACATAGCGCACTTCTTCCGGGGACAGGAACAGCATCTGCGCATTGAGGGAAATATTCCGGCGTCCGGAACAGCTGCCCCAGCGTCCGCGCTGAAAACGCACGGAAACATTCCGGTAAGAAAAACCGCAGGATTCCGCCAGTTCCGCAAGCAGCGGGGGGAAAACGGTTTCCGCCTTCCGGATCAGGAAACGTTTCAGGATGTCATGAACGGCGTCCGGGTTCAGGACAGAGCCGGAGACCACGATGGTTCCATTGTTTTCCCTGGCGCCGACCCAGCAGACATTTTTCCATTCATACTGAATCGGAAACTCTTCCCCGGAAAACAGAAAATGAAAATGATCCGGATACCATGCCGGACCTCGTACCGGTTTGGACGGTCCGGCGGCAAGCTTCCTGATATGCCGTTCAATCCATGGAATGCTGTTCTCCATGAATTTTTCCGCTTCCAGCATGGACGCCTTCCGCGGAACAGTCAGAGTCAGCGTGCCGTCCGGAGCAAGATTCAGCCGCAGCCGCGCCGCCCGGAGAGAACGGCGAACGGCAAACCGGACTGCGCCGCCGGACAATGTCAGTTCGCCGTGTCCGTCATCTGAAACTGTTACGGTCATATCAGCGTTTTTCCGTATTCCAGGAATGTGCCGTCCGCAATCGCCCGGCGGATGTCGCTCATCAGATTCATGAAATAGGCGATATTGTGAATGGAAAGCAGGCGCACACCCAGAATTTCATTGACGTTCAGCAGATGCCGGATGTAGGCGCGGGAGAAATTCCGGCAGGCATAGCAATTGCAGTTTTCGTCGATCGGTCCGAAATCCTCGCGGCATTTCGCCCCTTTGACCGCCAGCGTGATCCCTCCGGTGACGAACGCCGTTCCATGACGCGCCAGACGTGTCGGCATGACGCAGTCGAACATGTCGATGCCGCGTTTGACGCCTTCATAAATCTGCCGCGGAGTGCCGACGCCCATCAGATAACGGGGCTTGTCTTCCGGCAGCAGATGCACGGTCCAGTCCATGGCCTTGATCATTTCCTCTTCGCTTTCCCCCACGCTTACGCCGCCGATGGCGTAGCCGTTGAAATCCAGCGAGGTGATGTATTCCGCCGAACGTTCCCGCAGTTCCTGAAACACGGAACCCTGCACAATGCCGAACATCTGCTGTCCGTCTTTGAGCGGCTGTTCGCGGGAAAGAGTTTCCCAGCGGTGTGTCAGCTGAATGGATTTTTCCGCTTCCTTGAATGAACAGGGATATGGTGTGCATTCATCGAACGCCATGACAATGTCCGAACCCAGAGCGCGCTGTACGGCGGCGGATTCCACCGGCCCCAGAAAGAAACGGCTGCCGTCGATATGGGAGGAGAATTCCACGCCGTCGGGTTTCATTTTCCGCAGACCCGCCAGGCTGAATACCTGAAAACCGCCGCTGTCGGTCAGAATCGGATGATTCCAGCCGGCAAATTTATGCAGACCGCCGGCACGCTCGATGAGGTCCGGACCCGGACGAAGAAGCAGGTGATAGGTGTTGCCGAGAATGATCTGGGAACCGAGTTCCTCCAGTTCGCGGGGAGCCATGGCCTTGACCGTGCCGCGGGTGCCGACCGGCATGAAGACCGGTGTCTGGATGGTTCCGTGCGGCGTTTCCAGTGTCCCCAGACGCGCCGCGCATTCCGTCGACTTCTGCCGCAAAGTGAAATGGGATTTTCCGTCTCTCATCGCTGCACGAACATCCCGTCGAGGACCGCCTCGATCTTTGCCGGGTCCGCGTTCAGGGCGCGCGCGATCTCCACCGCGAAATCAAATGACGCGCCGGGGCCTTTCCCCGTTACGAGATTGCCGTCCCGCTCCGTTCTGTTTCCGGTGTAGACCAGATCCGCAAGCCCCTGATTGGTTCCGGGGTAGCCGGTTACGCGTTTGCCTCCGGTCAGCCCGGCGCGTTCCAGCACAATGGGGGCGGCGCAGATGGCGGCGGCGACTTTGCCGCTTCCGTATATGGTGCGAACCGCTTCAATCACCGGTTCGCTGTCCCGCAGATTGGTGGCGCCGGGCAGACCTCCGGGCAGAACCACGGCATCCGCCTTTGACCAGTCGACATCCTGGAAACGGAGGTCAGTCAGGATTCGGGTTCCGGCGGAACTTTTCACCACATCCGAGTTCAACCCCGCAAGACGCACCGTAAAACCGATTCGTTTCAACACATCGGCAGTCCCAATGGCTTCGGTTTCTTCAAAGCCGTCGGCGAGAATAATGATTACAGAATGCTGATTCATTTATTTGTTTTCCTCCATTTCACGGTATTTCCGCAGTGTTTCGGATTGTTTTTTGCGGATGTAGTGTATGACTTCGCGTGAAGTTGCCAGCGCATCGGCGTAATGTCCCAGTTCATCCGGCTGAAGCGGATCAGCTCCGCGGTCGATCAGCAGTTTGACCGCATCCAGATTGTTGTCGATCGCCGCCCAGTGCAGGGGGACTCTGCCTTTGCCCAGCAGTCCGTTCCGGATCAGAATCCGGTAGAACCCGTGAATCTGCAGGATGCGCGTTCCTTTCAGCACGACGGAAAGACTGCGGTTCAGCGGAACTCTCCGGTCAATCAGTTTGTCCATGACTTTCAGATCATTCCCTTTGATGGCGGAGTGCATGATCATCAGCCCCAGCCCCGGTTTCTTCGGCAGATCCGGAATAAGATCCAGCAGATACAATGCTGCGTCGGTATGTTTCAGCGCGGCGGCGTGCATGACCGCCAGACGGACATCGCTGTCATACGCCATCGGGTCTGCGCCTCTGGCAATCAGCAGTTTGACCGCTTCCAGAGTATTGCGCTGCGCTTCGGCGGCGTGCATCAGCGCGGTCCGCCCTTTCGAATCCGTTTCTCCGATGTCCGCTCCGGCGTCCAGCAGTTTCTTCATGGCTTCCAGATTGCCGGTGCGCGCACTTTCCATCAGCGGCGTCCGCCCGAAAGTACCATGTGCATTGACGTCCGCTCCGGCTTTCAGCAGCAGTTCCAGACATTCCGGACGGTTCTGCCCGGCAGCGACATGCAGGGGAGTGCTGCCGCGTCTGCCCGCTTTGTTGACATCCGCCTTGTACTGCAGCAGAGTGCGGACATAGTCGGGACGGTTGCGCAGAACAGCCATGATGAGCGGAGTTCCGCCGTTTTTCAGTTCCAGGTTCGGATTGGCGCCGCCCTGCAGAGCCTTTTCAAACGCCTGAACATCCAGCTGCTGTTTCCGGTCCGGCTGAAAAGAGCGTTCCAGCTCAGCATCCTTGAACGGATGGGACGAGGCGCAGGAGCAGAGCAGGAAAGTTCCTGCCAGAACCGCGCCGCCGAATCCGTATGAACAGATTTTCAGTTTCATGATCAGTTCCTTTTTCTGGCGGCGGAGGAACGCAGCTGTCCGCACGCCGCACTGGATTCAAAACCTTTCTCCACCCGTACAGTAACCGGCACCTGAAGCATTTTCAAGGTGTTTTCGAATTTTTTAATGGCTTCTTTGCCCGGACGTTCAAACGCGCCGTTGGCTTTGTTGTAGGGAATGAGATTCACTTTTGCATTGGCTTCATGGGCGATCCGCGCCAGTTTGGTTGCCTGTTCCACGGAATCATTGATGCCCGCCAGCAGCACGTATTCAAAAGTCAGCAGACGTCCCGTCGCCGCCTTATGGAGTTTGCACGCTTCGATGATTTCCCGGATGTCCCGCCGGAATTTGGTCGGAATCAGAAACGCGCGGGTCTTGTCGTCGCCGCCGTGCATGGAGACTGCCAGATTCCATTGGCGTCCGTGTTCGGCAAGCTGTTTGATCCCCCTGGTCCAGCCGCTGGTGGAAATGGTGACGCGCCGCGCCGCCAGCGCAATGCCGTCCGGATTGCAGATCGTTTCCAATGCCTTGACCAGATTGTCGAAGTTCAGCAGCGGTTCGCCGATTCCCATGATGACCACGTTGTCCGGTGCTTTCTTTACCAGCCGGCAGCAGAGCAGGTACTGTTCCACGATTTCTCCGGCGGTCAGGTTCCGGACAAATCCGGATGCCCCGCTGGCGCAGAACACGCAGCGCACCGGACAGCCGACCTGCGTGCTGAGACAGAATGTTGTCCGCCCGTCCAATGCCCCCAGAATGGCGCATTCGATGGTTTCATGATCCGGCAGAGAAATCAGCAGTTTCCGGGAACCGTCGGCGCATTCTTCCGTTTTTTCCACTTTCAGGGCGGAGCAGACAAATTCTTCGCGCAGTTTTTCTTTGATGGCGGCGGAAATATTGGTCATCTGCGCCGGATCGGTGATGTATTTTCTGTTCACCCAGTCGTAAATCTGTTTGGCGCGGTAGGTGCTTTCCCCGGCGCGTTTGATGAACGCGGAAAGCTCTTCCGCAGAAGCTGTCGCCAGAAATGGTTTCGCAGATATTTCAGAAACGCATGTTCCGGATGTCGTTTTCAGGTCCGTCTTTTCGATCATTTAAAATTCCTTTCCACATATATAAATTCTGTCCTTTGTAAATCACATCCAGGGTTTTCTGCCAGGTCCGCGTGGTGTCCGGCGGCTGAATGCTGCTGACGGAAAGCAGATGCACTTCCTGTTCTTCCAGGGATTTTGTTCCCGAAAGCGGAATGGTCTGAATTCGGGTTCCCAGATAATAGCATTCCGGATACAGCCCGGAAATGGAGCTGTCCTTGTAGACGGTCATGTCCGGACGGTAGGATTTGCCCAGCGCCTGCCGGAGAGTCATGCCCAGTTCACTGCGGGAACGCTGACTGGCGCGGTACGGGTTGATGACTGCCCAGAAGAACATCATTCCGGAAGTGAACGCCAGCACAATGATGAGCCAGACATTCTTTTTCCGGAACGCCAGAATGTATGCCGCCGCGGCAAGAACCATGCCGCCTGCCGCTTTGCAGAGATTGACGGTGTCCGGGGCATTGGACCGGGTTTTCAGGTATTCTTCGTTCAGAAACGTCAGCCGCCGCAGTGTTTCCCCCGGCAGCATGTCAAACAGCAGAGCCCCGGTGCAGGCAAGAAACGCCGCAATGGCGGTCCAGCGCAGAATTTTGCACAGCACATTGCCGTGCCGCCGGACCACGATTTCATAATTCAAACCGGTCAGCAGCGCGAAAGTCGGCAGCAGATACAGATAATCGCGCGCCTTGCTGAAGGGGTTCAGCAGCAGAATGACTGCCGACACCACGAACAAAGTCCGGAGATATTTGGAGAACAGCGGGTTTTTGTCGATGGCGATCAGGGCGGCGCAGAACGGCGCATACAGGAAAAAAGTCCACGGCAGAAAACGGAACGCCAGATCCGTCAGGTCGTAAAAACATTTGACAAAATAATCCGGCAGGGACATGCCGCCGCCGAAAAACGTTCCGGTGCTTTGTCCCGGAACCCAGCGCGGAATCAGCCACAGCAGAATGAATGCCAGAATGATCAGCATTCCCGCGGGAAAACCCGGATTGTTCAACCGCCGCCAGGGGGTGAACGGACGTTTCAGGAACATCATCGGCAGCAGAAAATAAAGCAGTGCAGTCCAGCCGCCGGAATAGAATGCCAGCCCTGCAAACAGCCCGTTGGTCAGCCAGCCCAGTTTCCACGCTCCGCCGAACTGTCCCAGAAAAAACCAGCACAGCCAGCCGGAAAAAATCAGCAGGACAGTCAGCAGCTGCGGATATCCTTCCACGGCTTTTTCTCCGGTCAGCACAGTGGTAAACATGACTGCCGCCGCCGCTGCACCCGCCTGAACGCCTGCCATGCGTGTCCCGACAATTCCCACCATGACCGTCAGTCCTGCCAGAGATACAACAGAAATCAGCCGCAGGGAAAATTCCATTCCCAGTCCAAGCATCGTAAGTCCTTTGACCAGAAGCGGATACAACGGCATGAAACTGAATGTCAGCACGCCGTGTGCCCGTCCGTCCGGCGGGAAAGAATGCTGTTCCGTGACGATAGCGGCGTATTCACCTTCATCCCAGAACAGATCGCGCAGTCCGATGTCCCACAACGGGTAAATCAGCAGGAAAGCGAGAGCCAGAATCAGGACCGCGCACCAGACCGGCAGATTTTTTTCCTCGTGAATGGACATCCGTTATATCTCCCTGGCACTGCGGCTTATGCGCTGATATTCCTTCGCCGCGAAACGGTCGGTCATGCCCGCAATATAGTCCGCGGCGGCGCGTTCCACGCCGACCCGTGCAATGCGGCGCCGGGCAGTGTCGCCCATTTTCAGCGGATTTCCCGCATAATATTTGAACATCCGCCGCATTTTTTTGTAGGACATTTCGTTGAGTTTGCCCAACCCCGGATTGAAGTACAGATTGTGGTACAGGAAATCCCGCAGTTCATCCGTGATGATTTTGTATTCCGGACTGAATGAAATCAGTTTGCCCGGCAGATTGAAAACATCTTCCGCGCGTTTCAGTCCCGCATTGTCAATGGAACGGGAGGAAGTCTGAATCACATCCCGGACCATGAGATCGATCAGGCAGCGCACTGTAAAGGCGGAGAAGCGTTCGCCCACGGGATGAAGTCCTTTGGCTTCAGCGGATTCCGCCGCCATCTGCCAGATTTTCAGCGGAGCGAGCATTTCCAGCGTCAGCAGACCGGAGTCCAGACCATCGTCCACATCATGCCCGTAGTAGGTCAGGTCGTCCGCCACATCGGCAATCTGGGCTTCCAGCGATGGATTCGGAGGAAGTATTTCACCGTCCAGCATGACCGGCGTGCCGTCTTCGTGTGTCCGGTGTTTGATCAGCCCGGTGCGGACTTCCCAGGTGAGGTTCAGTCCGTCATAATCGACATATTTGATTTCCAGTTCATCGACGACTTTCAGAGCCTGCATGTTGTGATCGAATCCGCCGTAAGGTTTCAGAATGCGGTCCAGTGCGCGTTCTCCGGCATGACCGAACGGGGTATGCCCCAGGTCATGCGCCAGAGAAATTGTTTCCGTCAGATCCTCGTTCAGCCGCAGAGACCGGGCGATGGTCCGGGCAATCGCCGCCACTTCAATGGTATGGGTCAGACGTGTCCGGTAGTGGTCGCCGGCGTCATTGAGGAAGACTTGGGTTTTGTATTCCAGCCGCCGGAAAGCCCGGCTGTGGAGAATCCGGTCGCGGTCCCGCTGAAAATCGGTGCGGAACGGATGAGCCTGCTCTGGTATGCGTCTGCCGCGGGAATCCCGGTTATGTACGGCATACGGCATCAGGTCAGTGCTTTCCAGCTGGTATAAATCGTTCAAGTCGCGAATCATGCTATGCTCTCCTGGCGCCTGATGTGCTGCCGTATGCACGCGGCATTACAGCAATTCAGGCATGTTCTGACGCACCAGCGTAAACAGTTCTTCGTCGCTGATGGCGGTAGTGCGTCCGTTGCGGTATTGTTCATCAATCCAGTTCTTGATCGTGACAATGCCCGGATTGTCCTTGCGGATGTCCCGGCCTTTCGGCAGGTTGGACTGAATCCAGTAGGCGATTCCTGCCAGTCCGGAGGTATTGGAAATCGCCACTTTGCAGGGACGTTTCAAATATTTTTCCGTATCGAAGATATTGTAGATTTCCTCGTTCTTGGTCAGACCGTCGGCATGGATTCCCGCGCGGGTGGTGTTGAAATCCGCTCCGACAAACGGGTAGTTCGGCGGAATGGTGTATTTGATTTTGTCCCGGAAGAACTGCGCCATGTCGGTAATCGCCGTGGTGTCGATTCCTTCATTGATGCCGGTGATGGACATCCATTCGAAGACCAGACCTTCCAGCGGCGGGTTGCCGGTGCGTTCTCCGAAACCGAGGAAGGTTCCGTTGACTGCCGAGCAGCCGTAAAGCCAGGCGGCGACACCGTTGGTCAGCACTTTGTGGAAATCGTTGTGCCCGTGCCATTCCAGCAGATCGGAAGTCGTGTCCGTGTTGTCCAGAATCGCCTTGATGATTGCCGGCACCCCGCGCGGCAAAGCAGCATTCGGGAACGGTACGCCGTAACCCATGGTGTCGCACAGCCGGATTTTCACCCGGATGCCGGTTCCTCTGCACATCTCGTTGAGTTCGTTGATCATCGGAATGACAAAGCCGTAGATGTCGGCGCGGGTCAGATCTTCCAGATGGCAGCGCGGCACGATGCCGTTTTCCAGTGCCGCTCCGACGATTTCCTTGTAGGAATCCAAAGTCTGGCGGCGGTTTTTCTTGAGTTTCAGGAAGATGTGATAATCCGAACAGGATGTCAGAATACCGGTTTCCTTCAGACCGAAGGATTTCACCAGTTCGAAGTCATTCTTGTTGGCGCGGATCCATGCCGTAACCTGCGGAAACTCATAACCGAGGGCAAGACAGGCTTCCACCGCCTCGCGGTCTTTCTGTCCGTAAAGGAAGAATTCGCTTTGCCGGATCAGTCCGTGTGTGCCGCTGATGCGGTGCATGAACTTGAAGATTTCGACAATGTCGGCGACGGTATAAGGCGGACGGGACTGCTGCCCGTCCCGGAAAGTCGTATCGGTGATCCAGATGTCATCAGGGCGGCGCATCGGAACCGTTTCGGACGTGAATTTCATGGCCGGAATGCGGTCATAGGAAAAGGTGTCCCGGAAAAGATTGGGTTCCATCACATTCTGCAGTTTCATCATTGCCATACCTCCCTGGATTTGGTCTTGGTTTGTCTCAAACGGTTAATATACACAAAAAATTGATATTTTTCAAGAG
>ERZ1034992.47-NODE-47-length-82502-cov-33.908717_pt1 | contig 82502 bp, 55 predicted proteins | sample MGYA00520695_ERZ1034992 | MGnify/ENA primary metagenome ERZ1034992 (study PRJEB33766, sample SAMN09781778) | gut metagenome | biome: gut microbiome | host: Homo sapiens | place: Madagascar | study: EMG produced TPA metagenomics assembly of the PRJNA485056 data set...
GTCTGGGCCGTGTCTCAGTCCCAATGTGGCCGATCACCCTCTCAGGTCGGCTACCCATCGTCGCCTTGGTGGGCTGTTATCTCACCAACTAGCTAATGGGACATGAGCCCATCTCAAACCACTAAATCGTTTTTACCCCTGCGCGATGCCGCGCTGTGGTCTTATGCGGTATTAGCACCAGTTTCCCGGTGTTATCCCCCTGTTTGAGGCAGGTTGCTCATGTATTACTCACCCGTTCGCCACTAACCTATTGCTAGGTCCGTTCGACTTGCATGTGTAAGGCATGCCGCCAGCGTTCGTCCTGAGCCAGGATCAAACTCTCAAGTTCAATCTTGACTGTTCCGACTTTGTCTGACAAATTTACTTTGCGTAAATTGGAATTTGACGTCGAAATTTATTTCGTGTTTTAATTCACTACAATTTCTTAATTCGCTTTTCCATATCTTCAATTTTCAATGTGCTGCTGTTGCCTTTCACGGGCGACAGTGTTTACATACTACCATATCTAAATTCGCTTGTCAACGATTTTCGCAATATTTTTCAAAGTTTTTTTAACTTTTTTTCAAAATGATTTTGAATGCGCAATCCCGCGTTGTTCCCGATAAATCCTGAGCCGCAGCGTTTGTCGCCGACGACGGGTTTTAAGGAGATTTGCGATGCGCGGTTATCAAAACTTACCGCGATTTCGTCAACTGAATTTTCAATGTTCATTTGTAAACAACATTTGCGAATTATAGCCTTATCTTTTTATTCCGTCAAGCAAAAAACGGGGGTTTTTTACAAAAAAATTAAATTTTTTGTATATTTTGACATATCTTTTTATTTGTCAAAGTCAACGGGACAGACATTGCCTTGAAACACTATATATAGAAACGTGCGCGCATACGCGCGTGCACGCTCTCGCGTATGTATGCGCGTCAATATAATAAGAATATTTCGTTTTCTATTTTTTCGACAAACGGTCTTTTGGGATTTTTTGAAAAAGGCGGTTTTGAAACAGGATTGCAATAATGCAAAGTTTTTCCGATTATTTTTATCTTGCGAAAGTGGTTTATTAAACTATCCATAATCTTGCAAGCGGATTATTAAACTTTCAATAATCTTGCGTAGGCAAGATTTCACCCGCCGAAGGCGGATTTCATCACCCCGTGATTTCACCACAACGTGATTTCATTAAAAAAAACCCCCTTCGCGTTTTGCGAAGGGGGCGCGTTGTTTTTTATTATTTGTCAAGCCAGAGCGTTCCGCCCGGATTCATAATACCGTTGGGATCGAAATGGTGTTTCAAAGCTTTCAGCATATCCATCTGAACGTCGCCGAGTTGTTTTGCGTTGTACGGCGCGAAGAGTTTGCCGATGCCGTGGTGGTGACTGATGCTTGCACCCGATTCCTGAATCGCGTTAAGCACGCCGCTGTGGAACTCCTTGAACTTTTCGATGCCCTCGTCCTTCTGCATCCAGATGAAGTAAAGGTTTGCGCCGTTCTGATAGCAGTGCGAGATATGGCAGGTGCAGATGACGTTGGGGTGCGATTTAATGAACTTTCTGACGTAGTCGTGAATGTGATCGACTTCGTCCCAGGGCATTGCGCATTCGAGGGTGTCGATGATAACGCCGAAGTCCTGATAATTGTCGCGCATATAAGGATCGGAGAAACGTCCCGACGACCATTTCGGCACGACGATGCCGGGCAGGAACGACGTCAGATGATGTTTTCTCGCGTTCTTTTTGACGTTTCTTATCGTCATTCGCTGATAATCGGGATCGCCGTCGCAGAAACCGACGATAAGACAGCATTTTCCGAGTTCGAGTCCGAACGTCTTCAAAAGTCCTTCGATTTTGCCAAGTCCGTACATTCTGAGACCAAGGTCGCTTTCTTCGCCGTCGGAAATTCTGAATACGGAAGGTACGCCGCGTTCAGCCTGCATAACATCGCGCATAAACGCAACGCCGCTGTCCCAATCGCGCGAAAGATAGCAGAAAGGTTTTTGCACGCGGGAACGTCTGTGGAGTTTCAGCGTAACTTCGGTAAGGATGCCGAACGCGCCTTCGCTGCCCATCATAATCTGGTTGATATCGGGGCCCGTCGCTTTTCTGGGAGCACGTTCCGTACGGAAAGTACCGACGGGAGTAACGTATTGCTGAGTGAGAACAAGATCTTCGATCTTGCCGTAATAGCAACTGTTCTGCCCCGCGCCGCGCGTTACTACCCAGCCGCCGACCGTCGAATACTCGAACGACTGCGGGAAATGACCGACGGTGTAAGCATTGCCCGACTTGAAATTATCGGGATTATTGAGATACGCTTCAAGCGCCGTTCCGAAAATACCGGGCTGCACGGTAACGGTTTCGTTGATTTCGTTGACGGAAATGATTTTGTTGAAGTTTTTGCCGAGATCGAGCGTAATCGAACGTTTTACCGTAGGTTCGACGCCGCGCGTTACGGACGAACCGCCGCTGTAAACGTAAATCGCGATTTTGTGCTCGTCGCAGTATTTCACGATGTTTTCGATTTGTTCGGTCGTCGAGGGATACAGTACGAGGTCGGGCACGTTTTCAACGATACCTTCGCGAAGGCGCATAAGGTCGATCATCGTCTGACCGTATGCAACGCGAAGCCTTGTGTAATCGTCGTCCGCGCCGTCGCCCGCCACAAATGCGAGAAGAGCCTTGTGTTCTTCAACGGAAAGTTGCGACTTTATCTCGTATTTCACGGGGGAATCGCCGAAATTCTTCTTGCTGTTCAAAAACTCGGGCGTGAAGTCCAACTTTTTCATCATATAATTGAACATTCCTTCGCTCGGAACTTTATATTCTTTCGGATTGCCCCACTTGAAAATGCTGCGATAACTGCCGGCAGGGGCTTCCGTCGTGTACCAATCGAGTTTTATGCCGTTTTCGTAGGTTCTGGGATGACCTGCAATGGGGTCTTTAACGGTTCTCCAAGGAACTTTCGGATAAGAGTTTTTTGACATAATTTCACCTCATATAATTTCTATGATTCAATTATAATAGCGCGCGCAAAATAAAGTCAAGGTTTTTTCCGCATTTTGTCGGTCAAATAGCCGACATAAAAAGAACAAAAACAAAAGACTGTCGCAAGGACAGTCTTTTTGACATTTTATTGCGTTTTTATGTGTCATTTTGACAGTAAATCGGAAATTTCGATAATTTGGTCGAGAGTCAGCGTTTCGCCGCGCGCCTTTAAGTCGATATTCAGGCTTTCAAGGATTTTCGCCGCCTCGTCTTTTTGCACGGGATAAACCGCCGTCAGATTATTCAAAAGCGTTTTTCTTCTCATCATAAACGCGCACTTGATTGCTTTGTTGACTTTTTGCTTGTCGACGCCCGCATACTTATCGTATACGTCGATTCTCACGATGCTGCTATCGACTTTCGGCACGGGATAAAACATGCTTTTGTCAACCTGTCCGACGATTTTCGCGTCGCCGTATAAGGAAATTGCCATTGTAATCGCGCCGTAATCCTCGGTTGCGGGTTTCGCGACGAATCGGTCGGCAACTTCTTTCTGCACCATTACGGTTATCGCCGACGGATGCACGCCTTCTTCCAGAAAACGCATTACGAGCGCGGTCGTGATATAATAAGGAATATTCGCAACGACTTTGAATTTTTCGCCGACGATTTCAATAAGTTCCTTATCTTTCATTTTCAGAACGTCTTTGAAAATCACTTCGACGTTATCAAGCCCCGAAAGCGTTTCGTCCAGCACCGGCTTCAACGCGCGGTCAACCTCGAACGAATACACCTTTTTCGCTTTTTCGGCAATCGCGCGGGTGAGCGTGCCTGCGCCCGTTCCTATTTCGACAACGACGTCGTTTTCGTCCACGCCCGAAAGCTCCACGATTTTATCGAGGAGATTTTTGTCCGTGATGAAATTTTGCCCGAGATTATGATTGAACCGAAAACCGTTGTCGATTAAAATATCCTTAATCTTTCTCATTGTTCGTAACTTTGGACGTACGTCCTGACTCTGAACTCGACGCCCGCCTGTTTTGCGACGGCGCGGCATTTTTCGATTTCTTCGTTTCCGATGACGTCAACGACGGACATAACGGTGCGGATACCTTCTTTTTTGCAGTTTACCGCAAAACGAAGCATTTCGTAAAACCCTTCTTCGTTGAATTTGCAATGGCAGATTTTATTGTACTTTTCGGCGTCGGACGCATTCAGACTTATCGACACGGTATCAATAAGTCCTTTGAGTTTCATCGCCGTATCGGGCCCCGAAATAAGCCCTGCCTGACCGTTCGTGTTAAGACGGGTTTTCATACCGTGTTCTTTGAGCCATGCGGCAACTTTCAGCAACACGTCGAAAGCGTACAGCGGCTCGCCGAAACCGCAAAACACGGCTTCTTTATACTTTGAAAGGTCGTACTTTTTCAGGTCTTCGATGACTTCGTCGGCGGTCGGTTCTTTGTCAAGCCACAGATAATAATCCAGCACTCCGTCGCCGGTATGCCTTATGCAAAATTCACAGTTATTACTGCATTTATTGGTAAGGTTTAAGTATATTTTGTTGTCGTAAACGTAAGTTAATGTGTTCATTTTATCTTCTTAAACAATCTTTTTGCATTGTTCGTTGTGATTTCTTCAATGTCGTTTATTGATAAATTTTTAATCGTCGCAAGTTTTTCGGCAACAAGGCGGACGTTCTTCGGAAGGTTTATCGTGCCGCGAAGGGGCGTCGGCGCAAGGTACGGGCTGTCCGTCTCGACAAGCAGTCTGTCAACGGGTATTTCCGCCGCAGCCTCCACCGAGTGCCTTGCGTTTTTATAGGTAATCGGCCCGTCGAAACCGAAGTACAAGTCGTATTTCAAAAGGCTTTTTGCGTATTCCGCCGTGCCGCTGAAACAATGCACGGTCCCGCCGTATTCAAGGAGTTTTTTATTATCTTTTACGATATCGAAAAAATCGCCGAACGCGTCCCTGACGTGAAAAACAAGCGGAAGGCGCAGAAAATGCGCGAGTTCCATTTGTTCGACAAGCACGGTTTTCTGGATTTCCCGCGAGGAATTTTCGTAATAATAATCAAGCCCGACTTCGCCGATTGCGACGACTTTTTCGTTTTCCGCCATCTTGCAAAACTCGTCGTATTGCGCGGTTGTCCGCCCCGACGCTTCCTGCGGATGAATCCCGACGGTCGCATACACGTCGCGGTTGTTTGTCGCAAGCGCGAAATTGCACACGCTCGACGCGTAATCGCTTGACGAAGTAACGACACAATACAGCCCGTCTTTTGCCATATCGCTTATGACGCTTTCGGCAAGCGGATACAGCCTTTCGTCGTCAAGATGGCAATGCGTGTCGATGAGCATTATCTGACGACCGCGCCGCTTTCCACGGCGGATTCGGGCGAAACGAGCGTAACTTTCCCGTCTTGGCCGCACGCGCAGAGTATCATACCCTGACTGTCGATGCCGCGAAGTTTCACGGGTTTAAGGTTTGCGATTATGACCACTTCTTTGCCGACCATTTCTTCGGGCGTATAGAACTTTGCAATGCCGCTGACGATGCTACGCTCGACGCCGCCGACGTCGACGGTAAGGTGCAGAAGTTTGTCCGCTTTTGGCACTTTTTCGCACGCGACGACCTTCGCGACTCTTAAATCGAGCCCCGCAAAATAGTCGATGTCTATTTCGGGTTTTTCTTCTTCCTTCACTTCGGGGGCAGCGGGTTTTTTCCTTGCCTCGTACATTTCGTGCGCCTTATCGACGACTTCTTTCACGTCAAGGCGTCTGAACAAAATTTCGGGATTTTCAACGACTTTCGTGCCGTTTTCAATGCCGCCGAAACGTGCAATTCGGCCGTAGTCGCGCACAGTTGTGCCGAAATACGACGTTACTTTCGCCGCGGTGTCCGGCATAAACGGTTCCAACAGCGACGTGCCGATTACGATACTTTCGGCAAGGTTATACAAAACCGTTTTAAGCCTTGCGGTCTTGGACTCGTCCTTGGCGAGCGCCCACGGCATAGTTTCGTCGATATATTTGTTTGCGCGTTTGAAAATCACAAAGATTTCGGAAAGCGCGTCGGATATTTTGAATTCGTTGATTTTTGCGCGCACTTTTTCGTATGCGCCCGTAACGGTTGCGATAAGGTCGTCGTCGACGTCTTCCTTCGCCCCTGCGTTTTCAAGGACGCCGCCGAAATACTTGTTGCTCATCGCGACGGTGCGGCTGACGAGATTGCCGTAAATATTGGCAAGGTCGTTGTTGATTTTGTCGGTGATCCACTCCCAGTTGATGATACCGTCGGTTTCATACGGCATTTCGGCAAGCAGGAAATATCTTACCGCGTCGACGCCGAAAAACCCGACAAGGTCGTCGGCGTAAATAACGTTGCCTTTCGACTTGCTCATCTTTCCGCCGTCCTGCAAAAGCCACGGATGACCGAACACCTGTTTCGGCAGCGGAAGCCCCAGACTCATCAGGAAAATCGGCCAGTAAATGGTGTGGAATCTGACGATATCCTTGCCGATGACGTGCACGTCGGCGGGCCAGTATTTTTTGAACTTTTCGTCGCTGTTGCCGTCGACGTCGTAGCCGAGCCCCGTGATATAGTTCGTCAACGCGTCAAGCCATACGTACACGACGTGTTTCGGATCGAAATCGACGGGAATACCCCACTTGAACGAAGTGCGGCTCACGCACAAATCCTGCAATCCGGGCTTAATGAAGTTGTTGACCATTTCGGTTTTTCTTTGCGCGGGCAGGATAAACTCCGGATGTTCGTCGTAATATTTTTTAAGGGCGTCGGCGTATTTCCCCATTTTGAAGAAATAGGCTTCTTCTTCCGCCATTTTCACTTCGCCGCCGCAGTCGGGACATTTGCCGTCCACAAGCTGCGTTTCCGTCCAGAACGACTCGCAAGGGGTGCAGTACCAACCCTTGTAAGAGCCTTTGTATATATCGCCGTTTTCGTACATTTTTCTGAACATTTTCTGCACCTGACGTTCGTGATCCTTGTCGGTGGTGCGAATGAATTTGTCGTACGAAATGTTCAAAAGTTTATAGATGTCTTTGATTTCCCCCGCAACCATATCGACGAAGGCTTGCGGAGTCATACCCGCCTTTTCGGCTTTTTCTTCGATTTTTTGACCGTGTTCGTCGGTGCCTGTCTGGAAGAACACGTCAAAACCTTCGCGACGTTTGAAGCGTGCGATTGCGTCGGACAACACGATTTCGTAACTGTTGCCTATATGAGGCTTCCCCGACGTGTACGCGATTGCGGTTGTGATATAATATTTCTGTTTTTCGGACATATGAGCCCTCCTTATAATAAGTTCCGGTACATTATACAATTTATAATGCGTTTTGTAAAGTATAACTCCCCGTCTTCTTGCATACGATTAAACGTGAACGTCGTCTTTACTTTGATTTTTATCGTCGCCGTCGTGATAATTTCCGTGACTTCGCCCGATGAAGTTACGGCGTCTATGCTTGCCGGCGCGACGAACGCGGTGTCGCTGTCGCTTAAAATGCTGGCGATTTACGCCGTGTGGACGTCGGTTCTGAAACTTATGGAAAAGACGGGGATTGACAAAAAACTCACGAAACTTTTCCGTCCGCTTACCCGTCGGCTTTTCAGAAACGAAAGCGAAAAAGCGGTTGATTTAATCACCCTGAACGTTGCGTCGAACGTGCTCGGACTTGGAAACGCGGCAACGCCTGCCGGCATCGACGCGATATATCTTATGGACGACAAATCGGGCGTCGCGACAAAAAATATGGTAATGCTCACGGTGATTGCGGCAACGTCTTTGCAACTACTTCCGCTTACCGTGTTAAGCCTTATGACGGAGTATGGAAGCACCGCCCCGTCCGCGATAATTCTGCCGTCGATAATATCGACGTTTTCGTCGACGGTAATCGGCGTTTTGCTTGTTGCGGTATTTATCAAATGAATTACGTTATTCCCGTAATTTTGGTTTTATTGGTGCTTTTTGCAGCGATAAAACGCGTAAACGTGTATGATGCCTTTGTCGAAGGCGGCAAAGAAAGTATGTCGCTCGTCAAAGACGTGTTCCCTTATCTTGCGGCGATTTTCATCCTTATCGAACTGTTTAAAACAAGCGGACTCACCGTATATCTCACAAAAATTTTTGAAAAACCTTTTGCCTTTTTCGGCATACCGAAAGAAGTGACGGAAGTCATGATTTTGCGCCCTTTCAGCGGCGCGGGAAGCGTCGCCCTTCTTGAAAACATTTTCAAAGATTACGGCGCGGACAGTTACGTCGGGAAATGCGCCGCCGTCATCATCGGCAGCAGCGAAACGATATTTTACGTTTGCGCCGTTTACTTTTCAAAGGTAAAAGTCAAAAACCTGCGCTTCGCCATTCCCATTTCCCTTGTCGCGTCCTTTTTCGGCGCGGTCATCGGCTGCCTTTTCGTAAGGATATTATAAAATCCGCCCGAAAGGCGGATTTTCATATCGTCGGATTTTTTTAATCTTGTTTGCTTGGAAGACACTCGATAAACACGGCTTCGGTGTCGGTCGTGATTCTGAACTTCCCTTCCGCAATAAAAGGCAGATAAAAATAATCGCCGCGGCGCACGTCTTTTTTATAGTTTTCGCCGACAATTTTCGCGTTGCCTTCAAGGCAGATATAAACCGCGGGCGCAAATGCAGTAATGAAACTTCCGCCGTTTTTTATCGTATGGCGGATTTCCTGAAAGCACGGCGTATCGTCATATCCGATAAGGATTTCCTTTTTATAATTTTCGGTATCGACGACGACTTTCGGCGATACTTTTGCAAACTCTTTTGCGGCGGCGCCGTAAATATCGTAGTTTATTGCGTCAAGCGCGACGTCCTTTTGAAGTCCGATAAATTCTTCGTCGTAACTTATGTGATAATCGCCGCACCACCGCTCGGGCTGAATTGTAAAATCCGTGGGCTCCTGCACTTCGATAATCGTGCAACCCGCGCCGATTGCGTGAATCAGCCCCGCGCGTATGAGCCACAAATCCCCGACCTGCACGTCCACGCCGGAAAGCAAATTGCCCATAATGTCTTTTTCGGTTTCGCTGCGCTCTTCGAGTGCGCTTAACTCTTCTTTCGTGATTTTGTCCTTAAAGCCGAAATAAAGTTTTGCGCCGGGACGAGTCGCGATGACAAGCCACGCTTCGGTTTTGCCGTATTCGGAATTAAAGTGTTCTTTTGAAAACTCTTTCGTGGGGTGCACCTGAAAAGGCAGCCTTGTCGCGCTGTCCAGAAACTTCACAAGACAGTCATATTTGCGGAGCCCCAAAAGTTCCGCGCTATGCTCTTTTAACAGGTCATCAAAGAAAACCCCCGTTCCTTTTACTTTGGACACGCCGTCGCGCGCGCCGAAGTATTTCGGATTGATCGCACGCACTTTGCTTGCTACCCATTCTTCGGGAAACATATTGTCGGTGCCGTCGTCGTATCCGTCGTCAAACAACGCTTTGAATGGTTTACCGCCGTGATATATACGATAAACTCTGTTTCTTTCAAAAAATATCGGTTTTGTTACTATGTCTTTAATGTCGTTCATAACTTTATCGCACCAAAAAATTCTGTCGTTTTCGCGCCCTTTTCGTTGCCATTTCGCATTGCCGAAACAATGTTTTCTTTTGTCGATTCCTTGTTTTCGATTGCCGCAAGAAACGCCCCGAAAAACGCGTCGCCCGCACCCGTCGTGTCAACGCTTTTGCATTTATATTTGCTTGGCACAACGCCCTTTTCGCCGTTGAAATAATATGCGCTGCCGTTCTTTCCAAGCGTCACGAGAATCAGTTTGTCTTTGTCGCACAGCGACTCCGCCGCAGCGTCGATCCCGGAAATTCCCGTGAAATCAAGTAGTTCGTCTTCCGAAAATTTGACGATATCCGCACGTTTTACAAACGGCTCGTACGCCCTTTTTGCGGCGTCGAAATCACGGAAAATATCTTTTCTGAAATTCACGTCAAAACTAAGTTTCGCGCCGATTTCTTTCGTTTTGTAGGCAACTCTTTTTGCAAGCGCGCGCCCTTTTTCTTCCGACAGCATAAGCGAGCCCAAATGCACGATATTAAGGTTTTCGTACTTTGCAAAGTCTATTTTGTCAAAGTCGATATTAAAATCGGCGGTGTCGTGGCGATTGAACGCAAAATCCCTTTCGCCGTTCATGAGAGTCACAAAAGCAATCGTCGTGTTGCGTTTTTCGTCCGTCTGAATGTCAAGGCTGTCAAGGTTTGCTTTTTCTGCTTCCGCCGTGACGAAGCGACCGATTACGTCGTTCCCGACGCGCCCGACGAACCCGACTGTCGCGCCGCTTTGCTTTGCGTTAACGGCAAGGTTGAACGGCGCGCCTCCGCAAAACGCCTTGAACGTCATCGCTCCGTCGTTTTTTTCGCCGATTAAATCCGCAAGTATTTCTCCGATCGATAAAATCATAATTTCACCTTAATTGTTTCTGATTATAGTATCGCACTTTTTTCTTTCTTTGCCAACAAATAATAACAAATTGTTTTGAACAGTCTTTCGTTATAAAAACAAACCGCCGTAAGGCGGTCAATTATTTTTTGTCGGATATGGTTTTCAAAAACTCGTAAAGAGCGTCGCGCGACTCCGTTGAAAGATTGATGCGGTCGTCCTTCGCGCTTGCGATAATGCCGTCTTCTCCCTCTCTCCCGACAAGATAATCGATGCTAACGCCAAAGAAATCCGCAATCGACACCAGTTGCTCAATCGACGGCTGAGTTTTGCCGTTTTCCCAGTTGTTGTACGTGCCCTGACTTACGTTGAAAATTTTTGCGATTTCTCTTTGCGTCAGCCCTTTTTCGTTTCTTAATTCAGATAACTTAATCATAATCGTATTTCCTACTAATAATTATCAAGTTTTTTAATTAAATGTCTTGAATTATTAATATTTCTAATCTATAATGTTTAATATGATTAAGTTTTATAATCAAAAATCAAATAATCATCAATTTTCCTTATGCGAAATAAGGCGGCAACTTTTACAAATGCTTGCAACCGGCGATTATTACGTTTGCTTTTGCGAAGGAAAAATGTTTGAAGCGAGCAAAAAATCTAACGGCTTTGTTATTCTGACAAACCTGAAAAGCGGTGTCTTTGCCGAAATCCCAGTCGATTCGTTAGTGCGCGGTATTCGGCTTGGGCTGTTTTCATTAAAACAAAAATAAACCGCCTTTTTGGCGGTTTATTTTTATTACAAGTCGTAATTTTTACTCGTTGATAACGGTGATAAATCTTGCGGGCTTGTCGCCCATTGCCATCTGCGCGTGCGGAAGCGACGGATCGAAATACAAACTGTCGCCCTTATGCAGGTAAAATTCCTCGTCGCCGACAACCACTCTCAAAAGCCCTTCGAGAACGTAATTGAATTCCTGCCCGGCGTGACACACGAGCTCGGGCTTGTCTGTGGGGGAAATATCGACAAGCATAGGTTTCATCTGCTTGTTCTGAAAATCGGCGGCAAGCGACGTAAAAGAATACCCGGGGTATCTTTCGACGCGTTCGCCCTTATTTTCGTAAACTGCCGCGGCGTACTTTTTCGTGGGTTGTTTCCCCGTGAAGATAAAGGACGGCTCGATATCGACGATCGACGCGAATTTGTAAACAAGCCATATCGGCGCTTCGTCATCGCCGTTTTCAAACGCGATATATTCGTTTTCGGTCACGCCGAGTTTTTCCGCCATTTCCGCCGTGGAAATATCGGAAAACGTCCTGAGTTCATACAGCCTGTCTTTGATATCTTTTGATTCTGCCATTATTTTTTTGCCGCTTCGTTAAGGCGCGCGATGAGTTCGTTTACGTCGACGTTGTGGACTTCCGCCGCCTCGCCGACCGTTTCGCCGTGAGCGATTGCACAGCCCAGGCAATGCATACCAACGCTTGTGAGAACGTTTGCAACGGCTTCGATATTAACGTCGCCTTCGATGATGTCGCCAATTAAAGTATCGGGAGTAATAATCATTATATTCACCTCGTTAAAAAATTTTCAGATTATGCCGGCGCTTTTCAAGCCGAAATACGCGCCGACGATGACGGCGGCGATAATAACCACCGTGAGCGCAACCTTCCAGACGGAAATCGGCGTTTTGCCGCCCGCTCTTCCCGTCCTTCCGTTTACGAAATAGTTGTAAATTTTATCGCGGTATTTGAAACCGCTGCACCACAAAGGCACAAGGATATACTTGAAAGTGCTGTTGTTGAAACTTGTGTCGATGTGGAGGTAATCGACCACGTCGTAATGATACTGCGACAAAATCGCGCTTTTGATACGGGCGTTCATTTTTTCTTTTGCCGTGCCGTAAGCGTCGTTGACGCTCGTGTCGTATCTTTCGGACGAATGTCCCGCGATATATTCCGACGTGTACTCGACCGCGTTATCGGTATCGAACCCGCCGACCTTTTCAAATTCCTTTTGCGAAAGTTTCGGGCTGACCTCGATAAGTACGTCGTTGAAGAATTGCGAATACGTGCCGCTGACGACGAAGTATCTCGTGCGGGTTTCGGTATGGCGGTCTTTGCCGCTGCCGACGGTCACGGTATAATATTCGCCAAGGCGCCCGTTGTAAGTGCTGAAAGTATCGCTGTCAAAGCTGAACGTCGGCGAATATACGCTGTTCAGATTTTCGGGCTTAAAACTCTTTTTCAGCTTAATCGGCGCATAAAGTTTCTTTTTTATCCATTTAAGTGCGTTTTGTGACGCTACGTCGCGCGTAATCTTGAACGGAAGAATCGCGTCGGGAGCAAGTCCCGGGATATCGTCAACCTTTAAGACGTTGGTCGCGCCGCAGAACGGACATTTTGCCGACGTGTCGAAAACGCCGTGCATTTCGCACTTTGCGTGGCAGTTCGGGCATTGATAAGTAATGACTCCGTCTTCGTGGCGAAGTTTGCTTTCGTCAAAGCCGTCGACGTTGTGTTCGTTCTCGAAAACGTTGGCTTTCGCCTCGACGGTGTTATCGCAGTACGGGCATCTGAGTTTGCCCGACGCGATATCGAAGTACATATCCGCGCCGCAAGTTTTGCACTTTACGACGTCGGTCGAATCAACTTTTTTGTCAGCCTTTTTGCCTTGCATCGTGTGTCAATCAGTTAAGTTTTTTGCCGCATTCCGGGCAGAATTTTGCGTTTGCGCCGACTTTTGCGCCGCATTCGGGGCAGAATCTGCTTTCCGCCATTTTGTTGCCGCATTCGGGGCAGAATTTACTGCCTGCTTTCACGTCCGCGCCACATTTGGTGCATTTTACGGTGTTGGCTTTTGCTTCCGCGGGAGCGTCTTTTGCGCCCTTCAACGCTTCGCTGAAAACGCCTGCCATCGAAAGTCCCGCGCCGAGACCGATGCCTGCGCCTGCAAGCGAGCCGCCCGCGCCCTGATTGTTTGCCGCTTCACGCATAGCGTGCGCCGCCTGATACTGGGTGAACGTGCCCATCTTGTCGCCCAGAACGCCCATCGACGTGCGGGTATCCAAAGTCTTTTCGACTTCTTCGGGAAGCGAAAGATTTTCGATATAGAAATCAATAAGTTTGAAGCCGTATTCGGTGAATTTGTCGGCAAGTCTGTCTTTCGTGGAGCCGGACAGTTCGTCGTACTGCGTTGCAAGATCCAGCGCGGCAATGCCCGATTCGGCGATGACGTCGGTGACCGTCGACAAAATCATTTTCCTCAATTGGTCGGCGATGTTTTCGGTCAGGAATTGCTGGTTCGTGCCGGAAAGTTCGCGCATGAGTTTGACCGCGTCTTCAACCTTATAGCTGTAAATGCCGTAGCCTCTCAGACGGATAACGCCAAAGTCCTTATCTCTCATCATAATGGGATTGGAAGTGCCCCATTTCTGATTTGTGAATTGTTTGGTATTCACGAAATAGACTTCGCCGGTATACGGGGTTTCAAAGGCGTATTTCCAGCTGTACAACGCCGTAAGAACGGGCAGGTTTTCGGTGTCGAGTTTATATCTGCCGGGCGTGAAAACGTCGGCGATTTTGCCTTCCACGACGAAGATGCAAACCTGCGATTCTCTGACGGTCAGTTGTGAGCCGCGCATAATCGCGTATCTGTCGGGGACGTCAAAACGATACAAAATGGTATTTTGAGTATCGTCTGTCCATTCAATAACCTTCAAGAGTTGTCTTTTTATAAAATTGAATGCCATAATAAGACTCCTTATTTTCGTTTTAATATATTATATCACAACGTTTCAGACTTTTCAATAATTTTCTATGCAATAAGCAACAATACCGGGAGCGTTATCGCGACAAGCAGACTCCCGACAACGACGATATTCGCGGCGGTTTTCGGGGACGTATCTGAAAGCTCGGCAAAGTTTAAGGTGATTGCCGCGGGCGGCATGCACGACAGAATATACGTTGAGATTTTCAACGTTTCGTCGACAGGCAGCGCGTACATTATCCCGAACGTTATAAGCGGCAACGCGATAAGTTTCAGAAAAATCGCGACGACTTGCCTGTAATCCATTAAATCCCTGAACTTCACGAAAGCCAACCGCATGCCAAGCACGGTCATTGCCGTGGGCGTTGACATTTTTGAGAAGAACTCCACAAAGTTCATGACGGGCTTCGGGAACGACGTGTTTGTGAAAAACAGCGGCAACGCAATCAACAGACACAGCGTCGTCGGATTTATCAGGAAGTTTTTGACGGAAACGTGTTTTCTGTCGCCGCTCATCATAAACATACCGAGAGTCCAGCCGATAAGGTTCATCATGACGCTCATGACCGCGCTGTAAACCATGGCTTCGGGATGGTCGGGAAGCAACGCCTGCAATATGGGAACGCCGAAAAATCCGACGTTTCCGAACGCCGCCGCAACGGTCGCCACGCGCGACGCCCCGTCGATTTTATAAGTTTTTATGTTGATAAGGAAGCCGATGCCCATTATCAGCACCTGCATAAAAGTCGTAACAAGCAAAAGTATGCCGATGTTTATCAGGATTTCCCTGTTGCACTCCGCCTGCTGGAAACTGTATATCGACAACGCGGGGCTGCACACGTACAAAAGGAACACCGCAAAACCTTTGATGTGTTCTTCTTTCAGCACGTTTGCCTTTGTCAGGAAAAAACCGGGCAGGCACAGCGCGACGAGCATAAGCGCGTTTAATCCCGTGATTTCAAAATTCATAGCCTTATTCTATCACAATCGTAAGAAATATTAAAGCGTTTCGGGCATAAAATCAGCTCCCTTTCGGGAGCCGGTTTTAATTTTGATTTATTCAGTTTTTGCTGAACACTCTGATTTCGAACGTTACGCCGTTCTGGACGAAGGTTTCGTCTTCAACGAACTTGTACGTGCCGTCCGTCGCTGCGACGAAGTTGCCGTCGACAAGGTTGAATCTTTGTCCGTCGTACGTTTCGCCCGCCGCGATAAGCTCATATCTGCCCTTCTTGAACACGCTTGCCGTGCCGTAAGTGATGCCGAGATGATCTTTCGCGTTTTCAATCTTCTTGATTTCGCTGTCGGTCAGGCGGATAAGGTCTTTTGCAAGCCCTTGTTTTTCGGTGCCGTCCTTGTAGTAGACGGTGACTTCCGCGGTCGATTCAAGATATGTTCTGTCAATCACTTGGTCGTTGTCGATAAGCAACACGACCTTGGTTGCGACCTTGGGCGTTACGACGACTTTGATGTCAAAGATTTGTTCGTACGCGCCGTTTACGTCGTACAACGCTTTCACGGTGATATTACGTTCCGTCTTGACGCCGAGTTCCGGCACGACGAACATCGTGAACGGAGTCTGCGCGGTGTCGGTTGCCGCGAATGTGTCGGTATAGAACTTGAAGTTGTCGACGTGGAACTGTTGCGTCTCGGAAGTAATCCTTGAATGTTTTACTTTGACGTAAAGTTCTTCCGCGTCGAAGATATTGATCGCATACCTGTTGTCTGCGGTGCTGACGCCTTTCACGTACTTGTCGTAAACGTAGCCGGTAACTTTGCCTTCGACGTATCTTGCGGTGTTGTCCGCCGCAGCCAATGCCGCATCGACGTACTTGCCGTCAACAAGCGCATATTGCTTCTTGTCTTTGTGCAATGTCTCGTCGTACGGGATGAACGCGTCTCTTGTTTCGAGGACGTAGTCGCCCGTCGCGCTTAATACGAACGCGTCTTCGTACTGGTTGAATTTAAGGTCGCCGCCCGCAAGCGCGCTGAGCGATTCTTGCGTGATACCGACGTCGAGCCTGATTTTTTGTTTGCTGTTCACGACTTCCGTCTTTTCGACCAAGCCTGTCGTACGTTTGATTTCGTACTTATTGATGACCGCAACGATTCTTCCGCTTGCGCCGTTTTGCGGTTTTCTCATATCGTACTTGAAGTCGTCGTAGTTCCACTCGATCACGTCGACGGTTGTCGTCTTACCTGTGCCGAGTTTTACGGTGATTTCTTTAAGTCCGGTGTAACCCGTATCGGTTACCGTGAGAGCGTACTTGCCGTTATCCGTATTCGCGCCGCTTCCGCCGAAGAGTCCGCCAAGGCTGTCAAGTATGCCTGCCGCAGTGCTTTCCGCCGCGACGTAGGCGTACGTGCCGCTTTGGAGCACTTTGCCGTTGAAGGACCTTGTGAACTCTCCTTCAAGTCCGAGCTTATGTTTCTTCCACTCTTCGAGTTCGGTTGCGTCCGTAGGCGCGGTGCCCGGGATGAACTCGTACGTGCTGCCGTCAAATCCGACGTATGAGAACTTGTCGCCGTTCTTCGTGAACGTTTCGCTTGCCTTAATGGACGGGAGTCCGAGGTTGCCGACGATATCGAAGTTTGCGGGCGTGAAGTCAAATGCCGTGCCGCCGTTCAGAATTCCGAATTTTTTGTCGTTCGGCAAGCTTCCCGAAACGATATCGACGTTGTTGTACTTGACCTTTATGCTCTTCTGGATACGAGAGCTGTAACCGACCTGATACCAGAACAGTTTTTCAACCGTTGCACCTTCTTCGACGGTGTCTTCGTCAATCCAGTTGAACTTGCCGTTAACGGTGTAATCGGTGCCGTTGATATTGACGGTGCCGGGCTTATCCTTGTCGTAATCTCTGGACAGAACTTGCAATTCGCCGTCCCTTCTCATGATTACGATAATTCTGGGCAAGCCTGCCGAAATATTGTCTGTACCCGTCGGATCTTTGGTCGGATCAACCGTAATCTTGTTGGTTTCGACAAACGTCGTGCCGTCCGCCTTGAAGTAACCGAACAGACGCAGGAAGCCCGTGCTGTTGCTTACTTTGACTTTGACTTTCTGCACTTTGTAGTTAAGCGCATAGCCCCAGATTTCGCTTTCTTCGCCCGGAATGAGTTTTGCAGTCGACGTATCCCAGACGATGGGCGTTCCGCCGAGTTCCGCATAAGAGTCATTTTGACCTTTTTCGGATTTCGAATCGTATTCCGAAATGCCATAGAAGTCTGCCGCGACTCTGTCAAGGAGACCTGCGGATTTCAAAGCCGCCGACGTGAGTTCGACAGGATCGAACGGGTTCGCGACGTTTATGGTCTTGCCGGAGTCTTCGTTGGGTCTCGTGCTGTTGGTGTTGTAGTCTCTTACCGCCGATACCGAGCGCAACGTCACGTTGTTGTCAAGGTTGATGACGATTTCCGCAGTGTCGTTGTTGTTGCCAACCGCCGTTATCGTGGTGCCGTCGTTTGTGGTGCGTTCTTTGTTAATCACCAGTGCGATTTGTTTAAGGACGCCCTTTCCGTCTTTAAGACGGTTCTTGTCGATTACGATTTCGACGTAACTCGGTCTTCCGTTTTCGGCTTCGTCAAGTTTCGGAAGCGGCAGCAATCTGCCAAGGATTTCTCTCAGCACGTCGCCGAACGATCCGCCGGGTTTAAGCCATCCTCCGAGAGCTCCGTTTACCGAACTGCCGATCATATTCGCCGCAAACGTTTGCAGATAAACCACGCATTTTTCATGAGCGTTCACGCTCTTCACAACCGTGCCGTCTTTCAGCGTTACGTCCTGACCTTCGGTGTAAACCATCTTATACAACTCTTCTTCGCTGAACAATTCCGCAGCGGGCGCATTCGTGTTGTACATACCGTAAAGCATGTAGTAAACCTTTGCAAGAATGTTGTTAAGACCTTTTCCGTTAAGGTCGACGCGGATTGTCGTGATCGCTCTGTCGCCGACAGAATTTCCTTCGACCGACTGGTTGTTCCACCAGTTGACCTGAACGCCTTTGACAAGTCCGGATACCGTGTCTTTCAGGCTCTTTTCGGTGGTTGCGCCGTCGCTTGCCATGGCGTTTGTTGCCGATGCCGAGCCGAGTCCGCCAAGGAGCCCCAGAATATCGAGGTCCGCAACCTTCATCTTCCTCAATGCGCCAAGCGACAACGTGATGTCAAGCGTCTTCGTGATATCGATGTACAACTGATTGTTGAACAGCCATGCACCTATTAAACGTCCCTTGTCGTTGTTAATCTTTGCCTGGAACTTACCTGCGTAAGTCCTGACGTTAGTACCCGACATGTGCTCGGATTTTTTGTCCGTGCGCGACAATTCGATTGTTGCATATTGCCCTTTGTTGTAGTCTTCTTTTTTACTATTCGTATAGTAATGGTTTGTATTCTTTTTCCACGAGATGGTGATGTCGGGGTCGATTCCCTTAATCACCGAGGTCAGGATATTCACAAGGCTGATGCCTTTCGCGTCGCTTAACACAAGTCCGGAGAACGCGTTTGCATTGGTGCCGTTGATTGCGTCAAGTACGCCGTTTCCTGTGCCGGCTTCGTTAATCTTGCCCTTCGTCGCGCCGAACCTGATGTACCTTCCCGACTTCTCTTCTCCGCTTGTAAGCACGAAGTTGTGGATTTTCAGGTTGACCGCGCTTTCGTCGCTCTTATTGAAGCCGAGTTTAAGGTCGATTTCCAAGGATCTGTTGTACATTGCAGACGCATGGTTGATGGAAAGCGACAATGCTCTGTCGTTATTCATCTTCGGCAAAGGAATGACCGTTGCGGTTGCGCCTTCACCGATGGTGATGGTCTTGTAACCCGCAAGTTCGCCTGTGCCGTCCGCCACGTGCAGCGTATCGCCAAGCAGACTCGTCAGAAGTCCTTCGATGAAGCCCCAGCCGATTTCAACGGTGAAGCCCACTTTGCCCGGGATAATGGTAAGTTTTGCAATGTCGCCCGATGCGGATGCAATCGCGACTTCGTTATCGCCGCTTGCAAGAGCGGTTGCCGACGCCGATACAAGTCCGCCGATAAGGCTCTGCAAACCGATGATCTTGACCTTGAACAAGGACAAGCCCGAAAGGTCTGCGTAAACGTCCGCGTCGCCTTTCTGTTTATACATCGTGAGCAACGAACCGTAGCCCAAGGGTTTCAGGTCAAGGAACAACTCGATATCGCTCCACCAGTCGACGTCGCCGCCCTGCAATGCTTTGACAAGGTTTGCAAGGTTCAGGGATACTCTCAGGTCGATGTCGCAACCGATTTCGCCACTTGACGGCAGGTTCAGCGTGAAGTTGTTGATGCCTAAAAGCGATTTCAGCAGTACGCCGAGGTATTTCTCGAAGTCGCTTTGTCCGTTGTCGACGCAGTTTTGTCTGATCTGTACGTTGAAGCCAAGCGCAACCGTTTCAAGACCGATTTCGCCTTTTTCAATGTCGTATACGGTGACAAATTCCTTTCCGTCGCCTACGACTTCCGCATATCTTGTTTCGGCATGGCTTACTTTGGTGGAGTTGCCCGTGATTTCAAGATTCGTCGTGCGGAATCCGAAGTAGAGATTGTCGTTGACTTGCACCGCAAGGTCAAGTTGCGTGTCGGCGTAACCGTCGCCGTTCAGATCTTTTCTGGAATCGAACAGCAGGACTGCGTCGCCGAAGTCGGGAAGTTGAATATCAAGGTTCAACGCGCCCAGAATGGTTTCAAGCAGGCTGTTGATAAGGTCTGCGTTGATACCGAAACCGAAGCGGTTGTTTGCAAGAAGCAACGAGATGTACGGTTTGTTGCCCGAAACTTCCTTATAACGCTTTTGTCCTTCGTGGAGACTTGCGTTGTACGGCACGTATTTGCCGTCGATAAGGACGTATCCGCCGTTTTCGTCTTCTTCGTACGCAACGGGGAACAATACCTTGCCCCAGCTTGTTCTGAACGCGCCCTTTTTCACGTTGTAACGGGTTACGTTCTGATGCGCCGTGTTCGCCGCGTCGTATTCTTCAACGCTTCTTGCGTAGCGGGTTGCGCCTGCATGTACTTTTGCGTTGTACTTCACGTATTTGCCATCGACAAGGACATATCCGCCGCTGTTGCTTTCCGTATAGACAAGCACGTATTTGCCGTCTGCCGCTTCGACGAAGTCCGAATACTCGATATGGTTCTTGTCGTAGTCTCCGACGTAGGAGCTTGCAAGAGCAGCCGTCTCGCCGCCGCGTTTGTTGTCGTCGCCGACAAGGTACTGATCAAGCAGCGGCAACAATGCGTCGTTGATGGTGTTGCCAAGGTTCAGACCGCCAAGTTTGATCTTGGGAAGTCCCCAACCCGACATATCAACGTAAACGCTTTGTCCGTCAAGGTACACGCCGAGTTTAAGTTCTCTTACGGGCTCTTCGCTGGTCGACTTGAAAATTTCAACCGAAAGTTTCATATTGTTGAAGTCCGCAAGGTCGATGTGCGCGCTTATCGCAGTGGCGTAAACGGCGTCGATCTTGTCGTCTTTTACGAGGACTTGCAACAATCTGTCGGGGAAGAGCTTCTTCTTCAATATGGTTTCAAGGATATCGACGACAGGACTGATATTAAAGCCTTCCGTCTCTTTGGTTGCTTCGTAATACCATTCCGATTCAAAGTTGATATCCAGTTTCAGTTGTTTAATGTTCTTGAAGTTCGCGCGGTCCGCCTTCTTGATGAAGGTGTATTCGGTCATATCGAATCCGTCGGGAGCAGTCAGGTTGATGCCGCCGATTCTGAGTCCGATATAGAAGTCGCGTTCTCCTTCCGAAACGTAGTTGTCGTCGCCGAGAATCATTTCGATGCCGACTTCCAGGTTTCTGAGGTCGATATAGATTTCGCCCTTCATAAGGGACTGTTGTTCCGTAATATCCGTGCCGACCAAAGTATTCAGAAGTGCGCCGATGAAGTTTTCTCTTAAAACGATCGAGATCTTGCCGCCGCCCAGACGTACTTCGCCAAGGAGCGCGTTCAGAACGCCGAAGATCTTTTCGGGGATAAGTCCCGTATTCTCGTTTGCGCTTGCGTATGCCGCAGACGACGTCGCCGTTCCGAGGATTGCGTTCAGGTCAAGTCTTGCGACGTGTTTGCCCTTTCCGCGGTATCCGCTGTTGTCGATAAAGACCGACAAAATGCCGTCCGCCTCACCGATTGCGGTGATGACGATCTTGCTGCCGTCTTTGCGCGAATCTTCCGAGAACAACATCGTATCGGAATTGATCGTAATGCGGATTTCCGTGCCTTCAAGGTTCAGACCTGTGCCTGCGATAAGTCCGCCAAGCAGTTTCTTCACGTCGATTGCCGCCGCGATGTCGATGCTGAAATTGCCCTTTCCGTCAAGTTCGGATTCGGGGAAGAGCACCTGATACAATACCCTTGCGCTGTTTTGGTTAAGTCCGAGAAGTGCCGCAAAGTATTTTTCCCACGGGACGAAGTTGTCGCCGGTGTCTTTTGCGAACGAATCCGCGTCAAGCGACAGGTTCAGATAAATCTTTCCGCTCTTACCGAAGTCAAGGCTGTCGACAAGGACGTCCATGATTTCCGATGCGGAGAGAATACGGTTAAGGTCGACGTCGGCAAATTGACGATAACTATTCGCGTTTGCGGGTCTGAACGAAATCGTGTTTTCGGCGTCGAGGAATTCAAGATAGCTGCCGTCGGTGTTGCCCGCGCCTTCTCTCTTTTCAAAGTCGAACCCGAAAATGTTCAATCCTACGTTGAGCGCAAGTTTGTGATCGTTGTAAACGTCAAGGATGCCGATATCCGCGCCGAAGATGAACGGATCTTTCGTTGCATGGACGCTTACGAGCAATGCGTCGAGAATGTCTTCAAGACCTGCTTTGTCCATAAGTCCGCCGATAAGACCGAGCATCGCTTTGCCCGTAATATTGACTTTTGCGTTGCTTGCCACGTCATAACCCGCAACGTTATCGGCGATACCGTAGTTTCTGAGATCAGCCCAGACCGCCGAAATGCTGTAAACGGGCACTTTGACGTACGACTTCGCGCCACCTACGCCTGCGCCTTCGACGTACTTCTTCTCGGTTTCGTCGTAGTGATAAAGTTTGGGTGCGTTGTGGCTTTCCTTTGCCGGGTCGTATACGTTATATTCGTACTTGCAGGTTTCCGAATTGTATTCTTCGATATACCACGCGCTGCCGCTTGCAACTTTCACGAATTTGTAAACCGCTTTGAAGGTGCCGTTTGCGTTCTGCGTGTACGTTCCGTCGGCGTTTTGTTCGTATTTGTCTTCTGCGTTAACGGCTTCTCCGTCCGTAATCTTTACGTAATTGCCAACGACTCTCTTGTAAAGCGCAGTCGCGGTTACGTCCGCATCGCCTGCCGCCAATACGTATGTGCCGTCCGCGTTCATTACGTACAAGTCGGTAAGCTTCGTATAAGTCGTCGCCTGTTCGTACGTGTATTTCGCCTTGTGGCTGAACTTTTCTGCGTTTTCCGCGCTGAGCAGCGTGTAGCCCGTAACCTTGTTGGCGCGGTCGCGTACGTACAAGTCTTTGCCGTCTTCCGTCTTATAGTCGGCGGAAATAGCACCGGTGTAGTTTCTGTAAACCATTCTCAACTCGTCTTTATCGTTCAGCTGTGCGACGTGCACGAACTTTGCAGGCGCAGCGGAGTTAATGGCGTTTGCTTCGTAATATACGTAGGTGTACGGTTGTTGCTCGTCTTCAACCCACGCGTCGGACGAACCGAGCGCAACGGAAGTCGCCGAGCCTTTGCCCGTGAGAAGTCCGTTGATAAGGTCAAGCACGTTTACGCCCGTGATTTTGAGCATACCGAGGTTCTTGTTGTTACCCGCGTTTTGTTTCTGGAAGAAGTGCGATACGTCAACGTAAAGCGTGCCTTCCGAACTGATGTAGGTAAGAACCGCAAGCGGTACGATGCCCAACGTCTTGTCGACTCTCGTAAGGGAAATTCTGAGATCGACCGCGTTCAGCGCAAAGTTCTTGTCTTTCAGGCTGTATTTGATGCCGACCGCCGCTTCGATTGCGAAACGAATGTCGATATCTTCTTCGATGACGAGTTTGGTTTCAAGGTCGCCGACAACGCCGCTCAGAATGTTTGCAAGAGCGATGCCCGGTTGCTTGTCAATCTTGACCTGACCTTTCAGACCAAGCGCGACGCCGGTAACTTCGTCTGCTTCCGTAAAGGCTACGCCTGCGACTTCCGGCGAAGAAACAATGTCTTTCTTCGCGCCGAGTTTGGGCATATTGACGGCAAGTTTCAGGTGCGTCGAGTACGCGACGAGATCGAGTTCCACAAGACCGTTTCTGGTGCTTCGATAGAACATCGTCGTTTCGTCAACTGCGCCGAATTGTTTGACGTATTCTTTCTCACTGAACAGTTCGATATGATTTGTTACGGTGTTTTTGAAGAATACCATGCCGTAATATTGGCTTGTGCATCCTGCGTCGAAATAGTACTTGCCGTCCTTGCGGTAAATTTGTTCGTACGTGTTTTCGATACCGGCAAGGTTTATCGTAAGTCCGCTGAATGCGACATCTGTCGACTCTTTGGGCATTACTTTGTTGTAGTAGTCAATGTTTTTGTTCAGAACAATCGACAATACCGCGTCGATAAGATTTGCGAAGTAGTCGTTCTGGAACGCGACTTTCAAAGCCTTTCCGCCAACTCTTATGCCCTCGACGATTTTTTGTACGATACCGATAATCTGACTTGTTTCGACAGATGCGGTTGCTTCGTCCGACGAAAGCGCGGTGCCCGAACCCGTTGCCGTCCTGATGATATCCATAAGGAATTCGCCGGTAACTTTGATGTTGGGCATTCCGAGTCCGTCAAGCATCAGGTATACGTTGCCGTCCGCGACGTAGATACCGATAAGTTCGTCGCCGTCGGATTGTGCGTAAATCGAGATTTGCGCTTTTACGAGCGGCAACGCCTGTTCGATCGCCGCGAAAATATCCGACGAATCGAAGCCTTGTTGCAGTTTGTTGAGAAGCGCCGCAAAGGCGATTTCAAGTTTGACCGACGCACGGATACCCATGTTGCCGTTTCCGATTGCGCCGACCGACGATACGTTGGTGAGAACCGTCTTGCCTTCGCTGTCGAGAATGGATCTGCCCATCGCCATACCGTTGGTGAACATTGCGCCAAGGTCAAGGTCAAGCGACAAGGTGAGTGCTTCCAGTTTCGGCTCGAACCCGACTATCTTCTTTTTGGGCTTGCCGTTTGCGTCGACGATTTCGTTGCCGTTTTCGTCTTTCTCCGTTCCAAAGAGAATTTCGATGAATTCGACGTAGTCGTTGATATCGATTGCTTTGACTCGTTCTTCAACGCCCGTGTTGCCGATCTTGATATTTTCGACCGCAACGTTTATGCCCAGAAGTTCTGCGGCTTCCGCGTTGAGTTTAAGCGAAATGTTGCTTTCGCGCTTAAACGTGCCGTTTTCTTTATCGATATAATATTTCTTTGTTTCGTTATCGTATGCGTACTTCGTGCCGCTGAACGTCTCGCCCGCCGGAATTTCGACGAATTTCTCGCCGAAGTTGACTTCGACAAGTGCTTTCAGGTCAAGACCGCCAAGGAGTTTTTGCGTGTTTTCGTCAAGGCCGAGCGCCGCGATGCCCAACAGTTTTTGGATGAACAGCGTGCCGACTTCAACCGCGATGCGGTTGCTGTCAAGGATAAGCGCAGCCGCCGGCGAACCGAATTCGTCGTTTCCTACAACCGTGAAGTTGACTTCGGACGCAAGCGCGGACGAAGATCCGCTGCCGCCAAGCAGTTTTTTAAGGATTTCGACGCCGTTCGAGCCGCCAAGCAAATCGCTGAGTCTGAGCCCCGAAATGCGGATATTGTCAAATCCGAGTCCTGCAAGGTTCAGCAGGACGTTGCCGTCTTTGTAGTAAACGCCGATAAGGGTTTTTTCGCCTATCTTTTCGTTGCCTTCAAAGATCTGACCGACGATTTCGATTGCGGCAACCGAGTGGTCGACGTTCGTAAGGTTGAGCGCCAACGCAACGCGAAGCGACAATCTGACTTCCGCGCCGCCTTCGGGCACCGTGAGTTTCAGCCAGTTTTCGCCAAGCGTCACGCCCGTGAGCACGCCGAGTTTATCGACGAATTTACCGAGGTCGAATCCTGTCGTCGCATTGTTGTTTTTATCCATGAACTCCAAGCCGAGATTTACTTCCATGCTCAGGTCGATTACCGTTTCTTGTGCGGTGGGCGCGGTCTTAATATCTTCGGGCACGATGGACTGTGTTCCGTCAATCAATCCGATATCGATTTTGCCGATGTTAAGGTTGAACCCGACGTGACCGATTTTAAGCCCGATGCCGATACCGAACGAATTGAAGTCGAAGCCGAATTTCAGTTCTTCGTAAATGCCGTTGACCTTCGTATATCTTGTGGTCAATGCTTCCGCGTATGCCGAATCATAGCCTTCGCAATCCGAAAGAATGCCGGCTTCCGAAAGTTTGACGTAAGACACGTCTGCTGCCGCCTTTGCCACGCGTTTATAAAGCGTCTTGCCGGCAAATTGTGCTTCGCTGCCCTTTGCGATTTCGCCGTATTCGCCGTTTGCAAGCAATACGTACTTCTCGCCGTCGTAAACTTCACCGTCCGCGAGCGCTACAAAGTCATACGCTTTCTTTACGTAAACTTCGCCGTCCGAATTTTCGGGGAAGATGGGAGACGCCGTAACGATGGTGACTTCCACGCCGACCGCGCCGAACGCTTTAAGGCTTATCGTGCCTTTGTCAAAGCCGAGCAAGGTTTCAAGCAGCGTTTCGACAAGGCTTGTCGTTGCCTGAACCGCGATACCCGTCGTGTACACGCCGTTGAGTTTGATGAATTCGCCAACCCACAGTTGCAGCATTGCCGCATCGTAAGGCATGCGTTCATCCGCACTTGCAGACGCGATTGCGCCGAAGAGTTCGGACACGGGCATCGAGAAGATACCGCGACTTGTATTGATATATTTAATATATAACGTACTGTTATACAGATAGATACCGCCTTTGACGGTTCCTTTGGAATCAAGCGACTCGATTGCGAGTTCGACGTGTTTCAGAAGTTCCGCAATGTCGATGTTTGCGGTATTGGACAACGCCTTTACAAGTTCCGCAACGTTTGCGCCGACCGTAACTTTTACGCGCGCTTCCGCCTCGAATTCGCCGATGCTGACAAGGAGCTTCGCAAGTTTGTTAAGGTCTCTCAGGTCTTTGCCGGTGAACGCGGGGGTGAATTTGTAAATCACGTCTTCGATATAAATCGTATTATCTGCGGTTGACGCCTCGGACACACGATACAGTTTGCCGGTGTAGCCGTCGTTTTCAAGCACGGGATAATACGCGCCTTCTTCCGCGACGAATTGATATTTGCCGTTTTCGTTGACGGTTGCGACTTTGTTTACACTGTCAAAGTCGAATCTGACGCCCTTGAACGTTGCAAGTTCGTCTTTGTCGATTTCGTAGTAGTTGCCTTGTTTATAAAGGGTTATGCCGGTGGCTTCATAGACGAAGTACTTGCCCGTTGCGGCATTAAGACGGAATTTTGCACCGCCTTTCGTTCTGTCGGTTACGGAGTATGCGCCCGCCTTGAAATCGCCGTTAGCGTCGGTCACAAAGCCATTTCCGTCTTCTCTGTACTTCTTGTCGGCAGGATAGGTTTCGGCTTCTTCCGGAAGGATCGGGAAGTAAGTCTTTGCCGAATCGTCCGCTACGAACTTATATGCGCCGTTGTCTGCAACTGTGAACGTGCCGTCCGTATTTTTCACGAATTTCGTGCCGACGTATTCTTTTTCCGCAAGGTAGTATGCGCCACGCTTGAACGTGCCGTTTACATCCTTCGCATAAGCCATTGCGCCGGTTTTGGAATATCTTTGACCTTCGTATGTTGTCTTATCTTCGCCTTCTGCAAACTCGACGTATTTCATCGTCGTGCTGGTGCGGTTGGAGACGTCGATAATGTCTGCGACAAAGTCAAGAATGCTGTCGTTTGTGCCTTTCGTTCCGGAAAGAGTCAGCCCGAGTTCCATCGAGAGATAAATCTTTTCATCGCCGACGGTTTCGGATACTTCCGGGAATGTATTGCCGATAAGGACAAGGTCGTGATCGGTTTCCGTTCCCTCAACAAGTTCTTTTCTGAACTTGCCGTTTTCGTCAACTTTTCCGTCTTTGTCGTATCTCGTGCCGGTGTAAACTTCCGAGGCGGGAATTTCGACAAGAGCCGAGCCTTCCTTGAAGTAGCCTTTGACTTCCTGATTGCCAAGAGGTTTCGCGCCCGCTTTCTTCACAAAGTACGGGATAACTTCAATCGCTTCGCCCTGCAAAACAAGGGTTGCGTCAAGTCCCAGACCGATGCTGAAATCGGGGGCTTTCGTCGTGTTCGGGTTGTCGAACACAAGGTCGATGCTTATGCCGTTTTCTTTCGTCCAGCCGATGCCGCTGTGTTTGACCTTGACGAAAAGTTTATCTTCCGCGACAGGGTTGCCGTTCGCGTCGTAAACCGCCGTGCCCGTGACGAATCCTGCCGCTTTCACGACTTTTCTCGTCGCTTTGTCGGCGGAATCGTACACCGCAAGATAACTCGTGTGGCTGTACTTCACGAATCTGGCTGCCGCTGCCTGTTCCGCGGTAAGCGCGACGTATTCGCCCGCATCGGAGAGATAATACAACGTCTGGACTTCGCCGCCGGTGTAAACGACGTACTTCGTCGCGTCAACGGCGTCCGCTTTATAAAGTTTTCTGTAAACTTTTGCTTCCGCGTCGAAGAAGTACTGTTCGCTGCCCTGTTGCGACTCGAACGCCGCATTGTAACGGACGAAACGTTCTTCGACTTTTTCAGTGTAAAGGACGTCGTCGACCGAAGTTTTGCCGTCCGAAAGTTTTGCATAAGGGCTGCTGAGCGTGAACATTGCTTTCACGTCGTCGTTGAACCCGAACGTGTCGCCGAGAAGTTTCGCAACAACGTTTTCAAGCAATACGTTCATCAGGTCGGGAGCAAGAGCAAGGTCAAGTCCCGTATTACTGATGCTTGCGCTTGCAAGCAGATTTTGCAAAATCTTGTTGACAAGCACGTAATTTGTTTTCTTGTTATCTTTTCCGCCGTCGCCTTCGCCCGTCGCAAGCGCGCTTGAACCGCTGCCCGACGTCTTTTTGATCTGTTCGATAATGTTTTTAAGCGACGCTTTGAAGTTGTCGCCGCCGACCGCAGAAAGCGAGACGTAAACGTAGCCTTCCTTCAAGCTCACGAAAACGGGGTTGCCGTTAAGGTTGATCTTGATCAACGCTTCAACCATATTAAGGAGTTCGAGCGGATCGTATTTTGCCTTGCCCTCGCCGGCAGTGTATTCCGCGCCGATTTTGCCCATTATGAGTTCGTAAAGAGCCTGACCTGCGGGCACAAGATACTCCGTCATTTTTTCGGATTTGACGTTAAGTACGACGTCGATACCGATTGAACCGTGCGTGTTTTTGATGATTGCGTCAGCCGTCAACGCTTTCAAAATACTGCCGACGGTTGCCATTGTTGCGTCTTTTTCGAAAGCAGCTGCCGACGCGACGTTGCTAAGAATTGCGTCAAGACTATGCTTGCCGTTTGAGATGTCGTAATTCAATTCGACGCCGAATTGTACGCCGAGCGCACTCTTCTTTGCGTCTTCTGCCTTTGTCCAGGTGTTGTCCTTAATGGTCGTGCCGAAGATATCTTGTTTTTGGGTGCTGAGATTTACCTTATTGACAAGAATACCAAGGTCAAGATACGAGCACGTCGCAACGACCGAAAGCAAAGGTTTGCTTTCGTCTTTCAGATTCACCGCGACTTCTGCGGAGAGTCCCAGACCGTTGATGATTTCGATAATGTCGTCGCCGACCTTGTCGCCCACAAGTGCTTCAAGCAGTCCTTTCACGGTTTCTTCCGCAATCTTCACCTGAATGCTCTTTGACGCAAGTTCCAGAAGGATTTCCGCTTCGTTTGCCGTGCTTCCGTCGTCGGACGCAAGAGCCGTGCCTGTGCCTTCGACTTTTCCGCCAAGGTATTCCACAACGCCGCTGACCGTCTTGCCGAGCAGACTGCCGAGCAGGTCAAAGTTTTCAACCTTGCTTCTTACGGGTGCGCTCTGGCTCAGGAATTGCGTTTCGACGTACAGGCAAGGAATTTCTTTCCCCGTTGCGTCTTTTTCGGTTGTGAAGTACAAGCCGAGTATGGTCTTTTCTTTGCCGGTGGCTGCGTTTCTCACCTGCAACATAATGTCGGATTTACCGAAATCTTTCAGGTTAAGGTTCCCCGCGAGCCTTACGCGAAGGTCAAGGTCAAGTTCGCTCTGAATATCGAGATTGAGCGGGAATTCAAGGTCTTTGCCCGTTGCCTGCAAAATGCCGGAAACAAGTTTTCCGATGGGGAATTCGCCCTGTTTCAGACCAAGGTCAACGCCGATTTCGACGTCAAGCGCCATGGTTTCGATTTCGGAAAGTCCTTTGTAGTCGGCTTTATTAAGGTTTTTGAGTACGTCGTTGTTTTTGGCAAGACCGATCTTCAATCCGCCAAGAGCAATGCCGAGTACCAAGGGGTCGATACCGACGCTGAGTTTCAGAAGGTACGGTTTTTTATCCGTAACTTTCGTATTAAGTTCGATAAAGCTGTTCGTTTCGTTGAGTTTCAGGTCAACGCCGTCGATGTCCGCAATGAGTTTCAGAATCGCGCCCAGCATGTTCTTGCTGAGAGAAATCGTCATGCCCGACGCTTCGTCGTTTCTGTAAATGCTGATTTCTTTGACGATGTTGTTGATGATTGAAAGTATGCCTTCAACGCCGAGATCCGCCGATGCAAGTGCGCCCGTGGACGCGCCGCCCACCATACCCAGGACTTTATCTACGCCGATTTTGAGTTTGGTGTCTTTGATGGTCTTTTCGCCGTTGATGTTGATGTAAATCGTGCCTTCCGTGACGTAAAGTCCGACAACCGTCTTCTTCGCTTCCCACGGATAGCCGTCGGTGAGTTCAACCGCAAGGTCGCTCTTCATCAAAAGCGCCTTGACGATTTGCATCGTGTCTTTTGTGTTGCCGCTTAAAAGCGCGCCGAGGTTCACGTTGCCGGCGATTCTGAGACCGATTACGTCTTTGAATTCGTCCTGAACGTTGAACTTAATAAGCAACGATTTCAGGAAGTTTGCAAGCGCGCTAGGGACTTTTTCATTACCTTTGACGACGCCTGAAAGCAATCCGCCGATTTCCCACTTGGTTTCGCCCGTGGTCGGATCCGCGCCGATTTCGATGCCCGCTTCTACGTTGACGTATACGGTAAGGTCCGCAATATTCGTTGCGTTCGCTTCAGGGAGATTTTCGTTTTTCAGACCGTCGATGAACTGTTCAAAGGTTACTCCGTAGTTTTCCTTGAACGTTTTTTCGGAAAGCTGAATGTTGCCGAGTTTGATTGCGACGTTTGCGGCGGTGTTTGCAACCTGCTTATATTCGCCGTCTGCCGCTTCCTGATACGTGCCGTCGACAAGATTGTATCTCTTGCCGGTGTAGGTTTCGTCTGCCGCGATCTTGACGTAATGGACGCCGTGAGGATCGGACTGACCGTTTCTCATAATGAAGATACCGATGCCGATACCGCTGAATTTTGTGCCGCCTTCGACCACGGACACGTCGCCGTCTTCGATCTTACCGATGACGATGGATGCGCCGAGTTCGGGCAGTTTAAGTTCCATTCTCTTGGTTTCGCCCGTGGGTTTGCCGTTTTCGTCAAAGACGTCTTTCATCGTGTAGCCTTGCGTGAAGACTTCGTAAAGAGCGACTTCCTGTTTGGAAGCGTCCACTTTGACGTAGGTGGTAAGACCGCTCGTCTTGTTGTACGCGGGGATAAAGCCTTTCGTAAATTCCATCACGTCCTTATCCATATCGAACATGAGAGTGTCCGCACGTTTGAATTTGGATTGATAGTACTTAGGCGCGCTCGCGTATATATCCTTATTAGAAGCGTCGATGAGCGTGAACTTTCTGCCGGAGTTTGCAAACTCTTTCAAAGTTCCGTCGGCGTTCTTTTCAAAGTATTTTTCGTCGATACCCGTAGCATTGTCTTTCAATACGTAGAAGAAGCTGCCTTCTTTCGCTTTTACGAAGAAGTCGTTGCCAACATAATCGTTATTAAGCGTGAATTCGCCGTTTTCATAAACATATTTATCGACGTTTCTCTGATACAGGTCTTTTTGTCCGACGGGATTTGCCAAAGGATATGCGTTTTGCAAAATCGTATAGTCAGTTTTTGCGTCGTAAGCGTAGTATTTATAGCTCGTTGCGCCCGCATTGTATTCGATATAATCGTTCATATCGCCGACAAGCACGCCGACAAGGAGTTTCATAACGCCCGTCATAACCTTGATTTGCAAGCCTTTGTTGCCAAGGAGTATTACGGGGTTGAGTTCGGACAAGTCGATGTCCGCAGACGCCGTGCCGTCGCCCTTGTTGATAAGCCCTTCAAGGAGCCCGATAAGGTCGAATTTCAACGCAACGGGCTGAATAATCGTGCCGTCGTCCGTTTTGAGATACAGCGTCGTGGTTTTCTGATCATAGTAAAGACCAAGGAAGACTTTACCGTTCGATTTTTTCCTGATTTCGATAAGAATACGGGAGTCGTTCTGGTCGGGTTTGCTGGAAATGTCGATATCCGCAACGATGTTGAAGGTCAAGCCGCCCTTGATTTCGTCCTTGATGTCGATTGTCGTGCCAAGCGCGAAGTTCGCGACAAGCGCGCCCAGCAAGTCTTCAAGAACGTAAGTTTCGTCGTCAAGCGCGACGTCGATTTCCGCGCCGAGTCCGAGATATACGTTGCCGCCGTTCAAAAGATCCTGATATTCGTCTTCCAGAATATTACGTTCGCCAAGTGCGGCAAGGTTGCGCTGACCGACCGTAAGCACGATGTGTCCGAGACCGAGTCCGAGTCCGAGCGCCGCATTGTCACCCTGCTGAATGCCTACGTTTGCTTTCAGCCAGAGTTTCGACAGGTTAAGTCCGTCGTATTCCAGAGAAATCGCGGTGCCGCTGTTTGAGAAATTAAGCCCTTTCACGATTTCCGTATCGACGCCCAGACCGTTAAGAAGCGCGGTGATAAGCGTATCGGCAATCGCAACTTCCAGTCTGTCGCGGTTTACGGAAATGCAGTTGATGTTTGCAAGAAGCAATCCTACGATATCGAACTTCGCCTTTTCTTCGGTTGCGGGAGCGTCGCCGCCTTCACCTTCGGTTGTATCGCCTTCGCCCGATGCGAGTGCGCTGCCGGTGCCCGAAACGTCTTTGCCGAAAAGTTTGAAGTTTCCGCCAAGGGCTTCCAAAATATTGATTTTATAATTTCTGAATTCGCCGTCGCTGCTGTTGAGATAAAGCATGCCGTCTTCAAGCAGCAATACGGCTGTTTTTGCGTTTTGTCCTTCGCCCGTCGTAATGTCGATGCGCGCGTCGACTGCGCCGAGGATCTTTGCAACGTCCGCGCCGTTCTTAATCGCGTTTACAAGTGCCATTACGTTGGCGTTGGCGTTGATTTTAAGGTTGAATTTCGCGTTGACGCCGTCGGGAGACTGCACTTTCAACGCAAGATTGTACAAAAGCTTTCCGAGTGCGGAAAGGTCAAGTACGCTGTTTTCTCTGATGTTGAATTCAAGTTCGAGTTCCAGCCCGATACTTACCCACAGGTCAAAGTCGAATTCGCCGTCTTTATAGGTTAATTTACCGGCGTTGATATATTCGCCGCCTTGTTCGACGCTCTTGAAATCCTTTCCTTTGAGATATCCGTCAAGCGAAGGATCGGGGTTGCCGTAGTTAAGGAACAAACCGACGTTCGCGCCGAGAATTTGTCCGCGTTCTTCGGTCGCCATATTGACGGCGACGTCGATTTTCCAGCCTTCTTCGCCCGCTTCGTAATCTTCACGGGTTTGGTAAATTTTAAGGTCAAGTTGGTCAATGGGAAGTTTCATTCCGAGTTTGCCCATAAGACCTGCGATTACGTCTTTCGTAAGGCTTGCGGAAATACTTTCCACCGTGAGCGGAGTCGAGTCGCCTTTGACGATATTCAAGCAGCCGATAAGCGCCATAATGTCAAGGCTTGCCGTTTCTTCGACAGCAGCCGAATCGTCGTCGCCCGCCGCAAGACCGTAGTGCGTCACGACAAGTTCGCCGTTATCCATTGCGGTTTGAACCGCTTCGATAAGCCCTGCGTTAATGACGTCGCCCGACGCCGCGCCCGAACCTTTGCCGCCGATAATTTCCATTATGCTGGGGATTTCGGGGATTTTCGCCGCGATAAGGTCTTTCAGAATCTGATTAAGGTTGATATCGGGGATCATCGCTTTGCCGCCGCCGAGTCCGGACATATCGGCATAAAGCGCGTTGTCCGCGCCGATGTAGTAAAGACCGAGATAGGTCCTGTCGTTGCCTTTCTTATCTTTTCCGTTCAGTTCGATGACTGCACGGGTTTTCTTGTTATCTTTAAGGTTGATTTCCGCACGCAATTTGAGGTGGAGGCTGATTTGGAGCGGTTCGAGAATCTGAATAGCATCGGATTTTTTATAAATTTCCGTGCCGGTGATGCCTTCAAGAGCTTTGGCAATCGCGCCGCCAACGGCGCCGTCGATGTTTTCGATGCTGTACTCTTGTTTTGCAATGTCGAGATTTATGTTAAGGTCGGCACTGAGCGTCGTGAAGCTGTAATTCTTCCTGTCCGCTTTGACAAGTTCGGGCATGGAATTTTTGACTTCGTTTGCAAAGTCCGCCGATTTGGAAAGCCCGCCTACGCCGAGTTCCATCGTCTTGTCGACGCCGCCTTTCGTGCTGACGACGTTCAATGCAAGTTTCTGGAAACGGTTGTTGCTGATATTCGCGACAAACGCCGTGTTAAGCGTCTTTTTGCCCGACAAAATATCGCCGACAAGGAAGTTGACGACGCCTTTGATAATGTCGGATTGTTTGCTCAGCAAGCCGTTGACGACGTTGCCGACTTGTTCAAGTAAGGTCTTATTCGTGAAAATCGCGTTGAGTTTCGTGGGCATCACGAGATCGACCGAACCATCGGCGTTCGTTACGGAGTAACTGCCGCTTTCGGAAATAAGGGAAAGCATGATATTGAACAGCGTGAGTTTATCGTCGCTTTTCGTGCCGAGAATGGTGGAAATAAGGTTTTTAACGCCTGCGTCGTTAATAAGGCTGCCAAGGTCGTAATCCGTCAACACTTCTTCGATTTTCAGTTGGTTGAGAATATCCTTGAAAAGCCCCACTACGTATGCGATATCCGAATCGGACACGTAGTAACGATGCACCGCCTTGCCCGTTGCGTAGTCGTTGAAGTCGATATACATATCGCCGCCCTTTGCGTAAATGCCAAGGACAACCGTCGTAAGGTCGGCGCTTTCTTTCAGCACTTCAAAGGTCATCACGCTTTCGTTGACGGGATATTGTTTGTCATCACGTCCGCCGAGAGTGTCGATGGAACCTTTGACTTTGACGGTGTATTTATCCGTCTTGCCTTCCTTTTCGACGTAAACGTACGGTGCGAACGAGAACGTTATGTACCTTGAATTCGGCTCGATCGTCTTTGCATTGATAATCGAGGTCAGCAACAGTTGTCTGGCAGCGTTACCGGACAATGCCGTCTTTACCGTTTCGGTCTGCTGTTGCGAACCGGTGTCGGGCTTAACGAACTGATTGAGATTGGAATCCCCGCTCGTCGTTTGCCCACAACCTACGAGAAGAATCAGCGCAAGGGCGAGCACCGCCGCAAGCACCAACGCTTTCTTGTAAATCGAGTTGCGTTTCATAATAGCCTCCTTATGCGCATACATATGCGTGCGTGAAACGTGGCCTGCACAATTTCACATATATAGATAATTATATTCTACAAGAAAAAATGCCCGCCGTCAATACAATGTTGTTACTTTTTTCTACGAAAAATACCGAAAATCTTCCAAAAATTTTCCGACCACAATATGTTGTGTTTTCCGAGCGTTAAAAACCGCAAACGAAACCAAAATAATTTGCGACAGTTGTAAAAAAAGCCAAATTTCGTCGCAAAACCCGACAAAAACCAAACTTTTCCGCCACGAATTTCAGCCATTCTTTCACAAGGTTACCCTTCCGGGAGATTGCCACGCTACGCTCGCAATGACAAAAAGTGCGTTGAACGGAATAGCATAATGTGTACATCAATCAAGGCAAAGTGAAGCAAAAAAAACTTTACCGATTGCGTACGAAGTACTATGTCATTGCGAGGAGCAACGCGACGTGGCAATCTCCCGGAAGGGACACCTCATTACAAAACCCACGCAAGATACTGTATAATGGGTCCCAACGGGATACTGTGTACCCGTTGGGAAAAGGAGTATGCGAGCGTAAGACAGACATTTGTCGCTTGCGACGATTGTTTGGTCAAGAATGAAGCATACGACGCGGAGAAAAAGGCGCACACAAGCAAAAGAGTGAGCATTATCGCCCCCGATAATGCGATTTCAAAAGTGCAGTGTGCGACGCATCTCCCGGAAGGGCTACCATATAAAACCCCACGCAAGATACTTATGTACTTGCGTGGAGAAAAAGGCGCAAACAAGCATAAGAGTGAGCGTTATCCCCCCCCGATAACGTGATTTCAAAAGCGCAGTTTGCGCCGTGCGGCACATTGCGGAAACAGAATTGTCATTGTGTGTCATTTTCCGTTGCAGTAATCCGCGCAGCGCAATATTGTGTCAATTCATCTGTCTTGTTGACACATTTTACGGCAAAAATAAGCCCGATCCGTGTCAACGGGACACTTTTCGGGCATTTTTCAATTATTCGGCAATCAAACTCTTATTTGTATCCGAGTGCCTTTCTTACTTCCGTATCGTCGAAAAAGTAGTTTTCGTACAGGTCTTTTTTGTAAAGCATCTTTATATCGGTCTTTGCAGTCAACCCCGCATTTTTGAGCGACGATTTTGCCCTTAACGCAAGCACCCACCACAATTCTTCGGGGAATTCGTACACCTTTACGTCGGGATACTTTTCGTTCAGCATCGCCTTGAACTTCGCGTTTTTGTCGCAAAGCGGATATATCACGCCGTTTTTGCCGTTTAATATCACGCTTAAAACGCTCTCAGCCGCGCTTTCGTCGCTGATTTCGGGATATCCCCCGTCAAAAGTCAGATAAAAATTCCGAAATTTCAGCGCAGGTACGCCGCCGATTGTAAATATTTCTTTCGGAATCGGATACGCCAAAGGAATTTCCGCAACCGACACCGATATTTTGTCCGAAAAAGCAAGGATTGCGTTTTCGCAATCGGTCTGATTTTTCACAAACGGATGTTTTTCAAGATTTTGACCGGGATTGCGCCTGTTGAAGTAACAAATCGCGCTCGCAACGTAAACCGCGCGCTTCACGCCGCTTTCGACGGCTTTTTCGACAACGGTTTTCAGATTATCCTTGTTTTCGCCGAAATACGCGACGGCGTCGATTTTGTCGAAATTCAATTCTTCGCCGACTTTTGAAAGCAGCGGCGTTATTCCCGCTTTTTCGACGTTTTCCGAAAAGTTATCGGGCAGTTGATTTTCATAAACGAATAAGATATTTTCCATTTCAGCCTTTTTTGAATTTTTTGATTTTGTCGGGTTTCAGGTTCTTTTCGGCGGAGTCTTCGCGCATTACGTCGTGATAATCGTTTGCGGATATGACGTATTCTTCGTACGGCAAAAACTCTTCCTTATAAAAGAAATTGTGATAATCGGATTTTTTCACGCTTTCAAAATACTTCCACGGGGCGGGCGTCATACATTCGCCGCACCAGTATCCGCCGCAAAGCACGCCGTACGGCGTCATTTTGAAGGTATGGCCGTTTGCACATTCCCACAGCGTTTTGCGCTTGAAATCCACGCCGCGGGTACTCACGTCAAAGCATTTTCCGCCGCGCGCCGCCGCATAAGTTTTCAGGTCGTTTTCGGTAAGATACGGCGAGTTTTCGCTCTCGTAAAATCCGGGCGGATCGCCGCCTTCCGTTTGGGTTATCGAAACGTCCGAAATTTTCAAAGGAAGTTCCCTTATTTTATCGTATCCGCCGTAAAAAACGTTAACTCTGTCGTTCATTCCGTTTTCCTGCCAATAGTACGGCGAATTTGTCATAATCGACAGTTTTGACACGATAAACTTCTTAATAAGCGGTGATAAAGTGCCGAATATGCGATTTGAGTTTTTTACCAAGTTTTCGGTGATATATCTTTCGACGCTGACTTTTTCAATGCCGAATGCGTCTTGTAAAACTCTTCCGTCCTTTATCCACGCGCCGAATCCGCACCGTTTTACAAACCATCTCGGCTCGGCAATTTTGTCGACGTTGAGTTTAAGTTTTCCCGCAATATTCACGACGAAATCGCGATATATTTCGCGCTCGCCGCAGCCGACGTCGTAAATCGCATTTTCTTTCACTTTCTTTTCGTTTTCGTCAATGCTTACGACAAGCCTGAATATCACTTCCGACAGTTCTTCCGCCGTGATAAACTCGGCGGGCGCGTCAAGCGGATTTTTGAAAATCATCGCGCCGTCAAGCATGCGTTTTACAAAAGTTTCGTCTGCGACGGGGGCGGTACGGAGCACGTAAAAACCTTTTATTCCGCTTTCGACAAGGTATCTTTCGCCGCGAAGTTTCGACACGCTCGCAAGGTCGTAATACGCGGGCATTGCGGGGTGTCCGACCGCCGCGTACGGCCGTTTCATCGTTCTTCCGCCGTATATGCCCGTTGTCGACAGCTCGATAATCTTTGCGTCCGAGCCCGTTTCGATAACGGCGTCGACAAGGTTTTTCGTATAAAAATAATTGACCTTTTCCGCAAAATCGGGAAAATGCTCGCTTTCGGGCATGCCGACGAAATCAAGGTTCAATATATAATCGGCTGCCGCGACAAGTTCCTTCGCTTCCTGAAAATCAAGCGGCGAGAAATCGCTGACAATGACGTTTTCGCCGTAATTTCGGATAAGTGCGTCGACGCGGTCGCTTTCACGCACGCGCACGGGCGCAATCACGCGCATATTTCCGTCTTTTATAAGTTTTTCGGCGACGAGATACGCAAGGCTCGTATGCATACCCGTCACAAGCGCAGTTTTTCTCATAGGGATATTTTACCACATCGCACGGCGCCTTTCAACCGTTGTCGCAAAATTCCGCAAAAAATACGCGCGGATTTTCCAAACAAAAAACCCGTCCGAAGACGGGTTTCGATTTTGAAACGAAAATTAACGTTTGCTGAACTGCGGAGCCTTTCTTGCTTTTTTAAGGCCGTATTTCTTACGTTCTTTCGCACGCGGATCACGGGTAAGGTAACCTTCCTTTTTAAGCGCGCTGCGAAGTTCGGGTTCTGCAACGATAAGAGCGCGGGCGATGCCGTGACGGATTGCGCCTGCCTGACCGGTGTAGCCGCCGCCGCACACGTTTACGAAAACGTCGTATTTGTCAAGCGTGTTCGTGAGAACAAGGGGTTGACGGACGATAAGTTTCATCGTGTCCTGCGGGAAGTATTCGGTAATATCGCGTTTATTGATTACGATTGCGCCTTCTCCGCCGGGGATAAGACGAACGCGGGCGATGGCCTTTTTACGACGGCCGGTGCCCCAATATTGAACTTTTTTCTTTGCGGTTTTTTTAGTTGCCATAATTACACCTCATTAGAACTTCAACTCAACGGGCTGTTGTGCCTGATGATTATGCTCGTTGCCGGCATACACGTGGAGTTTTTTAATCATCGTACGGCCGATAGCGTTTTTGGGAAGCATACCCTTGACGGCTTTGTATACGACGAATTCGGGTTTTTCGGCCATAAGTTTCTTGTATTGAACTTCTTTGAGACCGCCGATGTAACCCGTATGATAACGGTAGTATTTCTTTTCAAGTTTTTTACCGGTGAGGCGAACCTTATCGGCATTGATGATAATGACGTAATCGCCCGTATCGACGTTGGGAGTGAACGTGGGTTTATTTTTACCGCGAAGAACCATCGCGACCTGACTTGCAAGACGACCGAGAACCATATCGGTAGCGTCGACCACATACCACTTTCTTTCGACTTCCGCGGGCTTTGCCATATAAGTTTTCATAATGGTAAAGACCTCCTAACAATTAAAATGTAAGCGTTTTGGGCGTACAATAATTACAAGGGGCTAACTTTATAACCAATGTACAATCCTAAATTTGACTTATATATAATATCCAAGAAAAAAATTGTTGTCAAGCATAAAACGTCATTTTCGACGTCAAAAGATTGTTTTTTCGGCGAATTTAACTTTTTTGACCAAAATTATTTGTATTTCACCGAATAAAGCGTGAGCCCTTTTGCGGGAAGAGTTTTGCCCGCGCGCACCCTGTCGCCGGATTTTATTATGTCTTCGACGTCGTTTGCGGCGATTTTTCCTTTGCCGACGTCAACGAGCGTGCCTGCGATAATCCGCACCATATTGTACAAAAATCCGTTTCCCGTAACTCTGATTTCGACGTCTTCGCCGTTTTTTATTATTCCGACTTTTTCGACAGTCCTTACGGTGTCCTTTACGCTGCTTCCCGACGCCTCGAAACACCTGAAATCGTGCGTGCCTTCGATAAACCGCGCGGCTTTTTCCATTTCCGCAAAATCAAGGGGGACGCATATATTTTCCGCCGTGGCGTTTTTCAGCGGATTGAGATGCGGCGACAGATAAAGTTTATAAACGTACGTCTTTTCTTTTGCCTGAAACCTTGCGTGAAAATCGGGAGATACCTCTTCGCAACTCAAAACCCTGACGTCTTCCGGGAGCATAGTGTTTATCGCAAAAGGAATTTTTTCGGCAGGGATCGACGTTTCCGCGTCGAAGTGCGCGACTTGTCCGAGAGCATGCACCCCGGCGTCCGTCCTGCCGCTGCCCGTAACGGCGGTTTTTGCGCCGAACAGTTTTGAAAACGCGTTTTCCAGCACGCTTTGAACGCTCGTTCCGTTTTTCTGAGTCTGCCAGCCGCAGTAATTCGTGCCGAGATACGATACGGTGATTTTATAGCGTTTCATCAGAACAATCCCCCGAAAACGTATTTGTCGACAATGACCAGCGCAAGGTATCCGCCGACGACAAGTATGCCGACGATATCCGAGCCTTTGATTTTCTGCACCTTGTATTTCGTGCGGTTTTCGGTTGCGTTGTAACACCTTGCGTCCAGCGCGAACGCAAGCTCGTCGGCACGTCTGAACGCGTTGACGAAAAGCGGAATAAGCACGGGCAAAAGTGCTTTCGCGCGCTGATGCAGATGCCCAGTGTCGAACGTCGCGCCCCTTGCCTTCTGCGCGTTCATAATCTTTTGCGTTTCTTCCATAAGAGTCGGGATAAACCTTAACGCAATCGACATAATTACGGCGATATCGTGCACGGGAATTTTGACGTATTTCAGCGGAGTCATAAGGCTTTCAAGCCCGTCCGTAAGTTCCGTAGGAGTTGTCGTAAGAGTAAGGAAAGTTGTGCCGATAACCAAAAAAGTGAGCCTTAAAGCCATCATTATGGCATAATTAAGTCCGTAATCGGTAATTGTGAATATCCACCAGTGCGCGATGACTTTGCCCGTCTTCACAAAAAACAGGTTGAGCAGCGCGGTGATTACAAGTATCACCGTAATGCGCTTCACCGATTTTAGAATCTTCGTGATCGGCACTTTCGAAACAAGCGAAAACGCCAGAATAAATATGAGCGTTACGGCGTATCCGAAGTAACTCGAAATAAAGAAAATCGCCGCGATATATAAAATCATCAGAAGAATTTTGACGCGGGCGTCCATGCGGTGCACGACGGAATCGGAGGGATAATATTGTCCGAAAGTCAGATCTTTCATCTTTTCTCCCTCCACTTTACGACGGCTTCCACAAAGTCGTTTGCCGTAACGATGTCGTCCGAAAGTTCGACGCCGCGCACTTTCAGCTCGTTTTTGAGTTTTATCGCGGTCGGAATATCCAGCCCGATTTCTTCAAGTTCTTCCGCGTGTTTGAAAAGTTCTTTCGGCGTGCCGTGAAAACGCAATTTTCCGTGTTCGAGCACGGCGATTTTGTTTGCGACCTCACTTATTTCGTCCATATTGTGCGACACCATTATTATGGTTTTTACGGTGGTTTCTTTCAATTTCGCGATAAGGTCGAACATTTCGATGCGGCCGACGGGATCGAGCCCTGCCGTAGGCTCGTCCAGAACGAGAATTTGCGGGCGCATTGCGATAACGCCGGCGATTGCGACGCGGCGTTTTTGTCCGCCCGACAGTTCAAACGGCGAGCGTTCTTTGAATTGTTCGTAATCGAGCCCCACCGTTTCAACGGCTTCTTTCACCCTTTCAGCGATTTCGTCCTTTTTGAGCCCCAGATTTTTCGGGCCGAACGACACGTCTTTTTCCACCGTTTCGTCAAAAAGTTGATATTCGGGATACTGGAAAACCATGCCGACTTCCGCGCGGAGTTTTTTGAGGTCGGGCTTGTTGTGCAACTCGATCCCGTCGACGGTAATTTTGCCCGACGTGAGTTTTATAAGCCCGTTAAGGTGCTGAATGAAAGTGGATTTTCCGCTGCCCGTCGCGCCGATGATTCCCAAAAAATCGCCGTCTTCGACCGTGAGCGAAATATTGTCAAGCGCCTTATGCTCGAACGGGGTTTTGGGGGAATATACGTATGACAGATTTTCAATTACTATCGACATATCGCGTCAATCAGATCTGCCGCGTGCAACACGTCGGCTTCTCCGACAGCCCCCCTTTCTTTCAGTTTGACGTAAATTTGGTTTATCAACGGAAGAGTGAGTTTATATTGCGAAACGTCCTGCTTAAACAGTTCTTTTGGCGAATCTTCAAAAACTTTGCTGCCGTCTTTCATGACGATTACCCTGTCGCAATCCACGATTTCGTCCATGTGATGGGTGATATGCACGACGGTAATTCCTTCTTCCTTGTTGAGTTTTTTCACGACGTTCATGACGTCGCGACGACCTGCGGGATCGAGCATCGACGTGGATTCGTCAAGCACGATAACGCGCGGTTTCATTGCAAGAATCCCCGCAATCGCGATACGCTGTTTTTGTCCGCCGCTCATATTGTGCGGCGTCGCGCGGCGATATTCCAGCATGTTTACGGCGGTCAGCGCGTCGGTGATGCGACGGCCGATTTCTTCACGCGGGACGCCCAGATTTTCGGGACCGAAAGCCACGTCGTCTTCAACGATGCTCGCAACCATCTGGTTGTCGGGATTCTGAAACACGACGCCGACGTTTTTCCTGATTTCGTAAATATTTTTGTCGTCTTTCGTGTTATGACCGAAAACGAAAACGTTGCCCGAACGCGGCAAAAGAAGCCCGTTAAGATGCTTCGCAAGCGTGGATTTTCCGCTGCCGTTTGCGCCGACCAATGCCAAAAACTCCCCTTCGTTTACCGAAAAGGAGACGTTTTTCAAAGCGTCGACGGGCTTCGAATCGTACGACTTATAGCGATAGCTTACGTTTTCGACCTTAATGATTTCCATAAAACCTCAATCGAAAATATTGTAGCATAACGCGGCGATTTTGGCAAAGATATTGACGGCAATAAAAAATATTGTATAAATACAATGGTTTGTGTAACGAATAAGGTTGACAATTTAAGAGCGAAATTTTATAATTACGCTTGCATAATTAATTTATTTATCTATATATCGTAAAATTTATACGTTATAAACAAACGGAGGTTCAAATGAGTACAAAAATGACCATTGACGGTAACACCGCGGCCGCTCATATCGCTTACGCTTTAAGCGAAGTTGCCGCAATCTACCCCATCACGCCGTCCTCGCCTATGGCAGAAAACGCCGACGAGTGGGCAACTGCGGGCAGAAAAAACATTTTCGGTCAGAAGGTTCGCATCGCCGAGATGCAATCCGAAGCGGGCGCAGCGGGCGCCGTACACGGCAGTCTTTCGGCAGGCGCACTGACCACCACTTTCACGGCAAGCCAGGGCTTACTGTTGATGATTCCCAATATGTACAAAATCGCCGGCGAATTATTGCCCTCGGTTTTCCACGTAAGCGCACGTGCGCTTGCTTATCACGCGCTTAACATTTTCGGCGACCACAGCGACGTTATGGCGTGCCGTCAGACGGGCTTTGCGATGCTTGCAAGTTGCAGCGTTCAGGAAGTCATGGATCTGGCTCTCGTCGCACACCTTTCAACCCTTCGCGCAAGCGTACCTTTTTTGCACTTCTTCGACGGCTTCCGCACCTCGCACGAAGTTTCGAAAATCGAAATGATCGACTACGAAGACATCAAGAAAATCGTCGATATGAAGGATATCGAAAAGTTCAAAAAACGCGCTCTGAACCCCGAGCATCCGCAACTTAACGGCACCGCTCAGAACCCCGATATTTACTTCCAGGGACGCGAAGCCGGCAACAAATACTACGACGCCGTTCCCGAAATCGTGGAAGAAATGATGAAAAAGGTCGAGGGTATCACCGGCCGTAAATACAACCTGTTCGATTACTACGGCGCAAAAGACGCCGAAAAGGTCATCGTCATTATGGGCAGCGGCGCGGAAGCAGCCGAAGAAACCGTCGATTACCTTAACGCGAAAGGACAAAAAGTCGGTCTTATCAAAGTTCGTCTTTACCGCCCGTTCCGCGCGGACAAACTCGTTGCGGCACTTCCCAAAACCTGCAAATACATCTCCGTCATGGACAGGACGAAAGAAAGCGGCAGCCTTGGCGAGCCTTTGTATCTCGACGTCGTCGCGGCACTTGCAGAACAAGGCGTTACCGGCGTGAAAGTTCTCGGCGGCCGTTACGGTCTGGGCAGCAAGGAATTCAATCCTTCGATGATCAACGCCATCTATGAAAACATGGGCGGCGAAAACAAAAACCACTTCACGGTCGGTATCAACGATGACGTGACTCATTCTTCGCTGAAAGTCGTTGAAAAAATCGACGCTTCCCCGAAGGACGCAATCCGTTGCAAGTTCTACGGACTCGGCTCCGACGGCACGGTCGGCAGCAACAAAAACAGCATCAAGATTATCGGTAACTACACCGAAAAATACGCTCAGGCATACTTCGCGTACGACAGCAAAAAGTCGGGCGGTCTGACTGTATCGCACCTGCGTTTCGGCGACACTCCCATCAAATCGTCCTATCTTATCGACACGGCGGATTTCGTGGCTTGCCACAATCCTTCCTACGTCACGAAGTACGATATGGTCAGCGACCTTAAAGACGGCGGCACCTTCCTTCTGAACAGCATCTGGAAGCCCGAAGAAATGGACGCTATGCTCCCCGCCGAAATGAAGCGCACCATCGCAAGAAAACACATTAAGTTCTATACCATCGACGCAATCGACATCGTCACCAAAATCGGTCTCGGCAACCGTATCAGCACCACGATGCAGTCGGCGTTCTTCTATCTTGCAGGCGTAATGCCCTATGAAGAAGCCAACAAACATATGAAAGAATTCGTCGTCAAGTCTTTCAGCAAGAAAGGCGAAGCGGTCGTAAACATGAACTTTGCGGCAATCGACGACGCGGTTTCCGGACTTGTCGAGGTTAAATATCCCGAAAGCTGGAAAGACGCAACCACCGGCGCGGAAGTCAAACCCGTCACCGACGATCCTTACTACAAGGCTTTTGTCGAACCTATGCTCGCACAAAAAGGCGACAGCCTTCCCGTTTCCGAAATCGAAGCCGACGGCCACGTTCCCACCGCAACCACTCGTTTTGAAAAACGCGGCGTTGCAGTCAACGTCCCTGCTTGGATCAGCGAAAACTGCATCCAGTGCAACCAGTGCGCGTTCGTTTGCCCGCATGCGGCAATCCGCCCCGTGCTTCAACCCGCGGAAGTTCTTGAAAACGCTCCCGAAACCTTCGTTACGAAGGACGCGACGGGCTTTAAGGGCTTCAAATACAGAATGCAGGTTTCCGCCCTTGACTGTACCGGTTGCGGAAGCTGCGCGAACGTTTGCCCCGCAAAGGTAAAAGCCCTTACTATGATCCCCTTGGAAGACGCTTTGAAGAACGGCGAAGAAAAGAACTGGGATTACTCGGTCGATCTTCCCGACACCCCCGCGGACTTCAACGTCAACACCGTCAAAGGCAGCCAGTTCAAACAACCTTTGTTCGAGTTCTCGGGCGCATGTGCAGGCTGCGGCGAAACTCCTTATATCAAGGTCATCACCCAACTTTTCGGCGACAGAATGGTCATCGCAAACGCAACGGGTTGCTCGTCAATCTACGGCGGAAGCGCGCCTACCTGCCCGTATTCGAAGAACAAGAAAGGTCACGGCCCCGCTTGGTCGAACAGCTTGTTTGAAGACAACGCGGAATTCGGCTACGGCATCAACCTTGCTTACAAATACAGACGTAACGAACTGAAAGACCTCGTTGCACAACTCGCCCTCGTCCTTAAAGACAACGCGGATTGCAAGGAAGCCTGCGACAACTGGATCAACAACATGAACGACGCCGAAGGCAGCAAACGCACCGCGGCGGAACTCGTGAAAGTCATCACCGCGCAAAAAGGCGCAAGCGCAGACGCGGACGCTCTTATCGAAGAAATCCTTAAACGCGAAGATTGCCTTATCAAGAAATCCGTATGGATCTTCGGCGGCGACGGTTGGGCATACGACATCGGCTACGGCGGACTCGACCACGTTATCGCGTCGGGCGAAGACGTAAATATCCTCGTACTTGACACCGAAGTTTACAGCAACACCGGCGGACAGGCAAGTAAATCCACCCCGACGGGCTCGGTCGCAAAATTCGCGGCAGGCGGCAAACTCACAAAGAAGAAAGACCTTGGCAAAATCGCCATGACTTACGAATACGTTTACGTCGCAGAATGCTCCATGGGCGCGGACAAAGCGCAATTCGTCAAGGCAATTTCCGAAGCCGAAGCGTATCACGGACCTTCCCTTATCATTTGCTACGCGCCGTGCATCAACCACGGTATCAATATGAGCAAATCGCAGAACGAGGAAAAACTTGCGGTTGAAAGCGGATATTGGCAGCTTTATCGCTACAACCCCTCGCTCATCGAAAAAGGACAAAATCCGTTCAGCCTCGACAGCAAGAAACCGACCGGCGATTATCAGGCTTTCCTTATGGGCGAAAACCGCTATGCACAGCTTGCAAAGGCGAAACCCGAAGTCGCGAAAGAACTCTTCGCAAGGAACGAAAAAGAAGCTCGTATCCGTTACGAAGAATACAGCGAAATGGCAAAACACGAATAATTTTACCAAACAAAAACCCTCGCTTGTGCGAGGGTTTTTTATTGCGCTGGTGAATTATACTTTCAAGTGCAATACTTAAAAATAAAAAGACAGTTCATACAAAACTGCGATATAATGTAGCTACCAAACAAATAAGGAGTAATGCATGAACTGTTATAACCATATTACCATAGAAGAGCGTTGTTAACGCCCTTGAATGCAAATAAGTTTATTTTTTTGGTTTTTAGATATTTACCGTCCCGTCCGTGCAGACAACCTGTGTCGCCGGCACGTTGTTTTTCCAATTATCGCCTTTAGATATGGCGTTCCATTGCGCTATCGTTCCGTTAAAAGTAATGCTCGTAAGCCCGGTGCAACCAGAGAAGGCATAACCGTCAATGCTCGTCACACTGCTGGGGATTGTGATGCTCGTAAGACCTGTGCAACCACCGAAAGCAGAATAGCCAATGCTTGTTACTCTGTCAGGGATTGTCACACTCGTAAGCCCGCTGCAACCATCGAAAGCATAAGAGCCGATGCTCGTCACGCTGTCGGGGATTGTTACACTCTTAAGTCCGGTGCAGTCAGCGAATGCACTATGTTCAATACTTGTCACGCTGTTGGGGATTGTCACGCTTGTAAGTTTACCGCAACCCCTGAAGGCAGACCAGCCGACGCTTGTCACACTGTCGGGGATTGTAATGCTCGTAAGTCCGCTGCATCCGGAGAAGGTATCATTGTCGATGCTCGTCACGCTGTCGGGGATTGTAATGCTCGTAAGCCCGCTGCAATTTGCGAACGCAGAATAGCCGATGCTCGTCACGCTGTCGGGGATTGTAATGCTTGTAAGCCCGGTGCAACCATAGAATGCATAATTACCGATGCTCGTCACACTGCCGTCAGAAGGAATGACGCTTGTATTACAACCCAAAATCAATGTTTTAGATGCCGTTTCAATAAAGCAGTTGCCAGAACTATGATATCTTGTGTTTCCTTCATCAACAATAATGCTCGTAAGTCCGGTGCAATTACGGAAGGCATACTCGCCGATGCTCGTTACGCTGTCGGGGATTGTAATGCTCGTAAGTCCACTGCAACCTTCGAACGCAGAATCGCCGATTTTCGTCACGTTTTTGGGAATAGCTATGCTCGTCAATCCGCTGCAATTTGCGAATGCAGAATTACCAATACTTGTCACGCCGTCAGGGATTGTTATGCTCGCAAGTCTGGTGCAACCAAAGAAGGCAGAGTCGCCGATGCTTGTTACGCCGTTGCCAATTGTTACACTTGTAAGATTAATGCAATTAGAAAAAGTTTCTTTACCGATGCTCGTCACGCCATCGGGGATTGTAATGCTCGTAAGTCCGGTGCAACCCCTGAACGCCCAATTGCCGATACTTGTCACGCTGTCGGGAATTGTCGCGCTCGTAAGAGCGGTGCAATTCTCAAAGGCGCCGCTTTCTATGCTCGTCACGCTTTCGGGGATGGTAATGCTGGTAAGTTTACTGCAACCATAGAAGGCAGAATAGCCGATTCTCGTCACGTTGTTGCCGATGTTCACGCTCGTAAGTCCCATGCAACCATAAAAGGCATAATAGTCAATACTTGTCACGTTATCGGGGATTGTTATGCTTGTAAGACTGACGCAATCTTTGAACCCATGGATGCTATCTCCACCTGTTATAAGCACCTCAACCGAGTTGCTGCCACAATAATTTGCTATTATAGAAGTTCCGTAGGGGGTTCCAACTATTTTGGTTAAACTCGTGCAATCAGAGAAGGCAGAATTGCCGATGCTCGTCACGCTGTCAGGGATTGTAATGCTCGTAAGCCCGGTGCAACCACGGAAGGCATCATAGTCGATGTTCGTCACATTTTTGCCAATTGTCACACCAGTAAGTCCCGTGCAGTTCCAGAAAGCACCCCGGCCAATGCTTGTTACGCTGTCAGGAATTGTAATGTTTGTAAGACCTTTGATATTGGCAAACACTAAAGCAGGGATAGCCTTTACATTTTCCCCAATATTTATAGTAGTTAAATTTGTGCAGTCGCCGAATATCGTCATGCTTAAATCTGCGCACTCCGTTGCATTCCAGTTAACCGTAGCAAGGCTTTTGCAATCAGCGAATGCACTATGTTCAATACTTGTCACGTTGTTGGGGATTGTCACGCTTGTAAGTTTACCGCAACCCCTGAAGGCAGAGTGGCCGATGCTCGTTACGCTGTCGGGAATCATAATAGTTGTAAGATTTTTGATAGAAGCAAAAGCCAAAGAAGGGATTGTTGTTACGTCCTGTCCTATATTGATTGTTGTTAAATTTATACAATTGCTACCGAACAAGGCATAAGGAGAATTTGTGCACTCGATTGCATTCCAGTTAACCGTGGTAAGGTTTGTAAAAGAAAGGAAAACCGACGGTATTTTGGTTACGTTTTTTCCAATATTTACAGTAGTTATATTTGTGCAGCCATCAAATATTGAATGGGTTGAATAGTATGAATCTGCGCACTCCGTTGCATTCCAATTAATCGTAACAAGGCTTTTGCAATCAGCGAATGCACTATGTTCAATACTTGCCACTCCATCAGGGATTGTCACGCTCGTAAGCCCGGTGCAACCAAAGAAGGCATAATCGCCGATGCTCGTCACGCTGTCGGGGATTGTGATGCTCGTAAGCCCGGTGCAACCACAGCATGCGTATTTGCCAATGCTTGTCACACTGCCGTCAGAAGGAATGACGCTTGTATTACAACCCAAAATCAATGTTTTAGATGCCGTTTCAATAAGGCAGTTGCCGAAACTATGATATCTTGTGTTGCCGACAGCAACGGAAATATTCACAAGTCCCGTGCAGCCATAGAAGGACTTATCACCGATACTTGTCACGCTGTCGGGAATAGCTATGTTTGTCAATCTGCTGCAACCTTCGAAGGCAGAATTGCCGATGCTTGTCACGCTGTCGGGAATAGTTATGCTCGTTAATCCGCTGCAATCTTCGAACGCAGAATTACCAATACTTGTTACGCCGTCGGGAATCTCGATACTTGTAAGGTTTGAGCAGCCCGAGAAGGAAGAATCTTCAATGCTCGTCACATGGACGGGGATTGTTACATTTGTTAGGCTGGCGCAACCAGCGAAAGCGCCGCCGCCGATGCTTGACACGCTGTTGCCGATTGTTACACCTGTAAGTCCTGTGCAACCATAGAAGGCGTTCCCGCCTATGCTCGTCACACTGTCTGGAATAGTTACGCTCGTCAGTCCTGTGCAACCATAGAATGCATAACTGTCAACACTTGTTCCACAAGTTATAAAAATCTCAAACGAGGTACTGTTACACGTTTTTGCGATTGTAGAAACAACAAACGAAGGTCCCGTGACTTTTGTCAAGCCGGTGCACTCGCTGAAAGCATAATAATTAAAGCTTGTCACGCTGTCGGGGATTGTCACGGTTATTAGGCCTGTGCAGCCGGCGAAAGCACCGTTGGCTATGCTCGTTACATTGTTGGGAATTGTGATGTCCGTAAGTCCTATGCAAGCATAGAAAGTTTCATAACCTATTTCCGTCACGCTGTTGCCAATAGTGGCGAAAGAAAGGTTGGTACAACCACTAAAAGCGGAATCACCTATGCTTTGTACGCTGTCTGGAATAACAATGCATGTAAGACCAGTGCAACCCTCGAAGGCAGAATTGCCGATGCTCGTTACACCGTCGGGGATTGTTATGCCCGTAAGTCCACTGCAACCTTCGAACGCAGAATTGCCGATGTTCGTCACGCTGCCAGGGATTGTTATGCTCGTAAGCCCGGTGCAACCAAAGAAGACAGAATTGCCGATAGTTGTTACGCTGTCGGGTATCTCAAAGCTCGTAAGACCTTTGCAACCAGAAAAGGCACTCTCGCCGATGCTCGTCACACTGTCTGGGATAGATATGCTTATAAGGTTTGTGCAGCCCGAGAATGATCCTATGCTATTGACGGGAATGCCCCTATACTCTTTTGGAATATTAACATTGACAAAGGAACTACTATGTCCGGAAACAGTCCAATAATTGTCAGTAGACAGCGCAAAAATCAACCCGCTCGTTCCCTTAACCCAACTTGCTTGCAAGGATAAATCTTCTAATGAAGTTGATGAAGGCAAGTTTTCAACAAAATTTCCTTCCGTATCTTTCCATCCTTCAAAAATATATTCTGGTCTGCTTGGCACGGGGAGCCTTTTCCCGCAATCGTTAATCGTATAGGTATAAAAAGGTTGTTCACTATCCCATGAACCAGAATTCAAATCATAATCAATAGTAAATGTTTCGTAATTGTTTGTAGTTTGGTCATCAATCGTGTTTTGAGTTTTATCCTTATCGTTACCACAGGCGACAAAGACGAACGACAAAACAAGTGCCATTGTAAGAATGGCAAGAACAAAAAGGATTCTTTTTTTGTTGGATTTCATAACAAACCTCGCAACGTTTATTGCGGGGCATTAAAATAAGCAAAAAAATAACAAGTTTCCCCGCCGATTTTGCCACAAACCACATATTTTAAAAAAGAAGACAATGAGTGTAAAAACACTACTATGGAGATAGTACGTTCGTTTTTAAAAGCGGTTTTTAGCACCTTTTATGATACGACAAGATTATGTATTTTGTCAATCGTATGTATAATTTATACAATTATACAAGTCGCGTGGGCAATCTGCCTTGTCAAACACGAATAATAATGCAAGAAAACGCAAGCGTTTTCCGTCCGTGATGCGGTTTATCTTAAAAGCGTGGCGGCGTTGTCGAAATTACGTTGGATTGCGGCAAACGCGTCCGAAAGTCTTTTGCCGTCAACGAAACAGTGGTTCACGGTAATGTTCAGCGTCATAACGTACCGCCCGTTTTCTTCGCGGTATTTATCCCAGCCGATTCTCGGGCACGACGACGACTCGATATTATTGTCGGGCAACGGGTGCATAAGACTTTCAACCGAAATCCACGGCAGACACGTCATATAATAATCGTCGTAATCCGAGGAGTCGTTGTATTCCGCCGTAAACGTCGTTTGTTTCTTTTTCTCATCGATAATGCGGCGGGTGGTGTCGTAAAACTCCTTATAATCATTCGTCATCTTAAAGCCGGCATTGACAAACTTTCCGCTGTCGGTCATAACGGTGAAGGTCGGATTGATTACGTCGTAAAGGCGGATTTCGTTTTTGACTTCGCGCATACGCATTTCCGGCACGGAATTCAACGCCGTCGTCAGAAGAAACAGCACGTTTGCAAAGAAACTCGTGCCGCTTTCCTTCGACGTTTTCACGACTTCCGTGACGTCGACTTTGACGTTCATTCCGTAACACGGATTTGAAAACTTTCTGAACCAGTCGTATTGCGACGGATTGTCGAGTTCGTAACTTTTAAAAACTTTATACATATTCCTTAATTGCATAAACGCCGCTTTATCGCGGCGTTTTGTATTGTTATCTTACTCTTATGCGAGTTGCGGGGACGTTTCCTTCCAGAATATCGCGGATTGAAAACTTGCTGTTGGCAATGATGACTTCCGTGCCTTTTTCGACGGGGGCTTTGATGTATTTCAGCTTCGCGCCCGCTCCGTTTGCGCCCTTTCTGGACGCGCCGTGGCAGAACTTTCTGTACTCTTCGATATTTTTCAAAAGTTCTTCCGTGTTCTTCCCGTTGATTTCTCTGACAAGGGAATTTTCGTCGGAAATATCGGTGTAAATGCCGTTGACGCTTGTCAGAATCAGCAACCGTTTGGCGTTGACAAGACACGCGATCTGACTTGCGGTTTCGTCGTTATCGACGCATTCCACCGCTCTTTTCTTTTCGTTCATAAGCGCGCGGATTTCCATTTTGCGGTTTTCTTCGTAGCACACGGCGTCGTTGTAATTTATGATGGGAATCGCGTCTTCTTCGGGACAACGCAAAAGCACCTTTTTAAGATATTCTCTTTTTTCGGCGTCGTTGAAGTGTTGGTGCTCCACAAGAATCTGGCGCAGGCTGAAACGGCTGTCAACGAACTGACGATACCACCCCATAAGCACGGATTGACCTTGCGCGGAATAGTCGGTTTTGTTGTCTTCGTCGCTGCCGGTAAGTTCCCGTCCCGTGCGCTTGATGAAGTCGAGCCTGCCGATTTCCGTCGCGCCCGACGTAACCCATATCATACCGGGGCGAAGTTCGCGTGAAATGCGCGCGATTGTCGAGTAATTTATGTCGCCGTACGCCTTATCGATAAGCGCAAGGCTTCCCACCTTGCCGACAAGGTCGATGTCGAATTTTGCCATTTTATCCTCCGTAATACGAGGTTATTTCTTTCAAAATAACTTCTGTCAAGTCTTTCTTTCTGACGGCGTCGGCGTTCACGTACACGTCGTAGCCGTATTTATATTTGTATCTGCTGTGATTTGCGACGTCTTTCAATATTTTTACGCCGTGCTTTTGAAGAGTCGTGAAACTTTCGCCCAAAAAAACGATAAGCGCGGTGTCTTCCAGCGCCTTTATATGCGTGAGTTTCAGGTCGGTGAAGTCCGCCGCCGCAACCATGCTTTCAAATTCCACGGCGTCCTTTACGGCGATGTTGACGTACTTTTCGTAAAGTTTGTTGCCGCCTTCCTTTAAGACGACTTCCTTCGACGCGCGGTTTGCGTAATATAAGGTAAGGTCGGGAATGGATAAATAATACAGCGAAAGACAGTCGGCAAGTTCCCTTGCGACGTTTTCGGTCAGTTTATTGTCAAATCCGGTGATTAAAATATTCCTTTTCATACCTTTATGATATTATAACCGCAATTTTTACTTTTCGCAACTAAATCACGCGGCGCATTGTTTTTCGCACGAAAATGCCATTTCGCCCGTGTGCGACACCGTGAGAACGACGTTTCCGCACTTGTCGGTGCGGTGGATTTTTTGTATTCCGTTTGCTTTAAGGCGGACAAGCGTTTCCTGTTCGGGATGACCGTAAGAGTTACCGTCGCCGACCGAAATCACGGCGTATTCGCACTTGACGTGTTGCAAAAAGTCTTCGGACGACGAAGTGCTGCTTCCGTGATGCGCGACTTTCAGTACGTCGCAGTCAACGCGCGGGTACGTTTCGCAATAATACTTTTCGTTGCTGTTGTTGCTGTCGCCCGTAAACACAAGTCGTCTTCCCGCATATTCGAGGATACCTATCGGCGATACGGCGTTTATTTGCGTTGCGCTTTTCAGATTTCTGCTGTCCCACTCTTCCTGCGACAGACAATAAAACGTGAAGGTGTAATCTTGTCCTCTTATTTCGTATTTTCCGATATTGAGCGTGATATTGCAATTCGGCTCCGACAACGCCGCAATGAAAAATTCGGTATAGGTATTCGTGTCAATCGTATCTTTATCGGTAAACTTTTTGAGTTTGCTTGCGTCAAGGTCGCCGACTTTCACGTCGCGCCCGCCGATTTTCACGCTTTTGTCAAGATTGTTCGACCTGATGTTGGGCATATAAACGTTTCCCACCTGAAATTCGGAGAGCACTTCGTCAAGATACGAAATGTGGTCGGTATCGCTGTGCGTCGCCATAACGCGGTCGATTTTGCCGTCGGGGTTGAGTTCTTTCAAATCGCTTATCGCGGACGTTTCATACTCTTTGCGCCCTTTTTCGCTGCCGCAGTCGATAAGCATATCGGTGCCGTCGGGGAACGCAATGTAAATGCAGTCGCCCTGTCCGACGTCGATGTAATGCACGACAAGTTGTCCGCTTTCCGGCATCGGTCCTCTGAACCACTCGGGCTTCACGAGGTAAAGCGCGCCGACGATAATCGCGGCGGTTACCACAATCGCGACGATTGCGATAAGAAGTTTCGGATTTTTCTTATGCAGTTTTTTCGCGGCGTTCACCGCGCTCTCGACAGCGATTTGCTCGTTCGTCTTTTTTGCGGTTTTCGCCTTGGTGTTTTTGGTGTTTTGTGGTTTCTTATTTGCCATTTTGTTGCAACAAACACACTTTATATGATAATTTTGTGATGATTAAAGTATGTTTTAAGTTATTTTTTGCAAAATGCCACCGCAGTTGCGGTGGCATTTGTATCGTCTTTTATCAGTCGGAGTCGACAAGGTCGCCGTATTGTTCCAGTTTATTCTTTTTGGGAATAGGTTTGCTGTCGCCGTGTTTGACGAACATCATCAATACGATTGCGATAATAATGCAGATCGCGCTGTACAGGAACAACATTTCGTTTTTGCTGTTGTCCATGATAAGGCCCGCGATAAACGGGGTGATTGCCTGCGCGGACATCGTTGCGGTGTAATAGTATCCGGTGTATTGTCCGACGGTTTCAGCGGTGGAAAGTTCGGTAACCATCGGGAACGTGTTGACGTTTGCAATGATAAGACCGAAGCCCGCGATAAGATAAAACAGCGCGAACAGTACTGCGGGGACGATCGCTTTTTCGCCGGCGTGGACAAAGAAGAAAATAAGGAAGAACGAAACGACCGCAAGAGCAAAGCCCAGCATTATTGATTTTCTTCTGCCGATTTTCGCCGCGAGCGCGCCGACGGGAATAAACGCGATTGCGGAAATGCCCATACTCACGCCCGAGATAATGGACGCCACGCCTGCCGACAGGTTAAGCGTTTTGGTGGTGTAAACCGAAAGGTTTGACGAGATTGCGTTGTATCCCATAAACCACATGAATATCGACGCGAGAATAAGCCAGAACGATTTGAGTTTGCCCTTTTCTTCGTCGGTTTTCTCGTTCCACCAGACTTTCGGGGATTTGTGTTGTTTTCTGACGCGCTTTGCTTCCAGCTCTTTCGCTTCTTCTTCGTTGCCTTCGCCTTCTGCGATAAGTTCTTCCGCAAAGGTTGCTTTTGCGTCTTCTTCGCCCTCATCAAAGTCGTCGATGCCGTATTCTTTGCAGATTTCCTGACATTTCGCGACAAGTTTCTTTTCCTTAACGAAAGCAAGGAATCCGCCAAGGAGCAGCAGCATACCCGCCGCCACCGAAGCGAAAATAATCGTATACGTATTGACCGTCAGCGGGAACATAAGCGCGACGGTGTAAATAATAAACGCAATCGCGCCGCCTGCACCGCCGCAAAGATTGATAATCGCGTTTGCCTGCGAGCGCAAGGGTTTGGGCGTGACGTCGGGCATAAGCGCGACCGCCGGACTTCTGAACGTTGCCATCGCGATAAGGACAAGCAGCAAAATCACCATATAAATCGCAAGGCTGGATTTACCTTCCGACGTTTTCGTAATATTTTCGTGAATTTCGTCGGAAATATAGTTGTTCATGCCCGCCGCGACGTATTTGTTGTAATGGTCGTTGTTTTCCTTTATGCTTTGATAAGATTTGCCGCTCGGAGCATTTCCGAGAAGAACGACTTTGCCGTCTTCCTTTTTGGTTTCGATTTCAACACCGTCGTAAGTATACGTCGTGCCGCCGAGCCCTAAAAAGCCGGATTTTGCTTTGAGTTTGTTGTCGAAACGGATGCTAATGAACGCGTCGCGATCAATCGCTTTGCCGTCTATTTTGTTTTGTTTAAGATAATCGAGGTCGCAATAATTCGCCGAACCTTTCTTTCCCGCGACGGCGTCGTCATACCATCTGCCAAGCAGGTCGCTCATGAAAGCGTCGTCGTTGCGTAAAGCCTCGATTTCGGCTTTTTTCGCCATACCTTTTTCCTGCTGTTTCATCGTGGCGATGGGCACGAAAACCATCAATACGACGGAAGCAATCGTGCCGATGACGATAAACGGCGTGCGACGTCCCCATTTTTTGACAAGTTTTCCGTTGGCTTTGTCCGAAATTTTGCCGAAAAGCGGCAACATAAACAATGACAAAAGGTTGTCAAGCCCCATAATGAAGCCGCGCATTGCGTTGGACAACCCGTATGCGTGTTCCAGAAGAAGTGGCACGACAAAGTCGTAAGCCGTCCAGAACAGCATGATAATCGCAAATGCAAACCCTACTTTGAAAGTTTGCGGATAATCGAGTTTCAAAGTTTTTTGCCCGTCGGCTTCAACCGCTTCGGGTGATTTTTTCTTTCTCATAACTTCTCCCATATAAAAAATATATATACGTATTATAACATATCAAAATAAACTATGTAAATAAAATTGATTTATTTTGATTTATCTTTCAAAAAAATAATAATCCCCATTTGAATCATTTATGCGTCATCATTGTTTTTTAGACACGAAAAAGCGACCGTAATCGCGGTCGCTTTATTTGTGGAAATTTTGAAAAACGGCACTCTGAGACAACCGGAAAAATCACAGATTTTTGAATTTTATCTTCTGACCTTGTATGTATCAGCAATATCATCCCAGCGAGGGATGGTCAATCTTCTTCCGTAAAAGCCCTCATAACTTGCGAGAAATTTTCTTTTCCAGTTTGCGGAGTTGATACGGGTATCGGGGTTTTGCCATACGGTCTCTTCAACGGCAGAGAGAAAATCTTCCAAACTACGGAACATTACAAAATCTCTCGGATTGGTGCTATACCAAGTGCCGGGGCGGATTTTATGAACGACATTGTTTTTCACTTGCAGGTTGAGAGGCCAGTTTTCCATTCGCCTTGTAATTTCCCACACCTTTTTCAACCACACATCTTTGATAGTTACAATACCGTTTTCGTCCATATCATAACCGAAAATAAGGTAATCGGCATGGAGCATATAAGGGTGTTCTACAATCTCTCTTTGATATGCTCTAAAATCAGCAATATCAAAACCCGGACTTGCAGAACGGTTGAATGCCTTAACTTCCAAAAGGTTTTGTGTTAAATCATCCGGGTTAAGAAAGAAATCGGGCGGCATCTGAGTGTTTTCGCTCGGTGCATATTCGATATGGTTTTTATCTAACCAGCCTTGTACCCACTCTTGAATGATGTTTCCGACAACATCCTTCTGCTTTACGGTGATATTGACATCTCCGAAATCAAAGGTGATTCGACCTTCAATTTCAAGAATTCTATCATCATTTATCAGTTTGTCATATACCTGTTGTGCAGTTAATCTCATTTGTCACAGTCCTCCTCATATATATCAAGAACACGACCTGCAACTGCCTTTATAACTGGAACAACAACCGTGTTTCCTAATAAATCATAACCATTTTCTATGGTTGTATCAAATTTATAATCATCCGGATAGCCAAATAATCTCAGTCCCTCACGGAGTGTCAACTGTCTGATTCCGCTTCCGTCCGGCACAAACAAATGCTGCATATCCATTGCAACAAGTGTCGGGGCAATTCCTTGTGGGTCAAGCACTTTTGCCACTTCAAATGACATTTTACCAGCAACAATGTTATATCCGAGGGGCAAAGAAGTGTCTTGCTCCCGTCTGTTGCCTACTTTCTTTTTCGGATGCTCCTTGCGAACATATTTCAGTTTCACAAGGTGTTCAAGCATTTCTTCAAGTTCCGGTACATCGTAGAAGGTTCTGATTTGTTCGACCGTCAGCGGCATACCGTCCATCCAATCAATGCCGAATTCTTCTGCCCACTTCTTCTTTCGCCTTTCTTTCATCATACGATTAAGAAGGTCTTTTTCCTGCTGTGTGGTAACTCCCTTGTAATCAATATCCCAACTGTGGATATTGTTTTCACCGCCTCTTTTATCCTTGATTGCCTTGCCGTACAGTTCGTTCACAGGATAATGAGATAACAGCAGTTTTACAAACTTGCTCTCTGACGTCGGCAAATCGCTTTCAAGGACATTGGAAAGAGTGGAATGTTCCGGCTTGAATTTACTTAAAACAGGGGCAGACTTCTTTGTTCCGACAATGTAAATTCTTTTGCGGTCTTGCGGAACACCGAATTCCTTTGCATTAAGGACTTTCCACGAAACATGGTAGTCCAATGCATCCAGATGTTCCAAAATCGTTTTGAGGGTTCTGCCTATCTTATCATGGGGATTTTCTCTATCGTGGTTTACAAGTCCCTCTACATTCTCCAAAACAAAACCGTATGGTTTCTTCTCTGCCAGAATTCTCTCAACATCAAAGAAAAGTGTTCCTCTGGTGTCTTGAAATCCCAGTCTCTTGCCCGCTGCGGAAAATGCTTGACACGGGAAACCTGCCAGAAGAAAATCAAAAGAAGGAATATCTTTCGCATCCACCTTGGTGATATCCCCAGTGACAGGTTCAGACGGATGGTTCTGTGCCAAAATATCGACTGCATACGGTTTTATTTCGGAAGTGAATACACATTCCGTTTTATAACCTTTTTCAGCACAGGCGAGTTCAAAACCTTTTCTGATACCGCCAATGCCAGCAAAAAGGTCAATAAATTTAATCGTATGCATTGCCATCTTCCTCCCAGAGATATTTATTCACGACACATTGTACCATAAATCGACCGTTTTTTCAAGCCGTCAGAGCGAAAAAAGAAACGGTATGAGGAAAGTTCAGAATTTCCTCATACCGTTTTTTATTATTGCTGAATGGTTATGTTGCTTCTTCCTCCCGCAATTTGTGATAACGTCGTAGATGAGCCTGTAAAACCGTTTTTTCTATATTCGTGAATATGTAATATCGGTTTTCGACTATTAATTAACGTCGGTTCAAAATGATAAGCAAATTAACATACTATTAAAAATTTGTCAATTTAAAATTGACATTTGGCAATTATTTTTTAAAATCATAGAATTGCAAAAAAAAAGAAGTCGGAAAAATCCGACTTCCTTTTTTAGGGTGTTAGGTATTTATTCCGCTTTCACGGTGTTATTTTTTGAAGTAACGGTTGTAAAGTCCTTGGAAGGCTTTGCCGTGACGGGCCTCGTCGCGCGCCATTTCGTGAACGGTGTCGTGGATTGCGTCAAGGTTTTGCTTTTTCGCCATGCCCGCAAGTTCGGTTTTGCCTAAGGTTGCGCCGTTTTCCGCCGCGATGCGAAGTTCCAGATTCTTTTTGGTGCTGTCGGTGACGACTTCGCCCAGAAGTTCCGCAAATTTTGCGGCGTGTTCCGCTTCTTCCCAAGCGGCTTTTTCGTAATACAGACCGATTTCGGGATAACCTTCGCGGTGAGCGACGCGCGCCATCGCAAGATACATACCTACTTCGCAGCATTCGCCGTTAAAGTTGTCGACAAGACCTTTTTTGATTTCGGGATCGACGTCTTTTGCAACGCCTACGACGTGTTCTGCCGCCCAGGTCATTTCCGCGTCGGCTTCTTCAACCTTGAATTTTGAGCCGGGAACGCCGCATACGGGGCATTTCTCGGGCGCAGTTTCCGCTATTACAGAATATCCGCAAACAGGACATACAAATTTTTTCATTTTAAGTTCCTCCGAATTGTTTTATTTTTAATTTGTTTTATTATTACATTCGTCGCAGGTACCCGTATATACGACGTAAAAGTCGTCGGCTTTCACGGGACACGCCGAAAGTATTTTAAGTTTAAGGTTTCCGTCGATATCCATATCGAGAATTTTTTTACATTTCGTGCATACGAAGTGCGCGTGATTGTGTGCAAATCCGTCCCAACGCTCCTCGGGGAAGTCGCCCTGTATACGCATTATTTCGCCCGCCGCTTCAAGTTGTCTCAGATTTCTGTAAACCGTGGCGAGACCGACGTCGGGGATTTCCTTTTTCACGTTTTCGTAAATCCAGTTCACCGACGGATGCGAGCGCGTACTCCTTAAAACTTTTAATATTGTTTCGCGTTGTTTGGAATAGTTCATTTTTGCCTCAAAACGATAATCACTATCATTATTGTAACATATTTTTCGGATATGTCAACATAAAATGATAGTGATTATCAATTTTTTTGAAAAATTTTTATTTTTTCTTCAAGATAACGAACGCGCCTCCGGGAACGTCCACGACGTCTTTATATTCCTTATTATTATAAAGGCTTGTATATTCTTTATTTATAAAAAGAGTTTTGTCGTCCGCGCCCGCGTTTACGGCAATGAGAATTTCGTCGTCGCCGCCCGCGCGCTCGTATGCGACAAGCCCGTTTTCGTCACGCATATTGAACCCGCCCGAAAAAACCGCGCGGTTTTCACGGCGGATACGTCCGAGTTTTTTGTAATGAGCAAGGATTTCTTTGTCTTCACTGCCCCACGGATAAGGACGGCGGTTTATCGGGTCGTCAAACCCTTGAAGCCCCGCTTCGTCGCCGTAGAATATCGACGGGATCCCGGGGAGCGTGAACTGCAACACCGACGCGAGATACAGCTTTTTCTTTGCCTTTTCGTATTCGCTGTCGGGAAGTTTGTATCCGAGCTTGTGCGTTTTCGACCAGCCGTGCGCGCGGACGTCCGACAATGCGTTGATAATCCTTACCGTGTCGTGCGTGCCCAAACTGTTCATCAGACAATATACCGTTTCTTTCGGATAATTTTCAAGAATGGATTGTACGGTGTCTTTGAAAAACTTTTCGTCGCCGTCGCGGACGTATGCGATAATCGCGTTCATAAACGGATAATTCATCGTGCCGTCCAACTGATCGCCGAGAAGATACGGCCGAAGTTCGCCGTAACTTACTTTCGTCGACGCGTCTTCCCAGACTTCGCCGATGACAAGAGCGTCCTTGTTCACCGATTTGATTTTTTTGATAAGCAGATTTACGAAATCAATCGGCAGTTCGTCCACGACGTCGAGTCGCCACCCGTCCGCGCCGAGTTTCTGCCACTTTTCGACGACGCCGTTTTTGCCGAACACAAGAGCGCGGTAATCCTTGTTGCTTTTGTTCAGGTCGGGCACATTGTCGCAGCCCCACCAGCAAGCGTATTCGTCGGGGAATTTTTTGAAATAATACCAGTCGTAATAAGGCGACGATTTGCTTTGATACGCCCCGAGCGAGTCGTACGTGCCGAATTTGTTGAAGTATAAACTGTCCGCCCCGCTGTGGTTGAAAACGCCGTCAAGGATAATTTTCATACCTTTTTCGTGCGCGGCATCCAGAAGGCGTTTGAAGTCGTCTTCCGTCCCCAGAAGTTCGTCGACTTTGAGATAATCGCCGGTGTCGTAGCGGTGATTCGAGTACGCCTTGAAAATCGGCGAAAGATAAATTATGCCGACGCCAAGTTCTTCAAGGTAATCGAGTTTTTCGCGAATGCCGTTGAAGTTTCCGCCGAAAAAGTCGTCGGCGTAATATTTCCCGTCTGCGCTCACGACCTCGGGACTTTCCGAAAAACTTTCGTGCAGGCGGTATTTCCTTTTTGTTTTTACGCCGTCCGCGCGATTGAACCTGTCGACGAAAATATGATAAATAATATTGCCTTTTGCAAAATCAGGGGTTTTATAAGACGATTTGTATACGGTCAACTGCCATTCAGGAAGATTTTCGCCGCATACGCTTTCCCCGTTTTCACCACGACCGTAATACCATACGCCATCGCGATTTCTCATTTCAAAGCGATAATAATAAATCCCCGCCGCGTCGAAAACGTAGTCGGCGGTATAAACCGAAAACCCGTTTTCGGATTTTTCAAAGCGCATTTCGACGGGCGTCGACACGTCGCCGAGCCTTATGAACACGAACATTTTGTCGACACTTACCCACGACGCAATCGGAAAATGCAGGGAAAGTTTTTCCCCGCATTTTACCGCGCCGTATGGCGATTTACATTCGATTTTCCTTGAATTGAAATTCATCTTATAGTTTATGAATGGGTTTTACCGTCCAGATTCTGTCGGCGTATTCTTTGACCGCACGGTCAGCCGAGAAGAATCCCGCGTTCGCGATATTCATAAGCGACATCTTATTAAACGCCTTTTTGTTAAGGTAAGTGTCGTTGACGCGTTTTTGCGCTTTCACGTAACTGTCAAAGTCGGCAAGGCACATATACGGATCGGCGACACTGCCGTTTCCGAGAATAAGGTTGTCGGCAATCGCGTTGAACTGAACATCGCCGACGCCGCGACGCATACCGTCGATAACGCGTTTGATGCGCGCGTCGTTCATATAATACGCCGTGCTGTCGTAGCCTTTATTGTAAAGGTCCTGCACCTCGTCCGACGACATTCCGAAAATGAACATATTTTCGTCGCCGACCGCATCGTGAATTTCAACGTTTGCGCCGTCCATCGTGCCGATTGTTACCGCGCCGTTGATCATAAACTTCATATTGCCCGTGCCCGACGCTTCTTTGCCGGCGATACTGATTTGTTCGGAAATTTCCGCAGCGGGCATCATAATTTCGGCAAGCGACACGCGATAGTTTTCCAGAAATACCACTTTGAGTTTATCGTTTATCGACTTATCGTTATTGATGACTTCGCCGAGTTGCCAGATAAATCTGATGATTTGCTTCGCCATATAATAACTGCTTGCCGCCTTTGCGCCGAAGACGAAAGTGCGCGGGCAGATATCCAAATTCGGATTATCCTTTAAGTCGTAATAGGTATTAAGAATATTCATCGCATTCAGAAGTTGACGTTTATACTCGTGCAGACGTTTGGACTGAATGTCGAAAATCGAGTCGGGATTGACGACGACGTTGTTGTTCGCCTTGATATAATCGGCAAGTCTTTCCTTGTTTTCGCGTTTGACTTTTTGCAATCTTTCAAGGACTGCCGCGTCCGACTTGTAATTTTCAAACTTTTTAAGGTTGGACGCGTCTTTTATCCAGCTTGTGCCGATAGTGTCGCACAAAAGCGCCGAAAGCCCGGGATTCGCCTGCTGCACCCAGCGACGATGCGTGATACCGTTCGTGACGTTGGTGAATTTCGACGGGTGCTGTTCGTAATAATCCTTGAAAATGTCGTGTTTCAGTATTTCGCTGTGCAACGCCGAAACGCCGTTTATCGTATGCGCCGCGACAAGACACAACGTCGCCATTTTAATCTGACCGTGTTCCAGAATCGCGTTTGCGGCAACCTTATTGTTGTCGCCGGGATATTCCGCCCAGAGTTCTTCGCAATAGCGGCGGTTGATTTCGCACACGATCTGGTAAATGCGCGGAAGCAACGACTGGAACAACTGTTGCGGCCACTTTTCAAGCGCTTCCGCCATGACGGTGTGGTTGGTGTAACTTATCGTATCCGTCGTGATTTGCCACGCCTTTTCCCAGCTGTACCCGTAGTCGTCCAGAAGGATACGCATAAGTTCGGGTATGCAAAGCGTGGGGTGCGTGTCGTTGATATGAATCGCGGCGTGGTCGGCAAGGTTGTCAAGCGACGGGTTCGTCTGCAAATGTCGTTTGATAATGGATTGTATCGACGCCGAAACGAAGAAATATTGCTGTTTAAGCCTTAACGACTTGCCCTCGATATGGTTGTCCGCGGGGTACAAAACCTTGGAAATGCTTTCCGCCATCATACGGCTTTCCATCGCTTTGACGTATTCGCCCTTGCTGAAAAGTGCCATATCGAAGTCGGCGGACGCCTTTGACGACCAAAGCCTCAGACGGTTGACGGTATCGCTTTGAATACCGCTGATGTTCATATCGTACGGCACGGCAAGCACGGTGTTGTAATCGCGATGATTGATTATGAGTTTGCCGTCGCGCCATTCCTGATCGACAACGCCGCCGAAACGCACCTCGAAAGTGTCTTCGACGCGGGGTTGCAACCAGACCGAGCCGTTTGTCAGCCATTCGTCGGGAAGTTCGATTTGTTCCCCGTCGACGATGCGCTGTTTGAAAATGCCGTAATCGTACATTATCGAAAAGCCCGTCGCGATATAACCAAGCGACGTAAGGCTGTCGAGATACGCCGCGGCAAGTCTTCCGAGACCGCCGTTTCCAAGCCCTGCGTCGGGCTCGATTGCGTAAAGAGTGTCGATATCGAAGCCCAGATCTTTGACGGCTTTCACCATCTTTTTGTCAATACCCATATTGAAAAGATGATTTCTCAAAGAGCGTCCGAGAAGGAACTCCATCGACATATAGTAAACGTGTTTTGCGTTGATTTCGCGCGCGGTGCGCTTGAAGTCCACCCTTGAATTCGTGAGCATATCGCGTACGACAATGCACACGGCTTTGTACATTTGGGTGTTGCTTGCCTCCTCGGGCTTTACTCCGAAAAACCTCTGGACAGCGTCCGTAATGCGGTTTTTCAAGTCCGCGGAAGTAATTTTTGAATAGTCCATAAAATTAAAGTCTCCTGATGTATGCCAATAAAATTTTTAATTATTTTGTTATTTCCTTGTAGATGTCAAGGTATTCTTTCGCGGAGCGTTTCCAACTGAAATCGCACTTCATCGCGTTACTTTGCGCTTTCTTCCACAGGTTTTTGTCAAAATAGGTGCCGAGAGTACGCCATACCGCGTCAAGCATATCGTATGCCTGATACGCCTTGAAAGTGAAGCCGTTGCCCTTTTGCGTGACGGGATTGAACGCTTCCACCGTGTCTTTTAATCCGCCCGTTTCGCGGACGATGGGAACCGCGCCGTAACGCATTGCGATCATTTGTCCCAAACCGCACGGCTCGAACTTGCTGGGCATAAGGAACATATCCGCCGCCCCGTACAACTTGGACGCAAGCTCCTGGCTGAAATTGATAATGGCGCGCATTTTCGTGTTGTACGTTTTTTCGGCGTTTTTCAGAATCGTTTCGTATTTCCAGTCGCCTTTGCCGAGTACGACAAGCTGAATGTCGGCTTGCAGCATTTCGTCAAGGACGGTTGCGACAAGGTCGATACCCTTTTGTTCGGTCAGGCGCGAGATAAGCACCATAAGCGGACGGTCGGGGGAATAATTGAATCCCATAAGTTCGCACAAAGCTTTCTTGTTTTCGGCGCGTTTCGCAACGGTTTTCAAGGTGTAATTCGCGACAAGGTTTTTGTCGGTTGCGGGGTTGAAAACGTCGACGTCGATGCCGTTCACCACGCCGCGGATTTTGTAATCGCGCGCGTTAAGTATGCCCGCAAGCCCGTACGCATAATACGGATCCTTGATTTCTTCGGCATAAGTTTTCGACACCGTGGTAACGATATTCGCGCGTTCGATACCCGCTTTCATGTAGTTGACGTCGTCGTCGCACTCCACTATGCTGCGCCAGTTTTCGGGAATGCCCAGAATGTCGCCGGCAAGGTATTTGTCGTATTTTCCCTGAAACTCGATATTATGAATGGTGAACACCGTTTTCGTGTTGCGAAGCCCTTCGACGTTTCTGTAAAAGATGTCCAGAAACACGGGAACGAGCGCGGTATGCCAGTCGTTTGCGTGAATGACGTCGGGATAGAACCCCGTTACCGAGCACGCTTCGAGAACCGCTTTGCTGAAAAACGCAAATCTTTCGCCGTCGTCGAAATGGCCGTAAAGCCCTTTCCTTTTGAAGTAGTATTCGTTGTCGATAAAGTAATAAACGACGTTGTCCACTGTATATTCGAACACGCCGAGATACTGTCTGCGCCAGCTGAGATCGACGTAGGTCGAGCCGACAAAGCGCATTGTCTGGCGGTATTCCTGCGGGATTTCCTCATAAAGGGGGATAATCACGCGGCAATCGTTTTTCATCGAAGCAACCGTTTTGGGCAGTGCGCCCATCACGTCGCCGAGACCGCCCGTCTTAACGAACGGACGCGCTTCGGAAGCAACATATAAAATTTTCATACTTCGTTCTCCTTATTGTCACTGCGCCGAAAGACGCAAAAATGTTAAACTATCTTGTTCTTGACGATTACGACGGGATACGTTTCATAGCCCGCAAGATGTCTTTCGGGTTGAACGATGACGTTTTTGTCGGTAATCGTATATTTAATGCTTGCTTTTTCGCCGATTACGCCCTTTTCCATGACGATGGAGTTTTCGACGACCGCGCCCTTTTCAACGTGAACTCCGCGGAAAAGGATGCTGTTTTTAACGGTGCCGTCGATGACGCAACCGTCCGCGATAAGGCTGTTTTCAACCTTGGCGTTGTCAAGATAACGGGTAGGAACGCTGTCCTTGACCTTCGTAAAAATCGTGCCTTCGCCATAGAAAACGTCGTTCCTGGTTTCGGCGTCCAGCAGTTCCATACTGTGCTTATAGTATCCCGGGATATCGTCGATAATCGCGGCGTAGCTTGTGATTTCGTGGCTGTAAATTTTCAGCGTGTCGATTTGTTTCAAAAGAACGTCTTTTTCAAAGTCCTGCAATCCCCTTGCATAAGCGTTTTCGACAAGGTTAATAAGCAGGTCTTTTTTGATGACGTAAATCTGCGTATTGACGAGTTCCGCCGATTTGCTGGCAATGACCGCAAAGCGGATATCGGTAACCCTGCCCGATTTGTCGGACGTGATGATTTGTTTTCTCGGGTTGATTTCGTCGGTTCTTTTCGTCAGCATTGTAACGTCCGCGCCGCGGGCGATATGTTCGTCGACGATTTCCTCGACGTCGATATTGCAGATAACGTTGGCGTTTCCGAGCACGACGTATTCCAGTTTCTTTTGCGACATCATGTAGCCTTTCAGCGTGTAAATCGCTTCCACCTTTCCTTTGTAAACGTCGCGAAGGGTGTTGAACGCAAACGGCGGGAACAACGTAAGTCCGCTGTTTTTGCGGTTAAGGTCCCAGTCGCGTCCCATGCGAAGGTGGTCCATAAGGCTGTTGTAGTTGTTGCGCGTGACGATACCGATCGTGCTGATGCCGCTGTTGACAAGGTTTGACAACGCAAAGTCGATCATACGATACCTGCCGCCGTACGGAAGGCTCGCGCTGGTGCGCTTGATTGTAAGTTCGTTCATGTGGATTTCGCTGTCGCTTGCGATTAAAATTCCCATTGCGTTATTAATCATTGTTTTCACCTCCGAACATTTCGCCGGCCTTGATGACCGCGCCGGCTTTTACGGTAACTTCGGGACCGACAACCGCGATTTCCCATTCGCCTGCCGCGTGCGGCGTATTGATTTCGCCGACGTGCGCGCCCTTGCCGACTTTTGCGTCCCAGCCGACGATTGCGTATTCGACGACGGCGTCGTCCTCGACAACCGCGCCGGGCATAAGGATACTGTCGACGATACGGCAGTTTTTACCGAGCGTGCAGCCGTACGATATGACCGAATTTTTGACTTCGCCCTGTACGAAAGTACCTTCCGACACGACGCTGTTTTTAATTACTGCGTCGGAAGACACGAACTGCGGGGGCTCTGCGCTGTTTCGCGCGAAAATGCGCCATTCCTTATCGTCAAGATTAAGCCCGCTTGCGGGGTTCAGAATATCCATATTCGCTTCCCACAAACTTGAAATCGTACCGACGTCTTTCCAGTAATCGTTGAATTCGTAAGCGATCATTTTTTGTCCGTCAGAAAGCATCTTCGGGATTATGTTTTTGCCAAAGTCGTTCTGGCTTTCGCGGTCGGCTTCGTCTTCGACAAGGTATTTTCTCAGAACTTCCCAGGTGAAAACGTAAATACCCATCGACGCCTTGTTGGATTTGGGCTTTTTGGGTTTTTCTTCGAAGTCGATAATTTCGCCTTTTTGATTGGTCTGCATAATGCCGAAACGCGACGCTTCTTCCATCGGGACGGTGCGAACCGCGATCGTGCAGTCGGCGCCCGTTTTCTTATGATGGTCCATCATCTTGTGGTAATCCATTTTGTAAATGTGGTCGCCCGACAAAATAATCACGTATTCGGGATTAAATCTGTCGATAAACTCGATATTCTGATAAATCGCGTTGGCGGTTCCCTTGTACCACTCGCCCGCTTTCGCGCGCATGAACGGCGGAAGGACGTAAACGCCGCCCGTGATCCTGTCCAGATCCCACGGCTGTCCGTTTCCTATGTACTCGTGAAGTTCAAAGGGCTGATACTGCGTAAGCACACCGACCGTATCGATGCCGGAGTTTGCACAATTCGACAAAGGAAAGTCGATAATTCTGTACTTCGCTCCGAAAGGTACGGCAGGTTTTGCAACCTCGCCGGTGAGAAGGCCGAGTCTTGTGCCCTGACCTCCTGCAAGCAGCATCGCGACACATTCTTTTCTTGTCTGACGCATATTATTTCCTCCTAATTGTTTTCGGGTTTATATATGGTAATCGAGTTACCGGGAATATTCACAGCGATTGCGAAAGGCAACCCGTGCATACTCTTCTTTTCGGCTTTGTATTCCGCCTTGTGGCTGCTGTTTCCGCCGTACTTTTTCATCGTCGACGAGAAGACGCATTTGTACGACGTAAGTTCCGGCACGCCCATAAGGTATCTCTTTCTCGGCACAGGCGAGAAGTTCAGTACGACCAGGACGTAATCGCCCGATTTGTCGTAACGAAGATACGATATCACGTTTTGAGTGTTGTCGTCGACGGATACCCACCTGAAACCTTCCCATCTGTTGTCCTGCGACCAGAGCGCGGGCGTCGATTTGTAAAAAGCGTTAAGGTCTTTTGTGTATTCAAGCATTCCTTTATGACGCGGATAAGCAAGAAGCAACCAATCGAGCCCCTGATCGAAACGCCATTCGATAAACTGTCCGAATTCGCCGCCCATGAACAAAAGTTTTTTGCCGGGGTGCGTCATCATAAAGCCCAGATACGTTTTCAGCCCTTCGAATTTGTCCTCGTAACTTACGGGGATTTTGTCGATAAGACTGTGCTTTCCGTGCACGACTTCGTCGTGAGAAAGCGGCAATATATAATTTTCGCTGTATGCGTACGTCAGCGCGAACGTCAGTTTGTTGTGCACTTCCTTCCTGAAAAACGGATCGGTCTCGATATAAGACAAGGTATCGTTCATCCAACCCATATTCCACTTGAAATTGAAGCCCAGCCCGCCGATGTCGGGCGGCATCGTTATCATCGGATACGCCGTGCTTTCTTCCGCAACCGTGAAAAATCCCTTGTGCGCGGAAAGCAACGCGACGTTCATCTTCTGCAAAAACTCTTTCGCTTCGAGGTTGTAATTTCCGCCGAATTTGTTTGGCAGCCATTCCCCGTCCTTTCTGCAATAATCGAGATAAAGCATGCTCGCGACGGCGTCCACGCGGATTCCGTCGATATGATAATTCGTTGCCCAGAAGTTGGCGGCGGATATCAGGAAACTTCTGACTTCGGGCTTGCCGTAGTCGTAAACCTTCGTACCCCACTCGTAATGTTCGCCCTTTCTCGGGTCGGAATATTCGTAACAAGGCGTGCCGTCAAACAAAGAAAGCCCGTGCTCGTCCTTCGGGAAATGCGCGATAACCCAGTCCAGAATAACGCCGATGCCCGCCTTATGGAATTTGTCCACAAGATACATAAAGTCGTGCGGCGTGCCGTACCTTGACGTCGGCGCGAAAAGCCCCGTTACCTGATATCCCCAACTGCCGTCGAAAGGATATTCCGTCACGGGCATAAATTCCACGTGGGTGTAATTCATTTTTTTGACGTATTCGACAAGCTCGTCCGCAAGGTCGACGTAACTATATACGTTGCCGTCGTCGTGGCGTTTCCAACTGCCGAGATGAACCTCGTAAATGTTCATCGGGCTTTCGTAAATATTCTTTTCTTCGCGGGATTTTAACCACGCGGCGTCCTTCCATTTATAGCCGGACAAATCGTAAAGTTTCGACGCGGTCTGGGGCGTCGTTTCGAAATGCAGACCGTACGGATCGGCTTTTAAGACGGTTTTACCTTTTTTTGAAGTAACGGCGTATTTATAAGCGTCGTAAACTTTAAGTCCTTCGACAAAGACTTCCCATATTCCGCTGTCGTCTTTTTTCATCGGCGTCGCGCCGACTTCCCAGCCGTTGAAATCGCCAACCAGGGATACGTCGCGGGCATTTGGCGCCCATACTCTGAAAATCCAGCCCTTTTTGCCGTCGATTACGGCTTTTTTCGGGCAAAACAACTTGTCGGCTTCGATATTCGTGCCTTCGTGAAACAGGTATTTCGGATACTCTTCAAAATTCTTTTGCATTTTGCATTAAGGTTTTCCTTTTAATCGTTCGTCTTATTATAACAAATATTAAAAATAAATACAATACCTTACGCGCGCATTCCGGCAATATTTTTCAATAAAAAACCGCGATTTTTTATCTTAATCGCGGTAAGAAAACTCGGTTTTGACAAGGAAATCCGGGACGTCGCCCGAAAACAGCCCGAATACGGTGCCGCCGCTGCCGCTCATCGACACGGCGTCCGCGCCGGTTTTCAGGATTCTTTCATACGCTTTTTTGACGTCGGGATTTATCCTGACGGCAGGAAGAAACAGGTCGTTTTTCAGCATGTTCGTAACGTTCGCGTTGTCCGATGAAAACTCCTTAATCAACTGTTCCGTACTGTTCCCGCCGCAAAGTTTCATATCGTCGTACATCTTGAAACAAGCAGTCGTATCGACTTCGTTTTCTGCAAGAAAACCGACTTTATATGGCAGTTTTATGTCAATAAAGTCAACTTTATCGCCGATTCCGCGCACACGTTTAATTCCGTCGAAGTACATCGACGGCGCGTCCGAACCGACTTTCAACAAAAACTCCGGCGTGATAAAATCGTGATTTATGCCCAGCATTTTTTCAACGCCGCGCACCACCGCGACGCCGTCCGCGCACGAGCCGCCCAAGCCGCCCGCCAAAGGAATCCGCTTTGTGATTTCGACGGTGAATCCGCGCGTTCCGAACGTATCTTTCATAAGTTTTGCGGCGCGGTACGCGCTGTTTTTTTCGTCGGCGATTTCGCCGTCCTGAACGCACTCGATTTTGTCGTCCGCCCTGTAAGTGATTTTTACGTCGTCAAAAAGGTCTATCGTCGCCACGAGCATATCAAGAAGGTGAAAGCCGCCGCTTTCACCTGTTATATCAAGGGTCAGATTTATTTTTCCTTTTGCTCGTTCGAATATTTCCATATTTATATGATAGCACGAACGGGCATTGCTTTCAACTAAAACTCGAAACTTATCTCGCGGAAATAAAAGAGTTTTTGCCCTTCCTTGAACGGGGCGCGGGCGTCGGGGTTTTGCGACTGAATATCGTCCGGCCGCGCCGATAACGCTTTCGCCGCGTCCCAAAGGGTGTCGCCCTCGTCGGCAACGAATACGCTGACCGCCGATTTGTTGACTTCGATTTTCTCGCCGACTTCCGCTTCCGCGATGTATTCTGCGTCGACGCGCTTCACGCTTTCGGTCATAAACCCGAGTTCCGCCGTTACTTCGATTTCCCTTTCGCGTTTCAGTTTTGCCTGCGCCTTGATTACCGCGCCGCGCGCCGATACGTCGTCGGTTGCGTTTCCAGATTCGCTGAGAAACGGTAATGAATACGGCACTTCGAGAGATACCGACGAAAGTCCGTTTTCGTCGCGGTACAGCACGTTTGCCGAAAATACGCCTTCGATGACGATTTTGCCGTTTTCGGCGGTCGCTTTCGCAATGCCGTTTCCCGCGCTCGTTACGCCGATAACTTCGAGGACTGCGGGCAAATCGTTTGACAACGCGGCAATTCCGGAAAGTTCGTCTTTGAAAAACGCGAATCCGCCGTACACGCCCGTCGATACGCTTGCCCTTGTGATATTTATTTCGTTTTCGATGCAGAACACGTCTTTCACGATTTTTTCGTCGGTGACGTCGTACGCCTTTACGCACGCTTCGTTTTCGACTTCGACGCGGATAACGTTGGAACCCTCGATGCCGGCAATTACTACCCTGGCGTTTTTCACGACGACTTCCGCCGAAAGTTTTTGCCCGATTTCGACGCCGTCCGCCGCAAACTCTTCGGAATACGGAATATGAAAATCTTTGACGTACACCTTATCGTTTGCAAGGTAAGTTACGGTAACGTCGCTTGCGCCCGACAAAAGCACGTTGCCCATGCCGGCGGTCGCGGCGTCAACGTAAGTTCCCGCACGCGTCAGAAGTATTTTCGCGACGTCGGTTTTCGTGTCGTATTCGTCGGTCACGGTAAACGGCGCGCTCATCGACGTTATGAACCGCTGGCACTTCATCGCGGTGTTTTCGACGTACACGTCGTCGTCTGCTCCCACAAGACATTTTTTGTCGTTTTCGGCAACGCGATACAGCGTGATTTTCACGACGGCGTTAAGTCGTATTCCGCCGCTTATCGACGTATCAACGTCAATAACGGCAATTTGTGCATACAATCTGCCTGATAAACTATCGTTTTGGATAACTTCCGTAAAGTCCGCAAAATAATCGAGCCCGCGGGTTTCGCCGTCCCCGTTAAGATACAGCACCTTGAAATTGACACGTCCGAAAACGCGCGCCGCACCGTTTTGATTATCCAGCGAGATTATCTTCCCGTCTGCCGAAACGTCAAGGATTTTCGTCACGACGCCGCTTTCGCTCTCGCTTACCGACGTTCTTACCGCCGCTTCTTTTTCGGCGGTTTTCACGACGGTGTCCATTTTGATTTCATTAAAATCGAAGTTCATTTCTGCCCCCATAAGTTTAAATACGTTTAGGCCGTCCGCCTAATCAATATATAATATATCGACGGGAGCGAAATTATGCCAACAGATAATAATACGAATTTAGGTTTTACGCCGTGTTTTTGACTAATACTGCGTTACGCTCACAGCCTATACGGTATGCCAACAGTTAATACGAACTCAGGTTTTCGGTTTGCTTTCCTTTTCGTTTTTTCCGCGCGGGAAAAATCTGACGTTTTTCATCATGACGTCTGCGTACGTCAACGTCAGTATTTTCGTATGGGCGTCTTCGGTTTTCACGGTGAATACGTTGGGGTACAGGTCTTCGATCACGCCGTCGACGCGGATAAACCTGTTTCTTCCACGATTGATAAGGAGTTTCAGGTCAATTCCTTTCAGGTTTTTCACACGCTCCACGGCGACGGATATATTGTTTGTCGCTTCTCTCATAAGAAAAGTATTGCCGTTTTTTGATAAAATAAGCCCGCCGCGTTTTGCTTTCGCGATGCGCGTCGGGCATAATATCTTTTATTTTGTTTTATTTCGGATTAAACGTCGTCTTCCTCGTCTTCTTCGTCGTCTTCGTCGTCTTCGTCTTCCTCGTCGTCGAAATCGTCGTCGGGAATATCGTCGCCTTCGCCGTAATCGTACTTGGTTTCGTCGTCGTCGAAACTGTCTTCGTCTTCGAGGTCGTCGTCTTTCTTCTTCTCGTCGTGTTCAAGCTCGGACAGCATGATTTCGTCGGTCTCGTCCATTTGTTCGACCGTGTCGTCTTCGACGTACTCGCGCCAGCTTTCGTCGTTGTCGTCGTTGTCGTCGTCTTCCTTTTCTTCGGCATCGGCTGCCTTTGACTTCATTTCTTCGCGGCAGGTCGCGCACATATCTTCGCCGTCGTCGATGGGGTTGATTTTGCAGATGGGGCAAATTCTTTCTTCGGTATCGAGAATGTCCTCGTCGTCTTCGATAAGGCTCATACCGCCGATTTTAAGTTCCGCCTTGCAAACGTCGCACAAATCTTCGTCGTCTTTTATCCAGTTAAGTTCACACCTTGGGCATTTTTTGTAAGCCATAAAGCACCTCACTTAATATTGCTTGTTTTTTTCGTTGCTATACCAACCGTGAATAATACAAACCGTGGTCTTGCTCTGCGTTTTTGACCAAAACTTCGTTGCGCTCACGGCTTATACATACAGTATTAACCCGCTCGCGTGCCTTGTTTTCGCCTAAAAACGCGGGGGCAATACTCCTTAGACCAAACCACCGAGAGTTTCGATGATTTTCGGAAAAGACGAACGCAGTTGTACTTTTTGTACAGAAGTGAGTATGTGCCGAAAAGCACGGAAATATCGGCGTTTTGGCACAGTTCGTATTATTCACGGTTGGTATTATAATCATAATACGATTATTTGTAAACTGTTTTATGTTACAATTTTGCGACTTATGTAAAATAATATAAAAGTATTTTTATTTATTACATTATTATACGCGCGCGACAAAAACCGTTACCGGAATATTCCTTATTTTCGGCGGTTTTTAAGGAAAAATAAAAACAACCGCAGAAAGCGGTTGCTGTAAAGGCGTGCGACGGAATGAGATATATTGCCTGCGGCAGTGATATTGTCTTCGACAGTGATATTGCTTACGCAGTGATATTTGCCCTTCGGGCAAGTTATGGATGAATTTATGTCATTGCGAAGCACCGCTCTGCGGTGCTGTGGCAATCTCCCGGAAGGGAACCATATCATAAAACCCACGCAAGATACTTTTGTACTTGCGTGGAGAAAAAGGCGCACACAAGCAAAAGAGTGAGCATTATTGCTTGCAATAATGTGATTTCAAAAGTGCAGTGTGCGCCGTGGGCAAATATCACGCCGCGCGGCGCATTGCGCCAAAGGCATATCACTGCGAAAGTAATATCACTGCCGAAGGCAATATCACTGCCGAAGGCAATTTCACCGCGCAACAATTATGTTTTTTGGGGACCCCGCGGGATACTGTGTACCCGTGGGGAAAAGGCGCAAACAAGCATAAGAGTGAGCATTATCGCCCCCGATAATGTGATTTCAAAAGCGCAGTTTGCGCCTAGGCTCCTTCCAAAATCATCTTGTCCGCGACAAGCGCGATAAATTCCCCGTTCGTGGGCTTATCGTTTGCTGTGTAAACCTTTATGCCGAAAATGCTGTTGATGTTTTCGATTTTGCCGCGATTCCAGGCGACTTCGATTGCGTGTCGTATCGCGCGCTCGACCTTGCTGCTGCTCGTGTCGAACTTATCGGCAATCGACGGATACAGTTTTTTGGTGATGTTGTTGATGATATCGGGCGTATCGACCGCCATCTTGATTGCTTCCCTTAAAAATTGATAGCCTTTGATATGGGCGGGAATGCCGACGGAAATAAATATGTTTGCGATTCTTTCGTCCAGCGACCTGTTCACGCGGGAAGACACTTTGTGCGTTTCTTCACGCGGCGCGGCGACGGCAGCGGCGGGCGCAAGCATTTCGCGCATATATTCGGCAAGTTTATCGTAATTCACGGGCTTTGCCATAAAGTAACTTGCTCCGAGACGCAACGATTTCGTAACGAATCCGTCGGTTGCAAGCCCCGATACCATTATCGTTTTCGGTTTTTCGTCAAAAGCGGAAAGCGCGCTCAACACGCCGAATCCGTCCAGTTCGGGCATAACGATATCGAGAAGTAAAAAGTCGGGCTTGTGTTTTTCGACAAGTTTTATCGCTTCAACCCCGTCTGGCGCAAGTCCTACCACCTTGAAATCGGTATTGTCCGTGAAATAATTTCGCATTTCTTCTGCGAAAGAGACGTTATCATCCGCTATAACGATTGTGTGCATTTAAGTTACCCCCTGAAATGTAATTATTCGACGGAAACCAAAATAATATTTCGTTTTCCGTGTTGCAATGCGATTATAACAAATAAAACAAGTAAAAACTCAATGATTTTCACTTGTTTTTGTCGATTTTTGTCTAATTTTGTCGAATTAAAAATTAAAAAGAAACCGCCCCTTGCGGGACGGCTTGATTTTTTATTTCTTTTCCGACTCAAAAACCGCCTTGTAGTCGTCCGCGGTCATTTTGCCGACAACCATATCTTTGGTTTCGGGCTTTACGATATCGCCGGTTTGCAATTTAACGCGATACGTATATTCTTTCGTGCCGTCAAGGAAGTACATGTAATCGCCTAAGATTACGGGCGCGAACCAGGACGAAGAAAGGTTGAATTCCGCAACGAGTTCTTCCGTGGTAAGGTCAAGGGACGCGTAATTATAGCGATAAAGCGCTTTTGCGCTCGACGCGTCGGTATAGAAAACGTAGCCGTTCCTGACGTCGCGGATTGTAATCTGACGTTTGAGTTGGCTGTCGGATTCGGTCGCGCTTGCGGGGACGTTCTGAGGTTCTTTGCCCTGTTCCACGTATTTAAGATAAGGGGCGGAAGATACGGTGACGAACGCCGACTTTTCGTCGATGCCCTTTACCGCCGCAACGTTGGACGAAGACGCGTCTTTCATCAGAAGCACTTCGTTTTTGCTGTCGAACGAGAAGTCCGTGCCGAACGTATATGCACAAAGTTGAACCTTAGAATCCTTATCGGTCTTGGTGTAATAGACGGTGATTTTGTCGCCTTTCACGACGTAGTCTTTCACGGACACGGTCGCGTTGTAAAGATAGCTGTCCGCGTCGCCGCCGAAAGAGTTGTCGGTGATGACGTCCTTAATCGTGCCGTCGGCATAAATGACCGAAAGGGTGTTGAATTTCTTCCAGCTGTCGCTGTCGGCAGCATTCGATACCATAAGCGCCATGCCGGAGAACGCGCCGTTTGCGACGATGGGTTGCAACGACGAAACGTTGCTGCGTACTTCGACGTAGTTTTTCTTGTTGTTGATTTTGCCCAGCGACTTTTTGTTGAGGTCGATTTTTTTGAGCGCGCCGCCGTCAAGGATGAGAATCGAGTTGTCCGTAACGAAGAAGTCGGCGGAACGATTTGCGATCGTGTATAAAAGTTCCGTCTTTTTGCCGTCAAGACTCACGCGGAAAAAGTCAAGGTATTTCGTATTGACTTCGCCGCTCTTGGTTTTGTCGGTGTTGGGGGACGCAAAGTAAATCCAGTTGCCCCTGACGTAAATGCCGGATTTCGTGCTGGTCGAATAAATGTTTTTGTTGACAAGCGCGACGCGGCTTCCCTCGATGATGTTGCCGTTTTCGTCAAGTTCCGCACGGTACAGGCAGGACTTTTCCTGTTTGCCGAATTTGTTTTCGGCGTCCGCCCCGACGTATGCGTTGACGAAATAAATGTAATTACCCTGTTTCACGACGAAACTGCCGTTGTTTTCAACGGGGCTCGAAGCGTATTTGTTGCCGTCGGCAACGCCGCCTGACTTATAAGTTTTGCCGTTGCACGCCACAAGACCTACCGTAAGGACGAGAACAAGTGCTATAACGGCGATTATTTTTTTGTTCATGACAATCTCCTTGAATATAAATTCATAGATAAAAATATTATATAGTAAACAATAAATTATGGCAAACGAAAATAAACAAATTTTAACGATATGGGGTTTCAATGTATAAAAAATTTGGCGAATTTTACAAGATTGACAACGGCGGAGTACCGAAAAAACCGCAAAACGCAAAAATCGCCGCTCCGACGCCACGCGAAGTCGACACCGTGAAAAGCCCTTTTTCGGCGGCGGCGTATCGTGAATTTATGGAAAAACACAAAGCCTTGTCGGCAAAAATCGATTCCGCAAAAAACTCCGAAAAACGTTGACTTTTGTCATTCGCTGTGTTACATTTACTTTGTTCAAGGGGAGTAGTAACTCTTTGAGTGGCATTGCCGACATGCTGACCAGACGGTCCGGTTTGCCTTAATTCACGAGACTTTGGACGGCAATTCGCCGTGTCAAGGTCTTTTTTATTTATTTATGAAAAACAACGGAGGGAACAATGACTGAAATTCTTGCAATAACGCGCACGGGCGATATCTGTCTTACCGTGTTCTTGTTTCTCGTGGGGCTTGTCCTTATCATCAAAGGCGGCGACTGGTTTGTGGATTCCGCAAGCAAGATTGCCGAAATGTCGGGCGTGCCGCAATTCATCATCGGCGCGACGGTCGTGAGCATCGGCACGACTTTGCCCGAACTTATCACGTCGTCCATTGCCGCAGGCGAAGGCAACGCGGCAATCGCAATCGGCAATGCCGTCGGCAGCGTGAATGCGAACATCGGGCTTATTATGGCGGTGTCGCTTTTGTTTTTGCCGCACGCTTTTGATAAGAAAGCATATCTCTTTAAGGGCATAACAATGATTTTATCCATCGTTATTTTGTTCTTAATGTGCCTGAAAGGTTATTTGAACGCATATTTGTCAATTATTCTTCTGGTTGTATTCGTCGTATTTATGGCGGAAAATATCATCGTCGGAAAAAAAGAAGCGACAAAGAATAAGCTTGTCGACAATGGCACGAATCCCGCTTCTGTGAACGCGAACGGCAACCCCGCCGAGTCCGGAAACGCAACCGACAAAAGCACAAACACGGATGCCTTGGCCGCCAAAAAACAAAAGACGAAAGACGTCGCAAAAAGCATTATCTTCTTTATTCTCGGCACGGCGTTTATCGTCGGCGGCGCGCAACATCTCGTAACTTTTGGCAGCAAACTCGCGGGATATATGGGCGTCCCCGAAAGAATCGTCGCGATCACCCTTGTCGCAATCGGCACGTCGCTGCCCGAACTTGTCACGACGATTACGTCGATTATCAAGAAAAAACACGACTTGTCCATCGGCAATATTATCGGCGCGAACGTCATCGACCTTTGTTTAATCCTGCCGGTTTGTGCAATGATTTCGGGCGGCAGACTTCCCGTCGAATTCAACTCGCTTTACATAGATATGCCCTTCTGCATAGGCTTCACACTGCTTGCGATTCTGCCCGCGGTTATCACCAAAAAGTTCTCGCGCGTGCAAGGCGGCGTTATCCTTGCAACCTACGTCGCCTATATGACGGTATCGATCGTCCTGTAACGACTTTTCTTTTCAAAAACAAAGCACCGACTTTTCGGTGCTTTTTTCATTATTTTTCGATTTTTACGTAATACGTCGCGCGGCTTGCGCCCTTTTTTTCGATTACACCTTCCTCCGCAAGTTTTTTCAGCGAGTTTTCGACAGAACTGTTGCTTATCGACGGACACAACTTTGCAACGTCCGCTTTTGTAAACTTTCCGATTATTCCGGAAACGGCTTTCCTTACGGTTTCGAGCGCGCCGGCGTTTTCGCTTACGATTTCCATTCTGTCATCAAAGTCGCGGTATGCGGAAACAACCGTGCCCAAAATATATTTTATGAACGGCACGACGTCTTCTTTTCCGTCTTTCCACCCGTATTGCGATTTTTGCAATGCGGCGTAATAAGCGTTTTTGTCTTTTGCGATTTTTTGTTCCAGCGAGATATATTTCCCGACCATATAACCGCTTTTATAAAGCAACAATGTTGTAAGGAGTCTGCTCATTCTGCCGTTGCCGTCCGAAAACGGGTGTATGCACAGAAAATCGTGTATGAAAATCGGAATCAATATAAGCGGGTCGACGTCGCCTGTCGATACGGCGATATTATACTCTTCGCAAATTCTGTCCACCGCCTCTTTCGTTTCGTACGGCGCAAGCGGCGTAAACAGTATGCTTTCCCTGCCGTTCTCGGTAACCATGATGTAGTTTTGCACGTTTTTAAACTTTCCGCCGATGCTTTTCCCGGAATGACCATACAATATTTTGTGAAGTTGCAGGATATAATTTGTCGTTATCGGGATATAGTCAAAATTTTCGTGAATGACGTTAAGCGCGTCGCGATACCCCGCGATTTCTTCTTCGTCGCGGTTTTTCGGCGTCGTTTTGTCGTTGCACAGTTGTTTCAGCCTTGTTGCGGTCGTCCTTATTCCTTCGATTTCGTTGGACGATTCGGTGCTTTGGACTTTTGCGATTTCCACAAGTTTTTCAAGGCTGTCCGGCTGACTTTTAAGATAAAGCGACTGCTTCCCCTTGGCTTCGTGTATCGCCGTAAGAAGACTTATCGTTTCAAAATCCCATTTTTTCTCTTTAATCGGGGCATAATTAAACTCTCTCATAGTTTCACCGTAATTTATATGTTTTCTCACAAATTATATGTGTTTTTATGAGAAAAGTCAACCGTTTATGCCCAAGTCGATATTTTTCCCACAAAAAACAGCGGTTTTTACGAGAAAACCGCCGTTTCTATTAAGCCTGTTCTTTTTTATTTTTTCGTTGCAATGAAAAACACTTCCGACTTTTCTTCAACGACGTACTTGACGTTATCGTTATAAATAGCAAGATCGTCTTTGTAATGCGCTTTCGATTCTTCGTCTTGCAAATATAAATATTCCGCAGATATTACAAACCGCTCGTTTTTGGACGAATAGTAATTTACAATCGCAACGCCGTTATCACACCCAAAATATACGGTGTCTCCATCGGCAGTACCCGTCCGCGCTTCTTTTATAAACCTCGTCAGCATATCGACAAACTCTTTTGACAAAAGTGATTCCGCTTTATTTTCTTTTGTCGCAAGTTTATTGTTAAACTCTTTCTCGACAGACAATATTTCACGACCTTTTCTTTGTAAAAACGGGTTAGTTTTTACCATTTCGCTCAGCGAAACGGCTTCGTCATAAAAGTTTTTAGCGTCATCTTCGGTTTTGAATCTTATCAGATTTCCGGCATACGTTTCAAAGGTTTCATTCGTTTGTTTGCCGAATTTGATAACCCATTCGATATTATTTGATTCTTCGCTTTGATTAAGAACTTCCGACATTGTCGTGGAAAAGGCTATTCCCGCGGCAGGCTCGTCTTCGAGCGCGTACGTGATAACCTTCCCGAGAAGCGAATTTATTTCCTGCTCGGTAAACGCTTCTTCGGCGGGATTTCCGCCTTTTTTCTTGTCTTTGTCACACGCACTCAGCGTGAAAACCGACAATACCATTATCATACACAATAAAATAATAATCGCTTTTTTCATTTTCGCCCCTTATTCCTTTTCTTATTCGGTGTATTTTGCGCGGATTTCGTCCACGTCAAGTTGTGTTAATCCGTATTCTTTCAAAAGGTAGTTTTCAAAACTGCCGTATTTTTTGAAAATCGCGTCGCGCGCGGCGTCAAGATAACTTTTGTCGACGATAAAAAGCGGCTCGTAACTGTTTTTTATGAACGGGTGCACGATTTTCGGGATTTTGTCGAACATTACTTTTCTGATGTTGTCCCGGATTTTCAGACTTTTAAGGTAATCTTTCACGATTTCGTCGTAGGACACGCCCAAAACCGCAAGAAGAAGCGCGCTGCCGCACCCCGCGCGGTCTTTTCCCGCCGTGCAGTGTTGCAAAAACGGCACTTCGCCGCGCTTTACCGCAAGCAGCATATTTTTGTATCCGTCGTTTCCGAAAGGCAGGTACGAATAAAACTCGCACACGTCCGCGGGCTTGATTTTTATGAACATTCTTTCCATTCCGCCCGTCTGCAATTTGAAAACTTTGCCCTTTGTGATGTCGTTGGGATAATGAAAATGCTTTGCGCCGATGCGCTCGTAAATATATTCTTTGTTTTTGTCCACCTCGTCGCGGTCGCGGTAATCGAAAACTTCCAAAAGACCGAGGGTTTTCAAAAACGCGATATCGTTGTCGTTTGCAAAATCCAAAAGACCGCTTCTGAAAAACAGTCCGCTTTTGACTTTTCTGCCGTCCGCCGTGGGGATTCCGCCAAGATCTCTGAAATTGAATACGTTGTCCATAAAATACTCCGTATTCAAGTATATCAAACGACGGGCGGAAAATCAACGGCTATAATATTTTTTTATTACGTTTATAAATTTCTCGGTCGAGTACGAGCCTTCGCGGTTGATACGCCTCATATAAATCACGCTGTCGGGATCGCCGAATCTTGCGCTCGTTACGCCCTCGTTGCAAGTCAAAGTGATTTTATATCCGAGCTTTTTCAAGGTATCTTTTGCAAGGACGGAATATTTTCCGAAAGGATATGCGTAAACCGCCGTGTCGTAGCCCGCGTATTCCTTGATTTTGTCGTGCAGTTTCATCGTGTCGGCAGTGAATATTTTCACGTATTCGTCGTCCGATTCGTACGGTTTTTGCGCGATTCCGTAACGCGGTTTGAACTTGTGCATTCCGAAACTGTGATTGCCGAAATATATCACGCCGTCCTTTGCCGCGTCCGCCATTTCGTCCCAGGTAATGTGCGAATAGTTTGGGTTTTTGGAGTCGCCCGACGTCGTCGTATGTTCCGAATACGCCCCGACTACGTTGATGACCGCCGTGAATCCGTGCTTTTTCAGAATCGGCACGGCGTAATATAAATTGTTGTAATGCCCGTCGTCGAAAGTAATAAGCACGGGTTTTTCCGGAAGCATACCGCGCCCTTCCGAAAACGCGATGATTTCATCGGGCGTTACCGAAACGAACCCTTCGTTTTTAAGCGCGACAAGGTCGTTTTCAAGTTGTTTTTCGCTGACGATATATCTTCCTTTGCTTCCGTTCAAAACGCTGTGATACATTATCGTTACGATTTTCGTTTCGAGAACTTCCGCGCGCGCGACGCGCGCGTTACAATTTATTATTCCCGTCGCCGACAACGAAAAAACCGCAAAAATCGCCGCGGAAATTATGACTTTTATGAACTTCTTCATACGCCTATTATGCGTAACGACGCGATATTTATTTTGGGTTTGAAAAAGAGAAAAATTTCGCGGTAAAAGCAAGGTGGCTCGGAAGAATCCGAGCCACCTCACTAATTATATGATAAGGGGGAAAATTATGAGCGATTTAATATCAAATGTAATTTCACTTGATTTATGGCATCATAATACAATGATATTTTTGACTTGTCAAGTGGTTTTATACATCTTTTT